>SL_7KL_010_BRINEDRAFT_10000444_pt1 | contig 19589 bp, 19 predicted proteins | sample SodLak_010_BRINE_FD_10663 | JGI IMG/M metagenome (IMG submission 10663)
TGTCTGGCCCATCGGAGCCATGAACGGCATTGGCGTCAATGCTGGTGGCAAAATCCGCGCGGATGGTGCCGGGCGCGGCCTGCTTGGGGTCGGTGGCACCCATGATTTCACGATGACGCGCGATGGCGTCTTCACCCTCCAGTACTTGGATCATCACCGGGCCTGAGGTCATGAACTTGACCAAGTCAGCAAAGAATGGCCGCGCTTGGTGGACGGCATAAAAACCTTCAGCTTCAGCTTGGCTGAGGTGCTTCATACGGGCACCCACGATGCGCAATCCAGCCCGCTCGAAGCGGCTGTAGATCTCACCGATCACATTGGCGGCGACGGCATCGGGCTTGATAATTGAGAGTGTTCTTTCCATGGTCAAGGTCTATCTCCACTGGCGTTTGGCCCATAACGGGCGGGTCAGCCCGTTATGGTACTGCATTCAGCGCCTAGCGGTGCAGCCAGCGGGCTAAACAGCGGTAGTCGCCATCGTCCAGCTGACAGCGAAAAATGGTGATGCCTTGACGCCAGGGTGACCACAGGCTCAAAGCCCAGGGGGTAACCACTGCCCGCACCATCGGGGTGCGCGCACGCCACTTCACATGCCCTGACTTTGTTTGTGCAAGCAACTGTTGGCCGCTGATGACCAAACTCAAGCCGGGCTGCCACAGGCCGCGGATGGCTGGTGCGGCGATGGCCATCGACATGACAATGAGCACGATGACAATGCCAATCGGTGGGCCATAAGAGACCAAGGCCAGGGCGGGCAAGGTGGCTAGCAGGGCCAATAGGCAAGCCAGCTTGGGCGCCGGTTTGAGGGTCATGACAAGGCGCTCGGAGATCACCAGTGCTACTCTGGCGGCGCTTTGTCTTGCTGTTGCTTTTGCTTTTGCTTTTGGGCTTGGTAGTGACCCCCAATGCACTCAATCAGGGCGTGTAATTCAGCACAAGGCGGTTCAGCGCGGCCCATCAGCCAGTCCCAGATCTGATCATCTTCGCAGCCTAACAAGCGATCAAAGGCCAGCTGTTCAGCCCGTGTCGCATTTGGCCATGCTTGGTCCAGCCACGCCCCCAGCAACTGATCCAGCTCACGCATGCCACGGCGGCAGCGCCAGCGCAGTCGCGAGATGGATGGCGCGGATTCAGTCACCAGCGCACCTTAGAGGCCGCGGCGTGCCAGCATCATTTTTTTGATCTCAGCGATGGCCTTGGCTGGATTCAGGCCCTTGGGACAAGTGCGCGCGCAATTCATGATGGTGTGACAGCGGTAGAGCTTGAACGGGTCTTCCAGATCATCCAGTCGCTCTCCAGTGGCCTCATCGCGTGAGTCGGCCAGCCAACGATAGGCCTGCAGCAACACCGCGGGGCCAAGGTAGCGATCGCCATTCCACCAATAGCTGGGACAGGAGGTGGAGCAGCAAGCACACAAGATGCACTCATAAAGCCCATCGATGTGCGCGCGATCCTCGGGCGACTGCAGGCGCTCTTTGTCGGGTGGCGCTGGGCTCTGGGTGCGAATCCAAGGCTTGATCGAAGCGTATTGGGCGTAGAAGTGCGTCAGATCGGGCACCAGATCTTTAATCACCGGCATGTGTGGCAGCGGGTAGATTTTGACATCGCCCTTGATCTCTTCAATCGAGGTCGTGCACGCCAGGGTATTGACGCCATCAATATTAAAGGCACATGAACCACAGATACCCTCTCGACAGGAACGCCTGAAGGTTAAGGTGGGGTCGATGTCGTTTTTAATTTTAATCAGTGCATCCAGCACCATCGGTCCACAGTCATCGAGATCAACCGCATAGGTATCAATCCGCGGTCGCTCTCCACTGTCTGGGTCCCAGCGGTATACCCGGAAGTTGCGAATGCGTTGCGCCCCTTCAGGCGCTGCAAACACCTGACCCTGTTGTGGGCGTGAGTCTTTCGGCAGTGTCAACTCAACCATGGCTCAATCCAACCTATTAATAAGTGCGGGCTTTGGCCGGCACAACTTCAACATCGTCACTTAGGGTGTACATGTGCACGGGTCGATAGTCGATGCGGGTCTGTCCCTGCTCGTCCATCCACATTAGTGTGTGCTTCATCCAATTCTCATCATCGCGCTCTGGATAATCTTCATGAGCGTGCGCGCCGCGACTCTCTTTGCGATTCTCCGCAGACACGATGGTGGTGATGGAGTTGGCGAGCAAGTTCTGAAGCTCTAGCGTCTCGACCAAGTCTGAGTTCCAGATCATGGAGCGATCCGTTACCTTGACTTTCTCAAATTGCGCGTTCACCGCTGCCATGCGTTCACACCCTTCAGCCAAGGAGGCACTGGTACGAAACACCGCGGCATCGCTTTGCATCACCTGTTGCATCTCATCACGAATATGGGCAGTCGGGACGTCACCTGTGGCATGGCGCACCGCATCGAATCGCCCAATCAGCTGATCAACCACGGACTTGGCCAGGGTTTTATGCGGCTGGCCGGGCGCGATGGTGGCGCCGCAGCGTTTGGCCACCGCGCGGCCGAATACGATCAAATCGAGCAGTGAGTTAGAGCCCAAGCGATTGGCGCCATGCACCGATACGCAGGCTGCCTCACCAATGGCATACAACCCAGGCACCACGGCATCAGGATTGCCGTCTTGCAGGGTCACCACCTCACCGTGGTAGTTGGTCGGGATGCCACCCATGTTGTAGTGCACCGTGGGCAGCACCGGGATGGGTTCGCGGGTGACGTCGACGCCTGCGAAAATGCGTGCCGTCTCGGCAATCCCCGGCAAGCGTTCGTTAATGACATCAGCGCCCAAATGCTGCAAATTGAGATGGATGTGGTCAGCCTTTTCGCCGACACCGCGGCCCTCGCGAATCTCAATGGTCATAGACCGCGACACCACATCACGCGAGGCCAGATCTTTGGCATTGGGCGCGTAGCGCTCCATGAAACGCTCACCCTGGCCGTTGGTCAGATAGCCGCCCTCGCCTCGTACGCCTTCGGTGATCAAACAACCGGCGCCATAGACACCGGTGGGATGAAACTGGACAAACTCCATGTCTTGCAGTGGCAAGCCGGCGCGCAGCACCATGCCGTTGCCATCACCGGTGCACGTATGTGCCGAGGTGCAAGAAAAGTAACTGCGGCCATAGCCACCCGTCGCCAGGATCACTGCGTGTGCCCGAAACTCATGCAGCGTGCCCGTGGCCAAGTCCCAGGCCAACACGCCGCAGCAACGGCCCTCATCGTCCATGATGAGATCAAGGGCGAAGTACTCAATAAAAAACTGCGCATCGTGTTTGAGCGACTGCTGATACAGCGTATGCAAAATGGCATGCCCGGTGCGATCGGCCGCCGCGCAGGTGCGCTGGGCCGTGCCCTCGCCATAATGGGTGGTCATGCCACCGAAGGGACGCTGGTAGATGCGGCCGTCTTCGGTGCGTGAGAACGGCACACCAAAGTGCTCCAGCTCGATCACCGACGGAATGGCCTCCCGACACATATACTCGATGGCGTCTTGATCACCGAGCCAGTCCGACCCTTTAATGGTGTCGTACATATGCCAACGCCAATCGTCTTCACCCATGTTGCCCAGCGCTGCACTCATGCCACCTTGAGCGGCTACGGTGTGCGAGCGGGTCGGGAAAACCTTGCTAATGCAGGCGGTGGTTAATCCAGTCGCGGCCAGGCCCATGGTGGCGCGTAAGCCAGCGCCACCGGCGCCAACGACCAGCACGTCGTACTCGTGTCGAGTCAGAGAATAGGCCTCAGTCACGATGCTGCTCCCAACGCTATTTGAATCACGGCCAGTACGGCAAAAGCCATGGCCACCACGGTGATTACCATCACCCCCACCTGCAGCCCAACTTCGGCCGCGCGATGATGCACGTAGTCTTCAATGATGGTCTGCAAACCCAATCGGCTGTGATAGAGCGCGACTACGGCAAACAAACCGGCCATAGCGGCATGGAACGGCTGCGACAACCACACCACAATTTCGGCGTGCGACTGCCCGGCGTTGGCGATCAGCGCCCACACCAACCACGCCGTCAAGCCGATCAAAAATAGTGCACTCAGCCGTTGTGCCCACCAGTGGCCGACACCGTCGCCTGCAGCACCATGGTTAATGGCCTTCGCCAGAGGATGACGCAAGCTCACAGCACCACCCCCAAGACCACTGCGGTTAAAACAATGGCTCCGACCACCACCGCCCAGCCTGAGGCGAAGGCGGACGGCAAATCCAAACCCCGACCGGTGTCCCACACTAAATGTCGTATGCCGTTGAGCAAGTGATAAAACAGCGCCAACAGAAAGGCAGAGGCGACCAACGTGCCTAAACCGGTATCGAGGACGGCCGTGAACTGTTGCCATGCAGCCTCGCCTTGAGCTAGCGCGACCAGCGCCCAGACCACCGCCAAGGTGCCAAGCGACAACACCACACCGGTAATGCGGTGCAATATCGATAACACAGACGTCCATTGCGGCCGATAGACCTGCAAATGGGGAGAAAGGGGTCGTTGCGAAGGGTTCATGCAGCGCGGCTCCTAAAAATCAATGCATCGGCCATTTTTTTCCCAATCGCCGTAGCGCGTGGGTTCCAGTCCTGACTTGCGCCCACCGATCTCACGCGCCGGTTCGTCCGCAGTTGGCTCGGACAACTCAGCCTGATCGGCGGCGGCATCATGGGTGTGCAGTTTCTCGACAGCAGAAGTGTGCTTCGCGGTCATGCAAATTGAGCCTGACATTGGAACGAGCGTTAATTATAGGGCGACTGGCCGCGCAATTGTGTGATCATTGCCCTATGGAACCTGCTGCCGCCTTTGCCCTGCCCCATCTCAGCGGCGTCCGTGTGACGGGCCCAGACGCTCGGGCCTATCTGCACTCGCAACTTACCCACGATGTGGCTGCGCAACCACTCAGGCAATGGCAAGTGTCAGCGTGGTGTGATGCCAAGGGGCGCTGTCTGCTGGTGTTACTCGTGGCGCTGGTCGACGAGCCGGAGGCCGCCGTTGAGCTCATTGCGCCCACGGAACAGATGCCGTTGTTGCTTAAGCGCTTGCAAATGTATGCAATTGGCCGCCAAATCCACATTGGCGCCATGCAAGCCGTCAGTGGTGGCGCACTGGGCTGGCCGATGACGCAAGATCCCAGCCGACATCTACAGCTGCTTGCGACCCATGACAATGCCCCAGTGGCAGACGCCGAACAGATCCAAGCCTGGCGTCAACGTGATTTGCAGCTGCCCTTGCCCTGGCTGTCTGAACACAGCAGTGGTGCGCATCTGCCCCAGGCGCTGGCGCTGGATGACCACCTTGCGGTGAGCACCACCAAGGGCTGCTATCCGGGCCAAGAGGTGATTGCTCGTTTGCATTATCTGGGCCGCAACAAGCGGCAATTGCTGACCATTGATGATGTGGCCGACACGCCGCAACCCGCCACAGCGGTGTTGGACGACAACGGCGAGCCCATCGCCGATTGGCTTGATGCTGCGCCGCCCTTTGGCTTGGCGGTCAGTCGGCGCTTGTTGGATGGGCCAACCTCGGCCACGGTGGCGGGTTGCCCGGTCACCCTCAAGCCGTTCCCTGCTAAAATTTAACTTTATTTTTCACCTTGGATATGCCATGCCACTGACTGCGCTCTCTCCCCTTGATGGCCGTTATGCCAGCCAACTGCAGGCGCTGGCCGAACTGTGCTCCGAGTCGGGACTGATGCGCCACCGCGTGATGGTGGAAGTGGCCTGGCTCAAGGCCTTGGCTGACTGCCCCGAATTCACGCCCCTGCCAGCGCTGACCGAGCGCGATCAAGTCCACCTCGACAAAGTGGTGAGTGGCTTCGACGAGGCCGGCGCAGCCGCCATCAAGGACATCGAAAAAACCACACGGCACGACGTCAAAGCGGTTGAGTATTGGCTCAAGGACCAGTTGAACGCGCGACCTGAACTGGCGCCGCATGCAGAAATGGTGCATTTTGCCTGCACTTCAGAAGACATCAATAACTGCGCATGGGCCCTGATTCTGTTAGAGGCCAGGCAAAATCTGCTGCAACCGCTGCTGATGGATATGGATCAGCGCCTTCAAGACCTGGCCTTAGCCCACGCCAAGTTGCCGATGCTCTCGCGCACGCATGGCCAGACCGCCTCACCCACCACCTTGGGCAAAGAACTGGCCAATGTGGTCTTCCGCTTACGTCGGCAACGTAGGTTGTTGGCCGCGGTGGAGATCAGCGCCAAGCTCAACGGCGCGGTGGGTAATTTTAACGCCCACCAAGTGGCCTGCCCTGAGGTGGATTGGCCAGCGTTGTCGCGTGAGGTGATTGAGTCACTCGGTCTGGTATGGAACCCCTACACCACGCAGATTGAACCGCATGACATGATCGCGGAGCTGGCGCATGCACTTATGCGCATTAACACCATTGCGCTGGATTTGTCCCGCGATTTGTGGGCCTACATTTCGATGGGGTACTTCAAACAGAAACTGCGAGAGGGCGAAGTCGGCTCATCGACCATGCCACATAAAATCAATCCGATCGACTTCGAAAATGCCGAGGGCAACCTGGGCGTGGCCAACGCCTTGCTCGCCCACCTGGCGGACAAACTGCCCGTCTCTCGTCTGCAACGGGATTTGAGCGACTCCACGGTGTTGCGCAACATCGGTGTGGCCCTAGGGCACTGCACTTTGGCTTGGCAGAGCTTGCTTAGGGGGCTTGACCGCATCAGCCCCGACGAGGCGCGTATTGCGGCCGACCTGGACCAAGCTTGGGAGGTGCTGGCGGAGGCCATTCAAACCGTCATGCGCGCTGAGGGTCAAGCGCAGCCCTATGAACAGTTAAAGGCTTTGACGCGCGGGCAGCAAATTGATGCGACGGCCATCCGCCAGTTTATCGCTGACTTACCATTGACTGAGTCCGCCAAGCAGCGTTTGATGGCCATGACGCCGGCCGATTACATCGGCAATGCCGCCGACATGGCGGCCAAGATTGACCGCTTCACCTGACACTTCGACAGCGACTCGGCCAAATAAAAAGCAGCCCCAAATCCATGTCACAGCGGCGCGAAGCCTGCGAATGTCCGTTATAATTTGGGGTTGAGCCCGAGCACTGAAAATACAAGGTCGCCTTTATGACCAAGCCGCTTCAAGAGCAGTATCGCGCCTCCCATCTTTCTGGCGGTAACGCCGCCTATGTCGAAGCCTTATATGAGGATTGGCTAGATCAGCCCGACAGCGTGCCGGCACACTGGCAATCCGTGTTTAGCCAGCTCGCGGCTGGCGCAACCAGCGACGACACGCGCCATCAGGCCATTGCACGCTATTTTGAAACCCTCCGTCCAGACCTCAGCGCGCCGACAGTGCCCGCCGAGGACTACAAACAAGCCGGCGTGCTGCGCATGATCAATGCGTTTCGGGTGCGCGGGCATCAGCGCGCCAAACTGGATCCGTTAGGCCTGAGTGAGCGCCCTGAGGTGCCCGATTTGGAGATCGGCTTTCATGGCCTCAGCGAGGCCGACCTCGACACCAGCTTTCATGCAGGCACCTTGGTCGGTCCCGAGCACCGCTCGCTCAAAGACATTGTTGCGCTGTGCCAAAACACCTACTGCGGCACCTTGGGGATTGAATACACTCACATCACGGATACGCGCCAACGGCAATGGCTGCAGCAGCGCCTTGAAGGCGCCGGTGGTCAGTTTAGGCCTGAGCCGGAGCGGCGCTTGCGTCTACTGTCAAAGCTGGCAGCGGCTGAGGGCATGGAGAAGTACCTGCACTCAAAATATGTAGGCCAGAAGCGCTTTTCTTTGGAAGGTGGAGAAAGCCTGATCCCACTGTTTGATGAACTGATTCAATACAGCGGTTCGCAAGGCGTGCGTGAGATGGTCATTGGCATGGCTCACCGTGGGCGCCTGAATGTCTTGGTCAATATTCTCGGCAAGAGCCCCGGTGAGCTGTTCGCCGAGTTTGAAGGCAAGATGGCCGCCGATGACCCAACCCGTTCGGGTGATGTCAAATACCACATGGGCTTTAGTTCAGACGTGCCCACGCCTGGCGGTGTGATGCATTTAGCGCTGGCCTTTAACCCCTCACACTTGGAAATCGTCAACCCGGTGGTGGCGGGCTCGGCGCGCGCCAGACAAACCCGCCTCGAGGACTGGGAGCATCAACAAGTGATTCCGGTGTTGGTGCATGGTGATGCCGCCATTGCCGGCCAAGGTGTGGTGATGGAACTGCTCAACATGTCACAGGCGCGCGGCTTTGCCGTCGGAGGCACCTTCCATGTGGTGGTCAATAACCAAGTGGGCTTTACCACCTCCAACCCCATTGACGCCCGCTCGACGTTGTATTGCACGGAAGTGGCCAAAATGGTCCAAGCGCCTATCTTCCATGTCAATGGCGACGACCCTGAAGCGGTGTTGTTCGCGACCCGCGTCGCCGCTGACTTCCGGCGTGAGTTCCGCAAGGACGTGGTCATTGATCTGATCTGCTATCGCCGCCATGGCCACAATGAGGCCGACGAGCCAGCCGCGACCCAACCGCGCATGTATGAAGTTATTCGCAAGCTGGACTCTACGCCCAAGCTGTATGCCGCACGCTTGATAGAAGATGGTTTGATCGATCAAACGGCGGTAGATGCTGCCGCCGAAGACTACCGCGATCGCTTAGACGCCGGTGAACCCGTCGTTGAACTGGTCGCCGAAGACGAGGCGCCAGTGACGGTGGAGTGGGCGCCGTTCTTAGACAGCGACTGGCGCGATGCGGCCGACACCAGCGTGGCAACCGACAAAATCAAAGCGCTGTCAGACGAGCTGACCACCTTGCCTGACGGTTTCACGCTTCACCGGCAAGTGGATCGCATCATCGATGCGCGTCGTCAAATGGCCGCAGGCGAGTTGGCCATGGATTGGGGCTTTGCCGAGACCATGGCTTATGCCACTTTGATCAAAGAAGGCTATGGCTTGCGGTTGGTGGGCCAAGATTCTGGCCGTGGCACCTTCTTTCACCGCCACTCGGTGCTGCACAATCAAGCCGACGGACAAACCCGTATCCCATTGGCCGAGCTGGCCAGCAAACGCTCGCAAGTGACCATCATTGACTCCCTGTTGTCAGAAGAGGCGGTGCTGGGCTTTGAGTATGGCTATGCCACAGGTGAGCCCAATACCCTGACCATCTGGGAGGCGCAGTTTGGCGATTTCGTCAATGGCGCACAGGTCGTGATTGATCAGTTCATTACCTCGGGTGAAGCGAAGTGGGGCCGACTGTGTGGTTTGGTGATGTTTCTGCCGCACGGCTATGAAGGCCAGGGGCCTGAGCACTCATCAGCCCGGTTAGAGCGGTTTATGCAACTGTGCTCAGGCAACAACATTCAAGTGTGCGTGCCATCCCTGCCCTCGCAGATGTTCCACATGCTGCGCCGGCAAATGATACGGCCGCTGCGCAAACCCTTGATCGTAATGACGCCCAAGTCTTTGCTGCGCCACAAGCAGTCGGTGTCATCGCTGGCTGATTTGGCTAAAGGGGAATTCCAGGTCGTCATCGATGACCCACAAATGACCCAAGCCAAGAAGGTTCGTCGCATCGTGTTCTGCGCCGGCAAAGTGTATTTTGATTTGTTGGCCGGGCGCGATGCGCCTGAGAAAGATGGCCTGGCTTTGGTTCGTATTGAGCAGTTGTACCCGTTCCCCAGAGAAGCACTGCAGGCAGTGATTGCCCGCTACCCGGCAGCGGAGGAAGTGATTTGGTGTCAAGAAGAGCCGATGAATCAGGGTGCCTGGTTCCAGATCCGCCATCACCTGCAGGCATGCATCCAAACCAAACAGACCCTCAAGTATGTTGGCCGTGAGGGCGCTGCGTCGCCGGCGGTGGGCTACTACCAAGTGCATAACGAACAACAACAGCGCCTCGTCAGCGAAGCGCTCACGCATGGAAAAGGCATAAGCGAAGGAGCAAGCACATGAGCCTGGAGATCAAGGTCCCGAATCTGCCCGAATCGGTCACCGATGCAACCGTTGCCAAGTGGCACAAAAAGGTGGGCGATACCGTAGTTCGAGATGAAAACTTGGTCGATTTGGAGACCGATAAGGTGGTGCTCGAAGTGCCCGCGCCCGCCAGCGGCACCTTGACGTCAATCAGCGAAGAAGAAGGCGCCACGGTGACCGCCGGCGCCCTACTTGGGGCGATGGAAGAAGGTGAAGTGGAAGCGGCGCCCAGCGAGGACGACAACGCCAAGGACGGTGCCAAAGCGGAGGCCGAGACCAAGAAACAAGCCGCCCCGACTGCTGAGCCTGCCGCTCCAAGTAAAGTGGCAAGCTCAACCAGTGATGATCAGGCCCCGTCAGTGCGGCGCATGGCCAACGAACATGGCATTGATCCCAGCCAGGTGGATGGCAGCGGCCGGGCCGGTCGAGTGACCAAGGGCGACATGATCCGCCACGTTGCGGGCGGTGGTGCGCGCACCGAAGAGCGCGTCAAGATGTCTCGTCTACGCGCGCGCATTGCCGAGCGCATGAAAGAGGCACAAAGCACCGCTGCCATTCTGACCTCCTTTAACGAAGTTGATATGCAGGCGGTCATGGATCTGCGGGCGCGTTACCAAGACGAGTTCGTCAAACGCCATGGCATCAAATTGGGTTTCATGTCGTTTTTCGTCAAAGCTTGCTGTGAGGCACTGCAGCGCCATCCTGTGGTCAACGCCTCTGTGGATGGCGATGAAGTGATTTATCACAACTACCAAGACTTGGGCATTGCCGTCTCCACCGATCGTGGCTTGGTCGTGCCGGTGTTGCGCAATGCAGAGCGCATGGGCTTGGCTGATATCGAACAAGCCATTGCCGGCTATGCGGAACAAGCGCGCAGCGGCGGCCTCAAACTGGAAGACCTGCAGGGCGGCACCTTTACCATTACCAATGGCGGTGTGTTCGGGTCATTAATGTCCACCCCGCTATTGAACATGCCGCAAAGCGCCATTCTTGGCATGCACACCATCAAACAGCGGCCAGTGGCGATCGATGGCGAGGTGGTGATTCGGCCAATGATGTATATCGCCTTGTCCTATGACCATCGCATCATCGATGGCAAGGATGCCGTGCAATTCTTGGTGGCGGTGAAAACACTACTCGAAGACCCAGCACGCCTGCTGCTTGATCTCTGATCCGAGCATCTTTGAACTGAATGAACGGGATACACAATGTCTGATCACACAAAAGACTTAATTGTTATTGGCGGCGGCCCCGGTGGGTACGCGGCAGCCATCCGCGCCGCTCAACTGGGCCTGAGTGTGGCTTTGATTGATGATCGTCAAGATGAAAGCGGTCAGGCTGCCCCGGGTGGCACCTGCCTAAACGTCGGCTGTGTGCCGTCTAAAGCCTTGCTGGATTCTTCCAAGCACTACCACCATGTGCAGCATGACTACGCCGCCCATGGCATTACCGTCGACACCGTCAAAATGGACATCGGCACCATGATTGAGCGCAAAGCCAAAGTGGTCAAGCAACTCAACGGTGGCCTGCGGCAGTTGTTCAAGGCCAACAAGATTGAGTTCATTAATGGCTACGGCAAGTTGCTGGCCGAGCGCCAGGTTGAAATCAGCCCACATGACAGCGATCCCTACACGGCCAAGGCCAAGCATGTGATATTGGCGGCAGGCTCGGTACCAATCGCAATCCCCAACGTTGAGATGGATGGCAAGCACATTGTTGACAATGTTGGCGCGCTGGCGTTTGATCACGTGCCGAAACGCTTGGGCATCATTGGTGCCGGCGTCATTGGTCTTGAGCTGGGCAGCGTGTGGAAGCGACTGGGCAGCGATGTGGTCTTGTTTGAAGCCATGGGTGAGTTGCTGTCGGTGGTGGATGCTGACATCAGCAAAGCCGCCGCCAAAGCCTTTAAGCAACAAGGCTTGGACATTCGACTCAACACCAAGGTGGCGGGCGCGACAGTCGGTAAAAAAGGCCAGGTGGAAGTGACCGTGAGCAATGACGAGGGCGAGCACAGCGAGACCTTCGATCGACTGTTGGTTTGTGTTGGTCGACGCGCGGCCAGCGACACCTTGCTCGCTGAAGACAGCGGTGTTGCCCTAGATGAGCGCGGCCGCGTCGTGGTCGATGATGACTGTCAGACCCAGGTCCAAGGGGTGTGGGCCATTGGCGATCTGGTGCGTGGCCCCATGTTGGCCCACAAGGCGTCCGAGGAAGGCATCGCTGTTGCGGAAACGTTGGCTGGTCAACATGGCCACATTAATCTGCACCATGTGCCGTGGGTGATTTACACCGACCCCGAAATTGCTTGGGTGGGTCACACGGAAAAGACGGCCAAGGAGGCTGGCATCGAATATCGGTCCGGCAGCTTCCCATTCGCCGCCACGGGCCGTGGCTTGGCCATGGGTGAAGCCGTTGGCCACGTCAAACTGATTGCCGATGCCGAGACGGATCGGCTGCTGGGCGCACAAATCATTGGCCCCAGTGCTTCTGAGTTGATTGCCGAGTGCGTGGTGACCATGGAGTTTGCTGGTGCTGCCGAAGACTTGGCGCGCATCGTGCACGCACACCCGACGCTGTCAGAGGCAGTTCACGAGGCGGCATTAGCCGTCGATGGCCGCGCCATCCACAAGGCCAACTAGCGTGACCATACCGGCCGCCTTCAAAGCCTTGCGCATTTTTGATGATGAGGAGGGCTACCGCGCCGAGATTGTGGATCAGTCAATCGAGGAGCAATCCGACGGCGAAGTGGTGATTCAGGTCGCCTACTCCAGCGTAAATTACAAGGACGCGCTGGCTGGCACAGGCCGCGGCAAGATCTTACGTCGCTTTCCACTCAATGGCGGCATTGATGCCGCCGGTGAGGTGGTGCACAGTGATGACGATCGCTTTGCCGTCGGCGATGCCGTACTGGTCACTGGCAGCGGCTTGTCAGAAACCCACGATGGTGGGTACAGCCAATATCTGCGCGTCCGTGCCGACCACATCGTGCCGCTGCCATCGGGCCTCACCCCCAAACAAGCCATGGTGCTGGGCACGGCGGGCTTTACTGCAGCCTTGGCCCGCTACCGCATGGAGGCCAATGGCCAAAGCCCTGAGCTTGGCCCGATTGTCATCACTGGTGCCACGGGTGGTGTCGGCAGCTTGGCTGTGAACCTCATGGCCGCGGGCGGTTATCAAGTCAGTGCCATCTCCGGCAAACTTGATGCCTTCGCTTGGCTGCATGAACTTGGTGCCAGCCAATGCATCAGCCGCCACGAGCTGTATTGGCCTGAGACGCCACTGGCCAAAAGCCAATTCGCAGGTGCCATTGATAATGTCGGCGGTGACATGTTGGCTGGCCTCACGCGCGTGATTCATCCCTGGGGCAATATTGCTGCCTGTGGCATGGCTGGTGGCATCGGCGTGCAAACCACCGTCATGCCCTTTATTATTCGTGGCATCAGCCTACTCGGCATTAATTCGGCCGCCTGCCCCTACGCACTGCGTTGCGAACTGTGGCACCGCCTGGCCAATGAATGGCGGCCACCGGCGCTCGATGACATTGCCGGCGAGACCGTGACTTTGGATCAACTGGATCAAGAATTTCGTCGCTTACTTGACGGTGGTGGCCATGGCCGCACACTGGTCAAACTGCACTGAGGAGCCCCACCATGACCATTCAAATCGGCGACCGCATTCCGGACGCAAGTTTACTGCACATGACCGACAACGGCCCCACCCCCATCTCCAGCCAGGAAGCGCTGGGCCAAGGTCGGGTGGTGTTGTTTGCGGTGCCAGGCGCATTCACCCCAACCTGCTCGGTTGACCATCTGCCCAGTTTTACTGAACTGGCTGACGAGTTCAAAGCATTGGGTGTGGACCGCATCGCCTGTACTTCGACCAATGACATCTTCGTCCTTAGTGCTTGGGCGAAAGCACACGACGCCTCAGCCATCACCATGCTGGCCGATGGCAATGGCGAACTCACACAAGCCATGGGCTTGGGTTTAGATGCCAGCGCCTTTGGTATGGGCCAGCGGTGTCAGCGCTACGCCATGGTTTTGGAGCATGGCAGGGTGACGCACTTGGCGGTTGAGGCTCCGGGTGCCTTTGAGGTGTCTAGCGGGCCCGCTGTGCTGGCTGCACTGAAAGCCCAGGCCTAGGAGGATTTCACCCCATCTAGGGCTGCGCTGGGAAGCGCACGGGGTCGATGCCCTGCGGCTCAATCAGGCCGAACTCAAACCCCGCCCACAAAGCCAAGATAAGCCCCAACGACAGGCCGACGCGCCAACTCAGACGCCGCACCATGCGGTCGCCATCGCCTTGGTCTTTAACCAAGAAGAAAAAACTAGAAGCCAGCGTATAGAGAATGCCTAGAAAAATACCAATGATGAAAAGTTTGGAGAGCACACTGTCGACCTTGGGTTCACTTGACGCACAGTATAAAGGCTTGTTGTGACACGCAAGCGAGTGATCGTCTAATGCGCAAATGGATCCCGCACATTGCCGCACTGTTGGTCATATTGGCTTGCGGCCGTCTGGCGCTGTGGCAGTTGGATCGCGCGGCAGAGAAAAGCGAGATTCTCAGCCACGCTGAGCGCAGCGAACGGATTGATCTAAATCAGTGGCTAGATCAGCACAGCATCACTGCCCTGGCCCCATTCACCGAAGTTAGCGTCACTGGACGTTTTGATGTGCAACGTCATGTGCTGTTGGACAACCAAGTCCGCCATCACCATCCGGGCGTCCACGTCTGGGTCCCATTTAAACTGAGTGAGCCAGCCGTGACCCTGTTGGTCAACCGTGGATGGCAGCCCTGGGAGCGGCGCTCGGGACGGTGGCCGCAGTACGACACGCCTGAGCACTCCATGAGTCTTCATGGGCGCCTGAGTGACCCACCCAGGCCAGGCCTGCAACTGGGCACGCAAGCGCCACTGGATGGCCAGCAATGGCCCGCGTTACTGACCTATTTGGAGCTTGATCTGGTGGCTGAGGGTTTAGGCACAACGCTGAGCGATCAGGTGCTGTGGCTTGATGCGGAAAGCCCATGGCACCTAACCGGCGACCCATGGCAGCACGTGGTAATGGGGCCAGAACGTCATACAGCCTATGCCTTTCAATGGCTGGCGATCGGTTTGGCCGTGATCATTATTTGGCTGGTGTTGACCCTACGGAGCGCGCGTCCCTCATGATCCGAAAACTGTCCATTCTGGCCGTGTTTGCCTTGTTTTTATTGCCGGTAATCACGGCTACACTGCTGCACACTGAGTGGCTGGATTGGCGTCCGGTCAACTTGCGCAACCATGGGGAGTTTGTCTCACCTGTGCAGCCGTTGACCTTTGCTCCAAACCACCGAAGCAGGCCAGACGCTCACTGCCGAAGACATGCAGGACAAATGGTTTCTCATCATGCACCATCCCGCCCAGTGTGGCGACGACTGCGTCGAGTCCTTCTTCTGGTTGCGCCAAATCCGTGCCGCACAGGATCGGCATCAGACCTCGATTGGTTTGATGGTGGTGACTACGCAGCCACTGCCCCCAGAGTCCTTGGCACAGATTTACGAGTGGGCGCCAGACACCCATGTGCTCACCGGCGCTGACGCCAGCGCGTTGCATGACACCTTATCGACACTGGCAGGCGATAATAACGGCCAGCGCGTTGAGGGGGCCCATTGGACCTACCTGAGCGATCCAATGGCCAATATAATGATGCGTTACAACGAGAAGGCCGATCCCAATGGCATCCGCCGTGATCTTCGTCGGCTTTTGACTTGGACGCAACGCGATTAGTGGGCTGTATTAGTGCGCCAAATCATTGACTTAGAGCGCCACGCGCCACCGTGAACTTAAAGAGTGATCAAAGCGTCTATGACTAAAACCCTATACCATCGCCTGGTTGGCGCTGCCGTCGTACTGACCTTTATCGTGATCGTGTTGGGTGCTTGGGTGCGCCTGACGGATGCGGGTTTGGGCTGCCCAGACTGGCCGGGCTGCTATGGCTATCTGACCTGGCCACAGAGTGAAACCTCTATCGCTGGGGCCAATGAGCGTTGGGCGGAGCGCCCGGTTGAGACGGGCAAGGCCATTCGTGAAATGGTTCACCGTTATGCCGCCGGCCTACTGGGGTTGTTCGTGCTGGCACTCGCGGCGCTGGCCTGGCGCAATCGCCGCGACCCTGATCAGCCGGTCAAACTGCCGCTGATTCTGCTCGGCCTGATTGTGGTGCAGTCTGCCTTCGGCGCTTGGACGGTGACACTATTGCTGAAACCCCTCATTGTGCTGACCCATCTGGCCGGAGGCATGCTGACCTTTAGCCTACTGGTGGCGCTCTTTTTGCGCACCAGGCCTACCCCCATACAGCGTGGGCAACTGCAGCAACGAGCTGTTCGGCCACTGCTGTCGTTGGCCGCGGTGGTGCTGGTGGTGCAGATCCTGCTGGGCGGTTGGGTCAGCACCAACTATGCCGCGTTGGCCTGTCCAGATTTTCCAACCTGCGTCGGTCAGTGGTGGCCTCAGGCCGATTTTGTCGAGGGCTTCAAACCATGGCGCGGGATTGGGGTCGATTTTGAGTTTGGCGTGCTTGATCAAGACGCTCGTGTCGCCATTCACTTGGTCCACCGAATAGGCGCCTTGGTGGTCCTTGGCGTCTTTGGCTGGCTGCTTTGGCGATTATTCACCACCGCTGGTCTGGCCCGGCCGGGCGCTGTCTTGGCTACATTATTGACGGCACAGATCTCTCTGGGCATCAGCAATGTGGTGTTCGGCCTGCCGCTGTGGGTGGCGGTGGCACACAATGGATTTGCCGCCTTGTTGTTAGGACAGATGGTTTATCTGTTCTACCTAACCAGCAAACCCAAACTGCCGGCGCTGGCCTGACACACATGAGCACCGCGGTCATGCAAACCACCCTTCGCACCACCCTGCGATCAGCGCAGGCTTATCTGGGTTTGTGCAAGCTCAAAGTGGTGTCGCTGATTGTGTTCACAGCAGTGGTGGGCATGGCCCTGGCGGTGCCGGGCATGATCCCGCTGGATGCTTTGGTGTTTGGCACATTGGGCATTGGTTTGGCCGCCGCCAGTGCTGCGGCAATTAATCATTTACTGGATGCCAAGGCAGACCTAAAAATGGCGCGCACTCGTCATCGCCCATTGCCTCAGGGCCATTTGACGCAGCGTCAAGTGCTGGTGTTTGCCCTCAGCTTGGCCGCCGCTTCAATGGTCATCTTGGTGGCGTGGGTGAACACGCTGACCGCCCTGCTCACCTTCGCCAGCCTCATTGGCTATGCTGTGGTCTACACCGCTTACCTGAAACGGGCAACTCCGCAGAATATTGTCATCGGTGGGGCTGCCGGCGCTGCGCCACCTGTGCTGGGTTGGCTGGCTGTCACGGGGGAGCTGCATCCTTTTGCCTTGATGTTGTTTTTGATTATTTTTACTTGGACACCCCCGCACTTCTGGGCGCTGGCCATTTATCGCCGCGAGGACTATGCGGCGGCGGACGTGCCAATGCTGCCTGTGACCCATGGTGTCGCCTTCACGCGCTGGCAGATTTTGTTCTACACCATCATCATGGTGCTCACGACGCTGCTGCCGTTTTTGACCGGTATGGCCGGCTTGCCTTACTTGGTCGGTGTCAGCGTGCTTAATATCGGTTTCTTGGGATATGCCATTGCATTAATGCGCAGCCGCAATGAGCAGCTGGCCATGTCCATGTTTCATTACTCCGTGCTGTACCTCATGGCACTATTTGGTTTTCTGTTGCTCGATCACTACTTCTGACCCGAACTAGGGGAGCTGACACCGATGTCTGATCACACCGCCACCACGCTATCTCAACTCGAAGGCCGCGCTGACTTCATCCGCCGTCACATCGGGCCCAGTGATGAAGCTATACAGACCATGCTGGCCACCGTCGGTGCCGATAGCCTTGATGGGCTGATGCACGAAACGATGCCGCAGAGCATTGTCCAAAAGCAGCCACTGGCCATGGCCGACGCGGTACCTGAAGCACAGGTGCTGGCCGAGCTCAGCGCCATGGCGGAAGAAAACGTGGTGCATCATGCCATGATTGGCCTCGGCTATCACCCAACCCTAACGCCGCCGGTGATTCAACGCAACGTGCTCGAAAACCCAGGTTGGTATACGGCCTACACCCCCTATCAGGCCGAGATATCACAAGGCCGCCTTGAGGCCTTGCTAAACTTCCAGCAAATGGTCATGGACCTCACGGCAATGCCGCTGTCCAATGCCTCCTTGCTCGATGAGGGCACGGCTGCTGCGGAAGCAATGACCTTGCTCAAGCGCGTCGCCGGACGCCAGGCTGGCGAGGTCTTTTTGATTGATGCCAACTGTTTTGCACACACCATTGATGTGGTGCAGACGCGTGCGCGCCATTTGGACATTCCAGTGGAAGTCGTTGATGATTTACCCAATGCACTCACCACTGGCCCACACGCCGGCAACTGTTTTGGGGTGCTGTGCCAGCAACTGGGGCACGATGGTGCGCTGGCTGATTTGGCAGCCATTACGTCAGCAGCCAAACAACAGGGTGCGCTGGTCGCTGTGGCGACCGATTTACTAGCCCTGACCTTGGTCACGCCACCGGGCGAGTTTGGCGTCGATGCCGTGGTCGGCTCCGCGCAGCGTTTTGGTGTGCCCATGGGCTATGGCGGACCTCACGCGGCCTTCTTGGCCACGCGCGAGGACTACCGCCGCAACGTGCCTGGTCGCATTATTGGCGTGTCTAAGGATCGTCACGGCAATGCCGCCCTGCGCATGGCACTGCAAACCCGCGAGCAACACATTCGTCGCGAAAAAGCCATGAGCAACATCTGTACAGCTCAGGCGCTGTTGGCCGTGATGGCCAGTTTTTATGGCGTGTGGCATGGTCCAGCCGGTTTGACGCGCATCGCCAAGCGTGTGCATCGCATGGCCTGCCTTATGGCACAAGCGCTCAAGCAAGCGGGCTTTACACTGGCCTCGGATCAGTACTTTGACACCCTCACCGTCAAGGTTGACGAACCACGCCGCCAAGCGCTGCTGCATGGCGCTCAGGCCGCTGGCATCAACTTGCGCAGTGATTGCCCGGGCTGGATTGGCATCAGCTTCAATGAGGCGACCCAGCGCGAGCATATGCAAACCCTACTCGACCTGTTCTGCGGCGAAGGCCAGATTGATGTGGCCACCCTGGACGGCCAGTATCCAGACACGCTGACGGCCGTGCCAAAACCGCTGCAGCGCCAAAGTGCGTTTATGCAACACGAGGTGTTTAGCCGCTACCAGTCTGAGACTGAGATGCTGCGTTACATGAAGCGCCTTGAAAACCGCGACTTATCGCTGGCCCACGCCATGATCCCACTGGGCTCGTGCACCATGAAGCTCAATGCCAGTGCTGAGATGATGCCGGTCAGCTTCCCGGGCTTTGCCCAGCTGCATCCGTTTTGTCCCCATGAGCAGGCACGTGGCTATCACCGCTTGATTGGCGACCTGGAGTCCATGCTCAAAGAAATCACCGGTTTTGATGCCATCTCGCTGCAACCTAATGCAGGCTCGCAGGGTGAATACGCAGGGCTTTTGGCCATCAAGGGCTACCATGACTCGCGCGGCGACTCTCATCGGCGGGTATGCTTGATCCCAGCCTCAGCCCATGGCACCAACCCCGCCAGTGCGCAGATGACGGGCAT
>SL_7KL_010_BRINEDRAFT_10000445_pt1 | contig 19587 bp, 18 predicted proteins | sample SodLak_010_BRINE_FD_10663 | JGI IMG/M metagenome (IMG submission 10663)
AGATGCCGAACCAGGACTAGCCACAACCAGGCAGGCGGTGGACCGACACCACCGTAAACGCCGGATGATGAAACGTGCTTAGGCTAGTGAGTGGGAAAGAGGCGGGCGTCAGGCTTCTCCCATGAGCCAGGCGCTCACGGCGCCGGCGAGGCTCATCAGCGCGAGCACGAAGATGGCAACTTCGGTGCCGGCCAGCTGGGCCAGCAGGCCGAACAGGCCGCCGATCAGTAGCAGGCCGCCGATGACGGTGTTGCTGACGGCGGTGAACGCGGCGCGCGTTTCCTGGGTTGCCATGTCGACCAGGTACGTCTTGCGGCCCAGACGCACGCCGGCATGGCTGACCCCGAGCAGGAAGAACAGGGTCGCATAGACCCAGCCGCCCGGAACCAGCGCGTGGTCCGTGCCCACTGGAGCCAGCCAAACGCTCAGGGCGACCGGGATGCCGAGGCCGGCTGCAAGGAGTCCCGAGAGGATCAGGACCCAGCGGGCGGAGCGGTCGGACAGCCGGCCCCAGACCGGGGCGCTGACGGCCGAGGCCAGGCCGCTGGCGAGGATCAGCAGGCCCAGGGTGCCCAGATCACCGGCGGTCGCGTCCTCCGCGAGCAGGACGTAGAAGGGCAGTGCCAGGGCCGTGCTCATTAGCAGCGCGCGGGTCAGGACGAAGTGACCGAAGGCGCGGTCGGTCCACAGCAGGCGCATCGACTTGATGGCCTCGGTGACGGCGTTGCCGCCACCCTCGGTGGCACCCGGATCCTCGCGCAGCCGGGTGAAGGTCGCGGCGGCGATCCACCAGGCCCCGGCCGAGGCGGCCAGCAGGGCCACGAACACGCCAATGCCGGCCTCTTCCAGGTTCGCGAGAGTGAGGTAGATGCCCAGCCCCAGGGTGAAGAACCCGGCCAGCGACGCGGCGTAGCCCATCACCGTGCCGCGGCGATGCTTGGCGATGGTCTTGCCCAGCACGTCCTTGGCCGCGACCGAGTTGATCCCGCGCGAAAGCGCAAAGACCACCAGTAGCCCGAGGATGGCCCAGCCGGCGGCTGCACCCTCCAGGGTCAGCGCGACCACGGCCATGCCGGCCACCGCGAGCCCGGAGAGCAGGCTGCCGAGGATCCAGAAGCCCTTGCGGATGGCCCGCCGCCGGATGGCGGCGGCCACGAACAACTGCGGCAGCAGCGAGCCGGACTCGCGGATCGGGACCAGGAAGCCGGCGAAGGCGGCCGGGGCCCCCAGGGCGCCCAAGAGCCAGGCGAGGACCAGGCGGGCCGAGGCCAGCTCGTCGCCGATCTTGCTCAGGGTGTTGGAGACCAGGTGGACGAAAAAGTTGGTCGGCTGGGCGCTGCAGGCGTTTTCCGGAATGTCCTTGCAGACGCGCGCATCCTCGTCCCCGGCGATGGTTTCGTACAGGGAGATCAGCGGGCGCGGCAGCTTGTCCGGGTCATGTTCGGCCATGGAGTCCTTCCGTTGCATTGCCCCCCGTCATTGCGAGGCGCGCAGTGACACGGCAACCTCCCACCGGAGCCACCGGGACCTGGCGCATTGCCAACTTCGGGAGGTTGCCACGTCGCCTTCGGCTCCTCGCAATGACGGGGGCATCGCCCCAATACGGGGTCTTACCGCCGTCCGGCCAGGGGATCGCTCGGATCGACGCTGTCGCGGAACGGCTTGCGCCGGTCGAGGTTGGTCAGCTGATAAACGTTGCCCAGCCAGTTGTTGATCACCGCCAGGGCGGTGTCATGCCAGGTGTTGTCCAGGCGGTCCAGCAGCAGCGCCTCGGGCAGCGCCGGGATCTCGGTGCAGTGCTCCAGCGCGGCCTCGACCTGCTCGCGATGCTCGCCGAGGATCGCGGCGGCCTGCGGCATCAGGTAGTTCTCCGGTAGCGGCGGGTAGGCGTCGCGCTCGCCCTGGATATAGCGCACGACCTCGCGCTTGTATTCCTTGAGCAGGCTGATGGAGTCGTACTCCGGGTGGCCCTGGAAGAAGACCATGCGGAAGCCGTCCGGCGAGGCACCCAGGTGAATCCCGGACTGCTCGCTGTCCACCAGTACGCGCAGGCCGTGGCGTTCGAATTGTTCGCGCGAGACATCGTTGTAGCGCGAGTGCGGCACATCGAAGCGGGTATTCACGCCGGTGACCAGCGGATGCCCGCGGTCCACCACCCGGTGCGGGAACACGCCCCACAGCTTCTCGCCCATGTGCACGCGACGCTCGCCGTAGCGTGCCTGCAGCACGGCGTGGGTGGCGAGGCAGGAACAAAGCGTCGAGGTCACGTTTTCCCAGGCCCAGTCCACCACCTCGGCCAGCGGCTCCCAGAAGGGTTCCAGTGCCAGGTCCGGCTGGGTGACGTTGGCCCCGGTGATGATCAGCGCGTCGAGACCCTCTTTCTTCAGGTCCTCGAAGTCCTCGTAGTACTGCTTGATGTGATCGCGCCCCTTCGGCCCGCGCTTGAGCTGCGGCAGGGTGAACGGGTGGATATAGAACTGCGCGATCTGGTTGCTCTCGCCGATCAGGCGAAAGAACTGACGTTCGGTCGCCGACAGGGCGGCGTCCGGCATCATGTTCAGCAGCCCGATGTGCAGCGCACGGATCTCCTGCTGCTGCGCGAAGTCGCTGGGCAGCACGGTCTCGCCCTCGCTCCGCAGGCGGGCAAAGGTGGGCAGATCGGAATAGGCGACAAGTGGCATTAGAGGCGTGCCTCCCGTTCCAGGGCCATGCAGACCAGGTCATCGAACTCGCCCGCGTTGCGTACGCGTGCCAGTTCGGTGGTGCTGATCGTGTAGCCGTGGGTCTCGGCGATCGCCTCGTAGCGCGGCAGGCGTGCGCGGAACAGGCGCGAGAAGACCCAGCGCACGAAGGCGTCCGGGTCGATCTGGGCGACGTAGTCCAGCCCCTCGTCGCGCATGTATTCGGCCAGCTGCTGGTCGAGGAAGGCCTCGCGGTAGTACAGCGGTTTGGGGTCGCGCTCTGCGCGTTCGATCAGCTGGCGCTCGTCTTCGTCCGTCGCCTTGATGTACAGGATCAGGGTGTGCTCGGCCAGCGTCTCGAGTACGCCGGGGCTGTCCAGTTCGCAGACCGAGCCGCCGGCGTCGTTGACGAAATGCGGGTAGCCGAACAGCGTTTGTGCCTTGTGGATGAAGTCCGGCACGTCGAGCATCGCCTGCACCTCGGCCTGGTGGTGCAGGGTCTGGCGGCGCTTGAATTCGGTCAGCGGCAGGCCGCCCAGCTCCGGGTTGCCGAGCTTGCCGAGGAAGCTCGCCACCGGGTGCAGGTTGTCCACGGTGATGTTGTTGATGATCTGGATCGAGTCCGAGCGCAACAGGTCGCGCAGGAACGGCACCGCCATCGCCTGGGCCTTGATGTTGTCCAGGATCGGCTCGCTCAGGTAGCGCGTGCCGATGCGGTAGTCCCCCGAATAGTGGAACCAGTCCTCGCGCCGGAGCATGTTGGACAGGCGCGTCTTGCCGACACCGGACATCCCCAGCAGGGTGATGCGGCGGTGCTCCTGGTTGCGGTATTCGTCGGGTGTCAGGCGCATGGGGACTCGATTAGCGTCGCAGGATGAACAGGATACCGGCGATCACCGCCAGGCCGCTGATGACGTAATGGTCGTACTGGAACTGCAGTCCCAGCAGGCCGCGCAGGCCGAACAGGATCAGCCAGACGCCCAATAGAATGTTGCCGAGTATGCGCATCCCTGCGGAATCCTCCGGTTAGCGGATCAGTTGGCTCAGTTCGCGGAACTGCGGATCGGCCGCGTCGCGCAGCCATTCGAACAGCACCGATTCGTGGTTGGTAATGATGGCGCCGGCAGCGCGCAGGCGTTCCAGCCCGTTGCGCTTGCGCCCGGCGTCGCGCGAGCAGACCCCGTCCTCGACCACGAACACGGTTACGCCCGCGTCCAGCAACTCCAGCGCCGTCTGGGTCACGCAGATATGCGTCTCCGAACCGGTCAGGATGACCTGGTCGCCGCCTGTCAGGCGCGCGCGCAGGTCATCCTCGGCGCAGCAGGAGAAGGACGTCTTGTCGGTGACCGTGCCGTAGCCGTCGAGCGCTTGCTGCAGAGTGGCGGTGACTTCGCCCAGGCCCTGCGGATACTGACGCGAGACCTCGATCGGGATATCCAGCTTGCGCGCGGCCTCGATCAGGCGCGCGGTATTGCGCTCGACCTCGTCCCGCGCGTCCGGCATGGCGGCCAGCAGGCGTTCCTGCAAGTCGATCAGGACCAGCCGCGAGCGCGCACGCTCGCAGCGGGCTCGCGGATTGGAAGCGGCAGCGGCCATTACTCCAGCAGGCGGTTGATGGCCTCGAGATCGGCCACGCTCAGGCGGCCGGCGGCGCGCTGCAGGCGCAGCGACTCGCTGAGGAAGCCGTAGCGGGCCTCGGCGTAGTCGCGCTCGGCGCGGAAGACCTCGCGCAGGGCGAGCAGGACGTCGACCTGGGTGCGGGTGCCCACCTCGAAGCCGGCCTCGGCCGCCTCGAACGCGGACTGGGTGGAGGCCAGGGCCTGCTCCAGGGCGCGCACGCGCGAGTTGTTGGAGATCACCGACAGATAAGCGCTGCGGGTGTCCTGGGTCGTGCGGCGTTCAACCAGCGACTGGCCTTCCTGCGCGGCCTGGAAATTCTCGCGCGCCTGACGGGTGAGGGCGCTGACACGACCGCCGGTGTAGAACGGGATCTCCAGCTGGATCCCGACCTGGGCTTCGGTGCCCTCGAAGAACATCGCCCCGCCGGTCGTGCCGGCATCAAGGCCGTGATAGCGGTTCTCGTTGACCGAGGCGTTCAGATTGATGCGTGGCAGGCCCTCGGCGCGCTGGCGCTGGATCTGCTCGCGCGCGCTCTCCGTGCTCAGACGCTGGGCGGCCAGTTCCAGGTTGTTCGCCAGGGCGATATCCACCCAGGCCTGCGGATCGGCTGGATCCGGCGGGGTCAGCTCGGCGTCGTCGCGCAGCATGTCGAGCTGGTCCCAGTAGGTGTTGGTGATCACCGCGAGCTGTTCGCGGGTCAGGTCCAGCTGGTTCTCGGCGCTGATGCGCTCGGCCTCGGCAAGGTCGCGCTGGGCCTGGGCCTCGGTGACGTCGGTGCGTGCGACCAGGCCGACCTCAAAGCGGCGCTCGGTCTGTTCCAGCTGGCGCTCGATTGCCTCGACCTCGGCCTCGCGAAAGGCCAGGGTCTCCTGTGCGATCAGCACGTCGAAGTAGGCCTGGGAGACGCGCAGGATCAGGTCCTGACGGGCGGAATCCAGTTCCGCCTCGGCGCGGGCGATCTCGAGATCCACCTGCACAAGATCAATGTAGTTGCGGCGGTCGTAGATGCTCTGCGAGAGATTGACGCCAAAGCTGGTCTGGCGACCGTCGAGGCTGCCGGTTTGCGAATCGCGGTCGTCGCGGTAGAACGCGCCGGCCTCGGCCTGCCCGGAGATCTGTGGCAGCAGGGCAGAGCGAGTGATCGGGCGATTTTCCAGCACGCCGCGGTATTCCGCCTCGGCGGTGCGCAGCTCCGCGTCTTCCGTGGCGGCGCGCTCGTAGACCTCCAGGAGGCTCGAGGCGGCGGCGGGGGCCGAGATCACAAGGACCAGCCCGGCGGTGGCGAGAAGCGACGGCAGACGGTTCATGGACGCGACTCCGGAAGGATATTAGGAAAAGCCTATCCTATCAGAGCCCGTTCGGGCATGGGACCTTCCCCCCTGGTTGCCCGCGCCTGAAATGGGCCCCTCGGGTGCCGCTCAGAATTCGAAGGCGGGCTTCGGCTCGAAGCCCACCAGCGGCTTCACACGGGTCTCGAACAGCTCCTCATGGCGGCAGCCGTCCTCGGTGGTGCGGATAATCAGCTGGGCCTCCATGATCGGACCGTCACCGGTAATCACGAACAGTCGCCCGCCCAGGGTCAGGTAGGGCTCGAGGAAGTCGTCATATTCGGTCATGCCGCCGGTCAGGATGATCGCGTCGTAGCGCGGGCGCGGCGGGGTCCAGTCGGGGGTCACCGAGGCGGTGCGCAGTTGCGCGTTCTCGATGCCGAGATCGGTCAGGCGGTTGCGGGCGGCCAGGCGCAGCTCGTCGATGCGCTCGACGCTGTCGACCTGGGCTGCCAGATGGGACAGGCAGGCCGTGACGTAGCCGGAACCGGTGCCGATCTCCAGCACGGTTTCGGTAGGCTGCGGCGACACGGCCTGCAGCAGGCGGCCGATCACGACCGGCGGCAGGGTGTTCTCGTCGTGCCCCAGGGGGATCTCGGAATCGGCGTACGCCAGGGCCTGATAGGGCTCGGGCATGAAACGCTCGCGCGGGAGCGTTTCCATTACGTCCAGTACACGGGTGTCCAGCACGTCCCAGGGGCGGACCTGCTGTTCGACCATGTTGATCCGGGCCTTGGCGTAATCCATCGCGGTTTCCTCAGTGCGCTCGACAGCCGCGAAAGAGTACGTTCACGGGCCGAAACAGGCAAGTAGGAGCCTGCGAGCAGGTTCCTACGCGTCGGGGTGTTCGTCGAGGGCGTCGGCAACGGCGCGAACGCGCTCGCGCTGCAGGGCCTCGCCCAGTGCCTTGCCCTTGTGTCCCTCGGCTATCAGGGCCGCCGGCTGCACGCCTTGCGCGGCCGCCACTGCGCGGCGCACCGCGTCGGCCTGTGGATAGGGCTTGTCTTCCCAGCCGGTGCGGCCGCGGAAGTCCGCCTCCACCGCCAGCAGGAAGGGCTCCACGTTCTCCGGGCGGCGCAGGACGTCCAGGCCGTCGACCAGCTTCATCACGGTCTTCGGGCGCAGCTCGAATACGCGATGCACCAGCCCGTGGTAGCGCGCCACGCGCACCGCCAGGTCGCGGTAGCGGTTGGGTATGCGCAGGCGTTCGGTCAGGGCGCGGATCAGGTCCACCCCGCGTTCCTCGTGCCCGTGATGGCTGGGCAGGATCTCCGGGTCAGTGGTGCCCTTGCCGAGGTCGTGCACCAGCGCGGCGAAACGGACCTCGGGTGCGTCGGAAAGCCGGGTCGCCTGGTCCAGCACCATCAGGGTATGCACGCCGGTGTCGATCTCCGGGTGGTAGCGCTCCGGCTGGGGCACGCCGAACAGCCGCTCGATCTCGGGGAACAGGACGGCGAGCGCCCCGGCCTCGCGCAGCACCTCCAGAAAACGCCGTGGTGCCGGACTCTTCAGGGCCTTCTCGCATTCCGCCCACACGCGTTCGGGTACCAGGGCGTCGACCTCGCCGGAGGTGACGAGCTCGCGCATCAACGTCAGCGTGTCGGGCGCGACCTCGAAGCCCCATGGCGCGAGCTGGGCGGCAAACCGCGCCACGCGCAGCAGGCGCACCGGGTCCTCGGCGAAGGCGGGGGAGACATGCCGCAGTCGGCGCGCCTCCAGGTCGGCCTGGCCGTTGTAGGGGTCGATCAAGCGGCCGTCGGCGTCCTCGGCCATCGCGTTGATGGTGAGATCGCGGCGTTCGAGATCGTCCTCCAAGGTGACCTCGGGCGAGGCATTGAACTGGAAGCCGTGATAGCCGCGTGCGGTCTTGCGCTCGGTGCGCGCCAGCGCGTATTCCTCGTGGGTTTCGGGATGCAGGAAGACCGGGAAGTCGCGCCCGACCGGCCGAAAGCCATTGGACTCCATCGCCTCCGGCGAGCTGCCGACAACGACGTAGTCGCGCTCCGTGAACGGGCGCCCTAGCAGGCGGTCGCGAACCGCACCGCCGACGAGATAGGTCTGCATGGCGGTTACCGGTTCACCCTTCGATCAGCCGCGGCTGGCCCCGCGATTGAGCGTGCGCAGGTGCTGCATGCGGGCCTCGCGCCCCGCGCCCCCACCGCCCAGATAGCTGGGGGCAATGGATTCTAAGCGGGTCGGGCAGGGCAGCTGCTGTTCGCCGTCGCAGACCGAGTCGATGGTCAGCGAGGCGAAGTTGTCGCGCGACAACGGCTTGCCGGGCACGAACTCGAGCACGCTGGCCTGCAGCTTGCCAGCCCAGTCGGGCAGGCCGATTACCGGGCGCCGGTGGCCGGAGACCCGGCCCACATACCGCACCAGGTCGCCCAGGGTGTAGGTCTTCGGGCCGCACAGCTCGAAGCCCTGGCCGAAGGTATCCTGGTCTTCCAGGGCCTCGACGAAGTGCTCGGCCACATCGCCCACGAACACCGGGGCGAAGCGCGCCCGGGCACGCGCCAGCGGCATCACGGGCGAGAATTTCAGCAGCGTCACGAAGCGGTTCAGGAAGGAGTCTTCCGGCCCGAAGATGACGGAGGGACGGAAGACGGTGACCGCCAGGGACTCGCTGGCGAACACGGCCTGCTCGGCCGCACCCTTGCTGCGCAGGTAGTGGCTGGGGGCGTCGTCCATGTCCGCCTTCAGCGCGCTCATCTGCAGGAAGCGGCGCACGCCCTGCGACTCGGCGGCGGCCAGGGCCTTCTCGGTCAGCTCGGTGTGGGCGGCGTGGAAGCCGGCGCCACTGTGGCCACGTTCGTTGAGGATGCCGACCAGGTTGATCACCGCGTCCTGGCCCGCGAACAGGCGTTCCAGGGTGGCGGGATCATGGGCGCTGCCCTCGACCAGGTCGACCTCGGGGTTGACCAGGAGGTCGCGATGGCGGTGCGGGCGGCGCGACAACACGCGGACCTTCAGGCCGCGGTCAATCAGTCGGCGGATGATGTGGTGGCCGACAAAGCCCGTGCCGCCGAGCAGGCAGACATTGCGAATCGAATCGATCGACATGGGGCAAGGTCCTTCCGAAAGCGAATGCGGATCGTCTTATACTCGGGTGACCCGCATTGTTCAAACTAGCAAATAGTGGACCTGTGTTTCCCATGGCCTGTTTCCGGGTCACCAAACCGAGGCGCCGACATGACCGAACTGACCGCGATCAACCCTGCGACCGGCGACATGCTCGCGCGTTATCCCCGCATGGATCGGGACGGGCTGGAGGCCGCCCTGGCACGCGCGGCCAGCGCCGCACCGGACTGGGCGGCACGACCGGTGGCGGAGCGCGCCGCCCGCCTGCACGACCTGGCCGGGGTGCTGCGCGACGCGCGCGAGACCCTGGCGACTACGGCCACCCGCGAGATGGGCAAGCGGCTGGTCGAGGCGCGCGCCGAGGTCGACAAGTGTGCCAACGCCTGTGAGTACTATGCCGAGCACGGCCCGGACTTCCTGCAGGACACCATGGTCGCCTCGGATGCGAGCCGGTCGTTCATCGCCTGGCAGCCGCTGGGGACCGTGCTGCTGGTGATGCCCTGGAACTTTCCCTACTGGCAGGCCTTTCGCCAGGCGATCCCGGCCACGCTGGCCGGCAATACCGTTCTGCTGAAGCACGCCTCCAACGTCCCCGGTTGCGCCGAGCACCTGGAGCAGGTGTTCACGGCGGCCGGTTTTCCCGAGGGCGTGTTCCGCAACCTGCCGGTTGGCTCCGATGCGGTGGAGGGCATCATCTCTGACCGTCGCGTGCAGGGCGTCAGCCTGACCGGCTCCGAAGGCGCCGGCCGCGCGGTGGGGGCTGCGGCCGGCAAGGCCCTGAAGTCCTCGGTGCTGGAACTGGGCGGCTCGGATGCCTTTGTCGTGCTGGCGGATGCCGATCTCGATCACACCGTGGAGCAGGCGGTACGCGGGCGCTTCCAGAACAACGGCGAGACCTGCATCGCCGCCAAGCGCTTCATCGTCGAGGAGGCCATCGCGGATGCCTTCGTCGAGCGCTTCCAGGCGGCCATCGAGGCCCTGGTCATCGGGGATCCGATGGCCGAGGGAACGAACATCGGGCCGCTGGCGCGCGATGATCTGCGTAGCGAGTTGCACGACCAGGTGACCCGCAGCGTGGCGGCCGGCGCCCGCCTGGTGGCGGGTGGCGAGCCCCGCGACGGGGCGGGGTACTTCTACCCGCCCACGCTACTGGATGCCGTGGAACCCGGCATGGCGGCCTTCGACGAGGAGACCTTCGGCCCGGTCGCGGCGGTCACCCGGGCGCGCGGCGCGGATCATGCCATCGAGCTCGCCAACCGCTCGCGCTTCGGCCTGGGTGGCAGCGTCTGGACCGCCGATCCGGTACGTGGCGAGGCCCTGGCTCGGCGTCTGGAATGCGGCTGCGCCTTCGTCAACGGCATCGTCAAGAGCGACCCGCGCCTGCCCTTTGGCGGCGTGAAGGACTCCGGCTACGGCCGCGAACTCTCCGAGCTCGGCATCCGCGAGTTCCAGAACGCCAAGACCATCTGGGTGGGTTGATTCATGCCCGTTGAAGGTTGATCCGCGTCGCCTTGAGTGCATGGGTCTAGTGGGCCGGGGTGGGCCTCGACTTCGCGCGGTAGAGGCCGAGCTCGAGACGGTGGTGGCGGTCGGCGTGATCGCGCTTCTCGAGGATGCGGGCGATCAGGGGCTGGTCCTGGTCCAGTAGCTGGGCGGCCAGGCCGTTGCGGTCGCGAGGCAGATAGCCCAGGTGATGGTCCATCCAGCGCACGGCGACGGCCTGGCCGTCGTGGGTGTTGGTGCGTTCGCGTTCCACGGTCAGGGCCTGGCCGCGCTTGAGGATCTCCCACAGCCGGGGCGCCTCGTGGTGGCGGAAGCCGGCCAGGGGGATGCGGTCCAGCAGTTCCTCGGTGGTGGCGGTGCGGTTGTAGGTGCCGCGCTCGGCGTAGTAGCCGGCGAGCGGCGGGACGGGGCGTGCCTGGCGGTTGTGCGACATGTTCGGACTCCTCGGTGTGGCCTGGGTGTCCGTTGTAGCACCGGGGGTGGCTCACAGGATGAGCCACCCCCGAAATCGGTTCTTATCCGTGTTTCCCTAGGTGTACTGGTGAGCGGCGCGCGCGAGGTCGCTGGCCACGCGCTGGCGCAGGTCGGCGGGCGCCAGCACCTCGACGCCCGGGCCGTGGCGCAGGATCTCCTGGACCAGCTCGGTCGGGTCGGCGTAGGGAATACGGAGGCGATACGCGTCGCCCTCGTATTCGCCGATCTGCTCCGGGTGCCAGATCTCGTCGGCGACCCAGCGGGCATGTTCCGGGGTGAAGCGCAGCACGGCCCATTCCTGTGCGGGACCGGTGAAGATGCCAAAGGCGTCCCCGGTATGAGCATCCAGGGTCGCCTCGTCGATGGAGCGGTAGGCAGACTCCACCGGCTGCACCGAGCGGATGCGCTCAAGGGCGAAGGTGCGCAGGTCCCGGGCCTGCTCGCACCAGGCGATCAGGTACCAGTTGTCGCGGTAGTAGAGCAGGCGCTGCGGGTGCACGACGCGACAACTCGCGGCGTCCCGGGCACGGCCGTGATACTCGATCTCGACGGGGTGCTCGTCCAGGGTCGCAGTGGCCACGGCCTGAAAGCTTTCGCCGCGGCTGCCGCGCTGGGCCAGCGGCTGGATGTGGATGCGGCGGCGCACGGTGTCCGGCTGGTGCCCGCCGCTGGCGAGCAGCTCGCGGATGCGGCCCTTCAGTGGCCCCAGCGTGGGCGCCAGCAACCCGGGCTGCACGTCCTCCAGGAGTTGCTCCATGGTCAGCAGCGCCAGCAGCTCGGATTCGTTGAACCACAGCCCCGGCAGCTCGAACGCCGGGGCATCCTGCGCGTAGCGGTAGCCATTGGCCTGGGCATCGTATTCGATGGGTGCCTGCATGAAGTCGCGCATGTATTCGAGGTCGCGCTTGACGGTCGCGCGCGAGACCTCGAGACGCTCCATCAGGTCTGCCAGCGAGGGCGGCCGCCGCCCCTGCAACAATCGGTGCAGGTGAAAAATACGCTCGGCGCGGTTCACGGGCGGGCCAGGGGTCGATGCATGCCCGGGGACGCTACCCATTCGCCCGGGGCCCCGCAAGCGACGCGCCGGGGCGCCGGATGCCCGCCGGGTCGGGCGCGGCGGTTGCGGGCGACCGTCCCGGTGGTCAGTGGAGGCGCCGGCTGACGCGGATGATCTCCTCGTCGGAGGCGAGGATCTCGTGCTGGAAGCCATGGCGTTGGGCGAGCGCGAGCATGCCGCCGTTGTGGCGCAGCACCTCGCCAAACAGTTCGCGCAGGCCGGCGTTGCGGGCCGAGTCGATGACGGCCTCCATCAGGAGGCTGCCCACGCCGCGGCCCTGCCAGGCGTCACTGATGACCACGGCGAATTCCGCGCTCTCGCCGTCGGGTTCGGTGGTGTAGCGGGCGACGCCGACCTGCACCTCCCGGCCCGTGTGGTGGTCGACCGCGATGAAGGCCATCTCGCGGTCGTAGTCGATCTGGGTGAAGCGTACGAGCATCTCGGGCGTGAGTTCGTCCATCGAGCGCATGAACCGGAGATAGCGGGACTTCTCCGACAGGCTGCGCACGAATTCCTGCTCGATGGCAGCGTCCTCGGGCCGGATCGGCCGGAGCTCGAGTTCATGGCCGTCGCGGGTGGTGACCTTCCGGGCCATGTGGCCGGGATAGGGGTGGATGGCCATGTGCGCGTAGTCACGGCCGTCGTGCGCGGGATCGGCCAGTTCGATGCGGGCGTCCACGGCCATCACGCCGTTCTCGCCGGCCTGCAGGGGGTTGATATCCAGCGCGGCGAGTTCAGGCAGCTCGCAGGCCATCTCCGAGACCCGGAGCAGGACCTGTTCCACCGCGCCCTCGCGCACCGGGGGCGCGCCGCGAAAGGTGCCAAGGGTGCGCGCAGCACGAGTCTGCGCCATCAGGCGCCGGGCCAGCGAGGGGTTCAGCGGCGGCAGGGCGACGGCCTGGTCGCCGATGACCTCCACCGCGGTCCCGCCCAGTCCGAAGGCGATTACCGGGCCGAACACCGGGTCGCGCGAGATCCCCACCAGCAGTTCGCGAACATGCCCGACCTCGGCCATGCGTTCCACGCTCACGCCTTCAACCTCGACCTCCGGGAATTGCTCGTGGATCTGGTCGAGCATCTCCTGGGCCTGCTGGCGCACGGCCTGCACGCTGCGCAGGTTGAGTCGTACACCGCCGAAGTCGCTCTTGTGGGTGAGGTCGGGCGCACTGATCTTGAGCGCGACCGGGAAGCCCAGGGTTTCGGCGGCCAGCATCGCGTCGGCCGGGTCGTGGGCGAGGATGCTGGGACTGCAGGGGATGTGGAAGGCGGCCAGCACGGCCCGGGACTCGCGCATGCTCAGGACCCTGCGGCCCTGGCTACGTGCGTGTTGCAGGATCAGGCGCGCGCCCTCGATATCCGCGGGCTGGTCATCGCTGCGGGGTCCGGGGACCTGCAGCAGCATGCGCTGGTTGCGTCGGTGTTCGATCAGCCAGGCGAAGGTCTCGACCGCGCCTTCGGGCGTGCGGAACTGGGGGATCCCTTCCGCGTCGAAGCGATTCCGTGCGCGGGCCACCAGCGGGTCGCCCATCCAGCAGGCCAGCACCGGCTTGTGGCTTTTGCGGGCCTGTTCGATCACGGCCTCGGCACAGGCGTCGGGGTCGGTCATGGCCTGCGGGGTGAGCAGGACGCTCGCCATGTGAACCCCGGGGTCCGCGAGCACGATGCGCAGGGCTTCGCCATAGCGTTCGGGGGTGGCGTCGCCGAGGATGTCCACCGGGTTGCCATGCGACCAGTGGGCGGGCAGCAGGGCGTTGAGCGCCTCCAGTGTGCCGTCGGTCAGCGTGGCCAGGTTCAGGCCGAGGTCGGCGGCCCGGTCCACGGCCATCACGCCGGGTCCGCCGCCGTTGGTGAGGATGGCGAGATCCTCGCCGCGCAGGCGCACGCCGCTGGCCAGTGTCTGGGCTGCGGAAAACCACTGCGACACGCGCTCCACCCGGACCACGCCGGCGCGCTGCAGGGCCGCGTCGAACACCGCATCGGAGCCCATCATCGCCCCGGTATGGGTGGCGGCCGCCTGGGCGGTGGCCGCATGGCGAGCGGACTTGAGGACTACCACGGGCTTCATGCGCGCGGCGGCGCGCAAGCCCGACAGAAAGCGCCGCGTGTGGCGGATGCCCTCGACGTACAGCAGGATGCCCTGGGTCTCGGGGTCCACCGCGAGGTAGTCCAGCAGCTCGCCGAAGTCGACGTCTGCGGCGTCGCCGGTCGAGGCCACGCTGGAAAACCCGATGCCGGTGGGCTCCGCCCAGTCCAGGACGGCGGTGATCAGCGCCCCGGAGCTGGAGATCAGCCCGAGCTTGCCGGGCAGCGCCTGGTTGTGGCTGAAGGTCGCGTTGAGCCCGATGCCCGGGCGCATGATGCCCAGGCAGTTGGGGCCGATCAGGCGCATGCGGTAACGCTGCGCGATCTCGACGCATTCCTGCTGCAGGCGTTCGCCCTCTCGGCCGGCTTCGGCGAAGCCGGCCGAGAGGATGACGGCGCCGCGCAGGCCCGCCTCGCCACAGTTGCGCAGGATGCCGGGGACGGCCCGAGCCGGGGTGGCGATCAGCGCCAGGTCCACCATGTGCTCGCCGGGTTTCAGCTCGGGCACGCAGTGCAGGCCCTGTACCTCGGCGTATTTGGGATTTACCGGGAGCAGGGTGCGCTTGAAGCCGGCCGCCAGGAGGTTGGCCAGCACCGTGCGGCCGACGCTGCCCTCGCGTTCGGATGCGCCGAACACGGCGACACCGCGCGGATTGAACAGCTTGTCCAGGATATGGGTTCCCATGCATGCTCTCGGTTATGACGTGCCAAGTGTCTTCATAACATGAATCTAGCGTTCTTCTCGCCGGACGCCGGCCTTGAGCACGACAATGGTCCCGGCCACCCGGAATGTCCGGAGCGGCTGAGCGCAATCCGTGACCAGCTGGTGGCCAGCGGGCTGGATCCGTGGGTCCTGCATCGCGAGGCGTTCCCGGCGACGCGGGCGGACCTGCGCCGGGTTCACACACGCGACTTTATCGACACCATCCAGCAGCACGTCCCGGAAGGGGGGCGGGTGATGCTGGATGGCGACACGGCCCTGTCGCCGGGGAGTCGCGAGGCCGCGTTGCTGGCGGCCGGCGCGGGCATTGGCGCGGTGGACTGGGTTATGGGGGCGGCGAACCGGCGGGCCTTCTGCGCGGTGCGGCCGCCGGGGCACCACGCCCGTGCCGACCGGGCGGCCGGGTTCTGCCTGTTCAACAACGTGGTGATTGCCGCCCGCCATGCACAGGAGCGCCATGGTGTGGGGCGCATCGCCATCGTCGACTTCGACGTGCACCATGGCGACGGCACCGAGTCCCTGGTGGCGGGTGATGACGCCATCCTGTTCGCTTCCGCCTTCGAGCATCCGGCTTATCCCGGGTCGGGCATCCCGCCGCTGGCCGACAACTGCCTGAATGTCCCGGTACCCGGCGGATCGTCGGGGGAGCAGTGGCGCGACGCGGTGGCTGGGGCCTGGTTCGATGCGCTGGACGCCTTTGCCCCGGAACTCGTGCTGATCTCCGCCGGATTCGATGCCCATCGCGAGGACGAACTCTCGCGCCTGTTGCTGGCCGAGGATGACTACGCCTGGATCACTCGTGAGCTGGTGGCCCTGGCCGAGCGTCACGCCGATGGGCGCGTGGTCTCCATGCTGGAGGGTGGCTACGCCCTGAGCGCCCTGGGACGCAGTGTGGTGGCGCATATGCGTGTCCTTGGTCCGTTCTGAGCAGGCCCGCGCACACTTCTGACCCGTAGCGGGGCGAGGGGCGGGGCCATCGGCACGCGAGTCCCTGCCTCGGTGACTTCGGGTGAACGATGCGCCCGGCGCGGTTCATCGGAATCAGTGAAGTGGTGGGTGCTTCCGAAACATCAGGTGGAGGACATGCCCCTTGGCCGCGTTGCGAGTCTTTTTCGTGGGGCGGGGGGCTCCTGCTGGGCCTTGTGCACAGGTGACTCGCCGCTGGCGGTTGCGCTGTGGGTCGGCTGGTCGGCCGGAGTGCGGGCGGCAATGGCGCTTTTCAGGGTTTGCAGCGTTAACTCTGGATCGGTTTGCCATTGGGGGTGCCTGGGCGTCCGGGCGTGGCTGCGGCGCCCTGCGCTGGACGGTAATGCCTTCGAGGCAGGCCTCCAGGATCAGGTTCCGGATGGTTTCGTGGACGGTGTCGCGGCTATGCGGGCCGCAGCAATCGGTCGGGGCAATGATGCCCGAGTCCAGCAGATCCCGGAGTTCCTGCCCGCGCCACTCGGCCACGACCCGGCGGGAGTGATCGTCGATGATCCGCAGCGAGGGGTCGGGGTTTTCAAGCCATGCGTCGAGGGTGAACATGTTAACTCCTTGCAAACGAGAACGATTCGCATTTATGTTCCTCGAAGGGGAGGCGGGAGTCAAGCAATGAATCGCAGTTTTTGCGGCAAGATGCGGATCCTGTGATCGCTCCGCGTCTCCCGGGCTTCTTTTGGAGCTATGGGATGGTGTTCGATCAGGGGTGGTCGAGCCGCACGAGCAGGCGTCGGGCATTGTCCGCCAGTGGCGGTGAGCGATGGACCGCCCCCAGGCCTGCGCAAGTGGGTGAGCGCTCGCCTTTCATGAGGATGACGGCCCCGGTATCCAGCGTCACCGGCGGATGCCCCCCGAGAACGCCCTCGTTGTCGCCACAACGCAGCCGGTCCCGGTTCACGTAGCGATCGTCTGCATATTCGGTCCCGGGTCCGGTGTAGCTGCAGACCATCCGCAGGACGTTGTTGTCGACATGGAACATCGGACACGGTTGACCGTGCAGAACCTCGAGCTGGATGCGAACGCTGAGCGCGTGGGCGGCCACCGCGAAGTTGTGTGCCAGCCGCTCGAGGTCGTATGCCAGACGGTGGACCCTGAACGGGGACAGGGCGGTGTGCTCCAGAAGCCGTTCACGCACTTGGTCTGGCCGGCAGCAGGTGTTCAGGACCATGTCGCTTTCACTTGCGGCTAGTGCGCGGGCCTGCTCCTGCAACGGTGCATTCATGCACCGCCGCCATATGAGGGCATTCACATCGTTGCGGTGAATGCCCTTGAGCTCGGCAGCCCGGTCAACAAAGCGGTGCCGCGAACGCGCCGCGGCTGGTGGCGAGGTTTGAGTAGCCGTCATGCGGGAACGTCCGACCGAGTGTCGCTGGCGGCCGGGGCTTCCGCCTCGCGCTCCGCGGCCTCGGGCCCCAGGTGCCAGACCGGGAAGGGGTCCGCGTAGCTCAGCCAGCGTTCTGGACCGGCTGTCATCTCGTCGTCCGTCAGGAGACATGCGTCGAGACGCTTGCGCATCGCATCCGCGTCCATGTGGATGCCGATCAGCACGATTTCCTGGCGCCGGTCGCCGAAATGTTCATCCCAGACGGGAGCGATTGCGGTTGCCCACCAGTCTTCGTCGGTCGGACGCTTTTCGGGGGGTACGGAGGCCCACCAGAACCCCGCGGCGTGGTGAGTCAGCGCGCCGCCAGCCTGAGACAGGGTGCCGACCCAGTCGGGGCGCGAGGCCAGCCAGAACCAGCCCTTGCTGCGGATGATGCCGGGCCACTCCTCGTGCAGGAGGGCGAAGAAGCGCTCCGGGTGGAACGGCCGATTGACGCGGTAAACGATGCTGGAGATGCCGTATTCCTCGGTCTCCGGGGTATGTCCACCCATCATTTCCTGGGCCCAGCCGGCGGCCTGGGAGGCGCGGTCGAAATCGAAACGCCCGGTGCCCAGCAGTTGCTGCGGCGATACCTTGCCGTGGGTGGTCTCGATGACCTTGGCTTCGCGGTTTAGGGCGCGCACCACACCGCGCACGGTATCCACCTGATCCGCCGAGGCACGGTCCATCTTGTTGAGGATGATTACGTCCGCGAACTCGATCTGGTCCACCAGCAGGTCGACCACCGTACGTTCGTCGTCTTCACCCAGGGACTCGCCGCGCTCGCCCAGGAAGTCGCTGGAGGCGTAATCCTGCAACAGCGCGCCGGCGTCCACGACCGTCACCATGGTGTCCAGACGCGCCACGTCGTCCAGGCACTGGTCATCCTCGTCGCGGAAGGCAAAGGTGGCGGCCACCGGCATGGGTTCGGAGATGCCGGTGGACTCGATCACGAGGTAATCGTACTGGCCGGATTCGGCGAGACGGCGAACCTCGACCAGGAGGTCGTCGCGCAACGTGCAGCAGATACAGCCGTTGGTCATCTCGACCATGCGGGCGTCGGTGCGGGTAACCGCATCCTGACCGCCACGGATCATGGCGCTATCGATATTCACCTCGCTCATGTCGTTGACGATCACGGCGACGCGCAGGCCTGCCTGATTGTGCAGGATATTGTTTAGCAGGGTGGTCTTGCCGGCTCCGAGAAAGCCGGAAAGGACGGTAACGGGCAGACGTTTCATGGTGCCTCCTGATATTCGGTTGCGGGCAGTGTTCGGGGCTATCGGCTGTAGACGTGTTCGGTCTTTTCCTGGCGTTCCTTGACCTCGATGCAGAGGGTCGCCGTCGGGCGTGCCAGCAGGCGGGGCAGACCGATCGGTTCGCCGCTTACCTCGCAGTAGCCGTAATCGCCGGTTTCGACGCGGAACAGGGCCGCATCGATCTTTCGGAGTAGGCGGCCTTCGCGCTCCTGCACCCGCATCGACAGAAGACGCGACTCCTCCATTGCCGCCCGGTCGAGCTCGTCCGGGGTGCGTTCGTTGTCGCGCAGTCCGTCCCGGGCGCCCTCCATGTCGGCCAGGATCTCCTCGCGCATGTCGAGCAGGCGCTCGCGGAAGTACGCAAGCTGGGCCTCGTCCATGTAGGCCTCGTCAGGCATGGCCAGCAGTTCGTCACGGGTCATGGGGTTCCGTCGGTTGCGCTTGAGATGTTATACCATAACGTTTCGATTGAGCCCCGACAACACGGATCGGCCACCGTCCTGTGATGGGGTCGACCCGCCTGCAACAAGGTGTCTTATGTCCTCTAAATGTGTGTCTCCGGTCTCGCCGGATAGGGAAACCTCCGCGCCGGATCCGCTACCGGATATTGCCGCGTCGGCTGCTACGCACGCCTCCGCGCTCGACTGGGTGGGTATGGAAGACATCACCCTTCCGCTGTATCTGACCGGCCAGCCAGTGATCGCCCGGGCTAGCGCGGGAGTGAGCCTCGACGACGCGGGCGCGCGCGGCATCCATATGTCACGGCTCTACGGGGCCCTACGGCAGCTGGAGTCCCGCGAGTTGGACGTTGCGCGCCTGTGTGGCGTGCTCGAGGCGTTTCTGGCTTCGCACGATGGTCTGTCCAGCGTGGCCGAGGTCCGTCTTGCCGGGGAGCTGCCGCTGGAACGGCCGGCCCTGGTCAGTGCCGCCGCGGGCTGGAAGCGCTACCCGTTCCGAATCGCTGCACGCAGCGAGTCCGGGGCGGTGTCCCTGGAGCTGGAGGTTCAGGTGGGCTATTCCTCCACCTGTCCCTGCTCCGCCGCCCTGGCGCGGCAGGCGATCCAGGAACAGTTCGACCGCGACTTCACACGCTCGGCCGTGGATGCGGCAACCGTGCGCGAATGGCTGGGCCGGGCCGAGGGCATTGTCGCGACGCCCCATAGCCAGCGCAGCGAGGCAACCGTCACGGTCGGTCTGGATCCGCTGGTATCGAGGTTGCCCCTGCCCGACCTGATCGATCGCGTCGAACAGGCGCTGGGCACCGCCCTTCAGACCGCGGTAAAGCGTATCGACGAGAAGGCCTTCGCGCTCGCCAACGGCCGCAACCTGATGTTCTGCGAAGACGCCGTACGGCGCCTGGACAGCACCCTGCGCCCGGAGTACTCCGCCCGCGGCTATCGCATCCAGGTTCGCCACCGCGAGAGCCTGCATGCACACGAC
>SL_7KL_010_BRINEDRAFT_10000447_pt1 | contig 19521 bp, 19 predicted proteins | sample SodLak_010_BRINE_FD_10663 | JGI IMG/M metagenome (IMG submission 10663)
GAACCCCCTTTCTGTACAAAAAGCAGTTCCGGCTGAAATGAGAAAATATCTGTAAGCGGAATCTCAACAAACACTCCTGCCGCAAACCCTACTTTAGACCCNGAGGTTTCTGAGGCGTTGCCAAAANCTCCGAAACTTGCNTCTGTTTCGATTGAATAGAGTGATAATCCTCCGCGAATACCGAACCGCATATCATCCGGGNTAGCACCGTTCTGAGCAGTCGTAATCTCTGATGTGAATATAAATAGTATAGCCGTTANCGAAAGAACCCATTTTTTCATTATGTCTGATGTTAAGTTAAGATTGAATGAATGAATAGCGAAAAAAAATCGAAAGTCGTGTCATTTAATTGACAATATTATTGTGTTAAGCGAATGTTATTATTGGCAAATGAATTTTTATAGCATTGCTCAAAAGATTAATTATCACGATGTTCGTGCACTATGAATCTAAAACCGTTTTTTGCAACAAAACCTGATCAATCGGTCATTCTCATCCGCTTTCTTGTTGGCATAGTGTTTTTTGCTGAAGGCCTGCAAAAGTTTATCTACCCGGATTTGCGGGGAGCAGGCCGGTTTGATTCTATCGGCATCCCATTCCCGGAATTTACAGGCTACCTTGTTGGCGGTCTTGAAGTGATTTGCGGCCTTCTTGTGCTGGCAGGTTTTATTACCCGGTTTGCCGTTATTCCGCTGATCGTAATTATGATTACTGCACTTTTTACCACCAAGCTGCCAATTCTTCTCGGAACCGGGTTCTGGGGTTTTGCTTTGCGCGATCTGGAACATTACGGTTTTCTCAGCATGATGCACGAATCCAGGAACGATCTGGCCATGCTCATCGGCAGCATCTTTCTCTTTATTAAAGGCGGTGGTTACTGGTCACTTGATTACAAATATTGGTCTTCTAATCAACCTGTCTCTAAAGCGTGAACTACGAACTAAAGCGGTCAGTTAAAACACCCGGCGCCATTCTTATGGGGCTCGGATCCATTATTGGAACAGGTATTTTTGTCAGTATTGCCATCGCCACACAGGTTGCAGGCAACGGAATTATGATCGCCATTATCATAGCGGCCGTTCTTGCTACGTTTAACGGCCTGAGCAGCGCACAGCTTGCGGCAGCGCATCCGGTCAGCGGCGGAACATACGAGTACGGCAACAGATTTCTTGGCTCTTACTTTGGATTTACCGCCGGCTGGATGTTTTTGATCGCCAAATCCGCATCTGCCGCAACGGCTGTTCTCGGTTGCGCTGGTTATCTTTTTTATGCGTTTGGCATTCATTCGCAACACTGGATGCTGGTTGCATGCGGGTTAGTTATTCTGCTGATCATGACCGCCCTCGTCTCAGGAGGGATCAGCCGCAGCAACAAAGCTAATACTATTATTGTATCCATTACACTAATTGGACTTACAGCTTTAGTCATTGTCGGATTTTTAATGGAAGGACTGCCGGTTCAGCCCATCACAGATGCTCTTACAGAAACATCCGGTTCTGCAATTCTCTACGGCTCGGCTCTTATGTTTGTAGCCTACACCGGCTATGGACGGATCGCCACGCTGGGCGAAGAGGTTGCCAATCCGCGTGAGACGATCCCAAAATCGATTATAACGGCTATGATATTGATCGTTATCCTCTACCTGGCCGTATCGCTGACGGCCCTACAGATTTTGGGGGCGGATGCATTTGGTCAGACGGTGGACGGTGAAGCGGCCCCGCTGATGGTCGTGGCCCAGGCTCTGTCGTTGCCGGTAATCGGTCCGGTGGTAACGATTGCCGCTATTACCGCCATGCTGGGTGTGCTGCTCAATCTTCTGCTTGGCCTCTCAAGGGTGATGCTGGGGATGGCCCGGCGCAGAGACCTCCCTCATCGGCTTTCCGCTATAAATGTGAAGAATCAGAGTCCTGCAGCTGCAGTTTGGGTAACCGGGGCGATCATTGGCATCCTTGTACTTTCGGGTGATGTGGTTTTCACATGGTCCTTCAGTGCATTTACGGTACTGATCTACTACTCCATCACAAACCTTTCTGCACTGGTGATGCCGGCAGAACTGAGGCTTTATCCCAGGTTTATACCGGCCTGCGGACTTTTTGGGTGCCTCTTCCTCGCTTTCTGGATTGAGCCAGGCATCTGGATACCGGGCCTCGCGCTGATCGTCATCGGAATTGTCTGGCACACGGTTACGTTAAAATACCGGGTCCAAAACAGTTAATAACTTTCATTTTTTAAGATGAAGTCACCCATGAATAAAACCCGCTCTTTTTTACTTAAAAGCTCGATACTGCTGATTATTGGATCAATTTTCCTGCTTTCAGAGCACACGAACGCACAGGAGAGATTGGGAGAGCGGCTGGACCACAGAGAAGATTTTGAGATGGAGTCGGTTTCCGGTGGTGATTTTCGAAGTTACGTTTCCGATCACATTACGGAGGAAGATCGCTGGGCATACTCCATGCAGACTCTCGGCAATTTTCACAACCTGATGCACGAGATGATGAGCCATATCGCCCGTCACGGGCTGACCCACTCATGGAAATGGAACCGCAGGGCCGCAAAGCCGCGGATTGAGTTGTAACGCGGTGTTGCTTGAAAAAACATGGTATGTCTATTTTTGGCAGTGAATTTTGAGACCTTCCTAAAAAATGTGATGTAACTTATCTTGTTGCTATTTCGAGACATACCATGTTTAGACAAAATCTTCACCCTGCATGAGGTTCTGATGGCAGACTTCCGGATGGCTCTCTGCATCAACGGGAAAATAGAAACAAGTTCAGAAGCTTTACCTGCATTCCAACCCTCTCAGGTCAGCGACCTGAGCTACGTAGCGCGGCGTCGCTGACCCGCTTATGATAATATAACCGCAGGGCCGCAAAGTCGCGGATTGAGTTGTAACGCGGTGCTTGAAAAAACATGGTATGTCTATTTCTGGCAGTGAATTTTGAGACCTTCCAAAAACATGTGACGCAGCGTAGCTCATTGCTATTTCGAGACATACCATGTTTTAGACGAATCTTTATTGAGGGTCAGATTCCGAAATCTTGTTTCCCAAGTTCTTAATTACTCCCTTCCCTCTCAGTTCGGCGACCTGAGCTACGCAGCGCGGCGTCGCTGACCCGCATACGATAATGGAACCGCAGGCCCCAAAGTCGCGGATAGAATTGTAACGCGGTGTTGCTTGAAAAAACATGGTATGTCTGTTTCCGGCCATGAATTTTGAGACCTTCCTAAAAAATGTGCCACAACTTAGCCCATTGCTATTTCGAGACATACCATGTTTTAGACGAATCTTTACTGAGGGGCAGATTCCGAAATCTTGTTCCTCAAGTTCTTAATTACTCCCTTCCCTCTCAGGTCGGCGACCTGAGCTATGCTTACCCAATACCCTACCACAATCTCCCACCTAATATATCATTTGAGGGATATTCGCCTTCAAAGTTGATTATTTATCGATTATGCCGATAATCAAAACATGTACAATCAAATACTGAATAATTATAAAACATTCTTCTTGACATATATGAGCGATATAGAGTACATTGTGGTGAGAAGTGGGAGATTGTGGGGAACTAATTAGCAAGTTCCAAAAACCGCAATCCGCCGTATAAAAATAGCAATCTAAAAAACACGGTAACCTGACTGTGCCTAGTTTTAAAGGGGAATTTGAACATAGTGTGGATAATAAAGGCCGAGTTGCCTTCCCTGCCAAACTACGCAAATCTCTCAGCCCATCCGCGAACGAACAGTTCACAATCCTGCGCGGAATGGAAACCTGTCTCTACCTCTACCCCGGAGATGAGTGGGAAAAAGTTGAAGAAAAGCTCTCCAGAATCAGCAGCTTCAGTAAACGCGGGCGTACCGTCAAGAGAAACTTCCTCCGCTACGCTGAAGATCTCACTCTCGATAAGCAAAACCGAATTCCGATCCCCTCTCATCTCAAAGAATTTGCAGGAATTGACGGTACAGCTATTTTTCTTGGAAATGGTGAGATGATCGAAATATGGTCACCCGAAAAACTTAATGAGATCGACTCTAACCTGAGCATGGACGATTACGAAGATATGTTCGAGCAGGTAATGGGCGATGAAGATTTCGGGGAGGACTGATTTGGGCAACTACATACAACACACTCCGGTACTCCTTAATGAATCTGTTGATTACCTGGTAACGGATCCCGATGGCATCTACATCGATACCACACTGGGCGGCGGCGGACACAGTATTGAAATTTTAAGCAGGCTATCTGATAAAGGACACCTTTTTGGGCTCGACCAGGATGCCGAAGCTCATCTTGCTGCCGCTGAAAACATCGGGGAGGACAGCCGCTTCACTCCCGTTTCCGGAAATTTTGGATACTTGAAGACTTTAATCAAACCGGATCTTCATGGGAAAATAACAGGTATTCTTTACGACTTGGGTGTATCCACTCATCAAATTAAAGAAGCCGACCGTGGATTCAGTTTCCAAAAAGATGGGCCCCTCGATATGAGAATGAGTGAGCTCACAGGAGTCTCAGCCCACCAGGTTGTCAACGAATACAGCTATGAGAAGCTCAGGGATATCATTTTTCACTATGGCGAAGAGAGGTTCAGCCGCGAAATTGCGCAGGAGATCATCTCCAGGCGCCCGATTGAGACAACCGGAGAACTCAGGGATGCAGTGTCAGCCGTAGTATTCGGTAAACACACCGTCAAATCGATCGCACGCGTATTTCAGGGTATACGTATTGAGGTGAACCGCGAATTGGATGTCCTGAAAGATTCACTGGAACAGGCAATCGATATTCTTGCGACAAACGGACGCATCGTGGCGATCTCGTACCACTCGCTTGAAGACCGAATTGTGAAGAATTATTTCAAAAGCGGAAATGAGAGCGGGACCATTGAAAAAGATTTTTACGGCAATCCGCTCAATCCGCTAAAACCGCTGACCAAGAATATTATAACGCCGGGCAAAGATGAAATTAAGACCAACCCTGCATCACGCAGCGCAAAACTCAGGGTTGCAGAAAAGATTGGAGAACGTGAATGAATTACATGAAATCCCCGCTCAGCAAAACCAAGTCGAAAGCCAATCGCAGAGTTATCTCCGGCGGTGAAACGGCTAAAAGAAAACGAAAATCGATTTTTGAATCGGCAGGATCAGCCGGCGGCGGTTCAGCTTCGCACGGACAGAGAATTAAACCTGAGTCTGCCAAAAAAAAGGCGCTTCCTAAAGTTGCGCCCTGGAAAATGATTCTGGCGAGCATATTGGTTGCAACATGCGGACTTCTCTATATCAGTCATGTATTCAGCACTCAGCAAACACTCATGGAAGTTCAGCAGCTTGAAAACGAATTCAATAAGGCGCAGAGAATGTACGAAGAGCAGCGCCTGTCTTACGATCGAATGGTAGGACCAAAAGAGATCTACCAGCAAGCCCGTCAGCAGGGTTTCATCAACGCCGGACCCGCAGATCAAATCATCATACCTGAACCATAGCAACTCAATGAAACACCGCACATCCATAATGAGCCGAATGTTTATCCTTATGGGGCTGCTCCTGCTGCTTCCGTCGGCTATTCTTGTGCAAATTTTTCGTGTAAATGTTGTTGAGGGGGACGGTCTGCGCGAACTCTGGAGTTCACAGGCGATCGACTATATACCCATTCCTGCGCAGCGCGGTAATATTTATGATGCCGGCGGCTCGCTTCTGGCAACCAATTCCGTGGTGTATAAAATTGCGGTCGATCCCTTTTACCCCGGCATCACCCGGGATGATCTCAATGATCTGGGTACGTACTCAGTCAGCATACCGGCAGATCAGCTGTGTATTACCGTAATAAAATCCGAAATGCACCTTCGAACTCCCGATATATCGTACTGGAGCGCAGTATTTCAGTACAGGCATATGACGACGTCAGAGAACTTGGTATTCGCGGCGTTATTCTTGAAGAGGAGTTTCGCCGTAACTATAACTTCGAAACCCTGTCAGCACATTTGCTCGGCTACGTTAATCACAATATGGACGGAATGTCCGGCCTGGAAGCCAAGTATAACCAGATTTTAAAGGGTGAAGGCGGGCTGCAACAGGTACGCAGAGACAGATCAAACCGAATTTTTGCCTACGTGGGCGCCCCGCGCCAGCAGCCTCGCCAGGGATTGTCCCTACACACGACCATCGACTCGTATGTTCAGGCTATTGTTGAAGAGGAGCTCGAAAACGGTATAAAAAGCACGCGCGCCAAACAGGGAACAGCCATTGTAATGGATCCCAAAACAGGTGCTATNAAAGCGATGGCAAATTATCCCACATTTGANCCCAACTCACCGGCGTCCAGCAACACTGAAAACCGCCGAAACTATGCGATTTCAGATATGTTTGAGCCGGGCTCCACATTTAAACTCGTAACCGCAATTGCGGCTGTGGACCAGGGAGTGGTGGATTTCGATGAAATTTTTGAAACTCCGGAGAACGGTCGCCTTCAGATACAGGGACAATGGATGCGCGATCACGATCCCCTGGGCAACCTTAACTTCAAACAGGCGATCGCAAAATCATCCAACATTGCTACCTCAGAAATCGCCATGCGTCTTGACCCTAAGCAGTACTACCAGTACGCCCGGAATCTTGGCTTCGGCACACCAACCAATATCGATCTCCACAACGAAACAGGAGGACGTCTTCAGCGCCCGTATGAATGGAGCGGTGTAACACTTCCCTGGATGTCAATCGGGTACGAAGTACAGGCTACCCCTCTCCAGATAGTGCAGGCATACAGTGCGTTTGCAAACAGAGGAAAGATGATGAAACCGTATGTTGTGAGTCACCTTACCGATGAGCTGGGAAATGTGAAAGAGAAAACCCGCCCCTCGCTTGTTCGCCGGATTGCAAAGGAAGAGACAATTGAAAAACTGATGCCGGTATTTGAGGAGGTTGTCAGTGATTCCGGAACTGCGGGCTGGGCAACCGTTGAAGGCCTCCGGATTGCAGGAAAAACAGGAACAGCTCAAAAATATATTGGCGGCCGGTACACTGCGAATTACAGAGCCTCTTTTGCAGGATTTTTTCCTGTTGAAGATCCGTCATACGTAATCCTGGTTCTTCTTGACGAGCCAAAAACAAGCTTTTACGGTGGGTTCACCGCCGGTGCCGTTTTTAAAGAAATTACAACACGCATTGCGGGTCTCGATAACACCATTCGCAGAAGCGTAACCCGGGAGGCGCCCATTGCTGACGGTAACGAAACTGTTGTACCTCAATTGGTTGGCCATCAGCTTTCATCTGCGACCTCGATTCTCCGGGCGAACGGCATTAAATACAGACCACAGGAAGCGGATCCTACATCATAGACCAGTCTCCGCTTGCATCAGAGAAAATTTTGAGAAACTCTTCGCTTGAATTGAAGTTGGGTGATTTAAAGGATAATGAAACACCCGATGGATTTGTGAAGATACCCGAATTGAGAAATATGAGTATGAGAAAAGCCTCATCAATAATTCGCGGCCTTGGCCTTGAATTTGAGATGATCGGCTCCGGCACAATTTACAACCAGTTTCCGCTGGCAGGCGAACTGATGAGAGAAGGCCGCACGGTGACGGTTCGCGGCAGAGCACGCTCCATGGAAAATGTAACCCTAATGGCGGCACAGGAATGACTTATAAAGAACTAATAGCATTTTGTGATCCGGCAACCGTAATGGGCAGCGCTCCGGAGAAAATTGGTAATCTTTGCCAGGATTCAAGAAAAGTGACGCCGGGAGATCTATTTATCGCCATCAAAGGGCTTACTTCTGACGGACACGACTACATTGAAGCTGCCGCACAGAACGGAGCTTCCGTCATCATCTCGGAAAAGCCGGTTAAAATCGATAAGGAAACTGCCGTTTTAGTGGTGAAAGATACGCGATCACTCATCGGTCCGCTTGCTCAGAAAATGGCCGGTAATCCCGCCGAAAAACTCACTATAGCAGGAGTTACAGGCACAAACGGAAAAACAACGGTTGCCACACTTGTCTGGCAGGCATTGACGGAGTTAGGACAACCGGTATCACTCCTGGGCACGGTTGAAAAACGGTTTAATAAACGAATCGGCAGCAGTGCGTTAACTACGGCTGACCCAATAGAGATTGCCAGCGATATGAAGCGGATGGTTGATATCGGCAGCAAGTTTTTGGTTATGGAGGTCTCCTCTCACGCCCTTGAGCAACAACGCACAGGAGGCATTCCTTTTTACGTCTCGATATTTACGAATCTGAGCCTCGATCACCTGGACTATCATGAAACGATGGAGCAGTACGCATCCGCAAAAAAACGGCTTTTTGACAACATGGATCCAACCGGCTGGGTGATCTCGAACTTCGATGATCCGCGCGGTGAATGGATGACCAGCGGAACGGCCGCACGAGTTCTCGGCATCTCTTTTGAAAAGCACTCCACCGTTCAGGCTGATATTGTTCGGTCCGATGCCAAAGGGACTCAAATTGATATTGAAGATCTTCAGCTGAGAACCCCGCTGATTGGCACCTTTAACGCATACAACGCCGTACAGGCTCTTCTTGCTTGTACCGCACTCGGTTTTGACGGTTCGCACATTGCCGAAGCACTCGAAACATGCCCCGGTGCTGCCGGGCGGATGGAGCGGGTTAATCGTCCTGAAAACCTGGACCAAGAACCGATTGTCATTGTAGACTACGCTCACACGCCGGACGCTCTCAGGAATGTGAGCAGAACACTTTCAGAAATGAAAGAAGATTCGCAAAACCTGGTGATTCTTTTCGGGTGCGGCGGAGACAGGGATAAATCGAAGCGGCCAGAGATGGCAAAAATTGCAGCGGAATACGGAGACCGGATTATGGTGACCTCCGACAACCCGCGAACCGAAGATCCTGAAGAGATCATATCAGACATCCTCAAAGGATTTGATAATACTTCATCCGTTTACAGCAATGTGTCGCGCAGAGAAGCCATCCGGGAAGCCATAGAGAAGGCCTCATCTGCGGATATCATTCTTATTGCCGGCAAAGGGCACGAAACCTACCAGGAGATCAACGGCAAACGCACCCATTTCGATGACCGNGAAATTGCACGTAAAGCTCTTGCTGCTCGCAAATCAGCCTCTGCTAAAACTGAGGGAGGCAACTGATGCTATACGAAATCATCAACTGGTTAAATCAACTCTACAGCCCCCCGGGTTTTGGTGCCTTCGACTTCATCACCACACGGACAGCTTTTGCGGCTTCCACAGCGCTAATCATCAGCCTTCTGATTGGGAAGAAAATTATTGAATGGCTGGAGCGAATGCAGCTCCGAGAGGTCATTCGCGATGATATTGGGCTTGATGGGCACCTTGCCAAAGGTAAAACTCCCACGATGGGTGGGGTTATTATTATCCTGGCCACTGTTATTCCCGCTCTTCTCTGGATGCGAATGGACAGTATTTATACATGGATGATTGTCTTTGTCATGCTGTTCCTGGGCGGCGTTGGATTTGTTGATGACTACATTAAGGTGGTGAAAAAAGATAAATCAGGACTGCAGGGCTGGTTTAAAATTGCCGGACAGATAACGGTTGGCATCATTATTGGCGCACTTCTCTACTGGTGGCCGGCATTTCAGGAATTCAATACTCTTTCGACCGTACCGTTTCTAAAAAATGTAAATATCGATTATGCTATTCTGGGTGAAACCCTTGGCTGGCTGATCTACATTCCCGTTGTGATTTTTGTAATTACGGCTGTCAGTAACGCGGTAAACTTAACAGACGGACTTGACGGACTGGCAACAGGAACCTCCGCTATTGCCGGCGTAATTCTTGGGATTTTTGCTTACGTATCCGGCCGTTCTGACTATTCAACCTTCCTGGATATCATGTATCTGCCGGGATCGGGAGAGCTAACCATATTTGCAGCTTCACTGGTGGGNGCCTGTCTTGGATTTTTGTGGTACAACACCCACCCCGCCTCCGTTTTTATGGGAGATACCGGGTCGCTGGCAATTGGCGGTGCCCTGGGTGCTCTCTCCCTTATGATCCACAAAGAGCTTCTGCTTCCAATTATTTGCGGAATCTTTTTTGTAGAAACTCTTTCAGTAATTATTCAAACCTCCTATTTCAAATATACAAAGTGGAAGTACGGCGAAGGGCGCCGGGTCTTCCTGATGACGCCTATTCACCACCATTTTGAGAAAAAGGGATGGCCGGAATCAAAGATTGTAGTCCGGTTCTGGATTATTGCCATCCTGCTGGGAATCATTAGCCTCCTAACCCTGAAACTGCGATGATGGATCTGAAAAACAGACATATTGTAGTTGCGGGCGGTGCACGAAGCGGTGTAGCCGTTGCCATCCTTCTGGATAGAAAAGGCGCCGACGTTTTTCTGTCAGATTCGGGCGCTATTGAAGGCTCGATGGTCCAAAGACTGACTGAAGCCAACATTTCGTTTGAGCAAAATGGCCATACAGATCGTGCCGGTAAAGGCGATTTTTTGGTAATCAGCCCCGGAGTTCCCACAACCTCTCCCATCGCGAAAGGGTACATCAATGAAGGGAAAGAAATATACTCCGAGGTGGAAGTGGCAAGCTGGTTCAATCAAAACCGAACCGTGGCCGTTACCGGCAGCAATGGAAAAACGACCGCCGTTAACTGGCTCAGCCACATGTGGAAAACGGCTGGCAAAGCGCATGAAACGGCTGGGAACATCGGCACTGCGTTTTCTGAAGTGGTGGGCAAATCGGACAGTGAAACAGATATTCTGCTCGAAATCAGCAGTTTTCAGCTCGACCATATTGACACCTTCAGGCCCGATATAAGCGTGATCTTGAATATCACGCCGGATCACCTGGACAGGTACGAAAACAACTTTGAACTGTACGCACAATCAAAGCTCAGAATTACTGAAAATCAGACCGCTGAAGACTGGTTTATCTATAACGCCGATGACCCGCTGCTTAATGATTTTGCGAACAGTTTGACAAAAAAAGCAGCATCGCCCCGGATACTGGCTTTCTCGATTGAGAAGGAAGTTGAAGAGGGATTGCACCTGGAAGACGGGAAGCTCATTTTAACGTTCAATCAACAAAAACATACACTTATGGATATGAACGAAATAAATCTGCCCGGCAGACACAATCTGAAAAATGGAATGGCAGCAGCCCTTTCTGCGCGCGCATGCGAAATTAAGAATGAGGTGATCCGCGAAAGCCTTCAATCTTTTGAAGGTGTTGAGCACCGTCTTGAGCAGGTTCGCGAGCTCAATGGAGTTCGATATGTGAACGACAGCAAGGCGACCAACGTCAACGCCGTCTGGTGCGCTCTTGACAGCTTCAAAATGACGATGGTTTTGATTTTAGGCGGCAGAGATAAAGGAAATAACTACATGGAGCTGGAGCCGCAGCTTCGGGAAAAAGTTCACACTGTGATCGCACTCGGTGAAGCACGTGACGCGATTAAAGCACAGCTTGGATCCGTTGTGCCAAATATGATGGAGGCCGAAACGCTGAAAGAGGCCGTCAGGATGGCTCATAAACAGGCAAAGCGCGGTGAGATTGTACTTTTGAGCCCCGCATGTTCGTCCTTTGATATGTTCAAAAATTATGAAGACCGCGGCAGACAGTTTAAGCAAGCCGTAATAGACCTTTAACAGAAAAAACAGATACTACTATTTTAATTACGTCACCAAATAGCAATTTAAGCAACATCATGGGCACAACGCCCGAAGAGGTGGAAACAAAAGGCCGCAAAAGCGATCGCGTACTTCTTGTGTCTGTAATCGTCCTGATGATGTTCGGCGCGCTGGCCGTCTACTCGTCCATCGCCTACTTCGCCCAGAGTCACAGCACAACTGCGGGCAGCCTGGTGACGGGTCACATTTTCAAGCTGGGTATTGCATTTTTTGTGATGCTGATTGTATCAAAAATAGAATACACCTACCTGGCCAAGCTGAGCCGTTTTGCGGTTCTTATCAGCTGGGTACTGCTGGTGTTTGTGATGATCTACGGTGATCTTGTATTTGGAGCCAGGCGGTCACTATCGGTAGCCGGATTCTCTTTTCAGCCCTCCTCATTTGCAGCGGTGGCACTAATTCTGCACCTGGCCGTTTTGATCTGCAAGAAGCAGGAGTACATCAAAGACTTTAAAAACTCATTTCTGCCGATTATCATCTGGGTATCTGTCACCTGTCTGCTGATTGCGATGGAAGATTTCAGCAGTGCTGCTCTTTTGATGGGAATCTGCCTCTGCATGATGTTTGTAGGGCGGATGAGCATGCTGCAACTCTCCACTATCGTGCTCATCGGGCTGATTGGCGGCACAGCTCTTATCATGAGTTCAGCGGAGCGTCAAAGCCGTGTGATGCAGTATGTGGGGCAAATTACCGAAATTAAAAACGACCGCTTCGAGTCAGCCGCAGGATACCAGGCGCAGCAGGCGCACATCGCAATTGCACAGGGCAAGCTACTGGGTGTGGGCGTTGGTAAAAGCACCCAGCGCGATTTTCTTCCTGCCCCTTACAACGATTTTATTTTTGCGATCATCGCGGAAGAGTACGGCATGGTCGGCTCTTTTGCCATAATACTGGTTTTTTGCCTGATACTGATCAGGGGCATTGGCCATATCGCCCGGAATGCCCGTGATCTGCTCGGCACGCTTATCGCGATGGGTGCAACCCTGATGATTACACTTTACGGATTTGTAAATGCGGCGGTTGCAACCGGACTATTTCCCGTAACCGGCCTTCCCATGCCGTTTATCAGCTATGGCGGTACCAGCATGCTCTTTACCGGCGTAATGGTTGGATTGCTTCTGAATATTTCGAAACACAATCGCCAGAACGAGAAGAAATTTTACATCGGGTAATTATGAACGCACTGAAACAGAAAACATCTGAAAAAAGGGACAAGTCCACACGCGGGCCGATACGGGTTCTGCTTGCTGCCGGCGGTACGGGCGGACATGTTTACCCGGCTATCTCTATTGCAGATGCTGTTTGTGAATTGAGTACGCAATCAGATGTACTTTTTGTGGGCACACGTGATAGAATGGAGTGGCAGGCGGTTCCCGATGCCGGATATAATATTAAAAGTGTGTGGATCAGTGGTTTTCATCGCCGGCTTACGCCACAAAATTTATTGTTTCCGTTAAAACTGATCATAAGCCTGGTTCAAAGTCGCTCGATTTTGAAAAGTTTTAGACCGGACGTGGTGGTTTCATGCGGCGGATTTGCTGCCGGGCCGGTTGGCTGGGTTGCCGCCAAACTGAACATTCCCGTAGTTATTCAGGAGCAAAACAGTTTCCCGGGTGTTACGAACCGATTGCTCTCGAAGCATGCAGTCCGGATTTTTACCGCATTTGAGGCAGCTGAAGAGTTTCTGCCGAAAGAGAAAATCACGCTCACTGGAAACCCGGTGCGAAGCGGAATGGAAGTTGAAGACAAAACAGAAGCGCTGAATCATTTCGATTTCAGCAAGGATAAGCCGGTTTTACTGGTGCTTGGCGGCAGCGGCGGCGCGCTCGCGTTGAATAAAGCTATGGAGCACGCCCTGAATACACTCCACAATGAGTTGGGCATACAGATCATCTGGCAGTGCGGAGATAAATATTACGAGCGGCTATCATCTTCTGTTGATGAAGCGAACTTCCCAAACCTGAAACTCCTGGGATATATCGACAATATGCCGGCTGCTTACGGCGCAGCAGACCTGGTTTTGACGCGCGCAGGAGCAGGAACCTGCAGTGAATTGATGATGATCGGCAAACCGTCCATCCTGGTCCCGTCACCAAATGTGGCGGGGGATCATCAAACCAAAAATGCAGAATCGATGGTTCAGAGCGGTGCATCTGTTCTGATCGAGGAATCTGAACTGAAGCAGACAATCGCAGATGAGATTGAGCATCTCATATTTGATACAACCGCTTTAAACCGGATGTCCAAAGCTGCATTAAGCCTGGCAAAACCGAACGCGGCGCATGAAATTGCGGAAACCCTTTTTGAAATTGCAGAACGGAAAACGAAATGAGTAAAAAAATTCAGACACAACCGGTATTTGGAAGAACGAAACACATCCACATGGTGGGTATAGGCGGAATTGGTATGAGCGGCATTGCCGAAATTCTGCTGATTCGCGGCTATCGTGTAACCGGATCGACAGCAGCGTTTCTGAAACTACTAAACGGCTGAAAGAACTCGGTGCAACGGTTTTTCCCGGGCACGACGCATCTAATATTGATGGAGCTGACGTAGTGGTGTACACCAGTGCGGTGAAGGCAAAGGATAATGTTGAGACCCGTGAAGCGATGTCCCGCCAGATTCCGGTGATTAAACGGTCGGAAATGCTGGCAGAGCTGATGCGGATGAAGTATGGAATCGGTATTGCCGGAACGCACGGTAAAACCACCACCACAACCATGACAGGTCACGTTGTGCAGGATGGAAATTTCGATCCAACCATTATTGTGGGCGGACGGGTACACAGTTTTGACAAAACCAACGCAGTTGTTGGAAAAGGGGATATTCTGCTTGTGGAGGCCGACGAGTACGATCGAACTTTTCTTCGCCTCTCCCCTTCTATGGCGGTGATCACAAATATCGAGGCAGAACATCTCGACATCTACAAAGATCTTGACGATGTGAAAGAGGCCTTTGTTGAGTTTGCCAATAAGGTTCCCTTTTACGGAGTTGTCATCGTCTGCCTTGATGATGCCAATGTGCGCAGTATTCTGCCCGAAATTGACCGAAGAACCATTAGCTACGGATTTACCCCGCAGGCACAAGTCCGCGCTATTAATGTTGAACAGGACGCATTCAACAGCACGTTTACAGTGCTTTACGAGGATAAGGTTTTAGGTGAAGTCTCCATCAAATCACCGGGTGAGCACAACATCAAAAATGCTCTTGCCTCTGTGGCTGTGGGTCTTGAGCTCGGAATGAAATTTAAAAATATCAAGTCTGGGCTGGAGCGGTTTGAAGGTGTTTTCCGCAGGTTTCAGCCAAAACTGCAGCAGGACAGCCTGATTGTGATAGACGATTACGCCCACCACCCCACCGAGGTAAAGGCCACAATCGACGGCGCGCGCCGGGGCTGGAAAGACCGCAGAATCGTAGCTGTTTTTCAGCCCCATCTCTACTCCCGTACACAGCAGATGTACAGAGAATTTGGCCTCTCATTTTTTGATGCCGAAGTTCTTGTCGTAACCGATGTATATCCATCGCGGGAGAAGCCGATTGAGGGCGTCACCGGTAAACTGATATCGGATACGGCCAAACAGTACGGGCATCGCGATGTTCACTACCTGAAGGACAAGACCGAGCTTCCGGGCAAGCTGAAAGAGATTGTTAAAGATGGCGATATCGTGATTACGATGGGCGCCGGAGATATCTACAAGTATGGCGAGCAGTTTGTAAACATCATCAAAAAACAGTAGAACAGATTGGCAAAAAAGAAATCACATAAAACCAGTTTCTCGTTCAGCAAAGCAGGCTGGGCTGGCTTCGCACTGTTGATGCTGGGGCTTGCTGTGCTTGCCGGGATTTACTTTGATCAAAATACGCGCATNTCTNCTGTTGAGTTTACGGGACATACGTTTACGGACGAGGCAGACCTGCAGAAAGCGTTTGAATCGCCGGTAGGAATTTTGGCCGACAGNGTTGACTATGGCGCGATATACAGCTCGGTACACGCCCTGCCGTGGGTTCGCGATCTGAATGTGCGAATGGCTTTTCGAGGCGTCCTTACGGTAGAGATTGAAGAACGCGAGCCTGTAGGAATGTTGGCCGGAAACAGCCGAAGATCTTTCTTTGACCAAGATGGTGTTCTTTTAGAAGCACCTCTCGGAATGCAGGTTGATGTTCCCCTGGTCTATGGGTTTCGCTCAGCAGCACCGGGCGATACACTAAGAGGAGCGGGGTTTGAAGAGGTTAAGAAATTTTTGAACGCTTCAAAAAAAGAGCCCTTCACATGGGCAACCATCAGCGAAGTAGCGTGGAATGAAAATGAAGGAGTAGTTGCCCTGAGCAGTGAAAACGGTGTTAAACTACTTTTTGGACGGGGCGATTTCGACAATAAAGTTCAGCACTGGAAAGAGTTTAACCGCTCTGTGGTAGCAAACAAAGGGATCAATTCTTTTCGATCGGTTGATCTCAGGTTCAGAAATCAGATCGTAACAGATGAGATTTAGCAATAGCAATAAATTAGCAATCAACGAACAGGTACAGATAGATTATGGAACAGGAAAATGAACGTATTGTAGTAGGCCTTGATATCGGGACAACCAAGGTTTGTGCCGTGGTTGCCTCCATTGACGAACAGGATAAAATTCACATCCTCGGGGTGGGTAAAGCCCCGAGTGATGGTTTAAACCGGGGCGTTGTGGTAAACATCGACAAAACGGTAAACGCCATTAAACACGCTGTGGAGCAGGCACAGCTTGCATCCGGTATAGAGGTGAACTCGGTAAACGTGGGGATTGCGGGAGACCATATCCGCAGTATTCGCAGCAAAGGTGTGATCACCATCAACAACAAGGACAAAGAGATTACGGTAAAAGATGTTGAACGTCTGCTGGAGGATTGTCAGCGTATTATGCTGCCGCCTGATCAGCAAATTATCCACGTCATTCCGCAGGAGTTTGTGGTAGATGGACAGGATGGAATCAGCGATCCCGTTGGCATGAGCGGAATGCGCATGGAAGCGGAGGTTCACATTATTACAGGACTTGTGTCGGCAGCCAAAAATTTATATCGCTGCGTTGAACGCGCGGGCTACCAGGTTGCGGATATCATTCTGGAACCGCTGGCAAGCTCATACGCCGTACTCGACGATGAGGAGAAAGAAGCGGGCGTTGTGCTTGTGGATATCGGGGGTGGTACCACCGACCTCGCCGTATTCCAGGAAAACACCATCCGCCACACTGCCGTGATAGCAATTGCCGGAAAGAAAGTAACGGACGATATCAAAGTGGGGCTGAGCGTACTTGATGATCAGGCTGAGAAGCTGAAGCATCAGTATGGCGAAAGCTACGTGGATTTAATCGAAGAAGATGAATCAATTACCATTCCAGGAATAGCCGGACGCCCCCCAAAAGAGATCACAAAGAGCATTCTCGCAAAAATTATCCAGGCTCGTATGGAAGAGATCCTTGAGATTATAGCGATTGAGGTAAAACGCAGCGGTTATTCTGAGTCGCTCAGCGCCGGAATCGTTATCACCGGAGGCGGATCACTCATCAAAAACGTCTGCCCCCTTGCCAATGAAGTGCTCGGAATGGACGCTAAAATTGGCCGTCCCCTTGGACTGGCCGGCGGACTTACCGAAGAGGTTGACAGCCCGATTTATGCAACCAGCGTGGGGCTTGTACTGCACGCCCTGCGCACAGGTGAAACGAATGAACCTATCTCAGGCAGAAGCCAGGAAAAGAGCGTGGAGCACGTAATGAACAAAATTACAGACCGGATGAAGACATGGTTCAAAGAACTTTAGCAGTTAGAAACAAGAATTTTTCCGGACCGGCAAGCAGCCGCGGGTCGGAATTCATAGCAACGGGCCGGAATTTTCGGCTTTACAAACATACCAACAGCAATCTACAGAAACAGTTATAGCAATCTAAAAGGAGTAATCAAATGAAAAACATAACACCAAGCTTTAGCTTTGACGAACAAGGTCAGGATAACGCGAAAATAAAAGTGATCGGAGTTGGAGGCGGAGGAGGAAATGCCGTGAACAACATGATCAACAAAGGATTAGATAGTGTGGAGTACATCGCCCTCAATACCGATGCTCAGGCACTGAAGAACAACCGTGCCGACCTGGCGATCCAGGTGGGTGCAAACCTGACGAGCGGCCTCGGCGCCGGAGCGCGCCCTGAAATTGGCCGTGAAGCGGTTGAAGAGAATCGCCACGACCTGGATGAAGCCGTGGATTCGGCTGATATGATATTTATCACGGCCGGAATGGGCGGCGGAACCGGTACAGGCGGTGCACCCGTTGTGGCCGGCATTGCCAAGCGAAAAGGGATACTGACGGTAGGTATCGTCACCACCCCGTTCAAATGTGAAGGAAAAGTGCGTATGAAGTATGCGCTTGAAGGAATCACTGAACTGAAGAAGAATTGCGATACCGTTATCGTAATTCCAAACGAGCGGCTGCTGGATATCGCTGATGAAAATACGTCACTGATAGAATCGTTCGAAATGGCGAACGAGGTTCTCTATAACGCAACCCGCGGCATATCGGACTTGATCCTGATGCCCGGTCTGATAAACCTCGATTTTGCTGACGTTCGAACCACGATGATCGACGGCGGCGCTGCCATAATGGGATCGGCTACAGCCAACGGGCCTGATCGAGCCGAAATTGCGGCACGCGAAGCGATCAACTCTCCCCTGCTCGACGGAGTGAGTATCCGGGGCGCCCGAAACGTCCTGGTGAACATCTCGGCCGGCGGAAACCTCGGTATGCGCGAGACAACCACTGCAACCAGTATCATACAGCAGGAAGCCGGAGAAGATGCAGAGATTATACTCGGTACCGTGCTGGATCAATCGTTTGATGAGGAGATGCGGGTTACCGTCATTGCCACAGGATTCGATCTGAGCGATGACCGCACGCAGGCCAAAATTGCGCCTAACACAGAAAAATCAGCTAAAACTGAACCTGCTGCATCAAGGCTTCCAAAAGCGAGCCAGGTTGGCCGCGGAACCTACAACAATAAAGACGGACAGTATTACAAAGGTGAAGGCAACCTGAAGGATCTCGATTCTCCGGCCATCCACCGGCGTGAACTCAAATACATCCGTTCAAACAGCGGTACAGAAGAGAACGAAAACGCCTCCGACATCCGGAAGGCGCGACGGGAAGCAACCGGAAATACGCTGCTTAACGACCGCGAAGAGAAGATCGACAAGCGCGATACGGATCAACCGGCATTCCTGCGTAAAATTATGGACTAATGCTGATTCTGTAGAATTGTAAAAGCTTAAAATAATATAGATGGGTATGCTATGCCCATGCTATAGATTGCTAAATCAAAAAGGAGTTCCTTTGACCGGGAACTCCTTTTCTATTTATCGGACAAAAATTCCAAAAGCTTTAGAGTGTTTTTTAGCATCCAACACCTTTCGCAAACGTCCCCAAAACTGGCGTAAGTGTCCGCTTGTCCCGCTGCCCCCAACAACGCAATTGCACTAATCTTCCACTCCAACTCTGCAACCATCCCAACACACCGCAAACCCACCTGCCCTCACAAACCCACCTCTGACTCGTCGCTGCTGCCTGCGGCAATCGCTTTGGAGCCGGTAAGGCTGTCCAAAAAGGGCGTCATCTCGCATCCCGAAAGCGTTCTATTAGACTTAGAAAAGAATTGCGAAAGTGTAATACTCTGGTATTTTTTAAAAAAATACCAGCCGGCCGAAGACAGGCTAACCGAAGGCTCAGAGTTCACTCTATGTCCCGAATCAGCCCCTTCGACTGGTCGGTATTACGTAAGCCCAAATAGCATTCTAGTCCTTCCACTGGCCAAGCCAGGGAAAAAGACCTTTAATAGAAGCAGGCT
>SL_7KL_010_BRINEDRAFT_10000448_pt1 | contig 19520 bp, 12 predicted proteins | sample SodLak_010_BRINE_FD_10663 | JGI IMG/M metagenome (IMG submission 10663)
CTGGAGTTCCTGTATCCGACGCGCAACCTGCAGGCGGGCGAGCTGGATCAGGCGGTCCGCGCGCAGATCCTGCCCGGACAACCGCGCCCGCCGCTGGGGAACGTGACCCTGAATGGGATGCTGAAGGGATTCGTCGATCTGGTCTTCGAGCGCGGCGGGCGCTATTACGTGGCGGACTACAAGTCCAACTGGCTGGGGACTTCGGCGCAGTCCTACACCCCGGAACGCCTGCAGGCGGCGGTGCTGGAACACCGCTACGACCTGCAGCTGGTGCTCTACACCCTGGCACTGCATCGCCAGCTGGCCGCGCGCCTGCCGGGCTACGACTATGACCAGCACATGGGCGGCGGGGTGTACCTGTTCCTGCGTGGCGTGGATGCGCCGGGGCACGGGGTGTTCCACCACTGTCCGCCGCGCGCGCTGATTGAATGGCTGGATCACCGCATGGCGGCCGGCCCGAACCGGGAGGCGACGGCATGAGCGCGGTGATGACAACGGGCACCTTGGCCTCGGCGGAGGCCGTGCTCGAGCTATTGCGCGAGTGGGAGGAGGCCGGCTGGCTGCGCAGCGTGGACCGGGCGCTGGTGCGCTTCCTGCACGAGCAGGCCCCGGCGGCGTCGCCGCTGGCCCTGCTGCTGGCGGCGCTGGCCAGCCATCAGGTCGGGCGCGGCCATGTGTGCCTGGAACTGGACGCATTGCTGCAGGCCCCCGACGCCACGCTGGCCCTGCCGCCGGAGGGCGAGCCGGGATCAAAGCCGCCGCCGCGACCCTCGTCGGTACTGCAGGGGGTATCCGTTGCGCAGGTTGCGGCGGCCCTGCAGGACAGTGGCCTGGCCGGACCGGGCGAATTGGGTGGAACGCCGCTGGTGTACACCGGGGGGCAGGTCTATCTGCGCCGCTACTGGGAGAGCGAGCGCCGCATCGGCCAGGCCATCCGCGCGCGCCTGGCGGACCGCGAGGCCTGGCAAGGTGCGCTGGACGAGCAGGCGTCGCGGGACTGGCTGGACCATCTGTTCGGACCGCCGGCGGAGGCTGCCACCGATCCGGACTGGCAACGCCTGGCCTGTGCCCTGGCGGCCGGTTCCGGCTTCAGTGTGATTACCGGCGGGCCGGGGACCGGCAAGACCACGACCGTGCTGCGACTGCTCGCGTTGTTGCAGGGGTTGCAGGGTCCGGACGACCCGCTGCGCATCCGCCTGGCGGCGCCGACCGGCAAGGCGGCGGCGCGCCTGAATGCCTCGGTCAGCGGGGCGCTGGATCGCCTGGGGCTGGACCAGCTGCCCGATGGCGATGCGCTGCGCCGGAACCTGCCCGCGGAGGTGGTGACGGTGCACCGTCTGCTCGGGGCGCGCCCGGATACCCGGCACTTCCGCCACGGGGCGCGCAACCCGCTGGCGGTGGATGTGCTGGTGGTGGACGAGGCCTCGATGATCGACCTGGAGCTGATGGCGAGCCTGGTCGAGGCCGTGCCCCGTACCGCGCGCCTGATCCTGCTGGGGGATCGCGATCAGCTCGCCTCGGTGGAAGCCGGCGCGGTGCTGGGCGAGCTGTGCCATCGCGCCGGGGGCGGGCACTACACGCCGTCGACCGCGCACTGGCTGGAGGCCGTGACCGGGATGGCCGTACCGCAGGCCATGCAGGATGCGGCCGGTCAGGCGCTGGACCAGCACATCGTGATGCTGCGGGAGAGTCATCGCTTCGGCGCGGACAGCGGGATCGGGCGGCTGGCCGCGGCGGTCAACACGGGCGAGGCATGGAATGGGCCGGACGGGGACGATGCCGTCCGGCAAAAGGTGCTCGCTGGGCCCGAGGACCCGGCACTGGTGACGCTCGCGGTGGACGGGCGCGCGGACACGCCGGAGGGCGAGGCGGTGGGTTATGCGGGCTATCTCGAGGGCCTGCGGGCGGCGCGGCCGGCCCCGGCGGCCCCGCGCGCGGCCTGGGAGGACTGGGCGCGCGACGTGCTGGCGGCCCACGGGCGGTTCCAGCTCCTGTGCGCGGTGCGCCGCGGCCCGTGGGGGCTGGAGACGCTGAACCGGCGCGTCGCCGCGGCCTTGCAGGCGCGCGGCCTGCTCGCGGGGGACGCGGGACGGATGGACGGGCCGGGGGCCGGCGGACAATGGGTCGAGGGGCGCCCGGTGATCGTCACGCGCAATGACTACGCGCTGGGGCTGATCAACGGCGATATCGGGATCGCCTTGGCCGTCCCGGCCTGGCTGGCGCGGGGTGAGCCGGAGGCGGACTCGGATGCCACCAAGGGCGAAGACTCGGTGCTGCGGGTGGCGTTCCTGGCCGCCGGGGACGGCGGTCGCGTGCGCTGGGTGTTGCCCAACCGCCTGGAGGCCATCGAGACCGCATTTGCCCTGACGGTGCACAAGGCCCAGGGGTCGGAGTTCGAGCATGTGGCCCTGGTGCTGCCGGACGCGGACAGCCCGATCCTGACCCGCGAGCTGGCCTACACCGCCATCACCCGCGCCAGCCGCTGGTTCAGCCTGCTGGAGCCACGCGCGGGCACGCTGGTTGCGGCCAGCCAGCACCAGATCCGCCGCAGTGGCGGCCTGCGGCGGTGGCTGGGGAACTCGTCTTAGACCGTCGTAGGGTGCGTTGAGCATCGCGAAACGCACCGTTCACGGGACAATAAGCGCCCTCTTGATGCGATTCGCTGCGCTCATCGGCATCCTACGTCCGTTGCCCGTGTCCGGGGTTGGCAGCATCACCTCGCCCATCGTCCGCTGTCCAGGTCCGGCTTTGGCGGGGCTTCGCGGGCGAGCCCGCTCCTGCAGGGGTTTGGTTCCTGCGATGTCCAACTTTGCCCCAGGATCGTCATCCCGGAAACCGCGTGGCGGTTATCCGGGATCTCCTGCGGTAGGGCCTCTACACCCGTCGGAGATCCCGGCTCTTCGCTGCGCTGCGGCCGGGATGACGGGGTGGCCGGGCCGCATTGCAGGGCTCCCGATGTTGGAGGGGGCTTCGCCTGCAAGCAGGCTCCCACAGAGGGTCGTGCGGCTGGCCGCTCGGGGGGTGTTCAGGTGGTGCGGCTGCCGTAGGTGACGACGGATTCGATGCGTTGGGCGCGTTCTTCGTCGAGGCCGTCGGTCTGGGCGAGGGTGGCGGCGTCGGCGTTGATGATGTCGCGCACGCTGCCGATGTCGCGCAGGAGGTCGCGGGCCTGGTCGGCCTCGACGCCGGGCAGGCCGCTGACGATGAATTCGGCGGCCTTGCGCCGGGTGTCGGGCTTGGTCGGGCGGTCGGACGGGTCCGGCTCGATCTGTGCGTTCAGCCCCAGCAGGTAGATCAGCATGCCGCTGTTGTCGGCATCGGAGCTGGGCAGGACGCTGATGCCGAGGGCGATCGTCAGGTGGGCCAGGGCGCGGTGGATGTCCAGCGCCTGCTGATGGAAACGGGGCTCGTAGAGGTCCCCCTCCACGATGTAGACGACCTGCTGGTAGTTGGCCTTCAGCTTGGCGGCGTTTTCCCACAGACTCTTGTCGACGACACTGAGAACCATATCGGTGGCGGACTTGCGTTCGACCACGACGCCGTTGGGTAGCAGGTAGTCGCCGACGTCGAGGTCGGTGAATTCCAGCTCCACTCCCTCCAGGCGTTCGATGCGCTGAATGATCTTGCCCTGCTCGCGGCGGTCTGCGCGGATCGGCAGGTGAACGTTTTCCATGGGGGGCTCCGGTTGGTTGGCAAACTCAGGGCACTCTAGGGCGTGCCGCGGGCCGCTCCAAATGGCCGGATGGCGGGCGGGGCGGCCCGGTGCACGGGTTGGCGTGCGTGGGCGCCGCACATGGCCTACAGTCGGGGAGCGTGCCCGGCGGATGGCAACCGTGGGCATGCATGGAAACAACAAAAACAGAAAAGGATGGAGTGCATATGTCGATTCAGATTGCAGTGGTGGGACTTGGCCGGGTGGGCGGCCGCTTCCTGGAGATGTTGCTGGAGTCCGGTCTGCCCGGAATGACGATCTGCGCGGCCTCGGAGCAGGGCGAGACCGAGGGGCGCCGGCTGGCCGAGGCGAAGGGGATCCCGCTGGAGTCGGTCGCGGATCTCGTGGCACGCGGGGATCAGGTGGATGTGATCTTCGATCTGACCGGGCAGCCGCAGGTCCGCCAGGAGCTGCGCGAGGGGATGCAGAACAGCGGTAACCGGCATACCGTGGTGGCGCCGGAGGTGATGGCGCACATGACCTGGGCCATGCTGACCCGCGAGGCCCCGCCGGACGTGCACGGCAGTACGGGGTACTGATTGAGCGCCGCGTCGCCTCGTTCGAAGGTGGGGCGAAGGGCTTGATTCGGTCACGAAAGGCCGCCTTCGGGCGGCCTTTTTGTGTCTGGCTGGCGCGCAGGCGTTGAGAAGTGAGGCGAAACGACACGCGGAATGATTGCTTGCTGGTTCGAGCTGATGGTGGGTGCCTGTCCCCTTGATGTCATCCCGGCCGTAGCGCAGCGCAGAGCCGGGATCTTCGGTGTTGCGGTGGCCGGCCGGCGGATCCCGGATCACCGCTACGCGGTGTCCGGGATGACGGGGTGGGGTTGGGCGGTGTCCGGGATGACGAGGTGTGTGTTGCGTGGTGTCCGGGACGGCGGGGTGGTGTGGAGGGGCCGCTTCAGACCAGGCGTGTCTCCAGGCAGTCGGCGAGGGCGAGTGGCGCCATGGCCCTTGAATGAATCCATCCCTGGTAGAGGTCGCAGCCGATCGTCCGGAGGAGATCCCGCTGCGCCGTGGTCTCGACGCCCTCGGCCACCAGGGTCAGGCCCAGGCTGTGGCCGAGGTGGACGATGGAGCGCAGGATCATGTCGGATTCCGGGTCCTGGCCGATGTCGGCGATGAACGAGCGATCGATCTTGAGCTTGTCGATCGGCAGTGACTTCAGGTAGGCGAGCGAGGAATAGCCGGTCCCGAAATCATCCAGCGATACGCGGATGCCCAGGGCCTTCAGTCCGCGAAGCTGATCGCGGGTGAGTGCGACGTCCGCCATGGCCACGGTCTCGGTGACCTCGATCTCGAGGCGCTCGGGCGGGGCGCCCGTGGCTTCGAGGATCGCGCCGAGGCGCTGGACGAGGTCGTGTTGGCGGAACTGCATCGCCGAGACGTTGATGGCGACCCGGAGCTCGAGACCCGAACGGGACCACTGGGCGAGCTGCTCGCAGGCCTCGGAGATGACCCACTCGCCGAGTGGCAGGATCAGGCCGGTGGCCTCGGCGCTGGTGATAAAACGGGTCGGGGCAACGGGACCAAGCTCGCTGTCGGTCCAGCGGGCCAGAGCCTCGACGCCGATGACGCGATTCGACGCCACGTCCACCAGCGGCTGATAGTGCAATTCGAGGCCGTCGTTCCCGAGCGCCTGCTGGAGGCGTTGTTGCAGGCGTTGCTCTTCGTGCACCTGGGCATCCAGGTGTTGCGAGAAGAAGGCATAGGTGTTGCGTCCGGAGTGCTTGGCCTCGTACATCGCCATATCGGCGTAGCGAACCAGGCTGCGTTCGTCGCGGGCATCGCGCGGAAACAGGGCGATGCCCAGGCTTCCGGTGGAGGTCAGTCTNCGGGCCTGTTCGGTCTGGAACGGGCTGGTGAAGATGTCGAGGATGCGCTCGGCNATCGCGCCGATGGCCTGTTCGTCTTCGACGTTGGTCAGCAGGATCATGAACTCGTCGCCGCCGAAACGCCCAATGGTCGCCTCCTGGTCCAGGGCGCCCTGAAGTCGTGCGGCCACGGCCTTCAGCAGCTGGTCGCCCTCGTGATGGCCGAAGGTGTCATTGACCATCTTGAAGTTGTCGAGATCCAGCAGCATGACGGCGATCGGGTGGCCGTGACGTTCGGCCTGGGCGATCCCCTGCGTCAGGCGGTCGTGCAGGAGCCAGCGGTTGGGTAGTTCGGTCAGGCTGTCGTGGGTGGCCTGGTGCTGGATCCGCGCCTCGCGGCGCTGGCGGTCGGTGATGTCGCGGATGAACGCGGTGATGCGGCGGCCTTCGCTGTCGTCGAAAGCATTCAGGCTGATGTCCAGCGGGAACTCGGTGCCGTCGATGCGGCACCCGCGCAGGTGGGGCACCTGCCCCATGGTGCGGCGGTTGATGGTGTGGGCATGTGCCCGCCGGTGTATGCGGTGGCGTTCGCGCAGGCGCTCGGGGACCAGCCGCTCCACCGGTTGCCCGATCAATTGCTGGCGTGGATAGCCGAACAGGCGTTCGATGTTGCGATTGGCCATCACGATACGGCCGTCCATGTCGGTGACCAGCACGCCGTCGGGGGCCGTCTCCACCAGTTGCTGGTAACGCTGCTCGCGCATCTCGATATCGCGGTGGGCCTGGTGCAGGCGCTGGAGGGGCGAGCGTACGCTTTCCAGGAACAGGCCCTGGTAGATCAGGAGATACGCCGCGAGCTTGTACAAATGGCCGAGTACAAACGGGGTGTCCGTCAGGTCTTCGTAGAACATGAAGAACATCCCGCTGCCGATGCTCATGACCATGGCGGCGGCGACCAGGGGCATGCCCGGACGTTGCAGGAGCTCACGGCGCAGGGCGAGCAGGGCCAGGGTGGCCAGGTGCAGGCCGATCACCAGCGCCTCCAGCCCCATCTTGATGGGCGTGAGCCCGCTGACCGGGTCGAACAGGNGCGGGANGANNTCCGCATGCCAAAGTCCGATCCACGCCAGCAAGGCGACCAGCAGAAGGCTCCCGACCAGGTAGACAAGACGGGGTGGACCGTCGCTTTGCGAGACCATGGGCAGGGCCACGTAGGCGAGCAATGCCGCGGCCGCGACCAGGCGCGCGGCCAGCCAGAACAACAAGGTCTGTTGTGACGAGTTCGGGGTGATGAAATCCGGCATGGCCGGATAGGTCATCAGGTGCAGGAAATCAAGCAACGCGACCGCCAGGAAGGCGCACGCCAGCAGCAGAGAAGCGGCCACGCGGCGGCGGTCGATTACGTGGTAGCCCACCGCGAATACCAGTACGGCCACAACCACCGCGAACAACTCCGCGCCCGTGTGGAAGGCGGTCAGGTGCTCGCGGGGCAGGATCCGCGGCAGCTCCACCCCGAGCATCCAGATCGCCAGCGGTAACAGCAGTAGCGCCAGCAGAACGCCGGAGGCGAGGGCAATATGTTGCCGCAGGTACCGATCGGAACCCGAAATCATCGGGCTCTAAGTGCACACATTTTTGGACAACTCCCCTGGACGCATCCTTATGGGCGGGTCGCGTCGGCCTGACCGTTGCTGCGTGGGCATCGGTTTCTTTGAAATGGAAGCTAGCGGATATTCCCGCACAAAACAAATATATATCCGATGGGGTATGGAGCGGTGTCTTTTCATTGACAAAAGGCGTATAGTGCCCGGATCGAACGCCCCGCCCGTCAGCGTCCGTTCATTTGATCCAGAGCCTTCCGGCTCGCAGTGATCCCCCTGATTTCGTTTCCCCCGATGGGTGCTCTGTGTTGAACGAGTGGCGGGTGGCGTTGGAGCATTCCATGACTGATACGACCTTTGCCGACCTCGGGTTGGCCGATACCCTTTTGCGTGCGCTGGAAACCTCCGGGTACCAGCACCCGACCCCGATCCAGGCCCAGGCCATCCCGGAAGTCCTGAAGGGAGGCGACCTGCTGGCCGCCGCCCAGACCGGCACCGGCAAGACGGCCGGCTTCACCCTGCCGATCCTGCAGCGCCTTTCCACCTCGGATGCGCCGCAGGCCGGCAATGGCCGCCCGCGTTGCCTGGTGCTGACCCCGACCCGCGAGCTGGCTGCGCAGGTTCACGAATCCGTGAAGACCTACGGGCGCAATCTCAAGATGCGTTCGATGACGATCTTTGGCGGTGTGAACATGAACCCGCAGATCAAGGCCCTGCGTGATCGCATGGACATCGTGGTGGCGACGCCGGGGCGTCTGCTGGATCACGCCAATCAGAAGACCATCGACCTGTCCGGTGTGGAGATCCTGGTCCTCGACGAGGCCGATCGCATGCTCGACATGGGCTTCATCCGTGACATCAAGAAGCTGATTGCGATGATGCCGAAGAACCGCCAGAACCTGATGTTCTCGGCGACCTTCTCCGACGAGATCCGCAAGCTGGCCAACGGCCTGCTGAACAACCCGGCGGAGATCGACATCGCGCCGCGCAACACGACCGCCGAGGGCGTGAAGCAAAGCGTGCACCTGGTCGAGACCAGCCAGAAGCGCGAGCTGCTGAGCCACCTGATCCGCACCAACAAATGGGAACAGGTGCTGGTGTTTACCCGCACCAAGCATGGCGCCAATCGCCTGGCCGAGAAGCTGTCGAAGGATGGCGTGCGCTCCGAGGCGATCCACGGCAACAAGAGCCAGGCGGCGCGTACCAAGGCGCTGAAGCAGTTCAAGTCCGGCCAGGTGCCGGTCCTGGTAGCCACGGATATCGCCGCGCGCGGGCTGGACATCGACCAGCTGCCGCAGGTCGTCAATTTTGAGCTGCCGAACGTGCCGGAGGACTACGTGCATCGCATCGGTCGCACCGGGCGTGCCGGCTCCGACGGCGCCGCGCTGTCGCTGGTGGACGGTGAGGAGATCAAGCTGCTGAAGGGCATCGAACGCCTGATTCAGCGCCCGATCGACCGTATCGAAACCGAGGGCTTCGCCACGCCGAAGCCGGCTGCCAATGACGGCAACGGCAATCGCCGTGGTGGTCCGGGTGGCAAGCCGGGCGGAGGCGCCCGTAGTGGCGCCCCGCGCAACGGTCGCGGTGGCAAGCCCGGTGGGGGTCGCGGCGGCAACGGTCGCCCGTCCGCCAACGGCAACCGCGCGGCTCGCAGCCGGTAAGCGGACCCGCTAACGCAGTACCGCGAACCCGCGGTCCCGAGTCTCGGGCCCGCGGGTTTTTTGTGTATGGGTATCGGGGGTGAGGCGAGTGCCTGCTCAAGGGCTTTATTCACCACGAAGCGCACGAAGAAGGTCAAGGCCAAAGGCCTATCAACTCAGAGGACACAGAGAAAGGACGAATTCTGTCCGGAACGTCTGTTAGCCATGGCCGCTGGCCCGACCGCTGAAACCAAGCTAGCCCCCTGCTTCAAGTTGAAAGCCTTTCCATTTTGTCCGTGAACTCCGTGTCCTCTGTGGCGCAATCGCCCTTGATCTTCTTCGTGTCTTCATGCGCTTCGTGGTGAGACGATTTCCTGATTAGCGATAAGAGTCAGCCAGTGCCGGGGGGCCTTTGGGGGGGCGTGCATGGCCCGCCCCGGGGCACTTGGATCCAGGCCTTGTTGGGGATGTCACCATCGCGGAGCGCCTTACCCCTGCCTGGTCATCCCGGCCGGAGCGAAGCGAAGAGCCGGGATCTCCCCCGTNGNGGCAACCCCCAACCGCAGAGATCCCGGATAACCGCTACNCGGTTTCCGGGATGACCANGCTGGGGGCGGCTGGAAACCCGGGCCGGCACGGTCATTGGGCCTGGCTGATGATTGTTGCTAATCAGGAGCGATTTTTGGCTTGTGGTGGGACCTGGGGTTGACCCGGATCAAGACGATAGGGGCGGGGCGGATGGATACTGTGTCGGGCTCAAGACCGGGACCGGCTGGTCGTTAAGGGACGGAAAGGAGGGCGTCGATGAAGATTGGACCGTTGGGTGGGCTGCGACTGAAGCTGATTATCCTGGTGATCGTGGTGAGCACCGTGCCGTTGTCCATCATGGGCGGCGTGACCTTCCACACCATGAAGGGTGATCTGGCCGCGGGTGTGGACGCGGCGCTGGTGACCCAGTTGTGGTGGCTGCTGTGGGTGCTGTGGATCGTCGCGTTCGTGGTGGCGCTGGGTATTGGCTGGTTCTACGCCAATGTGCTGACGCGCCCCATGGAGCGCCTGGCCGAGGGGCTGGAGGCGATCGGCGAGGGCCGAGCGGATCTCGGGCACCGAGTGGAGGTGACGACCGACGACGAGATCGGGCGCACCGGCGCGGCCTTCAACACGGTGATGGGCCGGCTTTCGGGGCTCATTCGCCAGGTTGCCGACGCGGCGGACGGGATTGCCGCCTCGGCGCGGCAGCTGGATGGGCGCAGCAATGAACTGACGCGTGCCACCCACGAACAGCGCGGTGATGTGGAGCAGGTGGTCACGGCGATGAACCAGATGTCTGCCACGGTGCAAGAGGTCGCCAACAACACGCAGAGCACGGCCGAGAGCGCGGGGCAGGCGACGCGTGCGGCGGAAGGCGGGCGCACCGTGGTGCAGGCGACCCAGGGTGCGATCAACACGCTGGCCGGCGAGATTCGTCAGGCGAACAATGTGATCGTGGAGCTGAAAGGGGACAGCGACAACATCGGCACGATCCTGCAGGTGATCGAGGAGATCGCCGAGAAGACCAACCTGCTGGCGCTCAACGCGGCCATCGAGGCGGCGCGGGCCGGCGAGGCCGGGCGGGGCTTCGCGGTGGTGGCGGACGAAGTGCGCCACCTGGCGCAGCGCACGAACGACTCGACCGGGGAGATCCGCGAGATCATTCAGCGCCTGCAGGGCGGGGCTACCCGTGCGGTGCAGGCGATGGAGGTCAGCCAGCAGCATGCGGAGACCTCCGTGGCGAAGGCGGGCGAGGCCGGCGAGACCCTGGAGTACATCCACGACTCGGTGACCGCCATCGACGACATGACCCGCCAGGTGGCCAGCGCGACCGAGGAGCAAAGCCAGGTGGCGGAAGAGATCAACCGCAACATCCACCACATCAACGATATTGCCGTGCGCAACGCCGACGGGGCGAACGAGATGCAGCAGGCGGTGGAGGCGCTGGAGGCCTTGGCGCAGCAGCTACAGGGCGAGGTTGCGGGGTTCCGTCAACAGGCGTAACGGCCGAGCCAGGCGCAGCGCAGGTTCGGCTCGCCATCCTGGGAAACCGGGGGTGGTGTGTTGTGACGCCGGATAAGCGACCGCAAGGCCTTGCAACGGGGCTTCAGAAGCCCCGGCGCAGGGCGTCGAAGCCCAGAGCGACGTCGTCGGGGTCGGCACCGGGCTCGATGCGCAGGCGTTCGCGCACCATGTTTCGATCGATGTGGGATTCTTCGATGGCGGTGCCCGGCAGACGGTAGAGCCACCAGGCCAGCGCCGCCTGGGTGCGGGTCTCCGACCAGGGTTCCAGGTCGGTGCCGATCCGCTCGGCGTGGGCGCCCAGCTCCTCGTTGAAGAACGGTTCCAGCCGGTCCAGTGCCGCGAGCGGGTCGGGCATCTCCGGTCGCTCGCCGTCCAGTGCCTCCGTGGCGCGCGCCAGCTCCTGGCGGGCGATCTCCGGCCAGATCTGCGATGGCAGGTAGCCCTCCATCGCCGGGCGACCCGCCGCGGTGATGCCGTGCAGGTAGCCCTGTTCGGTCTGCAGGTAGCGATCCAGCGCCCGAAGGGCCTCGTGTGCCCACTCCAGTGTGTCCCTGTCTTCCAGCACTCGCGCCATGTTGGCGAGGGCGGCGATCGCCTGGCCCGAGGTGTCGGCGTAGGTGTTGCGGTCGACCTGCGGCGGGTCGGTTTGCGTGCGCGTCTCCGGGTCCAGCTGGTAGTAGTCGCGGTCGGCGTACTGGCTGTTGCCGAAGCGCAGCTGGCGGCTGTCCCACAGGTGGTCTTGCAGGTAGTCGCGGATGCCGCGGGCGATCTCGGCGTAGCGTTCGTCGCCGGTGGTGTCATGGGCCTCGGAGAACAGCCACAGGAACGCCGCGTTCTGGTCCAGGCGCTTGGAGGTCTCCAGTGCCAGGACGGGGTCGCGCTGGTCCGGATCGTGAAAGAAGAAGAAGCCGCCTTCGACCTCGTCGTAGAGGTCCTCCGCGATCTGGTCGAGGAGCCCGGGCATGCGATCCCGCCACCCTTCGGCGGTGAGCAGGAAGCGATAGGTCCAGGGCTGCGGGCGCTTGCTGAGGGTGCCGAAGGTGGCGCTGCCGCTCAGGCGGTCGGCGCGGGCATCGTAGACCTCGTCGAGCATCTCCATGAAGGCTTCAAGATCGTCGATCGCGGCATCGTCCGGCGTGATCTCGCGACCGGTGACCGAGAACATGTCCCGCTGGGCCACCAGGATGTTCTGCAGGTCGCGGGCATTCACGTGACCGGTAAAGCGGGTCAGCATCTCGTCATCAGAGTTCACGATGACCACGAAGGGCAGGCCGCGGCCACCGTAGCGCCGGAACAGATCCGCACGTTCGTCCAGATCGACCAGGACCGGGATGTAGTGCTGGTCGATGGTGTCCACCACGTCGGGGTTCTCCAGGGACTCGTCCTGGAAGTCGCGGCACCAGGTGCACCACTGGCCGTGAAAATAAAAGAAGATGGGCCGCTCGCGTGCCTCGGATTCCTCGAAAAGCTGGCTGTCCCAGTCCTGCCAAGAGATCGCGGAATCGGCGGGGTAGTCCTCCGCGGCGGCCGGCAGCGCGAGCAACAGCAGGACGAGTCCCGCGCCGAGTCCGCATGCGGCGGACCACTGGATGCGGCGTATGGCGGGCAGCTTCTTGATGTCGATGGATCGAGTCATGGCGGGTGCTTCAGATCGTTGTGTCTATTGGTATAGACCAATGGGAGAATTGAGCGTTCGTGCCCGGGGCGGGTGGTAGGATGGCCGGACTTATTGGGGCAATTNTGGTGAATGCATGAACGTCGAACGCGCCGGGCGCCGCGCCCTGCATCATGTCGAAGTGGCCGTGCTGGTGGTGATCGCCGTCGCCACCGTGATCGCGATCCTGCAGGAGATCGCCACCATGGTCTCGGCGATGTGGGTGGGGTTGGCCGACCTGCTGTTGCTGTTCATCTTTCTTGAGGTGCTGGCGATGGTCGGGATCTACTTGCGTTCCGGGCGTCTCCCGGTGCGCCTGCCGATCTACATCGCGATCGTCGCGCTGGCGCGTTACGTGATCATCGACATGAAGGACATGGACGTATGGGAGCTGATCGCGGTGACTGCCGGGGTCCTGATTCTGGCGGGCGCAGTGTTGGTGCTTCGCTACGGGCATGTCCGGCTCCCGTATGACGACGAAGGTCGCATGACGCCGGGGATCGAGGACGATCCGGCGAAGGAGCGCGACGTGCCGAAGGGGCGCTACGGGTCCGATCGATGACACGTCCGGGTGCAAGCCGGCGGGTGATTCACCTGCTGCCCGGCCTGTGGGCAGCGCCCGAGGGCGCGGTGGCCGGGGCGCCTCCGCTCTCTGTGCGACGTCTGGCGCGCTGGCTCGGACGGGCGCGGAGCGGGGTCACCGGCACGGAAGCACCAGGGTGGGAGGCCGCGTTGGCCGAGCGGCTCGGATACCGGCCAACCGCTTCCGGCTGGCGAACCTGGCTGGTCCAGCCGGTGCAGCTGACTGCGGGGATGAAGGACCTGGTGGCCTATCCGGTGGAGCCGGTGTCGGAGGCCGAGCGCGAGGCCTTGTGGTCGGCTGCACAGCCGGAACTGGAGGCGGCCGGGGCGACCTTGGCGCTGAGTGAAGACGGCTTGTGGGAGATGCGGATGGACGCCGAGGGCGATGCGTCGGGCCCGCCACCGTCGATCGGCATGGGGCGCGCCATGGTGGCGCCGTCGATGCAGGGCGATGTAGCTCGGCGCCTGCAGGTNCTGGCCAACGCCTTGCAGATGGCCTGGTTCCAGCACCCGGTGAATCTGGCGCGCGAGCGGGAGGGGCGTGGNGCCGTGCATGGCCTCTGGCCCTGGTCGCCCGGGCATCCCGGTGGCCCAACGAGTGTGGGCCGTGTGTGTGGCGGCGGTGTGGTCGCGCACTGGCTGGCGCGGGGCGCCGGCATCGATTGGGCGGCCGACCCGGCGGCCGACCCGGCGGAATCCGGCGATACCGTGGTCGTCGTCGAGGCACTGGAGGCGGCCCCGTCGCTCGAGCGCCGGCTCGAGCTTCTGGAGTCGGTTGCCGACGACGTGGTGGCACCGAAGCTGCGGGCTCTGCTCCGTGGCGGCCTGGGCGCGCTGGAATTTGTTGATCCGCAATCCACGGCCGGGTCAGGCGCCGGCGCCCTGGTGCTGGAACGCCGCGACGCGCTGGCGTTCTGGCGCCGTCCCCGCCGGCCCTGAAGCCGCNGTCGGGTGTTATACTGCGCGGCTTTTCTCGCCACGTGATCGAACCTGCCGTGCGCGCCACGGCACCCGACGGAAACTGCCATGGAACTGAACGCGCTGTATTCCCTGATCGATGACCTGAAAGGCCGCCTGGAAGGCCTTAGGGGGTATCTTTGACTACCCTGCCAAGGAAGAACGGCTAGAGGAAGTCCAGCGCGAGCTGGAGCAGAACCCGGATATCTGGAACGACCCGGAGCAGGCCCAGGCGCTGAACAAGGAGCGGGCCCAGCTTGAGGGCGTGGTGGTCAACATCCGCGAGATCGGCACCCAGCTGGACGAGAGCCGGGACCTGCTGGAGATGGCCGAGGCGGATGGCGACGAGGAGACGGCGGCGTCAGTCGAGGCCGATGTGGAGGCGCTGACCGCGCGTATCGAGGGCCTGGAGTTTCGCCGCATGTTCTCCGGCGATATGGACGAGGCCAACGCCTATCTCGATATCCAGGCCGGTTCCGGGGGCACAGAGGCCCAGGACTGGGCCAACATCCTGCTGCGCATGTACCTGCGCTGGGCCGAGCACAAGGGTTTCAAGGCGGAGGTCACCGAGCTCTCCGAGGGCGAGACCGCCGGGATCAAGAGTGCGACCGTGCACATCCAGGGCGAGTACGCCTTCGGCTGGCTGCGCACCGAGACCGGCGTGCACCGGCTGGTGCGCAAGTCGCCGTTTGATTCCGGCAACCGCCGGCATACCTCGTTCGCGTCGGTGTTCGCCTCCCCGGAGATCGACGAGAACTTCGAGATCGAGATCAATCCGGCCGATCTGCGGGTCGATACCTATCGCTCCTCCGGCGCCGGTGGTCAGCACGTGAACACCACCGACTCGGCGGTGCGCATTACCCACGTCCCGACCGGAGTGGTGGCGGCGTGTCAGGCCGGGCGTTCGCAGCACAAGAACCGCGAGATGGCGATGAACCAGCTGCGCGCCAAGCTGTACGAGCGCGAGTTGCAGGAGCGCAATGCCGAGAAGCAGGCGGTGGAGGACACCAAGTCCGACATCGGCTGGGGCAGCCAGATCCGCTCCTACGTGCTGGATCAGTCGCGGATCAAGGATCTGCGCACCGGCGTGGAGGTCGGGAACACCCAGGGTGTGCTCGACGGTGACCTCGACCCCTTTATTGAAGCCAGTCTCAAGAGTGGCTTGTAAGTCTATCTATTGCATGGATTTCTGATGACCGAAACCACTGACGAGAACAAGCTGATCGCGCAGCGCCGCAGCAAGCTGAACGAGCTGCGCGCGACTGGTCCGGCGTTCCCCAACGATTTCCGTCGCGATGCGCTGGCGGGTGCGCTGCACGCCGCGCACGACGAAACCGAAGGCGAGGCGCTGGAGGCCCAGGGGATTCGCGTGACGGTCGCCGGGCGCATGGTCGGCAAGCGCGTGATGGGCAAGGCAAGCTTCATCCGCCTGCGTGATCAGTCGGGCGACATCCAGTTGTTCGCGCAGCGCGACAGCCTGCCGGAGGGCGTGTACCCGGCGTTCAAGCAGTGGGATCTGGGCGATATCGTCGGTGGCCAGGGCACGCTGTTCAAGACCAAGACCGGGGAATTGACGGTCCAACTCGACGAGCTGCGTCTGCTGACCAAGAGCCTGCGTCCGCTGCCGGAGAAGTTCCACGGCCTGACCGATCAGGAACAGCGGTATCGCCAGCGCTACGTGGACCTGATCACCAGCCTGGACAGCCGCGAGCTGTTCCGCACCCGTACCCGGATCGTGCGCTACATCCGCGAGTACTTCGAGGATCAGGACTTCATCGAGGTGGAGACCCCGATGATGCAGGTGATCCCGGGCGGGGCGACCGCGCGGCCGTTCACCACCCACCACAACGCGCTGGATATGCCGCTGTACCTGCGCGTCGCGCCAGAGCTGTATCTCAAGCGCCTGGTGGTCGGCGGCTTCGAGAAGGTCTTCGAGATCAACCGCAATTTCCGCAACGAGGGGTTGTCCACGCGGCACAACCCCGAGTTCACCATGCTCGAGTTCTACGAGGCGTTCGTGGACTACCGCGCGCTGATGGATCGCACCGAGACCCTGCTGCGCGGGCTGTGCGAGGACGTGCTGGGCACGACCACCATTGAGTACCAGGGCGAGAGCTACGATTTTGGCAAGCCGTTCACCCGCATGAGCGTGCGCGAGGCGATCCTGGCCCACAATGCGGAGATCGCGGACGCCGACCTGGACGACATCGAGAAGGTGCGCGCGCACTGCGAGCGCCTGGAGATCCCGATCAAGCCGAGCTTCGGTCTGGGCAAGCTGTGGACCGAGATCTTCGAGTACACCGCCGAGAACCAGCTGCGTCACCCGACCTTTATTACCGCCTATCCGACCGAGGTCTCGCCACTGGCGCGGCGCAACGACGATGACCCGTTCGTCACCGATCGCTTCGAGTTGTTTGTCGGCGGGCGCGAGATCGCGAACGGCTTCTCCGAGCTGAACGATCCGGAAGACCAGGCCGAGCGCTTCCGCGCCCAGGTCGCGGAGAAGGACGCCGGTGACGACGAGGCCATGCACTTTGATGCCGATTACATCCGCGCGCTGGAGTACGGCCTGCCGCCGACCGCCGGGGAGGGCATTGGCATCGACCGCCTGGTGATGCTGCTGACCAACAGCGCTTCGATCCGCGACGTGCTGCTGTTCCCGCACCTGCGCCCGGAGGCCTGAACCCTCGCGCGTCGGTCATACCGACCGGGGTCGGTTCGAGGGCGGCGAAGGGGGCAGCGTTTCGTCAGTCGCGTTCGAGTGACAGCAGCGTAAAATTTTCGCCATCGAGTCGGATGTTCAGCTCGTCGCCGTCTTCGGTGATGCCCTCGATCTCGATGACGCCGTCGTCTTCGAACTCGATCTCCTTGAAGCGGAGCATGCCGTGATCCCGCGCGACGGCCGCTGAGCGGAGAATCATCTGGGCGGTCATGCCCGCCGCGTGATCGGGGTCGCGTACGCGTTCTTCGCGAAGCAGATCACCATCCAGATTAAACCGGGTCTCCATGCGCAGTTGTGCGTCGTCCCAGCCCTTGAGGACGAATTCCCGGTCACTTTCCGCCTCCAGTTCCTCGAAGGTCTCGAAACCGTGTTCCTGGCCGATGTCGACGATGGCCTCTATCGACTCGAGCGGGATGGTGTCGGACTGACCCGGGCTACACGCGGCAAGAAGAAGGAGGGCCGGGGCAGCGGCAAGCGAGAGAAGGCGAAGATTCATGAGTTCGAGACCTGATAGGGCGTTGGGGCCGATACAGGCGAGTTTAGTTCTACGAATGCAAGGCAGCCAGCGCGCGTCAGGGAAAATGCACATTCATCAGCGTCTCCCTGGGTTCGATCGCGCTTGAGTTTCAGGATTGGGAAGCCCTCGATACTCAGTTTGATCTCGATTTCCGCGTCCCGCGAAGTCTCGTTCTCGAGCTCGTTGGCGTTCCAGCCTTCCAATTCAAAGCGAGGGGCACCCTCGTCCACTCGATCTCTTTTGGGTGTCGATGTAGACGAGGCACCTTGAAGTCAGTCTCCGACCGGTTCCAGCAGCAGTGCCGCGAGCGGCGGGAGGTGCAGATAGAGCGTGGCGGGATGGCCGTGACGTTCGATCGGCTCGGCGTAGGCTTCTGCCGGGCCGCGTGAGCCTCCGCCGTAGACCTCCGCATCCGTGTTCAGGGTGACCCGCCAGCGCCCGGCATGCGGTGCGGGTACCGGATAAGCCGCGCGTTCCATGGGCGTCAGGTTCAGCACCACGACCACCTGGCGTCCCTGATGGTCACGGCGGACAAAGCTGATCGTGGAGTGCGCGGCGTCGTCGCAGTCCAGCCAGTCGAAGCCGTCCGGCTCGAATTCGCGGGCGTGCAGGGCCGGGTCTTCGCGGTACACCCGGTTCAGGTCGCGCACCAGATTCTGCAGGCCCTGGTGCAGGGGGTACTGCAGCACGTACCAGTCCAGCTCGCGATCCTCGGACCATTCGGGGCCCTGGCCGAACTCCTGGCCCATGAACAGCAGCTTCTTGCCGGGGTAGAGCCACTGCCAGCTGTAGAGCAGGCGCAGGTTGGCGTGCTGCTCCCACTCGTTGCCGGGCATGCGCCCGCGCAGGCTGCGTTTTCCGTGCACCACCTCGTCGTGCGAGAACGGCAGGACGAAGTTCTCGCTGTAGGCGTAGAGCTGGCCGAAGGTGAGCTGGCCATGGTGGTGGGTGCGGTAGATCGGGTCCATGCCGAAATAGGTCAGGGTGTCGTGCATCCAGCCCATGTTCCACTTCATGGTGAAGCCCAGCCCGCCCATGGACGGTGGGCGGCTGACACCCGGCCAGGCGGTCGATTCCTCGGCGATCATGGCGACGCCGGGGTGGCTGGTCTGGACGGTCTCGTTCAGGTGCCGCAGGAAGTCGATCGCCTCGAGGTTCTCGTTGCCGCCGTGGATGTTGGGCAGCCAGTCCTCGCCTTCGCGGTCGTAGTCGCGGTAGAGCATGGAGGCCACGGCGTCCACGCGCAGGCCGTCGAGGTGGAAGTCCTCGACCCAGCACAGGGCGCTGGAGAGCAGGAAGTTGCGGACCTCGGGGCGCGAGTAGTTGAAGATTAGCGTGCCCCAACCCCGGTGTTCGCCAATTCGCGGATCGGCGTGTTCGTACAGCGCCGTGCCGTCGAAGCGCGCCAGCGCGAACTCGTCGCGCGGGAAGTGGCCGGGGACCCAGTCGAGCAGTACGCCCAGCCCGGCCTGGTGGGCCTGGTCAACCAGGTAGCGAAAGTCGTCGGCGGTGCCGAAGCGCGAGGTGGGGGCGAAAAAGCCCGTGCTCTGGTAACCCCAGGAGCCGTCGAACGGGTGTTCGGTGATCGGCAGCAGCTCGAGGTGGGTGAAGCCCATGTCGCGCGCATAGGGCACCAGGCGCTCGGCCAGTTCGCGGTAGTTGGGCCATTCGCCCTCGGGGCTGCGCTGCCAGGAGCCCAGGTGCACCTCGTAGATGCTCATGGGCCGGTGCTTCCAGGCCTCGGGGTCGCGATTGCGCATCCACTGGTCGTCATGCCAGGTGTAGTCGCTGGCCGGCTGGATGCGCGCGGCGGTCTCGGGCCGCATCTGGTAGGCGCGGGCGTACGGGTCGGTCTTCAGGTGGAGGCTGCCATGCTCGCGGTTGCGGATCTCGAACTTGTACAGCGTCTCCGTGGCCAGGCCTGGGATAAAGAGCTCCCATATGCCGCTGCCGGGGTGGACGGTCATCGGGTGGCAGCGGCCGTCCCAGCGGTTGAAGTCGCCAACCACTGCGACGCGCTCGGCGCTGGGCGCCCAGACAGCGAAACGCACGCCCTCGATGCCGTCACGCGTGAGCGGATGGGCACCCAGCATGCGGTGGGCATGCCAGTGGCGCCCCTCGGCGAACAGGTGGCGGTCGAAGTCCGGAAGGTCGGGGGCGAAAGACCAGGGGTCAACGTGGTGTAATGTCTCCGTGCCGCCCTCGGGGATCCAGTGCAGTGTCGGGTGCGCGGGGAGCTCGTCACCCGCGCCCTGCCACAGGAACAA
>SL_7KL_010_BRINEDRAFT_10000450_pt1 | contig 19461 bp, 22 predicted proteins | sample SodLak_010_BRINE_FD_10663 | JGI IMG/M metagenome (IMG submission 10663)
GGGCGCGGTCCAAGCGCTATCGTCCGTGGTGGCGCGTCAACAACCATGGCTCCACGCGAGCCAACAGCGGAATCCACACCAGAAAGTACACAAAAAAATACGCCGAGGCCCACTGACCGATGGTCAGATAGGGATCCTCCACCGGTTGCATCCCGATCCAGCCCAACAACCACGCGTCGGCCACCAACGTCCAGAAACACACCCGATACAGCGGACGAAAGGCCGCGCTGCGCAGAGGCGTGCGGCCCAACCAAGGCAGGGCCGCCAAGCAGGCGAAGACCGCGGCGATGGCCGCCACCCCCGCCAATTTATTGGGGATGCTGCGCAGAATGGCGTAGACCGGCAGAAAGTACCACTCCGGGACGATGTGCGCGGGCGTGGACATGGGATTGGCGGGAATGTAGTTGTCGGGGTGTCCCAGCGCGTTGGGCGCGAAGAACAACACGGCGGAGAGCAGCAGGGCGAAGCTCACCCAGCCCACCAGATCCTTGGCGTAGAAGTAGGGGTAGAAGTCCACCTTGTCCACCTGGGCGTGCACGCCCAAGGGATTGTTGGAGCCGTGCTGGTGCAGCGCCGCCAAGTGCAGTCCACTGGCCGCCGCCAGGAGGAAGGGCAGCAAATAGTGCAGGCTAAAGAAACGGTTCAAGGTGGCGTTGTCCACGGCGAACCCGCCCCACAGCCACTGCACCAAGCTCTCCCCCGCCCAGGGCACGGCGCTGGCCAGACTGGTGATCACCGTGGCCCCCCAGAAGCTCATCTGCCCCCAGGGCAGCACGTAGCCGATGAAGGCCGTGACGATCATGAGCAGCAGCAGCACCACGCCCAGCAGCCACAGCGCTTCGCGCGGCGAGGCGTAGGAGCCGTAGTACAGCCCGCGAAAGAGGTGCAGGTACACCACGATGAAGAAGAAGCTGGCCCCGTTGGCGTGGAGGTAGCGCAGCAGCCATCCCCCTTCCACGTCGCGCATGAGGTGCTCCACGCTCTGGAAGGCCAGATCCACGTGGGGCGTGTAGTGCATGGCCAGGAAGATGCCCGTGGCCATCTGCAGCACCAAGCACAGGCCGGCCAGGGAGCCGAAGCCCCACCAGTAGGACAGGTTGGCCGGCGTGGGGTACTGCACCAGGTGGTCGCCCACCAGGGACAGCAGGGGTTGTTGCGTCAGCGAGGCGCGTTTCACGGGGAGCCCGCTCTTTTTTCCGAAAGGCCGCGTGCGGCCGGGAGGGGAGTCCCAAGGACGACCCCAAGGACGACCCCAAGGACGGAGTCCCAAGGACGGAGTCCCAAGGACGACCCCAAGCACCACCCCAAAGGACGAAGGCCTACAGGGCCCTGGAGGGCGTGCTGGGGTACTTTGGGGTATTTCCCTCACCTCCCCCGGTTCGAGGCCTCTGCGGGCCTTCTAGGGCCCGCTGGTGGCCTCTTTGGGGGAGATCCCCTCAAGGATCCCCGCCTGGGGATCCCGCCGGCACCCCGCCTCTTTTTTGAGGAGGGGTATCTTGCCGTTGTGGGGGGCGCTCCTGGGTGGGCCACCGCCCGGGAGGGCGGTGCTGTTCCACGGACTCGACCCCATTGGGTCGATCGCTTAGTACGCCTCGGCTTCGCCCCTTGCGGGGGGTCCACGGGGCGCCTATCGACGTGCGCGTCGTGCACGTGCGGCACAAGTGGTGCAGGAGGCGGGTGCCCGCTTGAGATGCTTTCAGCGGTGGCCCGCGACCAACGTAGCTACCCGGCGCTGCCGCGGGGGCGACAACCGGTGCACCAGAGGTTGATCCCCTTCGGTCCTCTCGTACTGGAAGGAGCGCTCCGCCCTTGTGGTCCCCCGCGGAGGAGAGGAACCGAACTGTCTCACGACGTTCTAAACCCAGCTCACGTACCGCTTTCATCGGCGAACAGCCGAACCCTTGGGACCGGCTTCAGCCCCAGGATGCGATGAGCCGACATCGAGGTGCCAAACGACCCCGTCGATCGGAGCTCTAGGGGGTCATCAGCCTGTTATCCCCGGCGTACCTTTGATCCGTTGGGCGAGGGCCCTTCCACGCGGAAAACCCCCGGATCACTAGGACCGACTTTCGTCCCTGTTCGACCCGTCGGTCTCACAGTCAGGCGAGCGCGAGCCCTTGCGCCACCCACCGGGTGTCCGACCCGGTGTCGCTCACCGTCGCGCACCTCCGTTACCCTTTGGGAGGTCACCGCCCCAGTCAAACTGCCCACCATGCAGGGTCCCCGAAGGTGAGACCTCGCCACCCCTCCGGGTGGTATCTCAAGGACGCGCGCCTTCGGGCGCGCTCCCACCTCTCCTGCGCGGGGGGGTGTCGAGGTCACTGCAGGGCTGCAGTCAAGGTGCACGGGGTCTTACCGTCCAGCCGCGGGTGCTCCGCATCTTCACGGAGCTTGCAATTTCACGGAATCCCCAGTGGAGACAGCGGGGCAGTCGTGACACCATTCGTGCAGGTCGGAACTTACCCGACAAGGAATTTCGCTACCTTAGGACCGTTAGAGTTACGGCCGCCGTTCACTGGGCCTGCCATTCCGGGCGAAGCGTCGGGACGAAATCGCCCCGCGCGGAACCCATCCTGTGAAGCGTCCAGCACCGGGCAGGTGTCAGACCCTATACCTACTCCCGAGGAGGTCGCAGAGTCCTGTGTTTTTACGAAACAGTCGCTGCCCCCTATGCTGTGCCGCGGCGCGGCCCACCCGAAGGCCAGCCGCGCCGCCCCCCTTCTCCCGAAGTTACGGGGGCAATTTGCCGAGTTCCTTCACTGGGGTTGTTTCCATCGCCTGAGCGCCTTGCGCGCCTGTTCCCCTGTGTCGGTTTGGGGTACGGTCCGTGGCCGGGGGGGTGCGCCCATGGGCGCACCCCCGCCCGACCCCCCCCGCCTCTTTCCTGGAAGGAGGCCCCCGAGACCTCCGGCTTCCCTACCCGGAGGTCCTTCCGGCCTCCCCCGTCAGCGGGGGGCGTCCCCTGGACCCAGCGCCTTCGCGCGGGTCGGAGGGACCGATTCACTCTGCGCCGAGTCACGGGGCGCAGAAACCCTGGAACCTTCGGCGATCCCGGATCCCACGGGATTGGTCGTTACTCATGTCAGCATTCGCACTTCCGACACCTCCAGCGGACCTCGCGACCCGCCTTCTTCGGCCCACGGAACGTTCCGCTACCGCTCGACCCTGGGGGTCGAGCTCGCCGCTTCGGTGCGCCCATGGAGCCCCGGTACATTCTCGGCGGGCGCACCCTCGACCAGTGCGCTCTTACGCGTTCCTCCGAGGATGGCTGCTTCCAAGCCCACCTCCTGGCTGTCTTCGGGTGCGCCCCTCCTTTCCCACTGGTGGGCGGCTTCGGGACCTTAGCGTGCGAGCAGGGCTGTTTCCCTTTCGACCTTCGATCTTCGCACCGAAGGTCTGTCTGCGGAGGGTGCTGGCGCCGGCATTGGAAGGTGGTCGGGGCGAGAGGCCCCAACCGCGCTCTACCTCCGGTCCAGGCCCGCTCCACGCGCTACCTCCATAGCTTTCGCGGAAAACCAGCGATCTCCGAGTTTGATTGGCCTTTCACCCCTAATCCCAGGTCTTCCCCTCCTTTTGCCACAGAAGTGGGTGCGGTCCTCCAGGAGGTGGTCCCCCCCCTTCGACCTGCCCAGGACTCGAGCACTCGGTTTCGGGTCCCCCCCGCGCAACGGGACGCCCTTGGACCATGCGGTCCGGACTTGTGTGCACTGCGCCTACACCTAACGGCTGAAGCGCGCTGCGCAGGAGGACTCGCTGACCCATGATACAAAAGGTACGCCGTCCCCTCGACCGCCCTTTTCCGAGGACGGGAGAGGACGACCGACGGTATGCCTCGGGATGCAGGTGTCTCTTTCACTCCCCTGCTCGGGGTTCTTTTCACCTTTCCCTCACGGTACTGGTGCACTATCGGTCCTCCCCCTTGGCTCAGGCTTCGAGGGTGGTCCCCCGCGCTTCCACCCCCCTGGGAGGAGGGGCGTACTGCGTGCCAAGTACGCCCGGGGCGTACCTTCCAAGTACATCTTGGACGTACCCTTCCAAGTACATCTTGGACGTACCCTTCCAAGTACATCTTAGACGTACCCTTCCAAGTACACCTCGGGCGTACCCTTTGCCTAGGCGCACTGCGCACCGACCCTCGGGGACGGGACTGTCACCCTCTGCGGTGCGGGATCCCACCCGCTTCCCGATGGATCGCGCGCTGCCTAGGGGGCGCCTGCTCCGCGTTCGCTCGCCGCTACGGACGGAGTCTCGGTTGATTTCCCTTGCACCGGCTACTGGGATGGTTCGGTTCGCCGGCGTTGTATGAACGAGGGTTTCCCGGGAGGACATCCACGGATCCCAGGGTGCTCCTCCCCGTGGCCTTTCGCGGCGGTGCGCGTCCTCGGAAAAAGGGAGGCCTAGGCATTCTCCCAAGGCGGACGGAAGCGGGACTCGAACCCACGACCTGCGGAGTATGATTCCGCGGTTCTACCCGGCTGAACTATTCCGTCCCAAAGCGCGAGCGCGCCGCGTCTCCCACCACCGGCAGTACCTACGGCGATCCGGGGGGGCACGAGGAATCCGAAAGGATCCCCGAAAGAATCCCCGAAAGAATTCTTCCGCTCGAGATCGGAAGGGTTCGGGTGGGCACCCGGGACCTGCGCTCGCTATTTAGGGCGAGCAAATGGCCCGGACCCCCCACCCCCGATAGGATGTCCTTCTCCATTCATCGGCCCATGGCCGTGAAAGGAGTCGGTCCAGCGACTGGTTCCCCAACCGCTACCTTGTTACGACTTCACCCCGGTCCTCCTGGGCACCGGCGGGCGGGGGGCAGGGCGCGCCCCGCGGGACGCCATCGTGCCACCCCGTCCTTGGGGTTCCCAGGGGTCCCCGGGTGTGACGGGCGGTGTGTACAAGGCCCGGGTACAAATTCACCGCGCCGCGCTGCTGCGCGATTACTCGCGATTCCGCCTTCCTGCCCGCGAGTTGCAGCGGGCATTCCGAACCACGGCGAGGGTTGGAGGAGCGCGCGCGCTGACGCGGGCGCCTCCCATTGACCTCGCCCCTGTAGCACGTGTGTGGCCCAGCCCATGAGGGCCACGAGGACTTGACGTCATCCCCACCTTCCTCCGGGGTCTCCCCGGCGGTACGGACCGAGGTCCGCGGGGGTTGCGCTCGTTGCAGGACTGAACCCGACATCTCACGACACGAGCTGACGACAGCCGTGCAGCACCTGGTGGTGGGGTGCGCGGACACCGCGCGGAACCTCCCACCGAGCGAGGGCTGGTAAGGTGATGCGCGTTGCGTCGAATTAAACCACATGCTCCACCGCTTGTGCGGGCCCCCGTCAATTCCTTTGAGTTTCAGCCTTGCGACCGTACTCCCCAGGCGGAGTGCTCGCGCGTGAACCGGGGATCCCAGGACCCTGCGGGCCCGGAACCCCAGCACTCCTCGTTTAGGGCGTGGACTAGGAGGGTCTCTAATCCTCGTCGCTCCCCACGCTTTCGCGCCTCAGCGTCAGGCCGTCGCGGGGGTCCTGCCTTCGCCCTCGGTGTTCCACCCCATCTCTGCGCATTTCACCGCTCCACGGGGCATTCCAGACCCCTCCCGACGCCTCCCAGAAGCGCCCTCGGCGACGCGCCGCGGCGGGGAATCCCCGCGCCCCGCGTCCCCCGTACGCTCCCGCCTACGCGCCCTGTACGCCCAGTCCTTCCGAACAACGCTCGCCCCCTCCGTCTTACCGCGGCTGCTGGCACGGAGTGAGCCGGGACTGCCGCCCCCAGGTGCGTCCTGCGTCCTCCTGGGGGGAAGGAAGTTTCGACCCGAAAGGCCGTCCTCTTCCACGGAAGGTGGCTGGATCGGGCTTGCGCCCAGTGTCCAAGATTCCCCACTGCTGCCTCGCACTCGAGTCTGGGCCCTTTGCAGTCCCAGTGTGGCCGATCATTCTCGCAAACCGGCGAAGGATCTTCGGCTTGGGACGCCCTTCCCGTACCCAACGACCTAATCCTACGCAGGCCCCTCCGTCGGCGGTCTTGGCCTCGGTCCGAGGACCGGAAAGATCGCTTCCCTTCCGACGGATCGGTGCCCACGCGCTACGCACCCGGACGCCAGTCCAGGGACGCCGATGTCCCTGGCCTTCGACTTGCATGTGTAAGGCCCCTTCCCAGCGTTCGTTCTGAGCCAGGATCAAACTCCTCGTGCTTGTGGGGGGGACCGAAGTCCCCACGACGTCCAGGACCCCCTGAAAGAGGGAAAGTGGCTGAGAGGTCAAAGGCGCCAGACTGTAAATCTGACGAACGCTTCGTTCTTCGCAGGTTCGAATCCTGCCTTTCCCACCTCTCCGAAGGTCCCAGGTCGGGGGCGGAGTCGAACCGCCCTCGCAGGAGTTGCAATCCCGCGCATTGCCCCTATGCTACCCGACCTTCGCGCCCGAGGCGGGCATAACTTAGTCGGTCAAAGTGCCAGACTGTGACTCTGGAAACACGGGTTCAATTCCCGTTGCTCGCCCCTTCGCCCTTCCCACGGCGCTGTAGCACCTGCACCAAGGAAGCGCCAGGCCCCCGAAGCCCCCCGCGAAGCGCCTCCCCCAAATCGCGTCCGAGATGTCCCAGGACGGGGGGACGCAGCAATCCCTTCCAAAGCGGGGGAGTGGCGCGCATCGCGCGCGCGAGCGCGCGCGGCGAGAGACAGCGTCCTTCCAACCGACCCCCGAGCACCACCCATCCGGGCGCAGCCACGGCACGCGGGACCAGAGCGCGCAAAGCGTCGGGCGTACGTGCGCCCCAGAAGAGCGTGGGTCCTCGACACAGGGCGCGGAGCGCAGGCGGAAGAGCGCGTCGCGCCGCGGCGTGTACGCCCAACCAAGCCCGGGTGCCCTGGGCGTCGTCCCGCAGTTGGCGCCAGGTGGCCGTCTGCGCGACCTGTCCTTGAAGCATCAGAAAGTGGGGGTACTGGTCCAGGGTGCGCTGCGTGCGCTCGAGGAGGATTTGTTTCGCCAAAGAGGGCACGACTGCGGCCTTTGTTCGCGGTCCCGGAAAGCTTCCGAGGGGGGACGGGAAGGTCTCGTCCTATTCCAGGGTGCCTTTCTGCGGGTCGCGCTTCGCGAAAAAGGCGGGCGCCGATGAAGGCGGAATACGCCGTATCCCAGCTGGACCGTTTGGTGCACTGGGCGCGCAAGGGCTCCCTGTGGCCCATGACCTTCGGTCTGGCCTGCTGCGCCGTGGAAATGATGCACGCCGGTGCAGCGCGCTACGACCTGGATCGATTTGGCATCATTTTTCGCCCCAGCCCACGTCAATCCGACGTGATGATCGTGGCGGGGACCCTCACCAACAAGATGGCCCCGGCGCTGCGCAAGGTGTACGACCAGATGCCCGAGCCGCGTTGGGTCGTGTCCATGGGCAGTTGCGCCAACGGGGGTGGGTACTACCACTACTCCTACGCCGTGGTGCGCGGCTGCGACCGCATCGTTCCCGTGGACATCTACGTGCCAGGCTGTCCCCCTACGGCGGAGGCGCTGCTCTACGGGCTGCTGCAATTGCAGAAGCGCATGGCGCGCAGCCGTCCGCTGACCCTGTGGTACCGCCGCTGAGCCGGCCCGCGCGTCCCGGGGTCCAGGAAGGAAGGAAGGGCCCATGGAGGGCTTTCTGCGCCGAGTGCAGGCCGCCGTGCCGGCTTGGCTTCAGCGTTGCGTGCGCACGCCCGAGGGGGCGGTGCTCTATGCGCCCCCTTGGGCCATTCCCCCCCTGCTGCGCTGGTTGCGCGACCACAGCGCGGGGCGCTTTCGCCAGTTGGTGGACGTCACCGCCGTGGATTATCCCGCGCGTCCGGCCCGATTCGAGGTGGTCTATCATCTGCTGAGCCTGCGCCACAATGCGCGTCTGTGCGTCAAAACCTGCGTGGACGAGGTGCAGCCCGTGCCCACTTGCACCGCCCTCTTCCCCTCGGCGGGATGGGCGGAGCGCGAGGTGTGGGACCTCTTCGGGGTGCCCTTCGCGGGACACCCCGATCTGCGCCGGTTGTTGACGGACTACGGCTTTCAAGGCCATCCCCTGCGCAAGGACTTTCCCCTGAGCGGCTACCTGGAAGTGCGCTACGACGAGACCCAAAAACGGGTGATCTACGAACCCGTGGAGCTCTCCCAGGAGTTTCGCTACTTCGCCTTCCGCACGCCCTGGGAGGGACGTGCCCTGCCCGCGCCGCGCACTTCGGGTCCAGTGGGACCAAACACCTAGAGTGCGCGCGCCTTCGAGAAAAAAACGAGGAATCCCATGAGCCTAGCTTCGGGAGAACTGTCCACCCTGTTGGAACAGCGTTTGGCGGCCCTGGGGGGTCCCGCCGACGTGGAAGAAGTGGGACGTGTGCTGTCCGTGGGAGACGGGATCGTACGTGCCCACGGGTTGCACCACATCCGTGCCGGGGAAATGGTGGCCTTCGCCAGCGGCGTGCAGGGCATGGCCCTGAACCTGGAGAACGACAACGTGGGGATCGTGCTCTTCGGGAGCGATCGAAGCATCCGCGAGGGCGATCTGGTCAAGCGCACGGGCGCCATCGTCGATGTGCCCGTGGGACGCGGTACCCTGGGACGCGTCATGGACGCCCTGGGCAATCCCCTGGATGGACAGGGACCGCTGCAGGACGTGTCGCGCAGTCGCGTGGAGGTGAAGGCCCCCGGCATCATCCTGCGCAAATCCGTGCACGAACCGATGCAGACCGGCCTGAAGGCCGTCGACAGCCTGGTGCCCATCGGTCGTGGACAGCGCGAGCTCATTATCGGCGACCGTCAGACGGGCAAGACGGCCATCGCCATCGATACCATCTTGAACCAGAAAGCCTTCCACGCCAGCGGTGCGGAGAAGGAAAAGCTCTACTGCGTCTACGTGGCGGTGGGCCAGAAGCGCTCCACCGTCGCCCAATTGGTCAAACAACTCACCGATGCGGGCGCCATGGACTACACCGTGGTGGTGGCCGCCACGGCCTCGGATCCCGCTCCGCTGCAGTTTCTCGCACCCTACGCGGGGTGCGCCGTGGGCGAGTACTTCCGGGACAACGGCATGCACGCCCTGATCATCTACGATGACCTGAGCAAGCAGTCCGTGGCCTACCGCCAAATGTCCCTGCTGCTGCGCCGCCCACCCGGTCGCGAAGCCTTCCCCGGGGACGTGTTCTATCTGCACTCGCGCCTGCTGGAGCGCGCGGCGAAGATGTCCGACGCCGCGGGTGCGGGCTCCCTCACGGCTCTGCCGGTGATCGAGACCCAGGCGGGAGACGTCTCGGCCTACATCCCCACCAACGTGATTTCCATCACCGATGGACAGATCTTCCTGGAGACCGAGCTCTTCTACAAAGGCATTCGCCCGGCCATCAACGTGGGACTGTCCGTGAGCCGCGTGGGATCCGCGGCCCAGCCCAAGGCTATGAAGCAAGTGTCGGGTTCTTTGAAGCTGGAGCTCGCGCAGTACCGCGAGGTGGCCGCCTTCGCGCAGTTCGGTTCCGATCTGGATGCCTCCACCCAGCACCTGCTCAACCGCGGTGCGCGCCTGACGGAGGTGCTGAAACAGGGGCAATATCGCCCCATGGAGGTGGCCCCTATGGTGGCCGTGCTCTTCAGCGCCACCCGCGGGTACCTGGATCGCGTGGCACTGTCCCGCATCGGAGCCTACGAACAAGGGCTCTTGGCCCAAATCGATCCGGCGCTGTTGCAGGACCTCCAACGCGAGAAGGTGCTCACCCCCGCTCTGGAAGAACGCCTCACGCGATTCGTGGCGCAGTACACGGAATCCTTTCTGACGGCGCGCTAAGCCGCGCCCGCACCCGTCGGGGGCCTCGTGCCCCCGGCGGGTATGCTTCCACAAAAACACCCCGTGGGGGGTGGTTCGGGAAAGGTGGCGCCGCGCTGTGCGCTCGAAAACGCCTTCGCGCTACGCGCTTGAAAGTGCCTTCACTCCCACTCCAGGGCGCCCTTGCGCCACTCGTAGAGAAAGCCCAGGGTCAACACGCCCAGGAAAAGCGCCATCACCCCGAAGCCAAATCCACCCACCTGGGCCAGGGAGAGGGCCCAAGGGAAGAGAAACGTCACTTCCAGGTCGAACACCAGGAAGAGAATGGCCACGAGGTAGAAGCGAATGTCAAAACGCCCGCGGGCGTCCTCGAAAGGATCGAAGCCACACTCGTAGGGCGAAGTCTTCTCCACATCCCCCCGCTGGGTGGCGAGGAGAAAGGACAGCCCGAGAAGCAACAGCGCAAGACCGCCGCTCAGGGCCACGTACCACAGAAGGGGCAAAAACTCCACCATGGAGCACCGTCCTTTGTCGGGCTGAGGGTACCCTGCAGGTCTGGCCCTTCGGGGCCCTCAGGGGGGAGCGGGAAAAACGGGGCTCGAACCCGCGGCCTCTGGCGTGACAGGCCAGCACTCTATCCCACTGAGCTATTTCCCCGCGGGGATCTCCGCTCTCCGGGGCACCCGGGAACGGGGATCTGGGCGATAACGGACTCGAACCGCTACCCCTCTCGGTGTAAACGAGATGCTCTACCATTGAGCCAATCGCCCGAGTTCGGGGGAACATCCCCCGAAGCGCAAGGGTTTGCAATTCCGGACAAAGCCTTTCCAAAGCCCTTACCGGTCGACTTCCCCGAACACGATGTCCTGGGTGCCGATGATGGTGACCACGTCCGCCAGCATGTGGTCGCGGGCCATGAAGTCCAACCCCTGAAGGTGGTAGAAGCCGGGTGCGCGAATCTTGCAGCGGTAGGGGCGAGGCCCTCCGTCGCTCACCAAATACACCCCAAACTCGCCCTTGGGCGCTTCCACGGCGCCGTAGGTCTCGCGCGCCGGTACGGCAAACCCTTCGGTGTGAAGCTTGAAGTGGTGAATGACCGCCTCCATGGAGCGTTTCATGGCGCTGCGCGTGGGGGGCGTCAGTTTGTAATCCTCCGTGCGCACCGGTCCTTCGGGCAGGGTCTGCAGGCACTGGGCGAGAATGCGCAAGCTTTGACGCATCTCTTCCATGCGGCACAGGTAGCGGTCGTAGCAGTCCCCGCGCGTCCCCAAGGGTACGTCGAAGGCGTACTGCTCGTACCCATCGTAGGGCTGGGTGCGGCGCAGGTCCCACGCCACGCCGGAACCGCGCAACATCACGCCGCTGAATCCCCAGGCCAGGGCATCGCGCGCCGACACCACCCCCACGTCCACCAAACGCTGTTTCCAGATGCGGTTGGTGGTGAGCATCTCCTCGAGCTCGTCCAAGCGAGAGGCGAACTGTTGGGTAAAGCGCGCGAGGTCCTCGCAGAATCCCAGGGGAATGTCCGCAGCCACGCCTCCCGGGCGCACGTAGGCAGCGTGCATTCGCGCCCCCGACGCGCGCTCGTAGAACTCCATCAGCTTCTCGCGCTCCTCGAAGGCCCAGAGGAAGGGCGTCAGAGCCCCCACGTCCATGGCGTGGGTGGTCAGCGCGAGCAGGTGGTTCAACAGGCGAGTCAGCTCGTGGAACAACACCCGGAGCGCTTGGGCGCGGGGAGGGGGCGTGCAACGCAACAAGCGCTCCACGGCCAGGGAGTAGCCGTGCTCCTGGGCCATCATGGACACGTAGTCCAGACGGTCAAAGTAGGGCAAAGCTTGCGTGTAGGTCTTGTACTCGATGAGCTTCTCCGTGCCGCGGTGCAGCAGACCGATGTGGGGGTCCGCCCGTTCCACCACCTCCCCGCGCATCTCCAGCACCAGGCGGAGCACGCCGTGGGCGGCGGGGTGTTGAGGGCCGAAGTTCAGGGTGAAGTGCTGGAGTTTGGTGAGAGGCGCGGGGCGTTGCAGAGCCATGGAGGGGCTTCCTTGCTGAGACGAAGGCCGAGATCCTGAACACACGACGGTACCGGGACAGGAGTCTGTGGTCCGGAAACCGAAGGAACGGAGACGGGGGACGGTGGCCCGGGAACCGAAGGGACCGGGACAAAAAACGGTGGCCCGGGAATCGAAACGGGACCGGGGGAGGGAGAAGTGGCCGAGGGGCCGAAGGCGTCGGTTTGCTACATCGATGTGCCGCGCTCGCGCGGTACCGTGGGTTCGAATCCCACCTTCTCCGCATCGACGCGGGGGCGTAGTTCAATGGAAGAGCGCATGCTTTGCACGCATGAAGCTGTCGGTTCGAGTCCGACCGTCTCCAGTCCTCTCTTGGGGGAAGCAAAAAAAAGGGGGGGGCGCGGGCTGCACCCGCCACAGCCCGCGTAGCTCAGGGGCAGAGCGTTCCCTTGGTAAGGGAGAGGTCCCCGGTTCAACCCCGGGCGCAGGCTGGGAAAAGGACATCGGGTTCATGTGCACCTCGCTCCAAGCCGGCGCTCCCGCAACCCTGCAGGTTCGCCTCCGTGGCACTCCCGGTGCACCGCTCCAACGCGCCCTCCATCAAGCGTTGCGCTGCGCCCAGGCCCTGGGACTGCACGCACCGCGCTTGGGAACGCCCCCTACGCGGCGACGCCGTTGGAGCGTACTTCGCTCCCCCCACGTGCACAAGACCGCGCGGGACACCTGGGCCCTGCGGACGTCCCAGGTGCTGTGTGGGTGGAAGAGCGCTTCCCCCCAGCGCTTGGCCTTGCTAGCGGAGGGCCTCCGCCAGGTAGAGTGGGTAGGCGTGGAGGTGCACCTTCGCCTGCAGCACGGCACCGCGCTGCGCTGAGAAGGAAAGAGCCCTCGTGGCACGCGCCCATTGGAAGGGACCGACCTGGGATCCCGCGGGCCCCGCGCCCGCGTCGCAAGGCACCGCGGCCTCCGCTCTGCGGGTGGCGCGTTGGGCCACCCTCTTGCCGTCCTGGGTGGGCCTGCGTCTGCAGGTGCACGATGGGCGGCAGTGGCACCCCCTCCAGGTGGAGGAGGGTATGATCGGGCACAAGGCGGGCGAGTTCTGCGCCACGCGCCGCCTGCCCCAGCACCGTCGAAAGAAGAAGTGACGCCGTGGCCCACAAAATTCACCCCGTGGCCTTTCGCCTGGGTGTATCCCGCAGCTGGGATACCCTGGGGTGGAGTGGGGCCTACGCACCGCAATTGGTGAAGCGCCAGTTGGAGGTGCGCCAGTACCTGGAACAGGTGTGGCGCGCCGCCCAATGTGGCCCAGGCCGTTCGGTGCTTCATTTTACGCCGGGACAACTCCGTCTGTGGAGCGCCCTCTATCTGGAAAGCACTCCTTCCGGGCGAGGGGTGCGACCGCCCGTTCCCCCCGCTGCCTCCCACCCCGGTGCCCCGCAGGCCCAGGCCTCGCGTTGGACGCTGGAGGGGGCGCTGCACGCGCGCACCCTCACGTCGGTGCCTTGGTCGGCCCGTTGGTTGCGTCGCCGTTTGCACCCCGCGGGGCGCCCCGGGGGTCGTCCTTGGGCGAGCGATTCGCGGGTGCGCCCTGCGCTTGGTCCGGGAGCGACCTCCCTCACCCATGTGGAGCGCACCCTGCAGCGCGCGCTGGGGGGGTCCGCCCAGTTGCAGGTGTGGCGCGGTGCTTCCCCCGCCCAAAGCGCGCAGTGGGTCTGCGAGCAAGTGGTGCGCGCGTTGGAACAACAGCGCTCTTGGCGTTGGATCCAGCGACAGGTGCTGCGTCCTTTGACGGAGGCGCCCCAGGTGCAGGGCCTCCGCTGCTGTTGCAGCGGCCGTTTGCAGGGGGCGGAGTTGGCGCGCCGTGAAGTGTGGCGCTGGGGGTGCACCCCTCTTCAGAGTCTCCACGCCGCTCTGGATTACGCGTCCGGAACGGCCTACACGGCGCAGGGCACCCTCGGGGTCAAGGTGTGGCTCGGGTACGCACCGGAAAGAGGGGAGACGCGCCGTGTGGACACCTAAGGCTTGGCGCTCCCAGAAGGCCCACAAGGGTCGTTCGGGGGGCGAAGCGGCCAACCGCTGCACCCTTGGCCGTGGGCAATACGGGCTGGTGGCCCTGCGCGCCGGCCGTCTGGAAGCCCCCGCCTTGGAGGCACTGCGTCGCGCTTTCAATCGCCGCTGCAAGCGCGGGGGACAGATTTGGTTCTGCGTCTTTCCCCACCTCCCGCGCACTCGAAAACCGGCAGAGGTGCGCATGGGCAAGGGGAAGGGCGCCTTCGATCGTTGGGTGGCCTACGTGAAAGCGGGACAGGTCCTGGTGGAGATGGAAGGACTGTCGCTGGAGCAGGCAAAGCGCGTGGCGGAGGCGCTGGGGCATCGCACGGCCGTGCCGACACGCTTGGTACACCGAAGAAGGACACTTCCATGCAGGTAGGAACCCAGGCCCAAGTGGCCGACAACTCCGGCGCCACGCGCGTGCGCTGCATCCAAGTGCTCCGCGGACGCCCCCGCGCCCGCCTCGGGCAGGAGGTGGTGGTCACCGTGTGCGCCGTCTCGCGCAACGCCAAGGTGAAGCGAGGCACCGTGCACCGCGCCTTGGTGGTGCGCCAGGCGCGTTCGACCCTGCGACGCGATGGGAGCACCTGGCGCGCGCCGGGTGTCGGGGGGAACACGTCTCGCCCCAAGACCTGGGTGGTGCTGTTGACGTCTCAGGGCCAACCCCTGGGCACCCGCATGGTGGGGGCTTTGGGGTGGGAGTTGCGCGAAGCGGGCCACCGCAAGTTGCTCTCCCTGGCTTCCAGTCTCCTTTGAAGGAAAAGAAGGAATCCCCGTCCATGCACCGTTGGAATTGGTACTATCGGGCGGTGATCTGCCCCGATTTGCTCTTGAAGCACCAGTGCGCCCACCTGCACCAGGTACCGCGCCTGGACCGCGTGACGGTGCACTTCAGTCTGGGGGCGGCGGCGCAGGATCGACGTGCTCTGTTGCCTCCCCTGCTCGCCTTGGAGCTATGGACGGGGCAGCATCCGCAGGTCGTGTCCGCGCGCCGCGCCTGCGCGAGCTTCGGCCTGCGCACCGGTGTTCCGCTAGGGGGACGCACCACCCTGCGCGGTGCGCGCGCGCTGCGGGTGTTGGAGCAGCTCCTGCACGAGCGATGGCCCCGCGAGGATGGATTCCAACCCCTAGGCGCCTCCCTCGAATCGGGGCGATTGCCCCTCCGTCTGCAGGGAGGATGGGCGGGGTTGAGCCTCTTCGAAGCCCAGGAGACCCGCCGTTGGGGAGGGCCTGGCGCCGATGTGGAGGTGCGCGTGACCCCCGCTTGGGGACTCGGCCCCTTGCTCAGCGCCTGGCAAATCCCACTCCAAAAAAAAGAATGGCGCCATGCATCACGCCCTGCGTCGCGATCGTAGACGCCGTCGCGATCTGCGCCACACCGAAGTGACGCGTTTGGTGTGGAAAACCCTTCGCTTGACGGGTCCCAGTGCCGGTGCGCTGCGCGCGCAGGAAGCGCTGAGCCACCTGGGCGGGGCGGGGGCCGCGAGTCGCCTGCGGAACCGCTGCCTCTGGACGGGTCGCGGTCGCGGCGTGTTGCGCGCCTTCCGTCTAAGCCGCATGGCGCTGCGCGACCTGGCCGCGCGGGGCTGGCTGCCCGGCCTGCACCGCGCCAGTGGGTAAGGAGGAGGTTTCGTGGATACACCCCATCGCCTGTACACGACGCTCCAGCACGCGGTGCGTGCCGGGAGCCCTGACGCGTCGCTTCCCCCTTCCACCTTCGCGTGGGACCTGTTGCGGGTCCTGCAGGAGGAGGGGTGGATTCGCGGCTTTCGATTGGAGGGCACCCGTCTTCGGGTGCACCTTGCGCGCGGTGCACCGGGGGTTCCGGCGTGGACTCGCCTGGTGCGCATTTCCAAACCCGGGGGTCGCGTGTACTGGACGCAGCGTCGGCTGCGCGCCGAGGCGGGCGGCGACTGGATCCTCTCGACCAGTCGAGGTCTCCTTTCGGCGCGTCGCGCACGCGCGCTCGGTGTCGGAGGTGAGGTTTTGCTGCGCCTGGAACCTTGACGTTCCGGCGAGACGCGCCTGGAACCTTGAAGTTCCGGCGAGACCCTGCGGCGTCCGAACCCTTAGGGTCCAGTGCCCGCCGCGCCGCTGCACTTCGAAAAGGAGATGTCCCAGGTGAGCCTGCCACGGATTTTCACGCCAATGCCCGCACCGGCTTTTGCGCGGACGCGCCCCTTGACCGCGCGTGCAGGGTCGATGTCGGGGGATGCGCCCACCGCCGAGCTCTTTCTCCCTCCCGCCGTGCGCCTGCAGCGCACCGCGCGCGCTTGGGTGGTGAAGGGTCCCATGGGAGACTGCGCTGTGCCCTTGGGCCCCGAAGCCACCCAGTATCGTTGGGCGGCGCTGCGCCGCACCCTTCAGCTGCGCGGGGAAGGAGCGGTGCCCCTGTGTCGACGTCTCGCGCGCGCCGTCACCGACGTGCAGCACGGTCGTTTCGTCTCCCTGGAACTCCGAGGCGTGGGATTCCGCGCGCAGACCCAGGGTGCGCCGGGTGCCCAGTGCCTTCGATTGCGTCTCGGTCACAGCTGTGATTACCGCGTCGCTCTTCCCCCTTCTCTGGCGGCGGTGTGCCCTTCCCCCACGCAGGTGCGTCTGTTGGGCGTGGATGCCGCGGTCCTTGGCCAGTGGGCCGCGCGCTTGGTGGCGCTGCGCCCCCCCAACCCCTACACGGGGAAGGGCGTCTGTTGGGCGGCGCGTCCCGTGGTGCGCAAGCTGGGGAAACGCACGCGTTAGAAGAAGGGATTTTCAGCGTGATCTATCTGTTGGAACGTTACTTTCCACCCCGTCGCGCCCTGTGGCGCTGCCTGCAGGAGGTGGAGGGTCTAGGCGCAGCCTCCGCGGCGCGGGTGTGTGCCCAACTGGGCCTCTCCCCCCGCACCCCCCTGGAAACGCTTTCGGCGGTGCAGTTGGATCGATTGACCCAGTGGGTGCACGCGGCCTACGCCATCGGAGCGGAATGCCGCACGCAACGCACCGACGCCCAGGCGCGGCTCCTTCGCGCAGGGGCGTGCCGCGCGCAGCGGGTCGCGCGAGGTCTTCCCTGCCGCGGGCAGCGCACCCACAGCAACGGACGCACGGCCCGTCGCCGATTGGCCACCCTGTAGGGGAGGCGCGCACCGGGGTCTAGGAAGAACCCATCCCCCGGGTTCCGCAAGAACGGAACATTCGGGTCCTAGGGTCTGGATTTCGTAAGATCCAGGACCGAGGAGGCGAAGGGTGCGACAAAAAAGGAAGGGGCCTCGTGCGCTCTTGGACGGGCGAAGGCGTGGTGCACGTGCACACCACGCGCAACAATACCATTCTCACCTGCACGACGCCCGAGGGCGAAACGCTCTGCTGGGCCTCCTGCGGCGCCCTCGGGTTTCGGGGTGCCCACAAATCCACCAGTTACGGCGCGCAAGCGGCGGGGGAACGCCTCGCGCAGCGTGCGCTGCAATTGGGTTGTCACCGCGTGCACGCCAAGCTCAAGGGGGTCGGCTACGGCCGCGAAGCCTCCTTGGCGGGGTTGGTGCAAGGGGGACTTCGGGTGCTTTCCGTGGAGGACCGCACTCCTGTTCCCTACAATGGATGTCGTCCTCCCAAGGCACGACGCCTGTAAACGCCCGGAGGCGCGTGCCGGGGTCTTCTGTCCTCGGCACCCGGGGTCTCACGTCCCCGGGATCTCGGGAGCGCCCGGCGTAATGGAACCGGGTAAAAGAAGGAACTTCCCAGTGGAAGGAGCCAAACTGATCGGCGCAGGATTCGCCACCATGGCCTTGGCAGGCGCGGGGGTGGGCATCGGCACGGTGTTCGCCTCTCTGATCAACGCCGTGGCGCGCAATCCCTCGCTGACCAAGCAACTCTTCGGGTACGCCATCCTCGGCTTCGCCCTTACCGAGGCCATCGCGCTTTTCGCGCTCATGATGGCGTTCTTGATCCTCTTCGTGTTCTAGGGAAGCTGGGGGCTTACGACGCGTGAGCCCTCCCCCCCTTCCTTCTCGCGGATATGATGAAATGGCAGACATGTCAGGTTTAGGTTCTGATGAAGCGATTCGTGGGGGTTCGAGTCCCTCTATCCGCAAGCCACGGGGTACGTAGCTCAGAGGCAGAGCGTCGGGCTTTTAACCCGGGGGTCGCAGGTTCGACCCCTGCCGTACCCAAGACTCCCCCGGAACCGCTCCGCCACGCGGGATGGAGTAATGGGTAACTCGTCAGGCTCATGATCTGAAGCATGTAGGTTCGAGTCCTACTCCCGCCATCGGGATGGATGTCTGAGCGGTCGAAGGTATCAGTCTTGAAAACTGACGTATTGCAAAATACCGGGGGTTCGAATCCCTCTCCATCCGAACCTTGGCGTCGGGTTTGGGGGGAGCTGCGCGGGCGCGCAGGGAGTCTCCTGGGAGGACTGGTCCTGTCCACGGGGGCAGCTTACCTGCAGGGAGAGGCCCTGCTCACCCTCTATTTGGGAACCCTGCCTGCGCCTCTCCCACCTGTGCTGTTTCTTCACCCCACGGAAGCGCTGCGCACCCATTTGAGCCTCGCGCTGCACCTCGCCCTCTTGCTGCACCTTCCGCCCTTGGGATACGCGGTCCTCTGCTTTTTCCGGCCGAGCCTCTACGCCCGGGAAGCGCAGCGCGCGGCGCGGTGGGCGCGCGTGAGTTTCCTCGCCTGGGCCAGCAGCTTTCCTTTGGTAGGAGGAGTGCTGTGGCCCCTGGTAGGCCACCTGGCCCTGCACTTCCAGGGCGGAACGCTTCACTTTCAACCTCGTTTGGCCGCCCTGCAAGGGGTCGGTGCCCGCGCGCAGGCGGTCGGCCTGTTGCTTTGCTTCGCCCTGCCCTTGGGCATCGCAGCGCTGCACCGGGCGCGGGTTCCCCCGCGCGGTCGACTGTGGCTGGGTGCGGCCTTGGGCAGTGCCTTGTGTTGCCCTCCGGAAGTGGGACTGCAAACCCTCGCGACCTTGGGAGTGGGGGGACTGGTGGAGGTGGGCCTGTGGGGGTCGCGCGTGTCGCGGCGGCGCGCAGCGAAATGCGACCCCCGGGCGTGAACCCCCGTTGGGGCGCAGTTCGGTGCACCGAAACGCGCGGGGTCCAAGGGTCTCCACTACCGCGCTTTCAAAGCGTGGAGAGGCAAAGGCAGGGGTTGGCGCATCTCCTGAGGCGAGAAGAGCAGCAGCGCTTGCAGCGTGGTCTCTCGCACTTCCAGGTGCGGCGGCCGATGCTGCAGGAATCGCCGGTCGCGCAGGTTGGCGTGCAGTCGCGCGGCGACGCGAGGTGCCCAGCGCGGATCTACCGCCAGCAGATCGCCGGGACGAAGGGCTTGGCCGGGGCGGCACTGGGTCGTTCCGTTGACGCGGATCCCCCCACGCACCACGGTGTGGCGGGCTTCCCGCAGGGTAAGGGCCCAGTTGGCCCGGTACACCAGCACGTCCAAGCGTCGTTCCAAGCGGCGCAACAGCGCAGCGGGATCGCCTCCCAGTTGGCGCAGTGCGCGCTGCAAGGGTCCCGAAGCCAGCGCTCCGTACAGGGCCTTCAGGGTACGTCGCGCTTCCACGCGCGCCCGGTAGCTGTTGGGCGCTGCGGGCCCTCCGCGCGGTCGCGGGGGAGCAGCGCGCAGGGGGTGTTGGGTGGGAAAGAGGGTGCCGCCAAGGCGGCGACCCG
>SL_7KL_010_BRINEDRAFT_10000453_pt1 | contig 19393 bp, 21 predicted proteins | sample SodLak_010_BRINE_FD_10663 | JGI IMG/M metagenome (IMG submission 10663)
TGTTACGGGGCTGCTGAAACTCCTGCCATTCATAAAGTCCAGCACCATTCGCAAGCGACGTCAGGAGGAGCGCTCAAAGCGCGAAGACATGAACGAATAAAAGGAAACCGCTCGACGGGTTGTGCTGTTATCTCGCTCATCCTTCTTGCTCCAGGACCAGGAAGAAGAGGACACCCATGTTGTTCCGATGGTCCGAACGTTCGACCCAACGGGCCGCTATCACTGCTCCGGCAGGGTTACGCCACGATTAAAGCGGACGCATCGCACGGAGGGTCGTCTACGAAGGTCGTCTACCGATTCCAGCGGCCGCACATGGACACGCCACGGGCACGGCGACAGGTACCCGCGGTACGGTCTACCCTCCTAAGACACCGCCCGGATGAATAACCCGCCCATGCCGTTTCCCGCGCAGAAGACCAAGATCGTTGCCACCATTGGGCCCGCGTCCGATTCACCAGAGACGCTGCGGCGCATGATGCTGGCCGGGCTCGATGTAGCTCGGCTGAATTTCTCGCACGGCGATGCCGCCTACCATGCCGAGTTGATCGGTCGCATCCGCGACGTCGCGGATGCGACCGGCACCCGCGTCGCGATCCTCGGTGACCTTCCCGGTCCGAAGATGCGTATCGGCGAACTGGCGGAAGAGCCGATCGAACTGCACCCCGACCAGACCATCACCCTGACTACCGAGGACTGCATTGGCGATGCCTCGCGGGTCAGCGTGTCGTTCGCGAGCCTGCCGGAGGCGGTGCAGCCGGGCGATGCCCTGTTCCTGAACGATGGCTTCATCGAGCTGGAGGTGGTGACGGTCGAGCGCAGCGAAGTGATCTGCCGCGTACATACCGGCGGCGAACTGCGCTCGCGCAAGGGCCTGAATCTGCCGGGCATCGATCTCGGCATCCGCGCCTTCACCACGGAAGACCACCAATGGCTGCGGTTTGCAGCGGAACACGGCGTGGATGCGGTCAGCCAGAGCTTCGTAGTCGACGGCGACGACATCCTTGCGGTGCGCAAGGCGGCAGAAGCACTGGACTACGCCCCCTTCATCATCGCCAAGATCGAGCGCGCCGCCGCGCTGGAGCAGCTCGACAGCATCCTCGAAGCCGCCGACGGCATCATGGTGGCACGCGGGGATCTCGGAGTGGAGATTCCGATCGCGCGCATTGCCCTCGCCCAGCGGCGCATCACCCGACGCGCCAACCAGCACAACCGCCCGGTGATCACCGCCACCCAGATGCTGGAGTCCATGGTCGCCTCGCGCCGCCCTACCCGCGCCGAGGCCACCGACGTCGCCAACGCCATCCTCGGCGGCACCGACTGCGTGATGCTTTCCGCCGAGTCGGCGATGGGGCTTTACCCGGTGGAGGCCGTGGCGATGCTGGCGGCCATTGCCCGCTCCATCGAACCGGAACGCGACGGCGGCATCGGCGCCGACGGCCCGGACGACCCTGACGAGGCAGGTCTTGACCGAGCCGTCGACCTCATCGCGCGCAGCGTACTGCACACCGCGCAGCGGCGCCTGCCACGGGTCACCCTGGCGCCTACGGCCAGTGGCGCCACCGCCCGGCGCATCGCGCGACTGCGCCTGCCCTGCTGGATCGCCGCCTTCACCCCGAACCCGGCCACCGCCCAGGGCCTGCAGTTTTCCTACGGTGTCCACCCCGTGGATGTCGCCGAGGACCGCGCCGACTGGAACGACTTCGCGCGCCAGTGGCTCACCGAGCACGGCATCGACGACGGCCTCGCCCTCCTCGTCCAGGGCCCCTCGGGGCCCCATCCGACCGGCAACCACCGCCTGGAGCTGCTCGAACTCGACCGCCCCCGCCAGCAATACACCAACGCACCGGAGCACCCCTGACCCACACCCCCGTGCGGCCGACGACGGAAGAACACGACACCCGCCTCCTGGCCGAGCTGCAAGGTCAGGGAGATTCGGATAGCCCGTCAATCCAGGGGCAGGATGCGCCGGCGGGGCGGTGGGGCATCCTGCAGCCTCTGCTGGTTCGCGTACTCGCGTTGCTTCTGCTCGAGGTAGGTCTCGCGGTCCAGCTCGCGTAGCTGGCGCGGGTATTCGTCGGTCAGGTCGAACCAGCGTTCCAGGCGGGCCAAAAGGAGCTCCTGAGCCGGCCGGTCGCGGACGTCGAGCCAGGCCTGCAGTGCAAGATAGAAACGCATGACGGTGCGCTCGATCATGCCTTCCAGGCCGCCGATGTATTGTGGCTCGCCGTTTTCGTAACCGACCACGGTGAAACCCACCCGTTCGCGTCCCCCGGTGGCGAGGTAGACGAGCGCGGCCAGCCGGGCAATCACCCCGAAGCGCAACGAATACTCGAGGTTGACGAGGGTCCCCGTGTCGTGCGGCACGACGTGGACGACGATGGAGTAATCCCGGGTTCCGTACGGCCCACGATCGCCCTCCAGCTCGATCAGCAGCCAGTCCTCACCCATCTGGGCCGACCGCCTGACGAGCTCCACACGCTCTGCATACTCCGCCTGCTCGTAACGCGCACGGCCCACGTACAGGTGCAGCAAGGCATCCGCCCCCTCGCGGTAGACGCAGCTCTTGATGTTGATGTGCAGGACGGTGATTTCGCACCACGCCGAAAGCGCTTCCAGCTCACTGGCCACCAGGGCAAACGAATACGGCAGCCGGGCGTGCACCGCCCCCTCGACGACGCCGCCCTGCACAGTGGAGGTAACGGCAATCGGCTCGCCCAGCGGTGATTCGGCAATGGCGGCCAGCCAGTCTTCGGCGCCATCCGCATGCGCCAGTAGAGGGCTTCCGACAAGCAGAGCCAACCCGACAAGCGCGACGATGTGCAGTCGGCACCAGGATTGGTGGGCAAACGGAACGGCCGGCAGTCGAAGCATGGCAGCGCCCCTCCGTAGAATCACCCGGCCGGCGCCCATTGACGGTCATGACGGGGTCGGCCCCGGGTCAGGGCCCGAAACGGTGACCATTGAGGCGAAATCGCCCCCACTCACCTCCTTAGATAGCCCATATCCGCGATCAGCACTGGCGAACATGCCCATGGATCATGTGTCTCCCTTGCTGGTCCAGCCGCGGAAACCTTCCCGGACGGAAAGGCAGCGTGCATACCCGAGGTCCCGCAGGAGCTCTGCGGCACGCAGGCTGCGGCGGCCGCTGTTGCACAGGCACAGCAGGATCTGGTCCTGGGTGACGTGGTGGCGGTTGATCAGGGAGATGAAGTGCTGGAAATCCCGCTCGTCCGGCTCGTCCGCATCCAGCAGTTCCTGTTCCTCCTCGGACAGCTCGCGACCCAGCAACTGCTTCAGGCGGAACAGGGGCACAGGGACGGCACCTTCTACCGCGCCTTCCAGCTCCAGTTCGAAGGGCTGACGGATATCCAGCAACACGGCCAGGCCGATATCGACCAGTTCGCGCGCCGCGTTCACGCTGATCTCCAGCTGCGGCTTGCTCGTTTCGTTCGCCATGCGTTCTCCTTTGATGTTCGCCTCTCTCTGAGGCCGCCTTCTCGGCTCCCGGTTCCCCCGATTGCACCGCCCGATCCACAACCTCGACCTTGGACATCAGAAACCCGGTCCGGGCTTCTGTCATGCATGGGGTTTCACGCTCTGTGAAGCGGCCCCACGACATTTCAGACGGCGGGTTCTATGCTCCATGGATACCTGCCGCCTGAAACGGCGCACTGATCAGCGTTAGGGGCAGCATGCCGAACGACCGCGATATCGACCTGAGCCGCCACCACGAACCCCGGGATTTCTCCGACCGCGTCGCACGGGGCTTTACCTCGCTGATGCGATTCTTCGCCGACACCTTCTTTGCCCGGCGCTACGGACACCGCGCCGTGGTCCTGGAGACGGTTGCGGGCGTCCCCGGCATGGTGGGCGCCACGCTGCAGCACCTGCGCTCGCTGCGGCGCATGGAGGATGACCACGGCTGGATCCGCACGCTGATGGACGAGGCCGAGAACGAGCGCATGCACCTGCTCACCTTCATCGAGATCACCTCGCCCAACTGGCTGGAGCGCTTCCTGATCATCCTGGCGCAGGGCTTTTTCTACACGTTGTTCTTTATGATCTACATCATCTCGTCGCGTACGGCGCACCGGATCGTAGGCTACTTCGAAGAGGAAGCGGTCGTCAGCTACACCGAGTACCTGGAGGAAGTGGAGTCCGGCGGGCTCGATAACGTCGCCGCGCCGGAACGCGCGATCCAGTACTGGAACCTTCCGGAAGATGCCCGCCTGTCCGACGTGATCCGCGCGGTACGCGCCGACGAGGCAGGCCACCGGGACGTTAACCACGGCTTCGCCGACCTGCTCGGCAAGAAAGACTGACCCGGGCGCTCTCCCACGACCTGACGGGGCCGGTTTTCGGGCACTATCGTGTGGCCGTATGCGAACGACATGGAGACGGCCGTGAACGACGAGACAACCGGCGGGACCGAGGGCGCACTCCCCCTGCAGCGGCTGGCAGGATGGGGACTGCGCGGTATCGCGGTCCTGACGGGCCTGGGCGGGCTACTGACATCGGTGACGCTCTGGACGCTGGCACAGGAAACGCCGCAGGTGCCCTGGCCGGTCGCATCCCTGGTGTTGCTGCAGGCCCTCTTTGCCGTTGCAGTGCTGGCCTGGGTCGTGCTCCTGTGGCGAAGGGCCCGCGCACTGGGCGCGCTGGAGACGCGGGACTATCCCGCCATCACCTGCGTTGTCGTCTGCACACGGCTGGTCGGCGAGCTGCTGGCGATTGCCTTCGTGCTGCTCGCGCTGGCGTTGTCGGTCATCTCCCTGACGGCGGTGGAGCCCTTTGCGGGCACCGCGGTGGCCGCGTTCGGCCTTGAAGCCGAGCTGGTGGAACCGGCGAGCTGGGGACTGGCCCTCCTGACGGCGACCCTGTGGCCCCTCGCCGGGTTGTTCGCGGGCGGTTTGGTCCTGTTCGCGGCCTACCTGTTCGCCGATGCCATGACGGCCATGCTGGAGTATGTGCGCGACGTGCGGCGCATCCGCGAGACCCTGTCGTCCGGACCGTCCGCGAGATGAAGTAGAACGCGAGACCTTCGCGACCTTCGGGTTCAAGCCTTGCCTTTTGCTTCGTCAGTCGGCCACGCCGAAAACGCCGCTGAACCCCCGACAAGTACGCCGCCAACCGCGCAGGCCCGACACCCGTTCGAACCGGCTGGCAGCGGACTCTAGCGGACGTCGCAACGGGTGATCCACCTCAAGGTTTGGCCGGCCAGGCCGTTTACAGTGGTCAAGGCCCGAGGTTGCGGGCTGCTCACAATACTGGCCACACAAGGACCGCCCATGAATTTCCGCTCGCTCTCTGTTCGATCCAAGCTGGTCATCACCATCGTGGTACCCGTGGCCGCGCTCCTGCTGTTGGCGGCCCTGGCCGCACGCGGCACAGCCAACATCGAAGAGGGCGTGCAGAACATCTATCACGACCGCGTCGTGCCCCTGCAGCAGCTGAAGACCATCGCCGACAACTATGCGGTGCTGGTCATCGACGCGGTCAACAAGGCGGACGCCGGACGGATGACGGCGGAAGAGGCACTCGCCGACGTCCGTGAGGCACGAGAGGAGATCGCCGAGATCTGGGACGCCTACCTGGCCACGACCCTGACGCCCCGTGAGCAGGAACTGGCTGATGGTGCCCGCGGGTTGTTCCGCGCCGCCAACGCCCACCTGGACCGCCTGGAGGAGGCTCTTGGCGGGATGTCCGGCGATGTCCAGGGCGAGCTCGACGCCTTCAACGGTCCCCTGTACGACACCATCGATCCGATCAGCGACCAGATTACCCAGCTGGTCGACCTGCAGATCGATGTTGCCGGGACCGAGGCCGAGCGGGTATCGGCGTTCTACACCCAGGTTCTGGTGCGCAGCGGCGCGCTGATGCTGGTGGTCTTGATCATCGTCGTGGTCACCGGGGTGTGGACGTATCGCTCGGTGGCACTCCCGATCTCGCGGATGCGCGCGACACTCACGGAGATCGCCGAGCACCATGACCTCTCGCGCCGGGTCGACGTTCGCTCCGACGACGAGATCGGCGCCACTGCAGGCGCCCTGAACAGTATGCTCGACCAATTCCAGGACTCGATCCGCGAGTTGCGCACCCTGACGGACCAGATGGCCTCTGCCGCGGAACAGCTGTCCGCCGTCAGTACCCAGACCAACGGGAACATCGACCAGCAGCGCTCGCAGACCGAACAGGTCTCGACGGCGATGAACGAGATGGCCGCGACGGTGCAGGAGGTCGCGCGCAACGCCTCCGATGCCGCGTCCTCCAGCCAGGAAGCCGATCAGGAGTCCCGCGCGGGTGGCGAAGTGGTGCGCACGGTGGTCAGCGACATCGGACGTCTGTCGGGCGAAGTCGCGACCATCGAGGAATCCGTGCGCAACCTGGACGAGAAGGGGCAGCAGATTGGCTCGGTGCTCGACGTCATTCGCGGCATTGCCGAGCAGACCAACCTCCTGGCCCTGAATGCGGCCATCGAGGCCGCCCGCGCCGGCGAACAGGGACGCGGCTTCGCCGTGGTCGCCGACGAGGTACGTACCCTCGCCTCGCGCACGCAGGACTCCACGGCGGATATCCAGGCGATGATCGAGTCGCTGCAGGCGGGTACCCGCAACGCCGTCACCGCGATGGGCCGCGGCCGCGAAATGGCCGAGGCCACCAGCAACGACGCCGAACGCGCCGGCGAGGCGCTGGAATCCATCGTCCAGGCGGTCGGCCGAATCAGCGACATGACCACACAGATCGCCAGCGCGGCGGAAGAACAAAACGCGGTGGCCGAAGAGATCAACCGGAACATCTACGCCATCAATGACATCACCGGCGATACCGCCAACGGGGCCCGCCAGACGGCCACCGCCAGCCAGGAGGTCGCGGACATCGCCTCGCGCGTACGCGACCTGGCCTCCGCCTACCGCATTGGCTGACCCCCACGCTTATAGGGCACCGTGAGCTCGGCTTCGGGTCCAGGGTTGCGACTTGCCAGGCGGATCGCCACCGCCTTGCAAGAAAGTACCCGAAGAAGCGGATCCGTCAGGAGCAGCCGCGCGATCCGAGCTTGCGATGCGGAAAATGGGGGCTCGTCACAGGGCACCAGGAACTCCAGCCGCCGAACGCACTCCCAGATTTAAGTTGCCCGCGATGCCTCCACCCGACGAAGGTGGACCCATGCGGGGTGGCCCGGCAAACGCGATCTAGACGCATTCTTTTGCATTTAGTATCAGCATACGATTATATTCTGGCATTCCACTTTAAGAACCGATCAGGAGCTTCCATGCGAGCCATCAAGACTCTAGCCGCTTCCGCCCTTCTCGCCCTCGCCGGTGCCGGCACAGTTGCGCAGGCGGATGAGCCCTCCAAGCTGTTCGTCAGCGTCACCTCGGCCGACGACCACACCCAGTTCATGTCCATGGTGTTGGCCAACCAGAGCATGCGTCAGGGTCAGGAGATCCGCGTCCTGCTGTGCGGCCCCGCCGCTACGATGGCGACCGAAGATTTTGAGGGCGCCACCATGCAGCCGGCCGACCGGAACGCGCAGCAGCTGATGATGAACCTGCTCAACAACGGCGCCACCGTTGAGACCTGCGCCATCTTCCTGCCGAACACGGACTACACCGAAGCCGACCTGCTTGACGGCATCACCCCGGCCGACCCGGAAGAAGTCGGTGCCTATATGGCCGATCCGAACGTGCGCTTCTTCTCGAACTGATCGTCCGCTTTCGATGCTGACGGGGCCCTCTTCGGAGGGCCTTTTCCGTTTGGACGGCCGGATTCCATCGCAGGCGGGCCCGGGTACACTGTTTGTTGTCTGGCGGAGCCCAGGCTCCGAGCCCGTCACGCATGGGACCGGGCCGTTCCAAACGAACCCCAGGGGGCCACTTATGAGGCTTTGGTCGAAGTGGAAGAAAGGCGGGGCACTGCTGGCCGATGTCCTGCAACGCCTAGGGATCGACCCGAAGGCGGCCGCGGCACAGGAGAGCTTCAAGCAGATCCTGGACGCTGCGGAGACGGGAGCGGATGAGCGCCTCAAGCGCGAGGCGCAGGACAACGCCCTGTCGAGGGACGAACGCAACACCCGCTGGGAGGCACTGTTTTTCGAGGAGATCCGCTCCCGGGCCAAGGCCCATGCCGCGGAGGTCAAACGCCGCTGATCGCCGCGTCGGCACCGCTGAACGTGGAGCACTCGGGATCAGTCGTTCTTGCGGAACACGCACCAGTTGAACGACTGCTCGGTCTCGCCCGGGGTCACGTGGACCTCCCGCTGCGACTTCACCAGCGCGAAATCCGGGCCGAACGCGCCCTGCAGGGTCTCCGGGGAATGCCGTTGCACCGGCAGGCCGGAACATTTTTCCGGGCCATCCAGCGCAAAGGTCCCGATTACGATATGCCCCCCCGGGCGAAGGGCATGCTGCATCTGCCTCGCGTATTGGGCGCGTTGATCCGGATCGGTCAGGAAGTGAAACACCGCGCGGTCATGCCAGACATCCAACGCGGCCTCCGGGAATGCGTGTTCTAGTACGTCCGCTTCCTGCCATGCGACCGCTGCGGCGCACTCCCCGACCCGCTCGCGCGCCTTCTCGAGCGCCGCCCCGGACAGATCCAGCACCGTCAGGTTGCGATAGCCCTCAGCCAGCAGTTCGTCCACCAGGACCGAGGCACCGCCACCGATATCGACAATCGCGGCATCGGGGGCCGACGCCACCGCCCGAATCAGGGCTCGCGACGTCCGCGCCTCCGCCTGATACCACCCCACGGCATCGGTGGCGCAGGTCTGGTAGACGTCTTCCCAGTGCGGCTTGGTGCTCATGCGGGTTCCTGGTTACCGGAGCAAAGGCTTCTCGTACCGGAAGGTTATCAGGCGTTCGGGCCCCGTGTGCTACCCTCCGCGCCGATTCCCATGCCGCCGGGCCAGCCCTATGAAATTCTTCCGCCTGATCAGCATTGTCGAGGGCATTTCCCTCGTCACCCTGCTCTTTGTCGCCATGCCGCTACGCACCTACGCGGATATGCCACTGGCGGTGACCTACGTGGGCTGGGTGCACGGCATCCTGTTCATCGTCTATGGCGCGACGTCGTTGATCGCCAGCCACCTGAGCGGGTGGCCAGTCTGGAAATGGCTGCTGGTCCTGTTCCTTGGGGTGGTGCCCTTCGGCTTCCTCTACGTCGACCACCTGATCCGGCGCGAAATCCCCAACGCAAGCGCGGCCAGGACGGCCTGACGCCGAATCATCACGGGCCACGACCCAGCCGCCTGCAGCCCCCGCTCGTCATCCCGGCCGGAGCGAAGCGCAGAGCCGGGATCTCCTACGTCAGCGACTGCCCCAGCGCCGGAGATCCCGGATCGCCGCTGCACGGCGTCCGGGATGACGGCCCCAGATGTGCCTCGATGAATCGGACTGGCCACTCGTCCCTTGAATGCCTTCCCCAGAACCAACGTTCGCGTGGTCTAATCGGCCCTTCATCCCCATACCAAAGCCCACCATGATCGCCGTAATCTTCGAAGTGGAACCACACGCTGAACGCAAACAGGACTATCTGGATGCGGCAGCGAGTCTGCGCGAGCACCTGAAGGACGTCGACGGATTCCTCTCCATCGAGCGTTTCGAAAGCCTGAGCCAGCCGGGCAAGGTGCTGTCACTGTCTTTCTGGCGGGATGAAGCCGCCGTTCGGGAATGGCGCAACCTGGAGGAGCACCGCCAGGTGCAAGCGGCCGGGCGCGGCGGCATCTTCGCCAACTACCGCCTGCGCGTGGCCGAGGTCGTGCGCGACTACGGCATGCAGGACCGCGACCAGGCGCCGGACGACTCCCGCAGCGCCCACGGAGCCTGATCCTCGCCACCAACCCGTCACACGCGGCTCAATCGGATCGAGCCGCGTCCAGCCGACCTGCCGAGTGTTCAGGAAACACTGATGGGCTGGCATTTTGTTACTGCACGCTGCAGCCCCCGTGCTCCGAGAGGGCCAGGATGGCCTGACTCAGCGCTGACCTACCCAGGATCGCGCACGATGATGCGGCCTTCCATGTACGGGTGCGGGGCACAGATGTAGTCATACGTGCCCGGCTCGGTCAGCGTGACGCTGTCGCTCTCGGCGTGGCCCAGCATCGCCGTAGCGAACGATTGCGGGCCGCGCATGGCGACGGCATTGTGCGCACCCGAGGTCTCCCCGAGACCATAAGTGAAGACATCCTCGTTCACCCAGGTGATCTTGGTGCCCGGCGCCACCTCGACCACCTTCGGGTAGAAGGAATTGCCCTTCATCTCGATCACGACCTCGTCCACATCCGCCCCGAACCGGACCGGACGATCCGCCCGGGCGGGTACCGGGTTGGTGTCGGCGTCGGGAATGCCGAACGGCGCGAGGACACGCCGGGCTTCACCGATCCGCTCCGCACGCTCTGCCGGCTCGTGCGAGGGGCCTTCGGCCAGGATCTCGGAGGAGGTCTCCGCGTCCGCTCGGGCGTCCAGCAGCCCAATGGCACCCCGACTGGTGGCCCCGACGCCATGATCCAGCATCGTGTAGACGCCTTCCTCCGGGGGGATTCGGAACTCGATCACCCAGGAGTCCGAGGGGCCCGCGGTTATCGTCTGCCCGCCGGGCCACAGTGCCTCGGGATGCCCCTGCCAGTACACGTAGTCCCAGAGGATGCCCACAATATGGAAGGTGGACAGGAGGTTGGGGCCGACATTCAGGAAGTACATGCGCACGTAGTCCCCCGGACGGACGGGGATCGGGTTCTCCACGTAGCGAAACAGCTGGCCGTTGAACGCGGTGTAACTGGCGTCGCCTTCCACCGCCTCCTTGCCACTGGCATACAGCTCGTGCTGCAGCATATAGAGCTTCAGGTCCGGCTCCTGCCCCAGGTCGGCTTCCAGCTTGTAGGGTTCGTCGCGCGGCTCGACAACGATCATGCCGTACTGCCCGAACATCACGTGCATCGGGATCGCATGACCACCCGGGGCACAGTGATACATAAAGACCCCCGGTGTGGTCGCGCGGAAGGTGATCGACTTGGTCTGCCCGGGAAGGATGTGCCCGACGTGCTTCGAGGTCTGGGTATAGGCGGCATGGATCGAGGCGCCATGCATCACATCGCCGCTATTAGTGATCTCCATGCGCACGATGTCGCCCTCGGTCACCCGCAAGGTTGGCCCGGGCAGTTTCCCGTCGATCAGGAAGCCGTCGTAGACCACGCCCTGCCCGATCGGCACCTGCCCCTCGTCCAGATCAATGCGGAACACATGATCGGGCTCGGCATCCGGGTGCACATACCCGGTCGGCCGCGTCTCGAGCCCCTCGTCACGCTCGATGATCTCGATGAAGTCGCTGTCGCCGAACAGTTCGCTGAAATCCGGGCCCGTCGATGCCTGGGCCACTGAGGCGAAACACCACAACAGGACCACGGCAAACCCGGCCGCGAAATGTCCACCCAGTGGGTTACGGCCAATGGCCGAAGGATATGGCGATTCTGTTCGTTTCATTGCCCCCTCTTCTGGATCGGCTCCACGACGCTCCGCTATAACCTTTATAGACTATGCATCTATTTACAGCGTCGCGCGGCACAATCACGCGCGTCAAGCGCAACGGCGCGGCACTCAAACTGACGTGCCCACCGCGCAAACTCCGGTCTCCCCCCTTCGCCCTGCCATGGCAACCGCGCCGGCGCTGGGCCTATAGATCTAGCAGCATCCATCGACTGGTGAAGGGCCATGGGCATCGTGAACGAGTTCAAGCAGTTTGTGGCGCGCGGCAACGTGGTCGACATGGCCGTGGGTGTCATCATCGGGCTGGCGTTCGGCCAGATCGTGTCCTCACTGGTTTCCGATGTAGTGATGCCACCCATCGGCCTGCTGATCGGCGGGGTCGACTTTGGAGAACTCGCGATCGTGCTGCGCGAGGCGGAGAACGGCGTGGCGGCGGTCACGATCAATTACGGACTGTTCATCAAGCGCGTGGTGGACTTCCTGATTATCGCCGTGGTGGTATTCGCCGCCATCAAGGGGATCGCCCGCCTGCAGCGCAAGGAAGAGGCCAAGCCGGAAGAACCCGCGGCACCCAGCAACGAAGAGAAACTGTTGACGGAGATCCGCGACCTGTTGAAGGTGCGGCAAGGTGACTGGGGGACACGCTGAGGAACCGGTACAGCCAGACGGCGTCTCAGCAAGGGCATCGAACAGGGAGACGAGTTTGAACAACGCCATCGAAGTGGAGGGCCTGGTGCGCGACTTTGGCGGCACGCGGGCCGTGGACGGCGTGGATCTGCGGGTGCCGGCCGGCCACGTACTGGGCCTGCTGGGGCCAAACGGCGCCGGCAAAACAACCGTGGTGCGTATGCTCGCCACCCTGCTGACGCCCACCGCCGGGGTCGCCCGTGTAGGCGGCTTCGATGTGGCTCGCGACGGCGCTCGGGTGCGCGAGATCATCGGCCTGACCGGCCAGTACGCCTCGGTGGACGAGAAGCTGACCGGACGGGAGAACCTGATCCTGATCGGCCGCCTGCTGGGCCTGAAACGCCGTGACGCCAGGGCCCGCGCCGATGAATTGTTGCAGGATTTCGACCTGCGCGAGGCCGGCCAGCGCCCGGCCCAGACCTACTCCGGCGGGATGCGGCGCCGGCTGGATCTGGCCGCCAGCCTAGTCGGGCGCCCGCGCATCCTGTTCCTCGACGAGCCCTCCACTGGCCTCGACCCGCGGGCCCGCCGCGACCTGTGGGAGCGTGTCCGCCAACTGCAGACCGACGGCACAACCGTGCTGCTGACCACCCAGTACCTGGAGGAAGCCGACGCCCTGGCCGATGCCATCGTAGTACTGGACCACGGACGCGTGATCGCCGAAGGCACCGCCGCACAACTGAAGGCCCGGGTCGGCGGACGCTCGCTGTTCCTGATGGTGGCCCGCGCGGAACAGGCCGCGGCAGCCGGCGAGCGGGTCGCCGCGATGGTGGGCACCCCGCCCCGTGTGGAGGGCGAAACGATCAGCGTACCGGTGTCGGACCCGGCCCTGCTGCCCGCATTGTTGCGAGAGCTGGACGCCGCCGGCATCGAGGTCGCGGAGCTGGGGCTGCGCGGCGCCAGTCTGGACGATGTGTTCCTGTCCCTGACCGGGCGCAGCGGGGCCAGCCGCGAAGAGTCGGGCAACGCGGAGGACACGCCATGAAGGCCCTCGATCAGACCCTGGCGCTGGCCTGGCGCAGCCTGGTGCAGGTGCGGCGCAACCCCTGGGAGCTGGGCGACTACAGCATCCAGCCGATCCTGTTTCTGGTGCTGTTCCTGTTCGTATTCGGCGGGGCTATTGCCGGCTCGCCAGAGAACTACCTGGCATTCGTGCTGCCGGGTGTGATCGTGATGAACATGCTGTTCGTTACCGTGTACGTGGGCCACGGCCTGAACACCGACCTGACCCGCGGCGTGTTCGACCGCTTTCGCGCCCTGCCCATCCCGCGCTGGGCGCCGCTGGCCGGGCGCATCCTGGCGGACGTGGTCAAGCAGCTGCTGTGCATTGCCCTGTTGCTGGTCGTCGGATTCCTGCTGGGCTTTCGCCTCGAGACTTCATGGGCCCATCTACTGGCGATGGTGGCGCTGGTGCTGACCTTTGCCGTGGCCTTTTCCTGGGTGATGGTGCTGGTCGGCGTCATCGCACGCGACCCGGAGCACGTGCAGTTGTTCGGCTTTACCGCGCTGTTCCCGGTCACCTTCGTCAGCTCGGCCTTCGTGCCGGTGGATACGATGCCCGTGTGGCTGCAGGGCTTCGTGCAGGCCAACCCGGTGTCGCTGCTGGCAGATGCCGCCCGCGGCCTGATGAACGCCGAGGGTCCGGCCCTTGAACCGGCCTTGTGGTCGCTCGCCTGGGCGCTGGCGATCGCGCTGGTCTTCGCACCGCTGTCGGTCTACGCGCTCAACCGCCGCCTCGCCCGCGGCTAGGGAAACCTGGGGCACCCGGACGCAGGAGACCATTGAATCGCATTTGCCAGGGTCTCGCGGGTCGGGGGTACCGCCAGCGGCCGTTTCATCCGACCAAGCCGCCCGAGCCCCTTGTTGCAGGGCCGCACCGAGCGGCGTGGTCAGAACAGTTCGATCTCGCCCACGTCAATCCTGGAGGGCTTAATCATGCCTTCGGCGACCAGGCGGTCGTACATACAGACCCGGTTCTTGCCGTTTGCCTTGGCGTAATACAAGGCCTGATCGGCCTCGTCCAGTACAGCGCTGGCCGTCTTGTACGGGCGCAACTGGGTCACGCCGATGCTCGTTGTGACCCGGCCGACTCGCGGCACTACATAATCGGCAACCGCGTGCTGCAGCCGTTCGAAGGTGGCGGCAGCCCGGTCGGCACCGGCGATCTCGGCCAGCACCACGAACTCCTCCCCACCAAAACGATAGATCAGGTCGTTTTCGCGAAAGCTCTTCTGCAGCAGCCGCGCGAGCAGAATCAGTACCTCGTCGCCATACACGTGACCGAAACCGTCGTTGATCTTCTTGAAGTCGTCGACATCGATCACACCCAGCCAGATCTGCGTTTCTTCCGGATCGGGCTCCCGGCGACGATCCTCCGCCAGCCCCGGCCGGTGGACACTACGTTCCAGGGTCGCGAGATCGCGAAAATTGTCGTCGAACGTCTTGCGGTTGAGCAGACCGGTCAGCTCATCGGTCTGGGCGTCATCAATCAGCTTGACGAAGTTGCGATACACCGAAAGGAAGCTCTTGACCAGGCGGGCATCCAGGGACTCGTCAGCATCGTCGTCATCGAATGAAAACACCAGGCAGATACTGAACTCGTTGAGCCCGGACATCGGAAAGACCGAGACCCGACGACCGGACACATCGGCCTCGGCAACCGGCTGACCGGTTGCCAACGCCTGCTCCAGCAACCCATCAGGGACCGGCTGGTCCTGGGGGTCGAACGGCACCGTCATCACGGCATCGTGCTTGCGATCAAAGGTATGCAGGCTGCGGGGCTGGCCTTCTGCATCGAGCTGAATCGCCCATATACGGGCACTTTCGTAGATGTCGTCCAGCGTCTTGAGCAGACTATATTCCAAGCGCTGGGCATTGCGTATGCCCGTCAGGTGGGCCAGCCCATCAAGCAGATCTCGACCGCTGGTCATGGCATTGATCTCGTCTCGTCGAAGGGGCCGCCACCGTCCCCGGTCGATCATCCGGGGCCGCCAACGGGGCGAAAGCATCTCTACGCAGGGTGCCTTTCGGCATCACGCGGATGTCGGACCCTACCCCGCCTGCAAGGTTTCCCTGCGGGGCAACGCCAAACATTGGAGTTTTATGGTAATAGAAAACGGCGGAGTTCGAATGAACGGCGCCGATCCATACGGATAGAGATGCCATCCACCAGGAAGGCAATGATCAATCCACGCAGATTGGCGGCCATGTCAACGCCCCTTTGCAGGACAAAAAAATCGCCGCATCCCTGCGGCGACAAGACATGACCCGTGTGGGGTCGGCGGGAACCCAGGAAGACGCTGGTCAGCGTTTTCCTAGTAGACGGGGACCAGTGCGTAGCCCTGGTTCTGGTACCCCATGACGGCGATGAACCCACTGCGGACCGGCTGGATCGCGTCCAGCACCTTGTCGTTGTCCACCCCGTAGGCACGGGTCGCGGCGGCGCAGACCTCCATCTTCACGCCCAGCGCATCGAGGCGTTCGACGGCCTTGGCGATCTCTTCCAGGGTGTCGCCGTGGTCGATGGCGATCTCCGGCTCGGGGTCCGTGGTGATGAACTTGACGGCCTCAGCGATGAAGACCATGCGCAGATCGGGCTCCACGCCCTCCTTGATCAGGTTCTCGTGGTTGGTGGCGATGCCACGCAAATAGGCGAGCATCACATTCGGGTCGGACTTGCGCATGTCGTAGACCGCCCGCATGGTCTCGATGCCCTGGGTCGCCTCGCGGTTGTCCAGGCCCTCGGCGGCCGCCGTCGAGCCCAGCCCGAGTGGCAGCAGCAGGGCCACCAGCAGGATCACTATTCGGTTTCGCATGGATACTCCTCCTTTCGTGGTTTAGGTCCGGATCTCTCGTGCCCGGACTCGGTGCCTGAATCAATCGGACTCAGTAGATCGGGATGACCGCGTAACCCTGCGCCTGATAGCCGGTCAGGGAGACGAAGGTGTTGCGCACCGGTTCGATGCCGGGCAGCAGCTCGCCATGTTCGACCCCGAACAGGCGGGTGGCCACGGCACAGGACTCCATGTGAACACCCTTCTCCTTCAGCGCAGCCACGTGCTCTTCGATGGCGTCGAGATGGTCAAACTCGGTCAGATCGAAGCGTTCTCGGTCCTCGGACACCATGGTCACGGCCCGCCCGCGAAACGCCAGAATCATGTCCGGCTCGACACCTTGATCGGTCAGGTCTTCAAAGGTCTCGCGAATCACCATCAGGTACAGCGCCAGCATCTCCGAATCATTGTTATTCAGGTCGAACACCACCCGACCCTGCTCAACACCCTCCAGGGCCCGGGCATCGGTGGGAGCATCGGCCTGGACGCTCAGGGCAGACAGGGACAGGGCAAACAGCAGGAACAAGGAAGCGACGATTTTCATAGGGGACTCTCCTTAGGGGTGGAAGCGGGGTACGGGTTGTCCGGGGGGGGCATGACGATGGCGCGCCAGGCGGCCTCCTGGGTCTCGGACAGGTAGTGCGGCAGGGGTCTCTCCAGAGCCCCGTCGAGGTGTAAATGCAGCAGGCGGATTGCGCCACCGAACGCGGCGGTGGCGGCTACGGGCACCTCCATCGGGCGAACGTCGCCGCTCTGAATGCCCTGCTCGATGCACTCGCGCATCCGCTGGAACGGTTGCGAAGAACACACCGGCGGCTCGTCCGGGAGAAACTCGCGGTGGCGCGCCTCCAGCACGAAACGCATGGCCTGGGGGGCCTCGATCGCGGCCTCGAACAGGAACGCGATGATTCCGTCGCAGCGCGCACGGCAGTCACTCTCGCGCCCCATCACTTCGGCCAGGCCGGCGTCCATGCGCTGCAGCAGGTCGTCGTACAGCGCCTTGGCCAGCGCCTCCTTGTTGCCGAAGTGGTGATAGATCGAGCCAATGGAGACCCCGGCCTGGCGACGGATGTCATGGATGGAGGTATTGAAATAGCCATCGCGACTGAACCGCTCCAGGGCGGTATCCAGCACGAGCTTGCGCAGTGCGGCACCGCGCACCGATTGCTTTGGGTTTTCCGTCATCACCACAACCGAACCGAACGTTCGTTCTAATCTAGCGCGAACATATGCGAAACGCCATACGCCGGCCACGAGACATCGCGGAAAAACGATCGAGCCCATGCGCTGCACAGGCCCGATCAATACCCTGGAGGGGGGCGGGCCGCGGATGGGCGGCCCGGGTTATGGATGAAGATTGCTTCGCTGCGCTCGCAATGACCGGGTCACCGCACCCGGATTCCGGTTCAGAAGTCCTCGAACTCCATGGTGCGGAAGACGCGGCCGGCGTTCTGGCGGTGCAGCTCGCCGTAGGTGTCCAGGTGGCGGTAGGCGGACTGGTCGATGTTGTAGGCATCGTTCAGCGTGCCGCCCTCGTCGAGGATGCGCTGGACCTCCTCGCGCAGATGCACGAGGTAGTCGTGGGTGTAGCGGCGCAGCACGTCGAAGTCATTCACCGGCTCGCCGTGGCCCGGGATGATGTAGTCGGCATCCAGGGCCTCCAGTTCGTGCCAGGTCTCGATCCAGCCGGCGGTATCGGTGTAGTCGAAGATCGGTAGCATGCGCTGGTGAAAGGCCAGGTCGCCGGTAATGAGCGCCTTGCGCGCGGGCGCCCAGATGGCGATATCGCCCGGTGCATGGCCCGGTCCGAGGTAGCGGATCTGGATGGTCTCGCCACCCATGTCCAGGTCGAGGCGGGTGGCGAAGGTCACATCCGGCGTACCCAGCTCGGTCATGAACGCCTTGTCACGGGTACGATTGGCCGCGCCCTCCAGGCTGGCCTGGCCGTTGGCCTCGATCTCGCGCCAGGCATCCTTGTGGGCGATCACCGTGGCGCCCTGCTCCTGCCAGTAGGTCATGCCGAGCATGGCATGGCCCTGGGCGTTCTCCAGCACCACGTATTTCACTGGCTGGTCGGTGAGCTTCCGGATCTCCTCATGCAGTGATTTCGCCAGCAGGTAGTTGTCGCCGGCGTTCATCACCACCACACCGTCCTCGGTGATGATGAACGACAGGTTGTTGTTGTGGCCGGAGTTCTCGTAGGTGGAGGGCTGGGTCGCGCCGATCGCGGACCACACGCCATCGGTCACCTCCTGCGGCCGGTCATAAAGGAACGAGTCGCGTGCCTTGTCCAGCACGTACAGTGGCAGGCCCGCGTCCTGCCACTCGAAGAAGCCGCCGGGGTAGTTCTGCACGTTGGTGTAGCCCATCTGCTGCAGGGTCTGCGCGGCGGCCACGCTACGCAGGTTCTGGCCGCAATAGACGACGATCGGGGTGTCCTTGTCCGGGATCTCGCCGGGCACCTCGAACTCGATCCAGCCACGCGGGATATTGAGCGTCTCGCTGGACCGGATCTGCCCGCCGGTGTGCTCGATCTCGGTGCGGGTGCGCACGTCGATCACGACATGGTCCGGCTCGCTGGCGATCCACTCCTGCAGGCCCTCCTTGTCGATGTTGGTGATCTCGGCGTTGGCGGCCGCCAGCAGCGTGTCGCCCGTCAGTTCTTCGGCCTGCGCGGTACTACCTGCCGCGGCAAGGACCAGTCCCAGCCAGATCGCTCGCATCGTGATTCTCCTTTTTGCGTCCATCCCTCCACCATAGCCCCCTGTTCCGCCGCCGGCCAGGCCTCCGCTTGAGCCACCCCGTACAGTGTCTATATTCAGGGTAAAGGCACACGGCCCAGCAGCCGAAGGAACCCCCAATGAGCAATCACATGGCGGATGTCACCATCCACATCGACGAAAACACCGACCACGCGGCCCGCGAGCGCATACAGGACACCCTGCGTGAACTCCCCGGCGTCATGGCCGCCTCCAGTCACGACGAACGGCCCCACCTGATGGTGGTGGAGTACGATCCGGAACGGGTCGACAGCCGCAAGCTGCTGGACACGGTAACCGCCACCGGTGTCCACGCCGAACTGATCGGCCTGTAACCTGACCTCACACGGGCGTCACCGGCTATTTGTAGCCCGTGGCGCCCGGCTGAGCGGCTCAAGAGGCATGCCGAAACGGGACAACCCGCAATCGGTCTGTCACCATATTGTCCATGGGGAAATGGGCCAGTATCCAGCACGACGACACGCACTGCGCTGACGGGGGAAACCATCGCGGCGCCCGGGCCGTTCGGCCGGATACCTGGCAGGTCCTTCTGGGCATTGGCCTCCTGCTGACCGCAACCTATGTCGCCCTGCCCTATGGCCTGCTGGCCAGCAGTCTCTACGTGCTGGGCACC
>SL_7KL_010_BRINEDRAFT_10000454_pt1 | contig 19343 bp, 24 predicted proteins | sample SodLak_010_BRINE_FD_10663 | JGI IMG/M metagenome (IMG submission 10663)
GCCGAGGACCGCTCGTTCCGGTTATAGGACGCTTCGACAAAGGGGATACCATAGGAAATGATGATCCAGCACATCGGCAGGATGATCACGGCAATCGCGAACGCCTCGATCCAGGCGCGTGTCCGTTGCCGGAAGGTCGCCGCCAGTACATCTACCCGCACATGGCTGTCATGCATGAGCGCGTATCCGATCCCGAACATGAAGCCCACGGCATATAGATGCCACTGCACCTCTTCGATCCAGATGTAGTTGACACCCAGCGCGTAGCGCATGGTTACGTTGACCACAATAATCAGCACCAGCACGATCCAGATGGTGTTGAGCAGGTAGGAAAACAGCTCCAGCACCTTTTCGATGACGTCCGAAATGACGGTGCGCGGAAAATCCAGCCCATGGCTGCGGGCGCCGGCATCCTCGACCTTTTCAAGGTCGAGATCGATTTGCGGCTCATTCGGGGTCTGCTGGCTCACAGGTGACTCCTTCCTCTGGGCGATCTGGCAGAAAGTTGCCGCGCCCGAGCCGGGCGCGGCAGCATCGAGGCAAGGACAGGATCAGTCCCCGATACGGGTTCTCCAGTCGCGGGGCAGATAGCCCATCTCTTTCCAGGGACGCAGTTCATCCAGGAACGCCATCTGCGATTCATAGACGCGGCGGAACATTTCATCGGCTTCCGAATTGCGCTCCATCACCGCCTGCGTCGCCTCCCAGAAGGCGGCGATCTGTTCGTCCGAGTAGGTGCGCACATTGGTGCCGCGCTCTTCGAAGCTCGAGATCACAGCGCCCTGAAGCGCCTCAGCCCGCGCGATCGCGTAGGCATTTGCCGCCATGCAGGTGGTTTCGATCATCGCACGGGTCTGATCTTCCAGACCGTTCCAGACATCAAGGTTCACATACAGGAACTGGTTGGTCGAGGGCTGATGCCAGCCAGGCAGATAGAGGTAATCGGCGACCTGGTAGAAACCAAGCTGTTCATCCACCGTGGGCAGCGAAAACTCAGTGCCGTCCAAAGTGCCGGTTTCCAGCGCCTGATACAGCTCACCACCCGGCAGGATGGTTACGGACATGCCGAATTCCTGAAAGATCTCACCGCCCACACCGGCGGCCCGGAAGCGAAGCCCTTCCAGATCCTCGACCGTGTTCATTTCTTCGCGGAACCAGCCAGCCGTTTCCGGGCTGATTGTGCCGCAAGAGACGGGGTGCACATTGTAGGGATGGAACGTCTCCTCCAGTAGTTCCTGCCCACCATGATGGGTCATCCACGCAAGGAAATCTGTCGATTCGGCCCCAAAGGGGGTCGCGCCGAACAGGGCAGCGGCGGGAACAGTGCCCCATTCATAGCCCATCCAGCTATAGCCCGCATCGATATTGCCTTCGGACACGTTCTCGAAGATCGAGAGCGCCGGGATGACGGCACCGGGTTCGGCGACGCGCATATCGATATTGCCGCCCGATACCGCGCGCAGCTGATCGGCCACCCAGGGCATGGTGTCGCCGAGTGCGGTCAGGGTCGAGGCAAAGGCCATCGGCACCTGCCAGCGGATCGTTTCCTGCGCCGACACTGCGCCTGCCGTCATGCTGGCCGTCAGCGCAGTCGTGATAAACAGTTTTTTCATGTGTTCCTCCGGTTGTTGGACTTCGCCCCGATAACGGTCATCGAAAGACGAAACACGTCAAGAGAAAAGCCACGCAGAATCGCAATAATATTGCGCAACGCGCATGCAATTCGACGTATGACTCCTCCCTGTCGCAAGTGGTAAAGTGATTTTACCAATTCTGGCAAGCATAAATTTTGGCTGTTGGCGCAAACACCGCCATGCCTGACCCTCGGATTTGTTGCACCCAGCGTGGAATTTTCCCCGCGCCATAGGCAGTTGACGAATTGACCTGCGGTCACGAAGCGGGCATCACTTTTTCATGTCGTTTGACCAGTTGACCCGCTGCCCGCTGCCCCATGACCGCGATGCGGGGGCCGATACGCGCGCTCTATTCCCGCAACTGCCGGATCCGCTGGGCGATCTGATCGCCGGGGCCGCCGGATGCAGCCCCTACCTGGCCACGCTGTTGCGGCGCGAACGCGACTGGATCGCGGCCGCACTGCCCCGCGCGCCCGATGACAGCCTGCGCGACGAACTCAACGGGCTGGAGGGCACGGCCCTGCCTGATCTGTCCGCCCGCTTGCGGCAGGCCAAGCGACGTATCGCCCTGCTGGCCGCGCTGGCCGATCTGGGCGGGGTCTGGTCGCTCGATCAGGTGACCGGCGCGCTGAGCGATCTGGCCGACTGCGCGACGCATGTGGCCCTGACCACGCTGGTGGCCGAGGAAATCCGCAGGGGCAAGCTGCCCGGCGCCGCCGCGGATGATGCCGCGACCGGGGCGGGCATGGTCGTGCTGGCCATGGGCAAGATGGGCGCGCGCGAGTTGAACTATTCCTCGGATATCGACCTGATCTGCCTGTTCGATGAAAGCCGTTTCGCGCACGATGATTATCACGAGGCCCGTGCCAGCTTCATCCGTGTGACCCGCAAGCTATACGCGCTGCTGTCGGACCACACGGATGAAGGCTATGTGTTCCGCACCGATCTGCGCCTGCGCCCCGACCCGTCAGTGACGCCTGTCTGCCTGTCCATGGAAGCGGCCGAGCGGTATTACGAAAGCCTCGGCCGCACTTGGGAACGCGCCGCTTATATCAAGGCCCGCCCCTGCGCCGGGGATATCGCCGCCGGTCAGCGCTTTCTGGAAACGCTGCGCCCCTTCGTCTGGCGCCGCCATCTGGATTACGCGGCGATCCAGGATGCCCATGACATGCGGCTGAAGATCAAGGCGCATAAGGGGTTGGGCGGCGCTCTGGCCCTGGAAGGGCATGATATGAAGCTGGGTCAGGGCGGCATCCGCGAGATCGAATTCTTTACCCAGACCCGCCAGTTGATCGCCGGGGGCCGTGACCCCGCCTTGCGCAGCCCGCGCACAGTGGACGGTCTGGCCGCCCTCGCCCAACGTGGCTGGATTCCGCAGGATGTGGCCGACAAGCTGGCCGCGCATTACGTCCAGCACCGCGAGATCGAGCATCGCCTGCAGATGGTGCAGGACGCCCAGACCCAGAAGCTGCCCACAAGTGCCGAAGGGTTCGACCGTATCGCGCGCTTTGTCGGAGAGCCCTCGACCGACGCGTTCCGAGCGACGTTAAAGGCGCGGCTGGAGGATGTGGCCGAGTTGACCGAGGGGTTCTTCGCCCCCGACAGCACAGAGGCCGAAGAGCCCGAATTGTCAGAGGCCGCGCAAGAGTTGGTCGATGGCTGGCCCCGCTATCCAGCGCTGCGGTCGGACCGTGCCAAGCAGATCTTCAAACGCGTGCGCCCCTCGATCCTACGCAAGCTGCAGGATGCGGGCGACCCGGACGCCGCCCTGACCCAGTTCGACCGTTTTCTGTCCGGCCTGCCTGCAGGCGTGCAGCTTTTTTCATTGTTCGAGGCCAATCCACAGCTTGTGGACCTGATTGTTGACATATGCGCGACAGCGCCCCGGCTCGCGGCCTATCTGTCGCGCAATTCGGCTGTGCTGGATGCGGTGATCGGGGGCAGCTTCTTTGCCGCCTGGCCCCAGACTGGCGTTCTGCAGCGGGATCTGGCCGACCGGCTGGCCCGGATCGACGATTACGAACGCCAGTTGGACGCCGCCCGCGTCTGGGCGCGCGAGTGGCATTTCCGCGTGGGCGTGCATCACCTGCGCGGCCTGATCGACGCGTTCGAGGCCGGGAAACACTATGCCGATCTGGCCGAGGCCGTGCTGGGCGCGCTGTGGCCCGTGGTGGCTGCGGAATTTGCCACACGGCACGGCGCGATGCCGGGAAATGGCGCTGTCGTGCTGGGCATGGGGTCGCTGGGGGCGGGGCGGCTGAACGCGGCCTCTGATCTGGACCTGATCGTGATCTATGACGCCCGCGCGGATGACCAGTCGGACGGCCCTCGCCCGCTGGACGCGCGGCGCTATTACGCCCGGCTGACACAGGCGTTTCTGACGGCCATCTCTGTCCCGACCGCCGAGGGCAAGCTCTATGAGGTTGATATGCGGCTGCGCCCCTCGGGGCGGCAGGGGCCTGTGGCGACCAGCCTGTCATCATTCCGGAACTATCAGCAGACCGAGGCCTGGACATGGGAGCATCTGGCNCTGACGCGNGCCCGGCGCGTGGCCGGGTCNGCGGCNNTGGNTGAGGANATCGAGGCATTCCGCCGCGCGCTTCTGGCCGAAAAGGGGCGCGATCCACGCATCTGGCAGGACGTGGCCGATATGCGCGCCCGGCTGGCAGAGGCGAAGCCCGCCCATGGCTTGTGGGATGCCAAATCCGGCCCCGGTCGGTTGATGGATATTGAACTCGCGGCCCAGCTTTGCGCCCTTGCCGCGGGCCATCCCGCCCGCCGGGTCGAGGCGCAGCTTCGCGCCGGGCGCCGCGCCGGTATCCTGCCCGAGGCGACGGAAACCTGCCTGCTGTCAGCCTATCGGCTGTGCTGGACATTGCAGGCCACGGGCCGTCTGCTGGCCGACCGGATATCGGACATTGCCGATCTTGGCCCCGGCGCCCGCAAGACCATCCTGTCTGCGGCAGGGGCGGACGATGCCGAGGCGCTGGCAGAGCGACTGGGAGAACAGATCACGCGGGCCGAACGCTGCATCACAGCGCTGCTGCAGCCCGCGCAGGGACAAAAGGACGACCCCGATGCCAGCCGATCCGAATGACCCCAAGGGCCTGATCCGCGAAAGCTACCGGATCGAGGGGATCAGCGATGCGGAATGCCGCTCCATCCTGATTGACTGGGCNNTCAGCCTGCCCCCCGAGCAGCCCCCCGAACAGGCGATTGCCGCGCTTCTGGGCAGCTATGGCAGCGCNGCGCCCGATCATCCGATGACGCTGTTGTTGCAGGCGGGCCAGACCGGCATGACACCCCGCCGCCGGGGCGGGAGCCGCAGGCGATGACCAAGGCGCCTGATGCAGAACTGGACGCGATCGGCCTGCTCTGTCCCCTGCCGGTGCTGCGGGCGCGCAAGCGGTTGCAGGCAATGGCACCGGGCACTGTTCTGCGCGTGCTGGCGACTGACCCCGCCGCGCTGGTCGATATCCCGCATTTCTGCGCGGAATCGGGGCATGAGTTTCTGGGCCACAGCCCGGCAGGGGCGGCGACGGCCTATCTGATCCGCTGCCAGAATGGCGCGCGGGAATAACCGCAAGGGTTACGCGGGCCGCAGCCCTGCCAGCGCCGATGCCAGATCGCCATAGCCGGTGAACCGCCGCGAATAACGCAAGCCGAGGCGCTGCGCGCAATCCTGCGCCTTGGCGTCAAGCGCTACATCCTCGGTCTGCGCCAGATAGATCAGATCCGTGTAATTCCCGAACATCATCGCGATCAGTTCGGGGTGCCGGTCAAAGCCCATCGGTTTCCAGACAAAGGCATCGAATTGCCGAACCAGAAAATCCGTCAGGTAAAAGGCCGTCATCTCCTCCTCTGCCCGTGCGGCAAAGGCGTCATTCCCGTCGAAGAACGCGTAGCAATGCGGACCTGCCACCATCTCGACGCCCAGCGCATCGCAACGGGCCTGCAAGCGCCCGCCAGTGCCACAATCGGCATAGACGACGAAGATCTCGGCATACTGATCGCGATAGCGGCGAACGGCATCCTCGACCGCGTCGGGGATCCGGTCGGGCCACAAATGCAGATCGGCAGGCAGGCAGTGCAGATCCATATGCGTCCAGCCATTGGCCGCGCGCAGGGCGAGGATTTCCCGTGCCAGCGCGCCGCAGGCCAGCAGCAGGACGCTTCCCTTGCCTGCGGGCGGCATGCCCTCCTCGGTCAGGGTGCGGTCACTCGGCAGCATCTCGTCGCTCCTGCCGCTTGGCGGCGTTCCACAGGGCATCCATCTCGGCCAGATCGCTGTCGGCGGGGCTGCGCCCGTCGCGGGCCAGCGCGGCCTCTATCGCGCGGAAACGGCGGGTGAATTTGGCATTGGCACTGCGCAGCGCGGCCTCGGGGTCCACGCCCAGATGGCGGCCCAGATTGGCCATGACGAACAGCAGATCGCCGAATTCCTCAGCCACCTCATCGGCGCTGAGACTGTCGCGCGCCTCGACCAGTTCGCGGGCCTCTTCCTGCATCTTGTCCAGCACATGGCCCGTCTCTGGCCAGTCAAACCCCACGCGTGCGGCGCGTTTCTGCAGCTTGACCGCGCGCATCAGCGCAGGCAGGCCCAGCGCCACGTCATCCAGCACGCCGGTCTGCGCACGGGCCTTGCGCTCGGCGGCCTTCACGGCCTCCCAATCCTGGACCTGCTGCGCGGCGGATTTGTCGCGCGGGGCGTCGCCGAACACATGCGGATGGCGCGCCACCATCTTGTCCGATATCCCGCGCGCAATGTCGTCAAAGCTGAAATGCCCGCCCTCTTCGGCCATCTGCGCGTGATAGACGACCTGCAACAGCAGATCCCCCAACTCGCCCCGCAGCGCGGGCCAGTCGGCGGCATCGATCGCGTCGGCCACCTCATAGGCTTCCTCGATCGTGTAGGGCGCAATCGAGGCGAAATCCTGCTCGATATCCCACGGGCAACCCGTGTCAGGATCGCGCAGCGCACGCATGATGGCGCGCAAACGATCCATCCCGCCCTCGGGGTTCAGGATCAGGGGCTCAGGCGATGACATCAAACCTCCGGGCGTGATCTGCTGCCCATTTGTTACAGGGGCGCGTCGGCCTGTCCAGTGCGGATCAGGTGGATCATCGTGCTCAGCACCACGACAAGCGCCACCAGCACCACGCCCTGCACCAGCCCGCTGCCGCCCAGATTGGCGACCAGAACGCCCACCAGCGCCCATATCAGCGTCAGCGCATATTCCGGCGCGTGCGGGCGCGTCAGGAACACGGCCAGCCCCACGGCCACTGCAATGCACAGCACGATGACGGCAGCAACCTCTGGCGTGGCGATGCCGTAGCCGCCCAGCAGCAACCCCAGCGACACATGCGCCGCCGCTGTCAGCCAACCCGCATAAATCGCGACAGGGGCCTGCGCCAACCAGCGATCCCGCGCGGGGGCTTGCAACATTGCCCAGACCGCCGTGCCCAGCATCCAGATGATCAGCACAGCCGCCCATTCCGGGCTTTCACCTGCCACCCATAGCCACGCCGCCCCCGGCCCGAGGCTCAGGATCAGCGGCCCTTGCATCCTGTGCCAACCCGGCGTCATCCCTGCGCGCCGCCGCGCCGTAAATCGCGCTGACAACCAGCCACAGGTAGATCAAACCCCAGATACCAAAGGCATAGCCCGCCGGTTGCACAGGCGGGTCGATCTGCGGGATGGGGAACTGATCCCGTTCAAACCCGGAAAAGGGCTCTGTCACCAGTGGAGAGAGCACGAAAGCCAGTGTCGCGATCAGGCTGAGGAAGGGCAAAACACGCATCATGGTGCGGATATAAGGTCGCGCTTTCGGCTTTCACACCCTTAACTGCGCAACCGCGCCCGATTTCTTGACCAGTGCGCCGACCGCTGGCAGCAGGTGGAGTCTGTAGTTGCAAATGATTATCATTAGCATATTAATGACGTCATCCGATCATCGAATCAAGGAGGGACAGCATGTCCGTGAACAGACTGAAGATACCTTTCGTGGCAGCCGGGGCCGCCGCTCTGCTGACCGCACCCGCAATCGCCGAGGATGCACCGCTCAATGTTCTCGCGACAGTGGGGATGATCGCCGATGTCGCGCAGAACGTGGCGGGCGAGTGCGCCGTCGTCAGCACGCTGATGGGGCCGGGGGTGGACCCGCATTATTATGCCGCAACGCCCGCCGATGTGGACAAGATCGCCGACGCTGAGTTGATCCTCTATGTTGACCGGACGCTTGAGGAACGACTGGCCGATGTGCTGGACAATTTCCGCGACCGCACGCCGACCGTGGGACTGGCCAGCGCGAGCTTCGATGACGCAGAACTGCTCGAAGACCCCGATGCGCCCGGCGAGATGGACCCGCATCTCTGGATGGATGTCGATCGCTGGTCGCGCATTGCCCCCGTGATCGCCGGGGCCATCACCGAGCAACGCCCCGATTGCGCGGAGGCCATGGCCGCAAATGTCGAGACGCTGTCGGCACAGATGGAGGCGCTGCACGCCTGGGTGGTCGAAGCCATCGCCACGATCCCCGAGGGCAACCGCATGCTTGTCACAGCTCATGACGCCTTCTACTATTTCGCCGACGCCTATGGCATCGAAGCATCCGAGGCCATCGAGGGCATCTCCACCGCGTCCGAGGCCAGCATCGGCGACATCCGCGAAGTGGCGGAATTCGTGATCGAGAACAACGTGCCGGCCGTGTTCGTGGAAACCACCATCAACACGCGCACGATCGAGGCGCTGGTCGAAGAGGTGCAAAGCCAGGGCCATGACGTGGTGATCGGCGGCGCGCTCTTCTCGGATGCCATGGGCGACGACGGCACGACCGAGGGCACCTATATCGGCATGATCCGCGCCAACACAATCATCATCGCGCAGGCGCTCGGCGGCAGCTTGCCCGATTGGCCGGAGGCCTTGCATGATTGGGCGCATGCATGGGACATTTCCCACTGACGCCCTGACCTGATAATCGGGCAGCCAGCCGTGCGTGTGGATGTCCCACGCGCACGGCAAGCATGAAAGGGCATCCGATGCGCGATGACACGCTACACGAACCCGGACAGGCGCTGCATGTCGAGGATCTGACTGTCAGCTACGGCACGGCCCCGGCACTGTGGGATATCGATCTGGACATCCCGCCGGGGGTAATGTGCGCCATTGTCGGGCCGAACGGTGCGGGCAAATCCACATTGATCAAGGCGACCCTGGGGCTGGTGCGGCCGGTTGCGGGGCATGTGCGCTTTCTGGGCCATGAGATCGGCGCGATGCGGGGCCGGATCGGCTATGTGCCGCAGCGCCATTCGGTGGATTGGGATTTTCCGACAACTGCGCGGGATGTGGTCGAGATGGGGCTGTATCGGTCCCTTGGCTGGTTCCGCCGCCCCGGCCGCGATGCGCGCGCGCGCGCCATGGACGCACTGGCCGAGCTGGGCATGCAGGATTACGCCGACCGCCAGATCAGTCAGCTTTCGGGCGGGCAGCAGCAGCGCGTCTTTCTGGCCCGCGCACTGGTGCAGGATGCCCCGATCCTGATCCTGGACGAACCCCTTGCCGGGGTGGATGCCAGCACCGAGGCCATCATCATCGATTTGCTGAAACGGCTGCGCGACGCGGGGCGCACGGTTATAGTCGTCCATCATGACCTGACCACAGTGCAAAGCTATTTCGACTGGATGGTGATGCTGAATGTCCGCATCATCGCGCAGGGGCCCGTCCGCGATGTCTATACCCCCGAGAACCTGCGCGCGGCCTATGGGCGCCAACTGGCGATGATCGCCGTGCCCGAAGGGGGCGCGGTGTGACCATGCTGGCGGATCTGATGGCATCGCAGATCGTGCGCACGGTGCTTGTGGGTGCGGCGATGCTGGGCGCGATTTCCGGGATGCTGGGCGCATTCGCCGTGCTGCGCCGCCAGAGCCTGTTGGGTGACGCACTGGCCCATGCGGCGCTGCCCGGTGTCTGCCTGGGCTTTCTGGTCGCAGGTGCGCGCGATCTGGGCAGCATATTGGCGGGCGCGTTCCTGACCGGGGCGCTGGCAGCATTGGCGATGATGCTGATTACCCGCACCACACGGCTGAAGACCGATGCCGCGCTGGGGATCGTGCTGAGCGTGTTCTTCGCCGTGGGCGTCGTTCTGCTGACCCATGTGCAGGCCACGGGCGGGGCGGCCAGCGCGGGGCTCGCAAGCTTTCTGTTCGGGCAGGCCGCCGCGATTCTGGCATCCGATCTGTGGATCATGGGCGGGATCGGGCTGGTGGTGCTGGGGTTGGTGCTGGCGCTGTGGAAGGAATTCAAGCTGGTCAGCTTTGACGCCGATTTCGCCCGCGCGCAGGGGTTTCCCGTCACCATGCTGGAAGCGATGCTGACAATCATGGTCGCATTGGCGATTGTCGTGGGATTGCAGCTTGTCGGCGTTGTGCTGATGGTCGCGCTGCTGATCGCGCCGGCCGCAGCGGCACGGCAATGGACCAACCGGCTGGGCATGATGGTGGCACTCTCGGCGCTGATCGGCGCGGGTTCCGGCGCCGCCGGTGCGCTGATCAGCGCGACCACGCGCGGGCTGGCGACTGGCCCGGTGGTCGTGCTGGTCGCGACTGCGGCGGTGCTGGTATCGCTCGCGCTCGCGCCGGGGCGCGGGCTGGTCTGGCAGGCGCTGTCGGCGCGCCGGGCGCGGGCGCGCATCAGCGACGGACGCATATTGGCGGCGATGCAGGAATTGGCCGAGGCGCATGATGATCCGCGCTACCCGGCCGAGCAAGGCATGCTGGGCGCGGCCCTGGGCAAGGCCCCTGCCCCCGGCCAGTTTGACGCGCTGGAACGCCGCGGCCTGATCCGCGCCGTGACACATGCCCCCGAACCCACCCCGCATTGGCAACTGACTGAGGCAGGCCAACGCGCCGCCCGCAGCGAAGAGGATGACAAGACGTGATCGCGGCATTTTTCGATTCCATCCCCGCGATGATCCTTCTGACCGGGATACTGGTCGGGGCCTCTGGCGCGCTGCTGGGGTCGTTCCTGGTGCTGCGCGGCAACGCGATGCTGACCGATGCGATCAGCCACTCCATCGTGTTCGGGATCATCATTGTCTGGCTGCTGACGCGGCAGCTCTCCGGCCCGGTGCAACTGATCGGTGCGGCGGCAACCGGGGTGCTGACGGTCGTGCTGACCGAGGCGCTGGCGCGGTCCCGGCTGGTCAAGATGGACGCGGCTATCGGGCTGGTCTTTCCGGCGCTGTTTGCGATGGGTGTGATCCTGATTTCGCTCTATGCGCGCGATGTGCATATCCATGTCGATACGGTGCTGCTGGGCGAGATCGGCTTTGTCTGGCTGAACACGGTCACGATCTGGGGCCAGCCGGTGCCAGTGGCCGTGGCCACGCTGACGGCGGTGCTGGTTATCAACCTGGGCTTTGTGCTGGGCCTGTGGAAAGAACTTAAGCTTGCGAGCTTTGACCCGGGCCTTGCCGCCGCACTGGGCTTTGCACCGGCTGTTCTGCATTACGCGCTTCTGACACTGACCAGCATGACAGCCGTCGCGGCCTTTGACGCGGTGGGCGCGATCCTGTTCATCGCCTTTGTGATCGTGCCCCCCGCCACGGCCTACCTTCTGACGCGCCGGCTGTGGCTGATGCTGGTACTGTCCGTGGCGCTGTCCATCGCGGCCTGTGTGGCGGGCTATGTCCTGGCACGAGTATGGGATGTCTCCATCGCCGGGATGATGGCCAGCATGACCGGGCTGTGGTTCGCCACTGCGCTGCTGTTCGCGCCCGATCGCGGGCTGGTTGCGCAGGCGCTGCAGCGGCGCGCCCAGGCGCTCGACCATGATTGCCGCGCGCTGGTCGCCCATCTGTTTACACATCAGGGCACGCCAGAGATGGCCGAGGAAAACACCCAACGCGCCCTTGTCGACCATCTGGGCTGGTCGCGCCCGCGCGCGCGCGCCGCCATCCTGCGCGCCCATGATCGCGCATTTATCGAACGGCAGGGCGGTCTGCTGAGCCTGCGCGACAAGGGCGTGGCCGAGGCGGAACTCATCTTTGGCACAAAAGGCACCAACCGGGGCTGAACCGTGTTGAGCGGCCTAGTGGCAGGATCGCCATCGCCCGGCCATGGACGCGCCTACGCAAAAGGCCCGCATCTTGCGATGCGGGCCTTGCACATCCTTCGGGCGATGCGCTCAGTCCTCGGCGGCCTCTGCCTCAAGGCGGGCCAGATCGCCAGCGCCCTTGGCACTGACATCGCGCTCGACAAATTCAATGATCGCCATGGGAGCCATATCGCCATAGCGGAAGCCCGCTTTCAGCACACGGACATATCCGCCCTGACGATCCTTGTAACGCGGTCCGAGCACGTCGAACAGCTTGGCGACATACTGGTCCTGCTTGAGCTGCGCGGCTGCCTGACGACGCGCATGCAGATCGCCGCGCTTGGCCAGAGTGATCAGCTTCTCGATGATCGGACGCAGTTCCTTCGCCTTGGGAAGCGTGGTCTTGATCTGCTCATGTTCGATGAGCGAGCCTGCCATATTCGCGAACAGCGCCTTGCGGTGTTCATGTGTGCGGTTCAGGCGGCGGTATCCTCTCGCGTGACGCATTTTCCAACTCCTTCAACGTCTCGTTTTATGCTTTGTCCGGCAAGGGCTGCGTGACCCTCGCTCTCCTTGGGGCGATATGCCCGGGGGCGTAGGGTGGGTTGCCACCCACCTTACTGTAGGGTGGGTGCCAACCCACCCCTGCCCACCTCAGAACTGGTCCTCGAACCGTTTGGCCAGTTCGTCAATATTCTCGGGCGGCCATTCCTCGACATCCATGCCCAGATGCAGCCCCATGCCCGAAAGCACTTCCTTGATCTCGTTCAGCGACTTGCGCCCGAAATTCGGGGTGCGCAGCATCTCTGCCTCGGTCTTCTGGATCAGATCACCGATATAGACGATATTGTCGTTCTTCAGGCAGTTGGCCGAGCGTACCGACAACTCCAACTCATCCACCTTCTTCAGCAGCAGCGGGTTGAACTCCAGACCATCATCATCATCCTTCGCACCTGCCGATTCCGGCTCATCGAAGTTCACGAAGACCTGCAACTGATCCTGCAGGATGCGCGCCGCATAGGCCACGGCATCTTCGGCGCTCACGGCGCCATTCGTCTCGACCTTCATGGTCAGTTTGTCATAATCCAGCACCTGCCCTTCACGCGTGGGCTGGACATCATAGCTGGCCTTGCGCACGGGCGAGAAGATCGCATCGATCGGGATCAGCCCGATCGGCGAATCCTCGGGGCGGTTCTTGTCGGCAGACACATAGCCCTTGCCGGTATTGACCGTCAGTTCCATGTACACCGACGCACCGTCATCCAGATGGCAGATCACCTGTTCCTTGTTCAGAACCTCGATCCCGGCACTGGTTTCAATATCCGCCGCCGTCACGACAGCAGGCCCTTGCGCCGAGATCGACACACGCTTGGGCCCTTCGACATCCATGCGCAGCGCAACGGTTTTAAGGTTCAGCACGATATCGGTCACATCCTCGCGCACACCGGGCACCGAGGAGTATTCGTGCAGGACATTGTCGATCTGAACGCTGGTGATCGCCGCGCCTTGCAACGACGACATCAGCACGCGGCGCAGCGCATTGCCAAGCGTCAGGCCAAAGCCCCGCTCCAGCGGTTCTGCCACCACAACGGCCTGACGCATCGGGTCGCTGCCCGGTTTCACGTCAAGCTGCGAGGGCTTGATCAATTCCTGCCAGTTCTTGTGGATCATGCGTGTCGCCTCCATTCCTGTTGCTGCGCCATGTCCGAAACGCGGCAACGCCCGAGGGCAAAAATGACAAGGTCGGGCCGCATGAATCATGCAGCCCGCCGAAAACGTATCGACCGGTCAGACGCGGCGGCGCTTGGGTGGGCGGCACCCGTTATGCGCCATCGGCGTCACATCGCGGATCGAGGTGATGTTGAACCCGGCAGCCGCCAGCGCCCGCAGCGCGGATTCGCGACCCGAACCGGGGCCCTGCACTTCGACTTCCAGCGTCTTGACGCCATGTTCCTGCGCTTTCTTGCCAGCATCTTCGGCGGCAAGCTGCGCGGCATAGGGGGTCGATTTCCGCGACCCCTTGAAGCCCATCGTGCCAGCCGACGACCACGAGATCGCATTGCCCTGCACGTCCGAGATCAGGATCTTGGTGTTGTTGAAGCTGGAATTCACATGTGCGACGCCAGCAGCGATATTCTTGCGCGCCTTGCGCTTTACGCGAATCTTGTCACGAGCCATCTGTGCACCCCTTCCTTATTTCTTCTTGCCGGCAATTGCTTTTGCCGGACCTTTGCGCGTGCGCGCATTGGTATGGGTGCGCTGGCCGCGCACAGGCAGGTTGCGACGATGGCGCAGACCACGGTAAGAGCCGATATCCATCATGCCCTTGATGTTCATCTGCACTTCACGGCGCAGGTCGCCCTCAACCGTGAAATTCGCGTCGATATGTTCGCGCACTGCCAGAACTTCGGCGTCTGACAGCTCGTTGATGCGGCGGCTCGGCTCGATGCCCACTGCGGCGCAGATATCCCGTGCCGATTGGGGGCCGATGCCGTGGATGTAGGTCAGTGCGATGGGGACGCGTTTCCCCGTCGGAATGTTGATGCCAGCAATACGTGCCACGCGGGTTTCCTTTTTGTTGCGGTTCCGTAATCCCAGAACCTTTTTTCACAACACGGGGGCAACTGTCCCCGCGTGCCTTTCCAAACTGAAACACGCCCCGAAAACCGAGGCGCGATTCGCTTGTCGAGAGTTTCGCCTATGACCTTTTCCCGAGCGCGTCAAGTGCCCGCGGAACGCTGCCGCAAAACGGGCGGGAGCGCGCCTCAGGCGTCCAGAACCCGCGCAATCGCGCCGGATACATCATCCACCGCACCCATGCCATCCAGCACGGCCAGCCGGTCCTTGGCGTAGTAATATCCCAGCAGCGGAGAGGTCTGTTTGTAATAGGCCATCAGACGTGTGCGCAGCGCATCTTCGGTATCGTCGCTGCGGCGCAGGAAATCGGTGCTGCCGCAGGCGTCACAGACACCGTCAACGCGCGTCGGGCGGGTCGAGTCGTGATAGACCTCGCCACAATTCGCGCAAGAGAACCGGCCCGTGATCCTCTCGACAAGCGCCTCGTCATCGACGCGCATCTCGATAACGTGATCGATGGGCGTGCCGCGATCCGCCATCAGACGCTCCAGCGCATCGGCCTGTGCCAGCGTGCGCGGGAACCCGTCAAAGATCGCCCCGGCACCATCCAGCGAATCCAGCTTCTCGGAAATCAGGCCGATCACGATCTCATCGGTGACCAACTCACCGCGCGCCATGATCCCGGCAACACGGCTGCCCATCTCCGTGCCCGACTCCTTGGCCTCGCGCAGCATGTCGCCGGTCGAAAGCTGGACCATGCCGCGCCCCGTGACCAGGCGCTTGGCCTGCGTGCCCTTGCCCGCGCCGGGCGGGCCAATCAGAATAATATTCATCGCCGCGTCGGTGCCTTCGGCTTGGAGCCGCCCGGACGCTTGCGCCCCTTGCCCCGCAACTGTGATTTTTCCAGCAGCCCCTCATACTGATGCGCCACCAGTGCCGATTGCACCCGATTCATCGTATCCATGGTCACCGACACAACAATCAGAACCGATGTCCCGCCGAAATAGAACGGAATGGCCAACTGCCCGCGCAGGATTTCCGGCAACAGACAGACCGCCGCAAGATAGGTCGCCCCGACTGTCACCAGACGCACGACAACGTAATCCAGATATTCCTCGGTCCGCTTGCCCGGACGGATGCCCGGAATGAACCCGTTCTGGTTTTTCAGATTGTCGGCCACGTCCTCNGTCTTGAACGACACGTTCTGCGTGTAGAAGAATGTGAAGAACACGATCATGGCCGTGAAGAACGCCAGATAGGCGGGCTGGCCGGGGCCGAAATAGGCCAGCATCGTCGCCATGAAATCGCTCTGCGCGCCGCCTGAAAATGTGCCGATGGTTGTCGGCAGCAACAACAGTGACGAGGCAAAGATCGCCGGGATCACATTGGCCGGGTTGACCTTGATCGGCAGATGCGACGCGCCACCGTCAAAGACCTTCATGCCCACCTGACGCCGCGGATACTGGATTGTGATTTTCCGGATCGCCCGTTCCATGAAGACAACGAAGGCGATCACCAGAACCACCATTATGATGACACCGATCACAACCGCGGGCGACAGGTCACCCGAACGCCCCTGGCTGAGGAACTGTGCAAGCGCGGCCGGAATCTCGGCGATGATGCCCACGAAGATGATCAGCGAGATACCGTTGCCGATGCCGCGCTCAGTGATCTGCTCACCCAGCCACATCAGGAACATGGTCCCGCCGACCAGCGTGATGACCACCGCCGCACGGAAGAACCAGCCCGGATCGGTCGCCAGATCCCCCGCTTCAAGCGACACGGCCAGCCCGTAGGATTGCCCGGTGGCCAGCAGCACAGTCAGATAGCGCGTATACTGGTTCAGCTTGCGCCGCCCCATCTCGCCTTCTTTCTTGAGTTGCTTCCAGGGCTCATACATCGCGCCGATCAACTGTACGATAATGGCAGCGGAAATATAGGGCATGATCCCCAGCGCAAAGATCCCCATGCGGCTGATGGCGCCGCCGGTGAACATGTTGAGCATGCCGCCAATGCCGGACGCGGCCTCATCCATGAACTCACGCAGCGCAATCCCGTCGATCCCCGGCACCGGGATATAGGTGCCGATCCGATAAACGATCAGCAGCCCCAGCGCGAAGAAGATGCGGCGGCGCAGGTCAGTGGCCTTGGCCAGTGCTCCCCAGCTTGTATTGGCCGCAAGTGAGTCTGTCGCAGATGCCATGCGCGTCTCTCTTTTCTCATGTCAGCGCCGCCTGACCGGGGTCCGGTCGGCGGCGCGAAGATCCCTTGGGGTAGTGATGTAAGCGGCGCGGGCACCGCTCACAACCTTTATTCAGCGGCCGCCGGCTCGTTTTTCTCTGCGGGCGCGGTAATCTCGACACTGCCGCCCGCTTTCTCGATGGCCTCGATCGCGGTTTTCGACGCGCCAGAGACCTGCAGACTGACCTTGCTGGTGATGTCACCCTTGGCCAGAACGCGCACACCGTCCAGCTTGCGACGCACCAGACCGGAGGTGACCAGCGCATCCTCGGTGATGGTCNGGCCAGCGTCGAGCTTGCCTTCGCCGATGAACTTCTCGATCAGGCCAAGGTTCACGACGGCAAAGCGCTTGCGGTTGGGCTTGTTGAAGCCCCGCTTGGGAAGGCGCTGATAGAGCGGCATCTGCCCGCCCTCGAAAGCCTTGATCGCAACGCCCGAACGCGATTTCTGGCCCTTGATCCCGCGGCCACCGGTCTTGCCCTTGCCCGAGCCCGGACCACGGCCCACACGCATCCGCTTCTTGGTTGCGCCGGGATTGTCACGCAGTTCATTCAGTTTCATGTCGCTTCTCCTTCATGCCGGAATGCCCTGCCAGCGACGGATCAGGACAACGCGGCTTCATGTGTAAGTCCGGCCCTTGGTCGGGCCGGACATGGCTGCGTAGGGTGGGTAAAACCCACCTTACCTCAACCGCGTTCCTCGATGATCTGCACCAGATGCGGGATCTTGGCGACCATGCCGCGCGTCGCGGGCGTGTCTTCCAACTCGCGCGTGCGATGCATCTTGTTCAGCCCCAGACCCTTCAGCGTCGCGCGCTGGATGGCCGGGCGGCGGATCGGAGAGCCGATCTGCTTGACCACGATGGTTTTTGCCATTGCGTCCACTCCTTACGCGTCCACAGTCTCGGCTTCGGGCTTGCGCAGAATCTCTGCCACCTTCTTGCCGCGACGCTGGGCCACCTGACGGGGGCTTGCGGAATTGCGCAGCCCGTCAAATGTTGCCCGGATCATGTTATAGGGGTTCTGGCTGCCAAGGCTCTTGGCGACCACATCCTGCAGGCCCAGCATCTCGAACACGGCGCGCATCGGACCACCGGCAATGATCCCGGTCCCCGGCACTGCCGCGCGCAGGATCACCTTGCCCGCACCATGACGCCCCTCGATGTCGTGATGCAGCGTGCGCCCTTCGCGCAGCGGCACGCGGATCATCTGGCGCTTGGCCTGTTCGGTCGCCTTGCGGATCGCCTCGGGCACTTCTTTCGCCTTGCCCTTGCCGAAGCCCACACGCCCACGCTGGTCACCGACCACCACGAGGGCCGCAAAGCCGAAGCGCTTGCCGCCTTTCACGGTTTTCGACACACGGTTGATCGCAACCAGACGATCGGCGAATTCCGGGGTTTCCTCGCGGTCGCGACGGTCCCGGCGGTTTTGTCTTTCTGCCATAATCGTCTCCTCAGAACTTCAGGCCGCCTTCACGCGCAGCGTCGGCCAGAGCCTTCACCTTGCCGTGAAAGATGAACCCGCCACGGTCGAAAAAGCACTCTTCGACACCGGCGGCTTTCGCGCGCTCGGCAATCGCCGTGCCGATCTTGGTGGCAGCGTCCTTGTTGTTGACACCGACAACGCCGAAATCCTTTTCCAGCGTCGAGGCCGAAGCCAGGGTGACACCCTTCGAATCGTCGATCAGCTGAACGCTGATATTCTTGTTCGAACGGTGCACCGACAGGCGCGGACGCCCATTGGCCGTTTTCTTCAGTTTGTTCCGAACGCGCAGGCGGCGTTTCTGGAACAGCTTTTGCTTCGTGTTCGCCATCTGATGCGCCCTTACTTCTTCTTGCCTTCCTTACGGAAGATATACTCATCCTTGTAGCGGATGCCTTTGCCCTTGTAGGGCTCGGGCGACCGCCATTTGCGGATATTCGCAGCCGTTTCACCAACCGCCTGCTGGTCCATACCTTCCACGACGATCTCGGTCTGTTTCGGGGTCGAAACAGTGATGCCCTCGGGCACCTTGAAGATCACTTCGTGGCTGTAGCCCAGCGACAGCTTCAGGTCCTTGCCCTGCATCGCGGCCCGGTAACCCACGCCGACCAGCTCAAGCTCTTTCTTGAACCCGTCGGTCACGCCCTGCGCCAGGTTTGCGACCATCGAACGGGTCATGCCCCATTGCTGACGGGCGCGCTTGGACAGGCCGCGCGGCTTGACGCTGACGACATTGCCATCCAGCACGATATCGACATCGTCGCCCGCAGTGAAGCTGCGGGTGCCCTTGGGGCCCTTGACCTCGATGGTCTGGCCCTTGACCTCGGCCGATACGCCCGAGGGCAGTTCGACCGGCTTCTTGCCAATACGAGACATCTCAGCCCTCCTCAGAACACACGGCAGAGCACTTCACCGCCGACATTGGCAGCGCGCGCATTTGCGTCGGACATCACGCCCTTGGGCGTCGAGACCACGGAAATCCCAAGCCCGTTACGGACCTGCGGGATATTGCTGACACCGGAATAGACGCGGCGACCGGGGGTCGAGATCCGCTTGAGTTCGCGGATTACCGGCGTGCCATCGGCATATTTCAGGCTGATTTCCAGCTCTTCATGCCCGGCATCGGTGGTCACACGCTCGTAGCCACGGATATAGCCTTCATCCGCCAGCACATCCAGCACCCAGGCACGCAGCTTGGAGGCGGGCGAGCGCACGGTGGACTTGCCGCGCATCTGCGCGTTGCGGATGCGGGTCAGCATATCGCCGAGAGGATCGTTCATCGACATGGTGCGATCTCCTTACCAGCTCGACTTGACC
>SL_7KL_010_BRINEDRAFT_10000455_pt1 | contig 19333 bp, 20 predicted proteins | sample SodLak_010_BRINE_FD_10663 | JGI IMG/M metagenome (IMG submission 10663)
AGGCTGGTTTAAAGATAGCGACTTTGAAACCTACATTGGGTATGACACACCAGTCACTGAATCAATGACTTTATATGCCGCATATGGAACTGAAGGCTTAGCGTTTGAATGGAATGATAAAGAAAACTACTATGAAGTTTCTATTGGAGAAGCCGACAGTGATCATATACTTATTCCACCGGTTCACAATGGAGACTTAGTTGGAGCCGTTGCACACTCAGGGTTCGCAACATACGACGATGAAGAGCCTGTCACATTTAGTGAAGTCACTTTCCCAAACACGATTGAAAAAATCCATCAATGGGCCTTTTTCTTAGCGGAATTAGAAACCCTTCATCTCCCACCGTCATTAACCTATATAGGCTTAGAAGCATTCGCAGAAAACTATCACTTAGAAACCCTAATATTTGATGAAGATAGCATTATAGAAAGTACAGGCCAACAAGCCTTTTGGAATGCTACCTCACTTACTAATATTGTTTTACCGGATTCATTAATAGAAATAGCAGACTGGGCCTTTTATAACAATAGCGCCCTTACTTCAATCGATATTCCTAAAAACGTAGAAACCATTGGAATTGAAGCCTTCTCACAATCAGAAAACCTATCAACCATTTACTTTAGAAGTAATGATTCATTAAAAACTATTAAAGAGTATGCCTTTTATGATATGATTTCACTCACAAGTTTCACGGTTCCTAATACCGTTGAAACGATTGAATATGGCGCGTTTTATGGAACTTATGACCTTCATACTTTTACCTTTGAAGAAGACAGTTCATTAACGTATTTTGGTGGGTATCAATTTGATAGTAACCGCGAGATTACATCAATTGAACTTCCAGAGACTGTTGAATATTTTGGTTTCGGAATGTTTAGAGATGCAACAAACGTAGAAACCGTATATTTCAACGACTCTTTAGAAGAAATTGGAAATTTTGCGTTTGCTGGAAGTAGTGTTGAGACACTTGAATTACCAAGTAGTCTAAAAGCCATTGGACAAAGTACGTTTAATGAAGCGACAAATCTTGAAACCCTTATGGTTCCAGCCGCAGTTGAAAGTATTGGATCTAGAGCGTTTTATGAGGCTGAAAATTTTAGAGAGATTACATTTGAAGATGGATCACAACTTGAATCAATGGGTAGTAGTGTGTTTGCTTACTCAGCAATTGAAACCTTAGACTTACCTGAACAACTAAAAACCATTGATGCCAATTCTTTTAGAAGTACTCCCCAGCTAGAATACGTTAACTTTGAAGGCAACGTTCCAAAAGGCTTTAGTGTTGAAGATGGTGCATTATTTAATGAAGATATGACGATGCTTTATCACTACCCTGCCGCAAATGGAGAAACTTCATATACCATTCCTGAAACAGTAACAGCCATTGCAAGCTATGCGTTTATGTTCCATCAAACATTATTTGAAGTGAATCTTCCTTCGAACTTAGAAGAAATAGGATACAGTAGTTTTAGAGAAATGGATACCTTAGGATCGATCACTATCCCAGACTCAGTCACAACGATTTATCGAAATGCTTTTAGAGATACAGAATCACTCATCACCTTAAACATCAGTGTCAATAGTTCGTTAGAAGATATTAAGGCCTGGGCATTTATGAATACTCGTATATCTTCTGTCACATTGCCGCCTTCTTTAAACGAAGTGCATTCTCAATCATTTAGAAATAATGAAAACTTAGAAACAGTAAGAGCCTATGAATATTTTAGATTAGGTCTATTCGTATTTGATGACACACACGAAGATCTTGTGATCACTGTTCCAAATGGTGATAGAGATGAATTCTTATGGCAAACTACATCCCCATGGCAAGATTATTCACACCGAATAGAAGAAAGAGATTAACAAAAAAGCCTTTAAATCCGATGTTTGGATTTAAAGGCTTTTTTGTTAAAGGCACTATCTAAAACTTAAAAATTCTATTAACTCGCTTTTTTATCTAGATATTTAGCAAAAATATCGGATATTAGTCCTAAAAAGATTCCCATTAATAACCCTAAAACCGTTGGCCATAATGTGGTTCCATTGATATTCGCACCCAAGGCAAAAAAGGCCGAAGCTCCAATAAATGTTCCTGGAACAAATTTAAGTAATTTATAATGCGCTTGAAAGACCATCGCTCCAGCCCCTATCGCGACTGAAACAAATGCGCCAAATAAGTTTCCATTAAAGCCTTGTTCCCATATTAAAATAATCACAATTGACCAAAGAACCCCACTCATATTAGAAGAAATTCCCTCAACAACCCCTTTAGACCCACCGCCTAAAGCGTCATAGGTTGCCCATCCTAAAAAAGCAGCTGGAACTAACCCGTACAAATTAAATCCGAGATCTAAAGACGCATAGTATTCATAAGCAAACGTAAAAATACCGGCTACGAAAAAAATACTAATCGTCAATGCCACAATAAATTTATCCATTTTCATAATATTCACCTTGATTTATATAATTTGATGTTTGTATCCATATAATTTTATATCAATAAAAATAGTTATTGTTTCATACAAACCAGTTTAATAGATATTGTCATATTATTCAATGAATATAGCATGTGAAAGCCTTTTTAAGCCTTATGTGGTGTTTTTTTAAGTGTTTTGCCCTAGTAATTATCCATTAAAAAACTCACCATCAAATGATAGTGAGTTATATATTTATCTTAATATCGACCCTAAATAAATTTTATTAAGGACAAGTACTAACCCTAAAATTATTGCGCCTAAAGTAATATAAATGGTTAAGAATATAGACGTATTTAATATTTCTAAGTTTTCAATGATTCCCATAATAATAAACAATATCCCTAAAGAAAATTGGGTGAGTGCAGTATATCTTTTAAACTGTTTATACTTATGCTTTTCTAAACGCGGTTTAACATTTTTATAAAACTTATCGGTTCTCAAATGTTCGATTCCGATTATGAAAAAAGCAATGCCTGTAAATATTTGAGCAAACATCAAATACCTCCTAGCTATTTTTTAGCGCTTCTATATCTTCTTTTTCTAACACTTTAACCATTCCAGGGTTAAGTGTTTCATCTAACGAAAGATTCCCTATCGCGATTCTTTTTAAGGCGATGACTTCATACCCAAGGTATGCATACATGCGTTTGACTTGATGAAATTTCCCTTCTTTGATTTGAATGATTGATTGTTGTTTATTTTGTGAAAGTATTTTGGGGGTTGAAGGTGTATATAAAATCCCTTTGCCATCTTCAATGGACATTGGGTCTTTAAGTTTTTCGATATTGTCTACAACTTTATCGGTATAGACTTCATACGTTTTATACACCGATTTAGAAGGACTAATGATATCGTGGATTAACTTGCCATCTGTACTTAAAATAATTAACCCTTCGGTATCTATATCGAGTCTCCCCGCAATATTTAAATCAAACCGTTGATAATCAATGGGAAGATCTTCAAAAACCGTTGGATGCAAATCATCATGATTGGCAGAAACAACACCTTTTCGTTTATTCATCATTAACGTTAAAGACTCATAATACGTAATGGTCTGATGCCCTATTTTTAAAGCATCTTTTGTTGGGTCTATATGTTTAGAGACATCTTTAACGACTTCACCATTAACTGTGATTAAGCCTTCTTTAGCGAACTTTTTCGCTTCTTTACGACTACAGTACTTTAAATTTGATAGTACTTTATCAATTCTCATAAAATCACCTATAATCTAAAAAAGGGAAAACTCCCTTTTTTATTTGAAAGATTGTGCGAGTTTATAAATTGAAACTCCGCTTGTTTTAACCAATGCTTTATCAATTCTTTTTTCTTCAGCAATATTACTGATAATACTTCTAAATTTTTGGTAGTTTTTTTGAAAGGTTGTTTTATCAATTTTTTGATGTTTCGCACGTTCTACTTGATGGAAAAACTTAATAAGAAAGTCTATTTCCTCAATGGAATACATTGAATAATCAATTGGGTAATCCACATTAATCCCCAAATGAAATGCCAATCGCTTTAGCAGCGTTTACGATTTGCCCATCACTATCGACATATTTTGCGCCGCCTTTTGAGGTTTCACCAACGTCGCCACTTCCCACAACATCTTCTAACTCAACATGGGTAATTTGTCTCCCTGAATAGCGTACCATTTTTCCGCCGCCCCCTTGCATTAAAGTATCCACTGCTGAGACACCAAAGCGTTGAGCAAGTGTACGGTCAAATGTTGAGGTAATCCCTCCGCGTTGTAAATATGAAAGATTTGTATAACGCACTTCTTGATCGCTTAAGAGTTCACTTAATTCATCTTTAATTCTTTCTCCAACGCCACCGAGTCTCATTGTGTCAGCTGAATCTTCAATGGTTTCACGAACATGAATTTTTCCGTCTTTAGGTTTTGCGCCTTCACTCACCACAATGATACTGAAATGTTTTCCATCTTTACGGCGCTCTTTAATTTTAGACGCAACTTTTCTTAAATCATAAGGAATTTCTGGAATTAAAATCGCATCCGCACTTCCTGCAAATCCACCTTCTAAGGCAAGCCATCCTGTATGGCGTCCCATCACTTCAACAACCAATACACGGTCATGTGAAGCCGCTGTTGTGTGAACTTTATCTAATGCGTCTGTAATGTTGGTTAATGCTGTGTTGTACCCAAACGTTACATCGGTTGATGGTAAATCATTATCAATTGTTTTTGGGACCCCTACAACTGGAATTCCTTTACGGTTAAAATCACGTGCAGAAGTGAGTGTTCCATCGCCACCAATGACTATTAACGCATCGACGCCTTCTTTTTTCATGTTTTCAACCGCAACATCACTAACATCCTTGTAAGTTACATTGCCTTGTTCATCGACCATTCTATAGTTAAATAGATTGTCTTTATTTGAAGATTTTAAGATGGTTCCCCCTTGATGGGTAATGCCTGAGACAGTTTCATGATTTAAAGTTAAAAAATCATTTTTATAAAGCCCAAAATAGCCGCGCATATAACCCACGACTTCAACGTTATATTTAGTGAGTGCAGTTTTTGTTGCAGCGCTAATAACAGCGTTCAATCCGCTACAATCTCCACCGCCTGTAATAATACCTATTTTATTAATTGGTTTCATATATTTCCTCCATGTATATAAATCGATTCATAGTCATTATACTTGTTATTGCAAATACTCTCAACATATAAGACTCTATGAAAACGTTTTTCTTTAACGTTTTCATACCATAATTTAAAAAGTTTTTCTATTTGCTTAATTATTTGCTTAACTATGTGTTTTTCTATGAATTTTTGCTATAATATCACCGAGGTGAACGATTATGATAACAATGAAAGATATTATCCGTGAAGGACACCCTTCACTAGAAACCAAAGCCAAAGATGTCGATTTGCCCCTCGATCAAGAAACCAAAGAGACATTAAAGGCGATGCGACAATTTCTTTTAAATTCACAAGATGAAGAAACCCGTGAAAAATATGAGTTGCGCGAAGGGGTTGGCTTAGCCGCTCCACAAATTAATGTTTTAAAAAGAATGCTAGCGATTTATACATTGGATGAGAAAAATGAAATCCACCATGATTATTTAATGGTGAATCCTAAAATCATTTCACATTCTAAAGAAGAAACTTACATGCCTGGTGGTGAAGGCTGTTTAAGTATAGACCGCGCAGTTGAAGGGCTTGTCCCACGTTATAAAAAAGTAACGGTAGATACGTATTTATACGACGCTCAAAAAGATTCATTAACACGCGAAAGGGTTCGTTTAAGAAACTTCCCTGCCATTGTCTTCCAACACGAGCTTGATCATTTAAACGGTATTTTGTTCCCTGAAAAAGTTAAAGAAAGCTTACCAAATATTGAACCAGTTCAATTTAAACCAATAGAAAATGATGAACCCAATTCAAAGGAGGAATTGTAATGAAATTATTTATTGATACAGCCAATGTATCTCACATTAAAGAAATTGCAGAGTTAGGAATATTAAGTGGTGTTACCACAAACCCTACTTTAATCGCTAAAGAAGGACGCGATTTTAAAGAGGTATTAGAAGAAATCACCGCCTTAGTCGATGGACCAATTAGTGGGGAAGTTATTTCTTTAAAAGCGGAAGAAATGGTTGAAGAAGGTAGAGAAATTGCTAAAATGCATCCTAACATGGTCGTTAAAATCCCAATGACAAAAGATGGATTAAAAGCGGTTAAAACCTTATCTCAAGAAGGCATTAAAACGAATGTAACCTTGATTTTTAGTGCCAATCAAGCATTGTTCGCTGCCTTAGCAGGGGCAACGTATGTAAGTCCATTTGTAGGACGATTAGATGATACCTTACATGATGGAATCAGTGTTGTTGAAGAAATTCGTGATATTTTTGATATCTATGGGCTTGATACAGAAATCATCAGTGCATCGATTAGAAACCCTAGACAACTTGCAGCTAGCGCAAAAGCAGGCGCTCATATTGCGACGGTTCCATATGAAGTCTTTGAAAAATCCTTCAAACACCCTTTAACGGATAAAGGTATTGATGCCTTTTTAAGTGATTGGGAAAAAGTCTTTGGGAAAAAATAAAAATGTCTTTGCATAAATTCGAAGCAAAACTTTTAAACGGACGTTCTGTCAATCTTAGCGATTATGAAGGCAATGTGATTTTAGTCGTAAACACGGCCTCTAAATGCGGATTCGCAAAACAGTTTAAAGCCTTACAAGAACTGTATAGAGACTATAAAAGTGAAGGATTTGTTGTTTTAGGATTTCCAAGCGATCAATTTAAAAATCAAGAACATAGCGACTCTAATCAAATTCAAGAAGCTTGCCAAGTCAACTATGGCGTTGAATTTCCAATGTTTGAAAAAGTATTGGTCAACGGACCAAAAGCCCACCCTTTATTCAAATGGTTGAAAAACCAAAAAGGGTCAATCTTTGGATCAAAAATAAAATGGAATTTCACTAAATTTTTAATTGATAGAAACGGAAACGTTGTTAAACGCTATTCTCCGATGAAAGACCCTGATAAAATGCGTGTAAAAATCGCAAAACTACTCGGATAAAACAAAAACCATATCGCTTGATATGGTTTTTTTCTATGCTTGTTGATACGCTTTGATACTACGTTTTACGTAAAAAGCCGCTAGTTGAACTTGAATAATGTAAGCTAGCCCAATCACTAAAGCAACTTCAGGCCCTACCCCATCAAACGCAGTTAAAGCGATCGCTAAAGCAGGCGATAACGCTCTAATCATCGTTCCATTCATCAATGCAATTCGATCTTCAAAACTAAAGAGTTTTACCCCTATGAAATGAATCCCTATAATCATAATTCCATACCCTAAGATTAAAGGCATTAATATTAAAGGAATCATCGAAGGATTGTTAAATAACATTTCACTTCTTAAAGCCATCACAATGGTAATGAGTATGACTACAAATAATGTTGAAAATAATGGAAAAACAGGTTTAATCGATTGATTAAATGTCTTTTGTCCATACCTTTTTTTAAGGACTAACTGTGTGAGAAATCCTAAGGCCATTGGGATAAAGACAATGACCATGATTTGATTAAATATTTGTGAAAACGGTAGATTAATGGATTCTCCTAAGAAGAAATTAATATAAAAAGGAGCCAGAAGTCCTCCTAAAATTAATCCAATTACGATCATTCTGATCGCTTCTTTCACGTTTCCTTTACTCATGACCGTCCATGAGACTGTCATCCCTGAGGTTGGCAGTAAAGCAATCAGTAAAATTGCCAACCGTAAATAGATCGCATCCCTAAAAAAAATCAACCCAAACCCATAGGCCATTAACGGCAAAACAATGAAGTTAATAAGTTGAGTGGTGAGTTGTAATCGGACATTCCCTTTTTGAAAGAGCGAATTAAAATCCAAAGTCACCATCATCGGATAAACCATTAAGAAACTTAATATAGTGACTGCATTTCTTAAAGGGTCAACGTCAAATAACTGACCAATAATCAATCCTGTAATCATTCCTATTATAATTGAAAGGACCAAACGTTTTTTGATCCATTTTAATGGTATTAACATAAAAATCGCCTCCAGCACCGTAATTTTAAAAGGTTGGAGGCGATTATTCAATTGAAATGCTTTTTAAGTTTGTATTCTAACCGTTAAGAAGAGCTTTTTCTTTCCTTCTTTACCCAGTTTTTAATGCGCGATAAAGAAACGCGTTCCTTTTCCAAAATAGAACGATAACTTCTTTCCCCTTTAATAACGCTTCTAGCGAGTTCGCGCTTTTTATTTTCACTAAGTTGTTTAATGGCGAGTTCTTTAGCCATTTTCTTGGTTAATCCTTCACGACCAAATACTTTGTATAGTAAATACCAGTCTTTAATCGTCTCATGGTAGACCCCATAATCCTTCGCTAAGTCTTTATAGGTCTTTCCTTCTTCTTTTAATCTACAAATCTTATATTTAAAATTAAAATGGTACGCTTGGTTTTTGTTTTGTCTACTTTTCATATTAGATGCTGTCATATTATACACTCTTAAAATCGATTTAGTTTTTAATTCACTGATCTCAATATCACACTTGTGTTTATTTTTACATACTGAGTAAAGCGGTCTTACATAAATGATTTCACTTTCATCAATAGTTTGTTTTAAGACAACTTCCATTTTTAAAGCATAATCCACTTCTTTATGGATCGGAAGCTGCATTCTTGAATGCGTCACTAAATATTGATCAATTTCTTTTCTAAATTGTTTTTCATTGTCCATTTTTTGAACAAATGATAAAGAAATATGATCTCTTTCTTTAATTCTTTGAGCAATGTCACTGTCATAAAATTTCAAAATAAAATGATTATTTGAATCAGGTAACACAACGCCATTTACTAACTCTAAGGTACTTTTAGGTTTTTTATACCCTATTAATAAGTATGGTGCATTAAAACGATATGATACTCTTCTTGTGACATCAAACATGGAGGATCCCTCCTTTATATTATACTTTCATTATAATGCGCAATGATAAAAATACAAAGCTTTTTATCATTTCACTAGGGGGAATTGTTTAAGGCGCACTGTAAGTGAAGGATGCGTTCTAAAGAATCTCGTGTAAAGCGCGTGATAATATTTATCATCGGTTGATTTATTTAATTGGACCAACGCTTGATATAACCCCTTCTCATAGGGTGTATAAAATGCGTGGGCATCCGCTTGATATTCTTGTTGATGCAAAAGCATTAAAAAGCCAATACTCAAACTTCTTAACACCACATAATTCATCAAAGAAATACTCAACCAAAACGTAAAATCACTAAGCGATTCATAATATAGTTCATGAAACGTGATATTAACCCCTAACAATAAAACAAGCATAATCACAGAAACACCCACTCTTTTTCTAAGATGATTATTCACCCCATGGCCAATTTCATGCGCCATAATCCCTTCAACCTTTCTTGAAGACATACGGATGAGTAATCCTTTGGATAAAAACATCGCCGTAAAATGTCTAATGTTAAAAAGAATCGCGTTCGTTCCTAAAAACATTTTACTTGATTCAATCATGTAGACATCACTTTTATCCATAACCTCCTTAAAAAAGGAATCCTCTAAGCTATGAATAAAGGGGGTGAACTTAAACTTCTTTTTAATGCTGTTTAACATTTTAGGCACAAGTAAAGTGATCATCAAAACCAACGTAACAACCAATAATCCAATTAAGAATAGAGGGTGAATTAACACAAAAAATCCTAATTGAAAAAGCCCAAAGACCACCGTGAATACCCCAAGTTTACCAATCGTTTGAACCAAATTAACGATGATATATTTAATGCCTTTAACCCTAAAAACCTCAAAAATAATAAGCCCTAAAATAAACGCAATACTTAAAATAGGCAAATGCCTTAAATCATTGTAATATAACGTCAATATAAAAACAATCATAAATATTCTAAAACTTATTCTTCTTATATGTGAAACATGAATAAAGCGTCTTGAAGGCATGCTTAAATTTAAACCAATCAAGACACTTTCACCCATTAAAAAGGCCACACTTAAAAAAACAAACAGACTTAATAAAAAACTCATTCGCCAATAATTTTAATGAGCACACGTTTTTTACGCATGCCATCAAACTCTCCGTAAAATATTTGTTCCCAAGGACCAAAATCAAGCTTACCATCACTCACCGCAACCGTAACTTCACGGCCCATAATTTGACGTTTAATATGAGCGTCCGCATTGTCTTCATGCGTAAAATTATTATGATCATATTGATCATAGGGTTTTTCTGGCGCTAAGCGCTCTAAAAACCGTTCAAAATCATTATGGAGTCCACTTTCATCGTCATTAATGAATACCGATGCACTTATATGCATTGCATTCACTAAAACAAACCCATTTTGAATCCCACTTTCACTGACCGCTTTACTAACTTCATGGGTAATATTGATCAGTTCTCTTCTTTTAGACGTATTAAACCATAATTCTTTACGGTAGTGTTTCATATAATCACCTCTTATTGAATAGTATATAGCACGTTTAAAAACCGTTCCATCACTTGATTGGCTTCTTTATACATCCGGTTTTTCTCAAGCACATAAGTATATACAAGCGAAGCCAGTTGAATCGTTAAAACATCCCTTTGTTCATGCGCAAAATCAAGCAACTCTTTCGCCATTGATAAATAATATTTATCATACCCATTTGTCATTCCATATTCTAACAAATTAATAAATTCTTTGTCCAAATCACTAATGATTATGCCTTCTTTTTGTTTAAAGCGTTTAATCTCATTCAACGCTTCCATTGTACGGTCTAAACGAAAATAGCTAAAGATTTTATAAAAATAATACTGCGCTAAATCTACAGTAAAAGTTTCTAAGAGTTCTAATGTTTTACTATATTCTTCTTTCACAATATGATACTTAGCTTGCGTAACCAAAGTAAATTTATAAAGTTCCATATTATTAACAGAATGGGTATATTTTTTCGTTTCTTCAAAGCTTTCTTCGAACGCATTGAATTGATGTAAGTAAACGAATAACACTTGTTTCATCGCTTTACAGCGATTCACGCGTTCATAATTTAGTGTTTGTTCAAAGTAGTGTAATGATTGATTATAATGCGTTAGTGCTTCTTGATAATATTTATAATCATTGATTAGGGTAAAAGCGATTGTATAATGCATTCGACCAAGGGTATTAAAATCATTAACATCCTTTAAATGCATAAGTAAAAACTCTCTCGCTTTTAAAAATTCACTTTTGAGTAAATAATAAATGCTTTTAGTCACAATAAACAAAGGTTTTAATGTCTCATCCAAAGAATCTTCCATGAATGTTATTAATCCATCGCATTCATCCAAATGTTTAATATCGATCCGTAAATTAATGATACCTACATAACGAAAGAAATAATACTCTAAGGCTTTAGGCGATGATTTTAAATACGCTTCTTCTTGCAAAACTTCATCATAAATACGGCGCGCTTCACTATATTCCATATACGTTAACAAATTATAAAATCTGCTCGCTTTTTGATCAAACCAGGTATTTTTACTGGTGTCGGTTATAAAATCTATATCCAAAATTTTTGTCAGTTTATCAATAATCTTTTGACTTGGTTCAATACTGCCTTTTTCTATGCGACTTAAATTACTAGGAGAGAGCTTAGCTTTTTGTGAAAGCATACGCAATGATAAATTGGCTTTTCTCCGCGCAATTTTAATACTATTTCCAATTTTATAAGATGCTTTTTTTGATTGTGTCATTCATTCACTCCTTGATTTCTTCGTAAAACAAACCATTCATAAAGCGTTCGAATACGAATTGTTATTTTCTATGGTAGAATTATGGTGAGGTGAATATTATGTTAAGTGTTGTAATTGAAAAACAAAAAGAAACAAAAAATATATTAATCTTTTCAGGAGTATTTGTGTTTGTGTATGGGCTTTACTTATTTTTAGATTGGTTGGCACATGGGTCGTTTGCGGTATTATTCGATTCACTAGGCACGCCATTATTTTTAGTCCATCAAGTATTTAATGTCGTCTTAGCGTTGATTGCGGCCTTGATGATTTCTTTATCACAAATTAAATTACGCTTAACAAGTGTTGAGCCTAAAGGATCAACATCCATTCCGTTTTTCTCATTTATTTTTGGATTATTAACCTTTGGATGCGCTCCTTGCGTTGTTGCGATGCTTGGCGCAATCGGGATTACCTTTACACCGATTGTTTTACCCTTTGGGAATTTACCATGGAAAATTATTTTACTCGGTATTATGGCTGTTGGCTTTTATTTTATCTTAAGAAGTATTGACCAATCAACATGCACCCCTAAATCATTAAAAAACTAATACGATTGTTTATGGGGAATAACCCCACGAACGCCCCCTTTAGGATTTTTAACATCCCCTTGATATCTTGGGATGATGTGCAAGTGAAAATGCATAATACTTTGTCCTGCATATAACCCATTATTATTGCCTATATTATACCCATCTGGATGAAACCTTTCATCCAGATGTTTTTTTATGGCATGGATCATATCATATAAAGCATTATGCGCGGCTTTCGATAATTCAAAATAAGTTTTTATGTGACCTTTAGAAATGATTAAAACGTGCCCTTTATTGACGGGATACCCATCATACATGGCATAAAAATATTTATTTTCAACGATCATATCTTTAGGGACTTCACAAAATAAACACATCATACCGCCTCCTAATCAAAGGCATTTTTCGTAATATCAACCATTGTTTTAGTTAGATAATACGCATCTTTATAGCGTCTTTGTTCTATTAAATAGGTTTTATAAAAGTCATAGGCAATATCGATTTCGAAAAACATTGATTGCGATTTACACTCTTCAAAAAAGTTTTTTAATACTTCACACGCTGTTACGTCGTTTTGATTGTTAACGATCAACAACGCTTTTAAGGCATAGTGATATAAAAGATCGGTTTTTCTTGGAGATGTTTGAGCCACAAAAGAGGTTTTAATGATAGAGCGCATGCTGTTATAATCTTCTAGCATATAATACGCATACGCTTTATAAAAGTAACTTTTGTTTGTTTTCACTTTTAATTTATTAATACCTTCTAACGCTTTTAAGGGCTGTTTATTTTTAATATAGTAGATGCCAATATGCATATAGATAAATTCTAAGAGATCATGCAGTTCATAATCAATGGAAAGTTTAATACCGCTAACAAATTTATCTAGCGCGCCTTTAAAAAGACGTATTTTTATATTGTTTGCGGCTATAAAAACGTGGATTGCTTTAACCTGTACATGATAGTTAAGATCTTCAAACATTTTTAAAGCTTGATTAAAATACATATTTGATTTTTGAAGCAAAAAAGTTTTTGAATAGGCCATACCGATTAAATAATTTGCCATAGCGGTATATTTATCCCACGTATTTAAATCAAATATATTTTGAACACTTTTAGCACTTTTTTCTGGTAACCCAATATGATAATAATAATTCGCCATATAAATATAATACAAAGGTTTTTGAGCAGCATTAATCAATGGTTCAATCACATAAAGTTCATCATATAAAAGCGTTAAATTATCCACAAAACGATCAAGCGCTTGACACTGATAAGCCAGTTCAACAATCTGGTATTCAAACATCCATAATGCGTTTTTATGAAACGATGCTTTTTCTTGGATTAAATTATAGTATTTCTTCATATTAATGCTATTCAGCTGAATAACACTTTCATGAAACAATTCCCATAATTCATCAAATTCTTCTTCTATTAAGGGGTCGTACTTTAAGTCAAAATGATAGACATTCATCAACCGATCAAAAACATTTTGACTAATAGAGGTCTTTCCAAGTTCTATTTTTCTTAAATGGGCATGAGAAAGATTCACAAGGCCGCCTAAGCCTCGCAACGTAAAACGATTTCTCACGCGTAAAATACGCACAATAATACCAAACTTTTGGCGATATTTTTCTTGATTGATCACATCTACAATCGTTTGCGTCATGTAATCCCTCCCTTAAACAATTATTATACCTTATCTTGAGCCTAGACGCGAAAAAAGTTGTCAGACTCTGACAACTTTATGATCTTTTATGAAAGACACGGTGCGTCAAGAAATGTCTTAATCCATACACACTTAATACACTCGCAAACGCAGTGGTTCCTAACTTACCGCCTGCCCCTCCAAAGTAAGGCGCACTGACAATAAAAATTAGTCCAAACACTAACCCTGAAAAAATCATCAGCGTTTCTTCTGGCATTTTCTTTGAAGCACTCATTCCTACAAATGAAGCGCCAAAAGTCACAACCGCTAGCATTTCTCCTGTTTCACCTAAGAAAAATGGTAAAAAGGCTCCAGCCATTAGACCAATAAGCCCACTAGCCATCACGGGACCTTCTTTAAACCGAATGCTCACAATATAAGTGAACAAAGCGCCTATTATACTAAATAAAACAATTAAAAACATTTCTAAATTATCATAAATCGCTGCCTCTAAAAAGGTTGCGCCACTCACAAAACTGATGATTAAAGCCGCAGAAAGCGCAGTCGTTCCTAATTTTCCTCCATAACCGTTAAAAACATCTTTGACAAACACAAAAATGACACTAACCGCTATCGACGAAAACATAAACGCAACTGGCCCAAGTAATTCAGGCGAACTCATCCCAACAAATGATCCACAAAATGCAGGCACTGCATACCCTTTAGCAAAGATTACCGCTACCATTCCTACAATACTCGAAGCTAGTACAGCCCCAATACCTAGATTAATACTAAGATAATACGTTAAAATCGCTCCGACAAATGTTGCGGTGAAATCATACCCTGAAGCCTTTGAAAAAAGTGGATACGTTTCTTCATAGGTAGGTGTTTTTCTTAACTCTATAAGCATTGTATATCCTGCAAATAGAAGTAATATTACCAAAGGGAGTATTAATAAAGGATGAATCATAAAGACATTAATCGTTGAAGAGAAAAATAACACCAAAGTAAAAAACGCTAAAATAGAAAATCCAATATATTTCCGCATAAAAGCACACTGAGCGTCAAATAACGCTCAGTGTTTTTCCTACCTTTTCAAACGCTTTAATCGCTTGATCTAAATCTTCTTTGGTGTGTGAAGCACTGATCATTACTCTGCAGCGTCCCTTCCCTTTTGGAACGGTAGGGAATACGATTCCAGAGACAAACACGCCTTCATCTAACAATGCTTTAGAAAACTCCATTGTCTTCGCATCATCCCCGATCATGACAGGAGTAATTGGGGTTTGTGAAATTCCTATATCAAAGCCTAAAGCTTTCATAGCTTTTTTAAAGTATTTCGCATTGTCCCATAATTTATTCGTATGTTCTTCACTTTCCATCAACATCTTAACACTTTCAATGGTAGCCGCCGTTGCGCTTGGTGGTAGTGCCGTTGAGAATAATAAAGGACGGCCTCTATGTAAGAGCCATTCTTTTACATTCGCCTTCGTCGCAACATAACCACCAATTACACCAATCGCTTTAGATAACGTTCCAACGATAAAATCAATCTCTCCATGAAGGTGGAAATGATCAACCGTTCCGCGGCCACTTCTTCCAAGGACTCCACTACCATGGGCATCATCAACGTACGTTAATGCATCATACTTTTTAGCCAGTTTAACCAACTGATCAAGAGGTGCTAAGTCTCCATCCATCGAAAAAACCCCATCGGTAATGATTAATACGGTTTTATAATCAGCTCTTTTTTCTTTTAAAATACGTTCTAAATCTTCCATATCATTGTGTTTATAAACCGCTTTATCCGCTTTTGCTAAACGAACGCCATCAATAATTGAAGCGTGATTTAATTCATCACTGATGATTAAATCGCCCTTTTGAACAATCGCAGGAATCGTTCCAATGTTACAGTTTAACCCGCTTTGAAAACACATCACAGCTTCTTCTTGCTTAAACTCTGCTAATAAATCTTCTAACGATTCTAACAAATCTTGATTCCCTACAATCGTGCGAACACTTCCAGCGCCCACACCGTATTCNTCAATCGCTTTTTTAGACGCTTCTTTGACTCTTGGGTGNGTTGCTAANCCTAAATAGTTATTCGATGATAAATTGATGACACGTTTTCCATTAAGCGTAATCACGTTTTCACAAGGGCCCTCGTTAACAGGCAACTTGCGATAAACCCCATCTTGTTTTAAACCCTCCACAAGGTCATCTATATATTTTAAATTATCTGACATAATCATCCTCCTCAGGAACAAGTACAATTTTACCACTGTTTCCAGATTTCATAATCTCCGCTGCTTTTTCAACATCTTTAAGCGGCATCACATGGGTGATTATTTTATCTAAATTTAAGACATTACGATCAATCAACGCTTTTGTCTCATGCCACGTTTGATAAATTTTTCGGCCCACAACACCATATATTTCAATCCCTTTAAAGACAACATCATTCGCTAAATCAATCGTTATATCTTTTGAAGGAATCCCAAGCAATGATAATCCACCACCTGGTTTAATATATTTGAAAGCTTGTTCAATCGCTGTTTTATTTCCACTAAACTCACCAATCACATCAGCGCCACGTCCACCAGTGTTTTTTAAGACCGTTTCAATCACATCTTCTTCTAATGGATTAATAACAATATCTGCGCCTAACTCTTTCGCTAAATTACGACGATACTCATTGATTTCAATCGCAATAATCTTTTTAGCACCAAAAACCTTAGACACATCAACCCCCATTAATCCAAGTGGTCCACACCCTAAAATAACCACATCTTTATCTTTAATATCAAAATGCCCCATTGTATGGACAACATTGCCTAAAGGTTCTTGAACAGAAAGGTGTAAATTATCCGCATCTTTTGAGTTAATAAAACAGTTAGCCGCAGGAATTTTTACATATCCAGCAAAACACCCATCGGTATCAACCCCAATGATTTCTGTGTTTTCACAAATATGCCCTTCATCTCTTAAACAAAACTCACATTCGCCACAAATAATATGCGTCTCTGCACTTACCAAATCGCCAACTTTTACATCATTGACTGAATCACCAATTTTAACAATCTCACCACTAAACTCATGGCCTACCGTTAAAGGCAAATCTAAACGTTTTTGCGCCCACTCATCGTACTCATAAATATGATAATCTGTTCCACAAAAAGAAGCTGTCTTNACTTTAATTAAGACTTCATCGTTTTTTAGATCAGTCGATAAATCCTTTTTAGTAATCGTAAAGCCTTTTGTTGGCTTGTCTTTTAAAACAGCTGTCATTGTAATATTTTTCTCATCCATAACTAAACTCCTTGTTTATGATTTAATAACGCTTACATCCTTTTGTATTATAACATACCCACCCTATGAAAACCTATAAAATCACGAAAAAACCACCAAGGATTTTAATCCTTGGTGGTAAAAATAAAAGGAGTATTTTTTCGAGAGTTTTCCATTTCCTTAATCCGCCCTTTGTTACATTCTTATTATGCAACAACTAAAGACAATATACAAGTAACCAGTGTCAGTTTACAAACTTGTTAAATATTACTTTAAGCGTTAAAGTGATAAGTTTGTCTCATGACCATCTCTAAATTTATGTATCTTTTTATACCTATTTAGCGCCTTAATTAAGCGCGATTGTTCGTTTTTTTGTAAGAAGATATCAAAAATTAAATCAAAGGTCATGTGAAAAAGATGTACACTCACAAACCGGTAAGGGAACGCTAAGATATCATCGATAATTCTATATATTTCTTTTTTGCTTATTTCTAAGCCTTGAACATACGCGAAAAGCTTTCCTACAATGACATATTGATTGTCTTTTTCAATATGAATAAGTTCATTCAAAGCTTCTTTTATAATTGATTCATCTTGTAGTTTGTATCCTGTGATTGCTTTAAAAAGTAAATGACTTGGGGGCAACGATTTTACTTCATTTAATTCATTAAGCAATGCGTCATAGTTTTTCTCACTATAAAGTAAATAGATTTTAAACAATCTAAACCGATTAGTCATATCGGTTAATTCTTTTTGAAACTCCATTGCGTTCTCTAAAGAATATAAAATACTTTTAGCTGGTTCAATGTAGCCTTGATCGATATATTTTTGTGCTTTTAATAAATCAATTTCAATCTTTAATTTCAGATTGCTTTGTTTGGTTAATAATTCCCCAGCAATATCAGCATAATGCAAAGCTTCATAACTCTTAAAAATTCTATGATAAGCAAATGAAAGATAATAAACACTAAAAGTATAGGTTTTATCTTCTTCAAAATGTTTTACATTTTTCAAGAAGTAATCGATGGCGATATCATATTTTTTATTATAAAAAGCATTGACTCCTTTGATAAAATACAAGGTCGCTTGTTGTCTTTTTGACATATAATTAAGATCATCATCAAAAATTGAAAAGTTTTTATAATCATAAAACTTATAATACATTACATCTACTAATTTTCTTATGAGTAAATATTCTATTCTCAAAGGAGAATAAAGTAATTTTTTCTCATAAGCATTGAGTTGTTTAAATAAGGTTTCTATTTTTTCTTTTTCCCAAAAATAAACTGCTTCATTTAAATCATTAATTAAGTACTGACATTTTTTTAATAGTGCTTCATCGGTACATAAATTAATATCAATCGCTTTGTAAAGGTCTTTTAATGTGTCTTGATTAGGATGGATTTTACAGTTTTCTATATCAGAGATAACCGCATGGGAAATGTTGATACTTCTAGAGACGCCTCTAATTGAGTATCCTGTTTGTTCTCTATGTTTTTTAAAGAGTTTTCCTAATACTTTCAAGTTTTCCTTATAATACAAAGAACCTTGCATTGAATCACATCCTTATAGCCACTTAAGAATCTTTTGATAGGTACTTTCTTTTTCTATATCATTTAATACTTCGTGGCGTGAATCTTTTATTAAAATCACCGTAGAATTAAAATTTGAAATGACCCGGTGATAATCTGCATTTAAACGATCAATCTTATCGACTGAACTTAGTACTGAATCTTTTGTTCCGCTTATAAACAACGTTGGAACATTTTTACTCATCGCAATATTTTTAAGCTTATTCACAGTGTGAATGCATTTGAAAAAATAACGGTAAAAATACTTATTATAGACAAACCCACACAAGGGATCATCATTATACTTTTTAACTACACTTTCATCGTTACTAATCCAAGCATTTTTAACCGTTGATCCAATGCCTTTAGCCGTATTTTTTTTAAGATTATTCGCAATAAAATAATGTCTTTTATCTTCCCCGACAAATAAACTACTAATATAAGCCATACTAACCATTAAGCCACTATAATAACTTGGATACCTAGGTAAAGTGCCCATAATAATAGCCTTAGAAACCAGGGGTGGATTGGTTTGTAAGTA
>SL_7KL_010_BRINEDRAFT_10000456_pt1 | contig 19332 bp, 13 predicted proteins | sample SodLak_010_BRINE_FD_10663 | JGI IMG/M metagenome (IMG submission 10663)
GCCGCCCCCCACCTCGACGTCCGCCTGTCGGGGACCACCGCGCGGTTCCTGGCTCCCGTGCTGGCCCGACTGGCGGGCCCCGCGGTACTCGACGCCGCTGCACCCTTCCGGCGTCGCCCGATGGGCCCCGCCATCACGGCGCTGCGGGCGCTCGGCTGCACCGTCGAGGAGCAGGGCGTGGCGGGACACCTGCCGATCCGGGTCGCGGGCGGGCCCGTCGACGGGGCGACGGTGGAGGTCGCCGGCGAGGTCAGCAGCCAGTTCCTCTCCGGGTTGCTGCTGGCCGCCCCGGCGTTCCCCGACGGCCTCACGATCCACCTGACCACCGCGCTGGTCTCCGAGCCCTACGTCGACATGACCGCCCACGTGCTCGCCCGGTTCGGGGCCGTCCTCGAGCGTCCGGATCCACGGACCTTCGTGGTCGCCGGCAGCGGCTACCGCGGTGGTGCGTTCGCGGTGGAACCCGACGCCTCGGCAGCGTCCTACCTGCTGGCGGCCGCGGCGATCACCGGCGGAAGGGTGCGCGTCGCGGGTCTCGGTCGCGGCAGCGTCCAGGGTGACGCCGGCTTCGCTGCGGTGCTGGCCCGCATGGGCGCCGAGGTGGTGGTGGACGACCACGGCACCGAGGTCCGCGGCACCGGGGTGCTCCGCGGCATCGAGGTGGATCTGGGCCCGATGTCGGACACCGCCCAGACCCTGGCGGCCGTGGCGGTGTTCGCCGATCGCCCCACCCGCATCACCGGGATCGGGTTCATCCGTGCCAAGGAGACCGACCGCATCGCCGCGGTGGCGACGGAACTCCAGCGCCTCGGCATCGACGCCCGGGAGGAGGCCGACGGGCTGCTGATCCACCCCGGGACCCCGCGACCGGGCACCGTCGCCACCTACGACGACCACCGCATGGCGATGAGCTTCGCACTGCTCGGTCTGTGCGCGCCCGGCATCACGATCGCCGACCCGGGATGCGTGGCCAAGACCTTCCCCACCTACTTCGAGGTGCTGGACCGGCTGCGGGGGTGAGCTGCGGCGGGCGCCGCGCCCTAGCGGTCCGCGGTCGGCCGGCGGGTCGCCCACGGCTCGGGTCCGCGGTCCGGCCGGTGGGTCGCCGGCGTCCGGGGGCCCCTCGGTAGGCTCACGACACCCGGTCGGCCGTGCGCGTGCAGCGGACCGCCTTGCCGCCGCGACCGGGCCTGGACACCTGGAGCGCCCGTGCCCGAACGACGCAACCGAGGAGACGAGCCCACCGACGCCGCCGTCGGAGGGACGGTCGAAGGCGCGGCTGGTGCGCCCGTCGCGGAGCGGCTCCAGGGCGGATCCGAAGCGAGCTCCTCGGACGGTCCCAGGGACACCGGGGAGGTCGTGGACGGCACGGACGTCACGGACCCCGAGGCTGACCACGACCCCGGGCAGCTGTGGGACGAGGGCGACGCCTACGACGGGTTGGTGGTGGCGATCGACGGGCCAGCCGGCTCGGGGAAGTCCTCGGTCGCGCGTCTGGTGTCGCAGCGGATGGGGCTGCGCCACGTCGACACCGGTGCCATCTACCGGGCTGCGGCGCTGGCGTGCCTACGCGCGCAGTTGCCGCTGGACGACGGCCCGGGGTGCGCAGCGGCGGTGGAAGCGGCCCGCATCGAGCGTCGCGGCGATCGCACCTACCTCGACGATGTCGATGTGGAGGAGGAGATCCGGGGGGATGCGGTGACCGCCGCGGTCTCCTCGGTGTCGGCCCACCCCGAGGTGCGAGCGCAGCTGCTGGTCGCGCAACGCGAGCAGCTGGCGGCGGGCGGGGTGATGGAGGGTCGTGACATCGGCACCGTCGTCGCCCCGGACGCGGACCTGAAGGTCTACCTCACGGCGAGCGTTGAGGAACGGGCCCGACGCCGGGCGGGGCAGCTCGGCCGGGAGGACGTCGACGTGCTGGCGGCGCAGATCGCGGAACGCGACGCCCGCGACGGTTCGCGGGCGGTCGCGCCGATGCAGGCCGCTGAGGACGCCTGGATCCTCGACACCACCGGGGCCGAGTTGGACGACGTGGTGGCCACGGTCATCGCGCGAATCCACGAGGTGCTGGCCGGGGTCGATCACGACGACCCGACGGTGCCCCACGACCCCCTGGAGGCCCGGCAGCGCCTCCCGCGGGTGGCGGTCGTCGGTCGACCCAACGTCGGCAAGTCCACCCTGGTCAACCGCATCATCGGTGGGAGGGTCGCCATCGTGGAGGAGCGCCCCGGGGTGACCCGGGACCGCACCGAGCACCTCGCCGAGTGGACCGGTCACCCCTTCGTGGTCGTCGATACGGGCGGCTGGGAACACCGCGCCGAGGGCATGGCCGCCCGCATCGTCGCGCAGGCTGAGGCAGCGGTGGCCGCCGCCGACCTGGTGCTGTTCGTGGTCGACGGCACCGTTGGCGCGCTGGAGGACGACGAGCGCTACGCCAAGCTGCTGCGGCGCAGCGGTCTGCCGACCCTGCTGGTGGCCAACAAGATCGACGGGGAGAAGCAGGAGCCGCTGATCCACGAGCTGTACGGGCTCGGGCTGGGGGAGCCGCTGGCGGTGTCGGCCCGACACGGTCGTGGGGTCGGTGACCTGCTCGACGGCCTGGTCGCCGAGCTTCCGGACCGGCCCGTGACCGTGCCCGACGAGTCCACGGTCCCACGGGTCGCGATCGTGGGCAAGCCGAACGTGGGCAAGTCATCGCTGTTCAACCGGGTGCTCGGCGAGGAGCGCTCGATCGTGGACGCCGTACCGCACACCACGCGGGATGCCGTGGACACGATGGTGGAGCTGGACGGGGCGCCGTGGGTGTTCGTGGACACCGCCGGGATGCGCCGCCACTACCGCCGCGGTGAGGACACGGAGCTGTACTCCGTTGACCGCACCCGCCAGGCGGTCGAGGGTGCCGATCTGGTCCTGTTCGTGATCGACGCCTCGGAGCCGCTCGGGGAGCAGGACCAGCGGCTCGCCGCCCTGCTGCGGGACGCCGGTCGGGGTGTGGTGCTGGTCTGCAACAAGTGGGACCTGGTCGACGAGGAGCGCCGGGGTGACCTCGAGCGCGAGCTCGACCGGCTGCTGTCCTTCGCGGCGTGGGCGCCACGCGTCAACGTGTCCGCCGTGTCCGGCCGCGGTGTGCGCCGCCTCCTGCCCCAGCTCCAGACGGTGTGGGACAACTACCGCCGCCGGGTCTCCACCCGGGAGCTGAACGCGATCCTCGCCGACGCGGTGGCGCACCACCCGCCACCTCGGCGGGGGAACAAGCAGCTCAAGCTGCGTTACGCCACGCAGGCGGAGACCGCGCCGCCGCGCATCGTGCTGTTCACCAACGGCCGGCTGCCCGACGGCTACCGCAGGTACCTGGAGCGCAACCTGCGTGAGCGCTACGACTTCACCGGTGTGCCCCTGCACCTCGATGACCGCCCGCCGACCCCGGCCCATCGTCGTCGCCGTGGCCGCCCGGGCGGCCGGGCCGGGCGCGGGCGCGGCTGACACCGGCGGTCGTCGGGCTGCCCCGTGTTCCAGCCCTGCCCGGCGTCCATCATCCTGCCCCCTCGCACCGCGAGGGCTTCGGGGTGTGCAGCGATGTGACCGTAGGGTGGTCGTTCGGCTGCGCGCGGCCCGTGAAGCCGGCGGTCCGGCCGCGGGGTGTGCAGCGAGGTGACCGTGGGGTGGTCGTTCGGCTGCGCGCGGCCCGTGAGGCCGGCGGATCGACCAGGGACGCCACGGCCGCGGGCCAGCTGCCCCGGCGGTTGGCTGCCTGCGCCCTCAGCCGGTAGCGTGCGCCTCTGCACGAGCGGTCCGGCCCCTGTGCCGGGACGACTCGAGGCCACGGGCTGTGGCGCAGTCAGGTAGCGCACTCGTCTGGGGGGCGAGGGGTCGCCGGTTCAAGTCCGGCCAGCCCGACCACGGACGCTCCGGGTGGCGACACCCGGGGCGTCGTCATGTACGGACATCGACCGGCTCGCTACGGTGCACGCCGCACGCCCGGCCAACCGCGACCAGGATGACGGATGCGGGTCTTCGATATCGGTGCCAAGGACACGCCCCAGGAGGCCACCGACCGCATCCTCACCGTCCCCAACGCCTTGTCGCTGGCACGCCTGCTGGTCCTACCGTTCATCTACCTCGATCTCGTGGACGGCCGGTTCGTCCGGGCCTTCGTGCTGCTGGTGATCTTCGCGGCGACGGACTGGCTCGACGGCTACCTCGCGCGACGCCTGGACCAGATCACCCGTTTCGGAACCCTGCTCGACCCGATCTCCGACCGGGCGCTGTTCCTGGTGGTCGGCTTCGGCTTCGTGCTGGCTGAGTTGCTGCCCCTGTGGGCGCTGCTGGCCGTGGTGGTGCGCGATGTCGCGGTGCTCGCGGTCGGCGGGGTGCTGCTCGCCAAGGGGTCCCGACCACCCGCGGTCACGCGGACCGGGAAGGCGGCCACCTTCGGCCTGATGTTGGCGTTCCCGACCTGGTTGCTGGCGGCCGCGGTGGGTGCGGGTGCCGGCGACCCGCAGACGGTCCTGCAGATCCTCGGGTGGCTGCTCTACGCCGTCAGTATCGTGCTGTACTACGCCTCTGCGGTGCAGTACGCCGTAGAGGTCCTGCGCCGCTAAGGTCGGGAGGCCGCGGACGGGACGCCGTCCGGTGGGCCGCCAACCGCCGGCGCGGGTGCGAGCACACCACACCGGCACCGCCACACCAGTGAGACAGCGAGGAGATGCGGTCGTGTCCCAGGACATCCCGAGCGAACTGCGCTACAGCGAGCAGCATGAGTGGATCCGGGACGAGGGGGAGGTGTGCACCATCGGCATCACCGCCTACGCCCAGGACCAGCTCGGTGACGTCGTCTACGTGGACCTCCCCGGCCCGGGCGCCGAGGTGGAACAGGGCCAGGCCTTCGGGGAGGTCGAGTCCACCAAGTCGGTCTCCGACCTCTACGCCCCCATCGCCGGCACCATCGAGTCCCGCAACGAGGACCTCGACGATCGCCCCGAGCTGGTCTCCGAGGACCCCTACGGCGCGGGTTGGCTGATCACCCTGCGTCCCCGCGACCGCGCCGACCTCCAAGGTCTGCTCGACGCTGAGGGTTACGCCGCACACCTGGGGGAGTAGCCCCCGACCGAGGGACATCGATCCACCGCACGTCACGCGGACCGCGTCGTCTACGCTGACCACGTCAGCGCCACGATCCTGTTGCGCCGACCTCCACCTCCGGTCAACATCGAGATGGTGGTGCACGCGCGGCGCGATGGACCGGGTCACCTCGATGCGAGCGGGGCAGGACCGGAACCACGTGGCGGTCACTGCCCACCACCGATCAGGTTCCCACGGCACGCACGCAGGTGAGGAGACGGGATGTTCTGTAGCCAGTGTGGCCAGCAGGTCCCCGATCAGGCCAACTTCTGTCCGGCCTGTGGCGCACCCGTGGCCGTCCCCGCCGCACCGGAAAGCGGCACCGACGACACCACCTCCTCGCTGGAGGTGGGTGCCCTCGACCCGCAGCACGAGGTCTCCGACCTGCCGCAGCTGGAGCCGGGGACGGGCATGCTCGTGGTGGTGCGGGGTCCCAACGCCGGGTCGCGCTTCCTCCTCGATCGGGAGCGGACCAGCATCGGACGTCACCCCGACTCCGACATCTTCCTCGACGACGTCACCGTCTCGCGTCGACACGCGATCGTCAGCCGCGGCCCGGACGGGATGCAGGTGGAGGACAACGGCAGCCTCAACGGCACCTACGTCAACGGTGACCGCGTCGATCAGCGGGGGCTCGCCACCGGTGACGAGCTCCAGATCGGCCGGTTCAAGGTGCTCTACGTCGGTGACCCCGGACCCACGCTCGGGGAGCTGTCGTGACGACCCACACCATCGGCGAGGTCCTGAACCAGCTCCGCGAGGAGTTCGACGACATCACCATCTCCAAGATCCGCTTCCTGGAGTCCGAGGGGTTGATCAGCCCCGACCGCACCGAGTCGGGGTACCGCAAGTTCACCCCCGCCGACGTGGAGCGGCTGCGTTACGTGCTCCGGGCCCAGCGTGACCGGTACCTGCCGCTCAAGGTGATCCGCGAGGAGCTCGAGCAGCGCGACCGCGGCGGCGCAGCGCCGCTCCAGGGCCAGCCGGGCGCCGCGGCGGGCCCGCAAGCCTCGGTGCCGGCCGGCCAGGAGGGGGCCGCAGCCCCGCTCGTCGGTGACCCACAGCAGGCGGCCGCACCAGGGGCCGCCACCGCGGGGGCGGCGGAGGAGCCCGTGCAGCCCCTGCCGTCGCAGCCGGTGCCGGACGGTCCGGTCCTCGACACCGAGCAGCTGGCCGCCGCCGCGGGCGTCGAGGTGGCCGACGTGGCCGGCCTCGTCGAGCACGGCCTGCTGCCCGCCCCGCCCTACGACGCCGAGGCGGTGGACATCGCGCGGTTGGCGGGGCAGCTGCTGGGTGGTGGCCTGGAGGCGCGTCATCTACGGATGTACCGCCAGTTCGCCGAACGTGAACTCGCCCTGGCTGAACAGCTCGTCACGCCCCTGCTGCGCCAGCGCAACCCGGACAGCCGCCAGGCCGCCGGCGATCAGGCGGACCTGCTGGTCACCGCCGGTGCGTCGCTGCACCGTGCCCTGCTGGTCCAGCGACTGCGGACCCTGCTGCGTCCGTGACACCGAACCCGACGGCGACCCGACACCACGGTGTGCTCCGCCGTTCGGCGCTGCTGGTCTGGCTGGCACTGCTGGCCGTGGCCGGCGGCGCGCTGCCGGTGGGGCCGGCGGCCCAGGCGCTGGAGCCCGGCCCAACCCCCCTCATCGAGGAGCCGCTGCCGACCTGGCCGCGGCCGATCGGGATGGAGGCCGCGGCCTACGTGCTCCTCGACACCAGCTCCGGGCAGGTGCTGGCCTCCCGCAACGCAGACGAGCGCCGGCCGGTCGCCTCCACGGTGAAGGTCCTGACGGCACTCACCGCGCTGGAGCGCGTCGACCTCGACGAGGAGGTGACCGTCGGCGACGAGGTCGCGGATGTCCCCGGGTCGGGTGTGGGCCTGGAGCCGGGCGACACCTGGACCGTGGAACAGTTGGTCGAGGGGATCATCGTCCGCTCCGGCAACGAGGCCGCGGAGGCGCTGGCCGTCCACGTCGCCGGTTCCCGGGAGGCGTTCCTGCAGCTGATGCAGGCGGACGCGGCAGCGGTCGGGGTGCGTGGCCTGGAGCTGGTCAGCGTGTCGGGACTTGATGACGACAACCGGCTCTCCGCCATGGATCTCGCCCTGCTGTCCCAGGCGGCCCTCGCCCACCCGCAGCTCGGCCCCGTGCTGGGCCGCCGTGAGGTCACCCTGCCCGGTGAGGGGACCGTCCAGAGCCGCAACCTCCTGCTCGGCAGCTACCCCGATGCCACCGGTGTGAAGACCGGGTTCACCTCGGCGGCCGGGAACTCCCTGATCGGTAGCGCGGCCCGCGGAGACCGCGAGCTCGTCACGGTCATCCTGGACGCGGGCGACGACCCCGCCCGCTTCGACGCCGCCCGACGGCTCCTCGACCTCGGCTTCGACGCGTACAGCCTGCGCACCCTGTCGGCGTCCCTCGGCTTCCGCGTGGCGGGGGGTGAGCTCCACCTCGATGTCGAGGAGACCGAGCTGGTCCTGCCGGCCGCCGACGAGGCCGTGCTCGAGCTGCCGATCGCCGCGCGGCCTCCCGAGGGCGACGCGCGGGTGCCCGTGGTCTCCGACGGCGTGGAGGTGGGGTGGCTCCCGGCGGTGTTGGATCGCACACGCGCCCCGGAGCCCACCGACGACACGGCGGCCCAGCTGGGACGCGCCGCCGTGGATGGGGTCTACGCGGTCCTGCGCGCGCGTGCTGCGAGCGAGGAGCTCGGCTAGCTAGCCTCGTCCCTCGTCCGTCCATCGCCTCGTGGTGCAACGCCGAGGTGGCTGGATGGCACCCTGGCGGCCCGCAGCCGGGCCGCCCGTCCTGGCACCGACGGCACGACCCCGACCGAGGAGCCCGCCGTGATCGAGATGGAGCTGGTCGGCGTGCGTGTCGAGCTGCCGGCCAACCAACCGATCGTGCTGCTCAAGGAGCGCGAGGGCACGCGCTACCTGCCCATCTGGATCGGTGCGGTCGAGGCGACGGCCATCGCCTTCGCCCTGCAGGGGGTGGAGACACCCCGGCCCCTGACCCACGATCTGTTCGTCGACGTGCTGGGGGAGCTGTCGGTGGAGCTGGTCGCGGTCCACGTCACCGCGCTCAGGGACGGGACCTTCTACGCGGAGCTGAAGCTCCTGCGTGACGGGGAACCCCACACGGTCTCGGCGCGTCCGTCCGACGCCATCGCCCTGGCGTCCCGGGTCGGCGAGGTCCCGATCCTCTCCGCGGAGGCGGTCCTCGACGAAGCTGGCCTGGAGATCGAGGACGACGACGAGGGTGGCTCCTCCAGCGGTGGTGACGACGAGGAGGAGGTCCGCCAGTTCCGGGCCTTCCTCGACGAGGTCACGCCCGAGGACTTCAAGGAGCAGTAGCTCCTCGGCCGGCTGCCCGCCGGTCCGGCTGTCCGTCTGGCCTTCAGCCCGTCTGGCCTTCAGCCCGGCGGCCACGTCATCGTGCGTGCACCGTTCGGGACACCGGACGGGCATGCCCGTTCGGCGCGCTCCGGCGTCGTGAATGTGCGTGGCACGCGCGTTCGCTCCACCGAACGGCGACGGCGTCGCCTGTCACGCAGCGTGGCTGGAGTGCTTGCTGAGGATGCATAACATGACATCTCGGATGCTTCTGCGGCGGCGCCCCACCCGTGCCTCTTGACGAAAGCTGAGGGTCAAGTGGAGGTTGAGCTACGTGTCACCTCGATCGCGCGTTGACGGTCCTTCCCCGCCAGGCGTACGGTCACGGAGGGAGTTCCACCGATGTGCTTCCTCGAGACAGCAGGGTGGAGCGATCCACGTCGGCGCGCTCCACCCGGAGGGCGGGCCGATGGCGGTGGAGGGCAGCACACTTCCCTGCTCCACCGCGACGGGTCGGTAACGCAGCGACGCAGGAGCGGACACGATGGCGCACCAGGATGTAGGGCAGCTCCGGCTCGACGTCGGCGATGAGGCCGAGGGGTTCCGCGGTCCGACGGTGTGCAAGATCGTGGGGATCTCCTACCGACAGCTCGACTACTGGGCGCGCACCGGCCTGGTCGAGCCCTCCTTCCGGCGGGCGGAGGGTTCAGGGACCCAGCGCCTGTACTCCTTCGATGACGTGGTGCGCATCAAGGTCGTCAAGCGCCTGCTCGACACGGGCGTGTCGCTCCAGAAGGTGCGGCTCGCCGTGGATGAACTGCGCCGGACCGGTGGGTCCCTAGCGGAGTCCACCCTGATCTCCGACGGCACCAGCGTCTACGCCCTGGACGACGACGCGCAGCTGCTCGATCTGCTGCGCAAGGGTCAGGGCGTGTTCGCGCTCGCGATCGACCCGGTGGTGGAGGAGCTCAAGGGCGAGGTGACCGCCTTCCCCACCGAGCGGGTCGCCGCTGCCGAGCCGGAGACCGACGACGGCCCTGTGACGGTGGTCGACGCGGCGGACCCGGCCGTTTCCGGCTGAGCGTCGGGCCTGCGGTCCGGCGCGGACAGGCGCGAGCGCAGCCAGGTGATGTCCGACCCCTGCTGACTCGCTCCGCCCGGTGTCTCGACGACCACCGGCGCACCCGCCACGCGGACCGCGGCGACCAGCGCGTCGGGGTCCATCGTGCCCGCACCCAGGTTCTCGTGGCGGTCCCGACCGGAGCCGTGCGGGTCCTTCGAGTCGTTGACGTGCACGAGGTCGATGCCGCCGAGGAGCTCCACCAGCCGGGTGGTGCCCGCCACGAGGTCCTCGCCGGCGGCGTACAGGTGGCAGGTGTCGAGGCAGAAGCCGATCCGGGTGCCCACCCCGACGCCGGTGTGCAAGGCCGTCCACAGTCGGTCGATGTGCTCCAGGCTGCTGGCCACGGCGTGCGGGCCACCGGCGGTGTCCTCGATCAGCACGGGCACGCTGGTCTCCAGGCCGGTCAGGGCCTCCCGCCACCGCTGCGGTCCGAGCGCCGCATCCTCACCCTTGCCGAGCTGGCCGCCGTGGACCACCACGCCGCGGGCCGCGATCGCCTCCGCGGCAGCGCAGGTGCTGGCCAGCAGTTGCTGTGAGCGCTCGCGCACCGTCGGGTCGGCGGAGGCGACGTTGATCAGGTACGGGCTGTGGACGTAGATGGGCAGGTCGCTGGCCAGCAACGCGGATGCGTCGGTGCGGGGACCGCTCGGGCCAGCCCAGCGTCGCGGCGAGGAGAGGAAGATCTGGACCACCTCGGCGTCGCGCTCGCGTGCGCCGTCGAGCGGGTCGGCGGTGGGCACATGGGCGCCGAGTAGCACAGCAGCCTCCTCCTGAGCCCCGGGTCCCCGGGTCTCGGGGTCGCTGGCCGGGAACCCCGGCCGGACGGGGACGCCGGCCGGGCGGAGGCTACTCGGCGCTGCGGTCCCCTCCGTCCCGCGCGCACCACCGGGGCGGCGGGTCGGGGCGCGGGGGCGGGTTGTGCAGCGAGGTGACCGTCGAGCGGTCGGATGGCTGCAGACGCTCGCGGCGGCCACCCGTACGGCGGCCGACCGACCCGTCCGGCACGAACCGCAACCCGCTGTGCGGGGGCCGTCCACCTCGCTGCCACCCGGTCGCGCCTGCTCGCCCGAGAGCACCCCGCCTGCTTCCCTCGCACCGAGCAGGGAGGTGCCACCGTGTCCAAGCCGTCCACCGCCGTCGTGTCCGTGCTCGAGGACCGCGCCGCCTTCCATCGACGCCACCTCGGTGTCGACGGCGCCGACCGCGCCGCGATGCTGGAACGGCTCGGGTTCCGCCACATCGCGGAACTGTTGGACACCGCGGTGCCGGCCAGCATCCGAGACCGGGAGCCCCTGGCGCTCCCGGAAGCCACACCGGAGCAGGAGGTGCTGGCCGAGCTGCGGGCCATCGCGGCGGAGAACGACCACCGCACACCGCTGATCGGGCTCGGCTACCACGCGACGATCACCCCGGCGGTGCTGCGGCGCACCATCCTGGAGGACCCCGGTTGGTACACGGCCTACACGCCCTACCAGCCGGAGATCAGCCAGGGCCGACTCGAAGCGTTGCTGGTGTTCCAGACCATGGTCTCGGACCTCACCGGACTGGAGCTGGCGGGCGCCTCGCTGTTGGACGAGGCGACGGCGGCCGCGGAGGCGGTGCAGTTGCTGCGCCGGGTCACCCGCAAGCAGCCGCACTGGCCTGGAGATGGGGGCGGCGACCCCGACACCGACCCCGACAGCGACCAAGACGGCGACCGGGACAGCGGTGACCGCACCGAGGTGGTGCTCGTCGACCACCGCTGCCACCCCCAGACCCTGGCGGTGGTCGCCTCGCGGGCGGCCCCGCTCGGCGCCGAGGTCGTGGTCGCCGATCTGCGGGCTGCGCTGGCCGACGGCGCGGACCACCTCGACGTCGGTGCGGACCACCTCGACGCGGACGATCGGCGTCGCATCCCGCTGGCCGCGGTCACCGTCGCACTGCTGCAGTCACCCGACACCGACGGGGTGCTCCACGACGACGCAGAACTGATCGGCCACCTCCACGACCACGACGTCCTGGTCACCGTGGCCACCGACCTGCTGGCCTGCACCCTGGTGGTGCCGCCGGGGGAGCAGGGTGCCGACGCCGTGGTCGGCTCCTCACAGCGCTTCGGGGTACCGCTGCTGGCCGGCGGACCCCACGCCGCCTTCCTGGCCACCCACCAGCGCCATGCCCGCCAGCTGCCCGGCCGCCTGGTCGGGGTCAGCCGGGACACGCAGGGCCGCGAGGCCTACCGGCTCACCCTGCAGACCCGCGAGCAGCACATCCGCCGGGAGAAGGCCACCTCCAACATCTGTACCGCCCAGGTCCTGCTGGCCGTGGTGGCCGCGATGTACGCCGTCCACCACGGGCCCGAGGGCCTGACCCGCATCGCGCGCCGCACCCACGGTCTGGCCAGCGCCCTGCGCGGTGAGCTGGTGGACCGCGGGTTCGAGGTGCTCGGCGACGCCTGGTTCGACACCATCACCGTGCGCGCGCCGGGGCGCGCCCACGCGCTGGTCGCTGCCGCCGCCGCGGCCGGCTACGACCTGGGCCGTCGTCCCGGACCCGACGCAACCCTGGACCCCGGTGACCCGGACCACGTCCGGATCGCCCTCGACGAGACCACCACGGTCGACGACGTCGCCGCCGTGCTGTCCGCCGTCACGGGCACCGAGGTGGCAGCGGAGCGGATCACCGAGCGCATCGCCGCCGCCGTCGGTCCCCGGGGCGAAGCCACCGACGGTGTCCCGGCCCGGCTGACCCGCACCTCGGCGTTCCTGAGCGACCCGCGGTTCCACCGCTACCGCTCGGAGACCGCCCTGGTCCGCTGGCTCAGGGAGCTCAAGTCCAAGGACATCGCCCTCGACCGGTCGATGATCCCCCTCGGGTCCTGCACCATGAAGCTCAACGCCGCGGTGGAGATGGAGGCGGTGACGTGGCCGGCCTTCGCCGAGGTGCACCCCTTCTCACCGGCCGAACGGCAGGCGGGTACCCGCCGGATCGTCGCCGATCTGGAGCGCTGGTTGGCCGAGATCACCGGNTACGNCGCCGTCAGCCTGCAGCCGAACTCCGGGGCGCAGGGTGAGCTCGCCGGGCTGAACGCNATCCGCGGTTACCACCGCGCCCGGGGGGAGGGCCACCGCGACGTGTGCCTGATCCCCTCCTCGGCCCATGGGACCAACGCGGCCTCGGCGGTGATGGCCGGGATGCGGGTGGTGGTGGTCGAGTGCGACGATCAGGGCAACGTCGATGTCGACGATCTCAAGCGGCTGGTCACCGAACATGCCGAACACCTCGGTGCGCTGATGGTCACCTACCCCTCCACCCACGGGGTGTTCGAGACCACCATCGGTGACCTGTGCGCGCTGGTCCACGACCACGGCGGGCAGGTCTACCTCGACGGCGCGAACCTCAACGCCCTGGTCGGGATCGCGAAGCCGGGACGCTTCGGAGCGGACGTCAGCCACCTCAACCTCCACAAGACCTTCTGCATCCCCCACGGCGGCGGCGGGCCCGGGGTGGGACCGGTGGCCTGCCGCGAGCACCTCGCCCCCTTCCTGCCGTCCCACCCGATGGATCCGACCACGTGGCACCCGGGGGCGGTCGAGCTGGCCCCGGAGTCACGGACGGGGCCGATCAGCGGTGCACCGCTCGGCTCGGCGGGGATCCTGCAGATCAGCTGGGCCTACGTGCGTCTGATGGGCGGCAGCGGGCTCACGGCGGCCACGGTCACAGCGATCCTCAACGCCAACTACCTCGCCGCGCGGCTGGCTGAGGGGTTCCCGGTGCTCTACACCGGCGAGCAGGGCCTGGTCGCCCACGAGGCCATCATCGACGTGCGCGGCGCCCACAGTCGGACGGGTGTCACCAACGAGGACGTCGCCAAGCGGCTGATCGACCACGGGTTCCACGCGCCCACGATGTCCTGGCCGGTGGCCGGCACGCTGATGATCGAGCCGACCGAGTCGGAGTCCCGCGCGGAGCTCGACCGGTTCGCCGACGCGATGCTGGCCATCGCCGAGGAGATCGAGCTGATCGCCGACGGGACCTGGCCGCGTGACGACAACCCGCTGGTCAACGCGCCCCACGTCGCGGAGGATCTGCTGGCGCCGAGGTGGGAGCGTGCCTACCCGCGGGACGTCGGGGCCTACCCGGTCCCGGGCGTGCGCCGTGACAAGTACTGGCCGCCGGTGAGCCGGATCGACCAGGCCCACGGCGACCGCAACCTGGTGTGCGCCTGCCCGCCGCCGAGCGCCTTCGCCTAGCCGCCCGCTCGCGACGCTCCTTCGCCGCGGTCCCCGCCCGCCGAGCGCCTTCGCGTAGCTGCCCGCCGGCGCTCCCTCGCCGCGGTCCCCGCTCGCCGGCCCTCCCTCGGCCGTGTCCGCTGGCGAGGTTGTGCAGCCGGGTGACCGCATCGTGGTCGGATGGCTGCACGGTCTGGGGTTGGTGGTGCACGGGCGTGGAGGTCGTGCAGCCTGATGACCGTCTGCGGGTCGGATGGCTGCACGGTCTGGGGTTGGTGGTGCACGGGGCTGTCCGCTGCCCGATGAGCCCCCGGGATGCCGTGGGCGCTTATCAGGCGGCCGTCACGCACACCGCGCACCCGGCTTCAGCGGCGTCTCCAGGCGGTCGACGTCCAGGAACACCCGCCTCACCGACCACTGGAGGTATCACCATGCACAGCGCGAACACTGCCACTGCCACTGCCACCGCCACGGCGAACACCACAGCCCGTGCCACGAGCGCCGCCTGGACGCCCGTTGCGGCCNCCAACCCCTTCGGACACCACGCGGTCGACGCCTACAGCCCGCGTCGCTGGCCCGCAGCCCTCGCGGTTGTGGCCCTCCTCGGGCTGGCTCTGCTGTCCGTCACCGGTGCGGAGTTCGGCCCGCAGTTGACGGCCGCTGCGGAAGCCGTCCAGGCGCAGGCTGACGGGACCCTCGGCGACCTCGACGGTGTACTCGCTGGCATCCGCTGGGTGCGTTGAACGGGCCGTGCGGTCACCCTCCGAACATCGCTGTGCCCAGCGTGAGATGATGTCCCGGAACCGGACCGCGAGCGGCCACCGTGGACGACCCGTCACCGACAGCCGGCGAGCCTGATCCCGAGGCTCGCCGACTCTGGCGTTTCGTGTCCGCGTGGGGCGTGCTGGGCGTGCTCGGTGTGAGCGGGGCGGCCTGGCTCGCACTGACCGCGGCGGCGCTCGGCCCGCCCGTGGTGTGGTCGCTGGTCACCCTGTTCGTGGTGGCCTGCGGATCCCTGGAGGTCAACCTGCCCCTCGGCAGTCGCACCCTGGCCTTCGACCTCGCGGAGACCGGTCTCGTCGTGGCGCTGGTGCTGGTGCCGCCGCCGGGGGCCGTGCTGGCGATGACCGCGGGGATGCTCGCCGCCAACCTGATCCGGCGGCACGCAGCCCAACAGGTGGTGTTCAACACCGCTGTCACCGCGCTCGCGGCAACGGGGGCGGCCCTGGTCGTCGGTGCTGGCGGCGTGCTGCCGCTCAGCGCCACCGACCCCCTCGAGTTGCTGCTCCTCCTCGCCGCCATCGTGTCCTACGGCCTCGTGAACACCGTGGCCGCGGCGCTGCTCCTGATGCGCCTCGACGGCACGACCTTCGCGCTGACGATCGGGGAGATCGTGCGCGGAACGAGCGTGAGCGTGGCCCTGTCGGGTTCCCTCGGGCTGATCGCCGCCGTCCTCCTGGAAGCAGCGCCGCTGGTGATCCCGGCGCTGTTCCTACCCGCGTGGATCACCCACCGCGCCCTGGTGGAGCGCGTCGAGCGCATCCGCACGGAGGTGGCGGTCCGTGACCGCCTCGAGCGCACCGTCGAGGGCGCGCGCGACGGCATCATCCTGCTGGACGACAGCGGCAGCGTGGAACTCGCCAACCCGGCGGCGTGTCGCCGGCTCGGCGTGGCCTGGGACCAGCTGGTCGGCGCCGACCTGGTAGCACAGTTGGAGGACGTCCGGGCCGAGGACGCGGGGCCGCTGCGTGCGCTGCTGGACACCCTCGAACCTGCGAGCCCCTCTGGCGAGGTGGATCTCCACCTCGACGGTGCCGTCTACACCCTGGCGCTCACGGGACTGTTCGACCGGTTGGGTGGCCGGTCCGGCACGGTGGTGCTCCTCCTCGATGTCACCGCGCAGCGCGAGACCGAGGCGATCCGGCGTGAGTTCGTCGCGCGCGTGTCCCACGAGTTGCGCACGCCGCTGACCTCGATCATGGGCTTCATCACGACGCTGCGCCGTCACGAGGGCCGGTTCACCGTCGAGCAGCGCCAGCACTACCTGCGGATCGTCCACCGTCAGGCCGCGCGCCTGGAGCGGCTGGTCTCCACGCTGCTGTGGTCCGCTCGGCTGGAGCGCGACCGGGCGGCCCCGCAGCCCACGGAGGTCGACCTGGCCGAGGCGGTCACGCAGACCATCCAGGTCCTGGACGACGTGCTCCCCGATGGCGTCGAGGTGGAACTCGCCCGGCACCGCGTGTGGGTCGACGAGGACCACCTGCAGCAGATGCTCGGCAACCTGCTCGTCAACGCCGCGACCTACGGACGCGCTCCCATCGCGGTCCGGTCCTGGTACGCAGAGGACGGGCGTGTGCTCGTCGAGGTGTCCGACAGCGGTCAGGGGGTGGGAGTGGACTTCGTGCCGGAGCTGTTCAGCGCGTTCACCCAGGCTTCCACCGGGGATCGGCGGACGGCCTCCGGTCTGGGGCTCGGTCTCTCCATCACCCGGGGACTGCTCGAGGCCAACGGCGGCGACATCGCCTACCTCCGCGCGGACGGTCGGACGTGCTTCCGGGTGTCGCTGCCGGTCGCCGGGGTCGCCGAGGGTCGGGGTGGTCGTGGCGGAGCCGGAGGTGTGTGAGAGGCGGTGGACGCGCGGGTGGCGGTGCGCCGAAGGGCGTGGAGAGGGTGTGCAGCCGGGTGACCGTCTGCCGGTCGGATGGCTGCACGTCCTGGGGTGGACATCGCGCGGGCGGGGAGGGTGTGCAGCCGGGTGACCGTCTGCCGGTCGGATGGCTGCACGTCCTGGGGTGGACATCGCGCGGACTGGGGTGGTGCGCGGGGCCCGGTGCCGCGCGGGGCCAGGTGCCGCGCGGAACAGGACCAAGGGCCCGCTGCAACGAAGCACGATGAAGGGCGTGCGCAACGCACGTAGCTGGAGCCCCAGCCCCAACCCCGGCTCCGGCCGATGGCTCGCGGGTACCGATGTGTCAGGATGAAGCCGACACGGCCACCGGGCCTCCGACGCGCCGGACGGGCGCCCAGAACGAGAACGACCACGAGGACCACGAGGACCACGAAGACCACGAAGGCCACGGGGGTAGCCGAGAACGAACGCCACGGGGGTGGGATCACACGGGGTCCAGCCGACCGATGGTGAGGTGCGAAGGTGCAGATCGAGGAGTTGCTCGCGGGCCGTGTCGGCCGACGGGCCGCCGATGGACGCAGCAGCGCCACCAAGCGCTCGTTGCTGCAGGTGTCGCGGTCCCTGGAGGCGTTGGCCGGCCAACTCGCGGACAACGGCGACCCTTTCGCCGTCGTGTCGCTGTTCGAGCACGCCAGCTACTTCGGATACGAGCGTGAGCGCTACGCCCGGCTCGCCGAGGTGGGCACGGTCGTGGTCGGCTTCGCGGGGACTCCCGAGGAGGTCGCTGCCGCCCGGGTTCCCGACGGCGTGCACCACCTCCACTTCGATCGCACCGACCCCATCAGCGACGAGTGGAACGTGCTGTTGCTGTCCGAGCCGATCACTGCGGGCCTGGTCGCCACCGACCTCGCCAGCGTGGTCGCCGCCAACTCCCTGGAGCGGGGCCGTCTGTTCTCGCCGGCCGTCGGCACCGACCCCGCGTGGGTGGTGCAGGAGGCTGAACGCATCCTGCAGCACGCTGACCCGGCGCTCGCCGAGGTGGCGCTCGCGCCCGGCCGCGCGGCGGCCGATCGGGTCGCCAACCGCGGTGAGCAGGTCCTGCGTGAGGAGCTCGAAGCCGGCTGGTGGCGCACCCTGACCTTCCTGGCGCAGATCGGGGGCGTTGAACGTCTGGCCCTGACCGACGCGCTGACCGGTGCGTGGAACCGCCGGTTCCTGGACCGGTTCCTCTCCCGGGTCGGCAACCGGGCACCGCAGTTGGCTGTGGTGCTGTTCGACCTCGACGGGTTCAAGGGCATCAACGACGCCTACGGTCACAGCGTCGGTGACGCGGCGCTCAGACGTTTCGCGGCGACGGTACGTGCCCACGTCCGTGAGACGGATCTGCTGGTGCGCTACGGCGGTGACGAGTGGCTGCTCCTGCTGCCCGGCACGCCCCAACAGGTCGCGACCGAGCGGACGCAGCGCATCCTGGAGGACTGGAGCGCGCAGCGACTGCCGGCCCCGGCCGGGGACGCCCGGTTGGCGGCGTCCGCGGGTGTCGGGGTGTTCGCCGCGGACGCCATCGACATCGATGCGGTGGACGCGGCGATGTACAGCGCGAAGGCCACCGGGGGAGACCGGCTGGTCGCGCTCCCGGTCGGTCCGCCAGCTGGCGACTGACCGGGGGAAAGGTCCGGACAGTTCTTCCCTCTGGTCCGTTCTGCAGCGCGCGGTACGCGCACGGGACCAAGGTCACATCCTCTCCTTCAGGGTGGCCCTATGGCGCGCGTCCGCGCGCGAGCACCGTGCGGGCCTGAGGTGCCCCGCGGAGGGGGCGTCTCCACAACGCACCCGCCGCACTTCGGCCGCAGCCGCAGGTTGTCCGGACAACGATCCGGACAGCCGACGCAGCGGTCGTGGAGGAGCACACGCCCGTGGAAGCGCTCGAGTTCGCCCGCATCCAGTTCGGCTCGACCACGATCTACCACTTCTTCTTCGTGCCGATCTCCATCGGCCTGGCACCCCTTGTCGCGATCTTCCACACCCAGTACGTCCGTACGGGTGAGGAGCGCTACCGGCGGCTCGCGAAGTTCTGGGGCAAGATCTTCCTGATCCTGTTCGCCATGGGCATCGTCACCGGCATCGTCCAGGAGTTCCAGTTCGGGATGAACTGGTCCAGCTACTCCTGGTTCGTCGGCGACATCTTCGGTGCCCCACTGGCGCTCGAGGGCCTGCTCGCCTTCTTCCTCGAGTCGACCTTCCTGGGACTGTGGATCTTCGGCTGGGATCGGCTGTCCCCGAAACTCCACCTCGCCACGATCTGGCTGGTGGTCATCGGCACCCACCTCTCGGCCTACTTCATCCTGGCGGCCAACTCCTGGATGCAGCACCCGGTCGGCTACACGATCGATCCGGAGACCGGGCAGGCCCGGCTCGACAACTTCCTCGAGGTGCTGACCAACCCCTACCTCGCCGGGCAGTTCTCACACACCATCTTCGCCGCATGGACCACGGGTGCTTTCGTGGTGCTCGGCGTCTCCGCGATCTTCCTGCTGCAGAAGCGCGACGTGGAGGTGTTCGCACCGGCCGCCCGTACGGCGGTCACGATCGCGGTGATCACCTCCATCGGGGTGGCCTTCGTCGGCCACGAGCAGGCCCAGCATCTCACCGAGGCGCAGCCGATGAAGATCGCCTCGGCCGAGGCCCTGTGGGACACCGAGGCGGGCGCGCCGTTGTCGCTGTTCGCCATCGGTGATGTCGACAACAGAGAGAACATCGTCGACATCGGCATCCCCCGCGGGCTGTCACTACTGGCGACCAACACCCTCGACGCCGAGGTGGAGGGCATCAACGACATCCAGGCCCGCTACGAGGAGGAGTTCGGGCCGGGCAACTACATCCCGGCCGTGGGCGTGACCTACTGGTCCTTCCG
>SL_7KL_010_BRINEDRAFT_10000457_pt1 | contig 19286 bp, 20 predicted proteins | sample SodLak_010_BRINE_FD_10663 | JGI IMG/M metagenome (IMG submission 10663)
ATGAGAATTTCGTAAACCTCTTTTATATTTTTTTAGTATTTTTTCCACTTCGATTCTTTCGTATGAAGGTAATGAATCTAAAAGATGTTGATAGTGAAAAAGAATATTACCCATTTGAATATAGTCTAAACGATAACGACATATAGGACAATCGATTGGATAATTTCTTACAAGTTGACTATCAAACCAACACATTATACATCCAATATGAAAATTATGATTACATGGGAGAATATACGGTGAATTATCTATTTTTTGGAGAGGTTTTATTCGTTTATCTTTATCTTTATCTTTATCTTTATCTTTATCTTTATCTTTATCTTTATTATTTTGATTTTCTAAAGCATCAAATGATTCAAAACAAATAGAACATGTATCCTGATGCAGATCAATATTTATATGATGAGCCATTTTTCATTACACAAAAAAAAAGCTTTTTTGTTTTATATATTTTATTTTGTCATTTTTACTTACTTTGCAAAATTGATAAAGATGCATTTTTTATATCCTTTTTTATGATTGTATTTCTATTTTCATCATATGCATTGATCATCGCTTTTTTTAGAACTTTTTCAAAAAAATCATCCAAATATATCAACTTATTTTGTGGTATAATTTCTTTTCTTTTTTTCATATTGTGATTTTTTAAGAATGGATTTATTCCCTTTCCTTTTTCCATTTTTCTTACATTTTTATGTTTTTTTTGATTCATTTTGATGATGTAATAAATAAATATCATATAAGTATAATTTGATTTATTAGTTTTTCAATTTTTACGATTTATTTATAGAAAAAACAAAAATTATCAATAAGTATATATATTTAATTTATTATTAATGCAAGAAACTAAAAATCAAGATGTAAGTATAAAGACTATAGGTACAATATCTGCCAAAAAATCAATAAAAGAATTGGAAAATAATTTACAAAATATTAATATGGAAAAAAGTTTTGTCAATCATACTTCTTCAAAAGAATTACAAAAACATATGCAAAATTACTTCAAAGAACCTGTTGTAGATTTAATCACATCATCAAGATATGTAGCTCATTTTGTAAAAGATGCTATTTTGATTAATGATACAAATCATTATAATTCATATACATTCACATTTACATATAAACCTTTATTCATAAAATGTCATGTTTGTATTACTTTTCCACAAAAAAAGAGCTTTAATGATAGAAATTCTAAAAAAGCCAATCATAAAAATAATTCAAAAGTATTATTATTCCAACGAAAAAAAGAAAAAGAAGAAACACAAGAAATAATCGAAACAATTGTGTATACATTTTCATGTATTTATAATAGTATATCTTTATTAAAATCAAACCACATCTTTAATCCATCTTATCAGCGAAATATCAATATATATTGTTTTATGTTGGATAAAAAAAGAGAATTACCTTTGAATCAAGAAACAATAGGTAAAAATAACATAAATGCAGGTTTTTCTACATTTTCTAATATATATCAAAGTGATATTTTTATTTATCGAATACAACATATAAACAAAGTCATAATACATGAAATTATTCATGCCTTACATTTTGATGCAGGAATACAATTATATTATGATCAGCAGAGTGAGTATATAGAAAAAGAAATAAAACAAGTATTACATTACAATTTACATTTATCTAAGAAATTGGAAAGTAACGAAACTTTCACAGAATTATTGGCATGTTTTTGGCATCTATTTTTTACACAATATAAAAACAGACATGTAAAATATCATCCTATATCATATTATTGGAAAAAAGAAAATGCTCTTTATCATAATATTTGTAAAAAAATTATTGCTTACTATGCCTCTTTTGCAAAACTTACATTTGAATATAATGACAAAAATATGTTTTTAAAAGATATTTCTATGAAAGAAACATCTCATTTATTTTCTTATTATTTTGGAAAAACAGCATTGTGGTCATGTTTAGATAAATGTCCAATATGTTTGAATAATACTTATTATGAAGATTCCTCTATTTTTTCAAATGAAAAGTATTTAATTGATATATTTTTGAATTTGTATAAAAATGCATGTTTATCTGATTCTTTTTGGGCTAAGATTATACCGCTACAATTTATGAAAAAGAAAAATAGTATGAAACTTTGTATAAAAGATAAAGATTTATCTATGACATTATTTTCATGAAATAAATATGATTTTTTCTATTTTTCTTCATCGTTTTGTTAAAAAATTGATTATCGAAAAATCTATATAACGTAATATAATCGTTAAAATCATGAATAAATGAATCATGATATGCATCATACGAAACCATTGCGAAGATTGAAAAGAAATGCACTTATAAATCACAAAAAAAAAGATAATTTTACAAAATGTGACTTTTTAGGAAGAAATGGTGAAATATGTGGAAGAATTTGTCAAAAAGGATATAATCAATGTCCTATTCACTATAATATAAAATTTCCTCTATGTCTACAGAATATAGATATCAAAAAAAATCAGAATCAGAGTGAAGAACATATAGAAAATACAGCATCAAAAAAAAGATTTATCGAACAAGATAATAGTAGTAATACATCTCATACTCAATTAAAATATGTGGATCAATCTTGTAAACAAAATGATGAAATGGAAACCATGATGGAAAAGCTTAAAGAATTACAAATCAAAGAAAAAAGATTTCTATTTGTGGAAGATGAATATAATAAAAAAATTATGAACAAAGTTTATTCTAAATTTTATTATACAAAAAAACAAGATTTGAAATTCACCAAAATCGTAGCTGATAATTATAAAAAAACCATATATGATGAAGTAATTAAAAAATCAAAAAGTAAATCTCAAGCTGATGACTCTTCAGCATTTAGCTCTAGTGATTCTGATAATGAAATTTCAAAAAAACATTTGAAGGTTCCTTATAAATTCTTTCATAATTTCACAAATTTAGTATTTGACTCTTTACCAGAACATAAGAAAGAAAAATGGATCAAAAAAGTAGAAAAGGAAGAACTTGTCTTCTCATAGAATATTATTTATGATCATATCTGTATTTTATTTTGTCATTTTTTTTGATTTATTTCCAACTTTTGAAAAGTATTCAACTAAAAAGAACATTATAAATACAACTACATTACAAGATATGACACCCCATGCTGTATCCATATATCCCAATGTTCTTTTATATCGTTCTATAAAGACATAATTTGTTAAATTGTAAACTCCCCAAATTGCAAGAGCAATCAATGTTGTTTTCAAGAATATAATAAATTTTCTTTTTTCATTACCGTTTACAATATCATGAATTACAAAGACCCATAATGTCAATGCAATTATCCCATAAGCAAATAATCCAGAAGGCCATACACGAAATTTACGAAGATTTTCTACTTCTTTATTTTGAATACGTGCAAGATGTTTTGAATAAATAGGTTTAGAAAATTTTAGATAAAGAATATCAAAAATAGTATGAATTATCACATACACTATGAAGTAAACGATATAAGCAATGTAAGAAATATTCATGTCTTTTTATATTTACTCATATTTATTTATCTTATTTTTTCATAAAAATGAATTGATAGAAGATCAACAATTACCAAAACATCCTTTCATCTTTTTTTCCAAATTAATTCCAAATAGTTGTTTTGATGCTTTTGATATTGTATTTATAATACTTGGAAGAAGGCCTGAATCAACAAAATCAGATACTTGTTTTGCCAAATGTTCAGGAAGTAAATCTTTATTATTCATCATTATTTGAGGAATAACAGATTGTACAAGCATACTTTTTGTTTTACCATCTTTTTTGGTTTTTTCTGCTTCTTCCATAGCAAGAGTGACAATATCCATTCCACTTTCCAAACGGTTTTTAAAATCATCACTTTTAAGTTTTGTCAAAATACTATTAATAATACTTTGTTCTAATTGTTTATCAATAGACATCTTTTATTTATCGAAAGAAAAAAGAAAAAAGAAAAAGAAACATAAAAATAGCATTTAGTATGCAAATAATTTACGTATACATAAAGGGTATTTTATCATTTTTGTTTTCGCATTTTAGATATTCTTTTATATCTTTTTCACTTACATGATAAGGGTAAATTATATCTTCGTCTCTGGTCAATCTTTTTAAATTCAGATTGCTCACAATATTATCTATTCCTCTTTTCAAGTTTCGCACACCATCTTCTGTTTCTACAATATTAATTATTTGACGAATAATATCATCAGTAAATACAATTTCATCTTTTTCAAATTTATATTGTTTTAATAAATCTGGTAATATATATTTATTTACAATAGTAATTTTGTCTGTCACATTATATCCTTCTGTTTTAATACGAATCATTCTATCACGCAAAATAGGATTAATACACTCTTCATGATTATATGAAAATATAATCAAACTTTTAGAAATATCAAACTCAAAATCGATAAAATACTTATCTTGAAATTTCTCATTTTGAGACAAATCAGTTATATGCATTAATATATTCACGATTTCATCACCTTTACTTGTATTACTAATTTTATCTAATTCATCAAAATAAAATACAGGATTCATACATTGCGATTTCATTAATACATCTACAATTTTACCCCATGTGGCTCCTTCATAAGTATAACTATGTCCTTCTAAATAACAACTATCACTTGCACCTCCAAGTGGAATGAATGCAAACGGTAATTTTAATACTTTACAAATACTATCTTTAATTAAAGTTGTTTTTCCACATCCCATTGGTCCATGAATACCTATAACCATCCCTTTAGATTCTGGATTTACTATCCATTGTGCCAAAAGACGAATAATTTGTTGTTTTGCATCGATGTGTCCATAAACGGTAGAATCCATATGATGCTTAGCTCCATTTAAAAAATTACGAATATCAAGATAAGTACTATCAGCATTAAAAGGTAACTGTTTACAATATCCAATAGGGAGACGACATACATTTTCTATCCAAGAAAACGTTTTAAAATATTCTCCAGAAGAAGGGTCTAATTCATACAAATAATTTAATTTTTTAATAGCAATAGCTTTAATATGATCTGCTATTTTTGATCGCAGTATTTTAAATCGAATAGGCGTTTTAGTGTCATTGAGTTCTATCATTTTTTTTTCTTCAGTTGCAATCATATTTTTTTGTACACGATTCATTTTTTTATAAAAAAAACGTTCATCATCATTATATTGGCTTAAGACAGGATTACTTACAAATTTATATTCTCTTTCTTTTGTCTCATTTTTATTGGTTGTTTGACTTTTATCATTCTTATTTATTTCATTTTTAAAATCTTGTTTCTTGTTTGTATCTTGAGGGGAAGAAATATTTGGTTCACCAGAATCATTATTTTCCTCATTTTCCTCATTTTCCTCATTTTCCTCATTTTCCTCATCATCTGATATTAATCTATCCTTTGATAAAGGACTTATATTCCTTTCATGCGAAGTATCTCGATATCTTTTTCTTCCACGACATACAAAAGTATCGTCAGATAAACAACCATCTAAATTAGACGACATTTGTATGTTCTTATTTTTATTGTTCTTATTTTTATTGTTTTTATTTCTTATATATAAATTTTTCCAAATTTGATCCTTCAAATATTTTTCAAAATCTATCAAATCAAACAAATTATCTTTTCTTAATATTGTTTCTTGTTTCTCTTGTTTCCCTTGTTTCTTTTGTTTTTCATTTCTATATGATTCTATTGTATCATCACTATCAGAATTAGAATCAGAATCAGAATCATATTCATATTCACTATAATTAATATCCTTATTTACCTCTACATCTTCTGTATCTTCTGTATCTTCTGTATCTTCTGTATCTTCTATATCTTCTGTATAATCAGTTTCATTATTATCGTCATTTTCTTGATAAGAATCTTCATCATATGATTTTTTATTATTTTTATTATTTTTATTAGAATGCTCTATTATGTTGAAAAATTTGAGAGATTCATGATTTATTAATCCTTTACTTCTTGTTCCATAAGGATGCTCTTTTGAGTCTGTGACAATTAAAGAATTATTTTTTTCTTCCATTTTTTTTGTAAATATATAAAGTATTTTCTCCTTATATAGAATGGATTCACATTTTTTTGCTTCCGCTAATAAAGAATTTGGTCTTTTTCAAAATAAAGAAATTTTTGAACAACCCAATTTTATGAATATGATATTACCTCATGATGTCATAGATCCATCGGATAATTATAATTCATTTCCAAGTCATATTTATAATGAACTACCAAATGATTTATTTCAGCATTATTTAGATAAAATTATCAATTATACCAAAATTAAAGAAAGTCAAAGAAAAGTTGGACAAATTTTTTACGATGAATCAAAATTTACTCTTAATAATTACACAGAATATGATCATCACTCTTTTCAACTTAAAAATGATGTTTTTTTCATCAAAATGCTCAATATTCTTTTAGACATTTCTCTTTTATCAACAAAATGGAATTATGAGCTGAAATCCTATTACATTTCAGAAGTAAAAAAAGAAAATGATACACCCCTTTTTTATTGTAATATAAAAGTATGTATACAACAACCTAGTAGAGCATTTGGAAAAGTCATCAAAATAGAAATGTTATATCATTCATATAGAAGAGAAATCAAAGTTATTAATTGTCATCTGTTTGGTATTGTCCCACAAGAATACATCAAACCTATGATGGGACTTTTACCAGAAAAAAATGACTATTTGAGGTTTTCACGAATAAATAAACAAAACAAAATAATATAAAATAATAAAAATAGAAAGAAAGAAAAATAAAACTTATATAAAAATTTATCAAATTGTCAATCAAATATTTTTTTCCATATTTTCATTTAATATTTTTGATAATTTCATTCAACATTTCAGAATCAAAAGACCATTTTTCAGGCAAAACATTTGTTTCTTTAGAAATAATATAGTTACATATTCCAACAGCATTACTTATATTTCCTGATAGAATATTTTGTTGGATACCCATTATATAACCAATATGATTAGGAGACTCACGAATTAAAAATTCACATATATCTAAAGCATATTTTGCTGATATTTTCGTTATAGATGCTGCTTCCAATATTATTTTTAAAGTTGAAATATTTATCATTATTGATAATTCAGAATACTCAAAAAAGTAATTGAATACTTTCTTCTTATATATCGTTTTTTATATTTTTTTATTATACGAAAATAATCAATTTTTTCGGTAATGCGTTTTTTTGTTTTTTAACGTATATTTAACGTATTTTTCCCTATATTCAATTATTGTCCAAAATATTTATCATTCAATTTCACTAATTGAATAAAATACTCTTTTTATTCCATATTTTTCTATCTCTTTTTTACAATTATCACAAGGAGCAGAAAAATTACAATGTTTATCTTTACCAGATATTCTTATTACAAGCATCGATGAATCTTCCAAATATTTACGATGACGATTCCTTTTGGGAACACTCAATAATGCCGCCACTTCCGCATGTACGCTATACGGATGACACATCCATTTTGCTGTATAATTACAACCTTCTCCTACAACCTCACCGTTTTTAATAATTATAGCACCATGACGTTGATTCATTGTACTTTTAGACGCAACAACATGGACACGTTTGAATATATCTGCATCACACGATCGTCCCATCTATGAGTAATGATAGTCGTTATTAAAAAATAAAAAAATAAAAAACATCAAATTTTTATTGTTAATTTTCTTTATATCCTTTTTATTTACTCTTTATATTCATGGTGATACAATCATACATGAATTCTTCTAAATCATCCATATTATCATTCAATACATTTTTACTCTTTAATAATTCAATATATCTCATCACTTGAAATCCAAACCCAAAGTAATCGATCATATATAAATAGGATGTTGTATTTACTTTATTTGTATTTTTTTCTATAAATGTACCAGATTTACTTTGGTTTATTTGACTCCAACGCTTAATAATCATATCTATATAATCAAGCCCCGTTTTCTTACCATAAAGTGTTTGACAAATTCTTGGAACAAATTTATGATCCGGTTTCAAAATTCCTTCCCAAAATATCTTGATTTTCTTCTTAAAATCACTATATTCAATTATAGATTCCTCTGATTTACTATGTAACATATCCCATATAATTTGATAAGGAGATATACATGTTGTTCCAATAATTATAGATGTCTTATCTTTAAATTGTGCTTGCTTCATCGATTGTGTCAAAGAAGATGAAAATGTTAATGTATCTATATTTTTCCCATCCCATAGAAAAAGATCCGATGTAATATTACTTATGTAATGCTTTGTCTCATGAATTATTTGTAAACTATATAGCATTTTGTTTATAAAAACACGAATATCATCCGATGATCTTGGAATAAAAACAATATCATGTGGTAATTGATATGCCGTAAAAATACGACCTAATACACAAACTGTTTTTACAAATGGGTGAATAGGGAAAAGAATTTCTTTTTCATGATAATTTTGTTTACAAGAAATATTATAAACTAAATCTCTTTCATCCTTTTCATCTTTTTCATCTTTTTCATCCTTTTCATCCTTTTCATCTTTACTTTCATCTGAATCACATGTTTCATACATTAAATCATGTAAAAGATTCATATTTTCTAATTCAACCTCTAATGCCTTGTTTTTATACTGAAAATGTTCTCTAAACCATAAATATTTTACAGGTTCACCAAATTCTTCTTCATCATATGTCTCACCTTTCTTTTCATATTGTTCTATAGTTTCATTAGGATTCTTATTATCATTTTCTTCATCATAAAAATGTGAAGATAATTCAGAAAAACTACATCTAGATTTCTTCAGTAAAGATTCTAAAGAGATCATCTTTATATTTCTCGACGGAAAATTATTTCATATTTTTACACATTTATATCATTGAATAAACGATGACTCAAAAACACAAATCCATAATCATTCATAAAATTAAAAACATTTTTCAATGCAAAATGATGATTCATGTTCTCTTTCAAAAAAGAATACAATGATTTTAATTTACTCAAAAAATATGCATTTTTACATAGTATTTTAGCTAGAACATTTTTGTTCGTATCAGTAGAAATAAATAAAGATGATAAATCTGCTATAAAAGATGGAGAAACAACTATTTTTATATGAACAATTTTATCTATTATCTCTTCTTCATAGCCTATTTCATATAATAAATGTTTAATCATTTTAATGGTTGTATAGTTATCATTTGTAAATAAATCATTACAAACCAATGTCACTTTACCATTATCATATTCTTCATAAGATGTGAAATGATTTATCTTTTTTTTATTTACAAATTCATTTATAATAAAAGCATCTAAATAAAAAAATCTACATTGAGGTATATAATTTGATATTTTTAAAAAGTTCACCATATCTATAGAATCTAAATGATCTTCAAAAGAATGATTCGTAAAAATATTTTTAGATCCATCATAACATAAATAATGAATAAATATACCCCATGTATTGAAAGATAATAATACCGATTTTAAAACACTATAAAGTTCTTTTTCTTTTTCGTACAATCTCTGTGATTCTGTTAAAACATTCAAATTATCCATTTTATTGGAAAAATTTAATTGTTTATAATCCTCCAAATTAGGAAACAAAAATAAATCTTGTTCATCTTTTTCTACAATAACTTTATGCATGTGATTATATTGACGAATATTGTATATTTTTTCTAGCATATTCCACCAAATGGTATGTAAATACTCATGAGGTAATCCTAAAATATCGACAATAATACCTTTAGATTCTTCTGAAGTAATTGTATGTGTATTGTTTGTAATATTAATAATATCAATCGTAAACATTTCTTTCGAAGAATCCATTTTAATTGATCTTTATTAAATGTTTTTTCTTCTTATATATTCTTTTGTTTTGATTCTTAAAAAAAATAAAATAAAAACACTAATGATTTTATTTTTATGGACTAAAATACACATTTTTGTTGCGATTATTTATGATAAATTTATTTAATTCATATCAAAGAATCTAATTCAATTCCTATTTTATTTATTATTATATCATTTATCATTTTGTTTATCATTGGTTTTTTTTGTTGTGATCGTCCCCTCCTTTTCCTCTTTCTTATTGTCTTCCTTTTCCTCTTTCTCCTCCTTTTCTTTTCCTTGTCCTCCTTCTCCTTTTCTTTGTCTTTCTCTTGTCTCCTTCTTTTTCTCTTGTCCATTTTTGTTGTGTGCTTGTCTGGGCATTCCATGCATTCTAGGTATTCCTTGATTCGGCATCATTTGTTGCATTGCAATACCTTGAAGATTATTTTGTTGTAGATTTTTATTTTTTTGTTGATTATTATCATTTTCTTCTTCCTTTTTCTCTTGACTATCTTCTATTTGTTGCACAATACTTTCCAAAATTTGTCTTTGAACCAATTTGATATGACAATTTTTACAATTACTATAATAGTTACAATATTCTAAAATCCGTCTATTTATTTGTGGACCTTCAGTCATAATATCTTCTATCATACTTGTTGCTACCATTTTTCCTAATAATTCCCAAACAGTATCAGGAATATTTGCTGCAACTAAAGGATTTTTTGTAAATGCATTTAACTTTAGTATCATATTTCTTACATCGTCAGGTAAATCTTTATACATTTCATTTTTATTTTCATTTTCATTTTTCATTTCTTCAATACCTGGTAAATTTATTAAATGTTCTTTCATTGTACTTCCTACACTTTCTATACTTCCCCCATTTTGATTTAAAGGAAATCCATATTTTTTACTTTTTATTTTGTTTTTCAAAATATATTCGATGACTTTAAAACAAACTTCTTGTTTACGTTTTTCTTTTTCTATTTCTTTTTCAAAATTCTTATAAATTTCTTTTTTCCATTTTGGTAATTTTTTACAAATTTTTTCCAGTAAATCCTTATTTTTATCTTTTTTATCGATAATAATACGATCTTTTTTACTCTTTGATTCATTGTACAAATGAATTAAGTTTACAAACACATTTTTATCTATATTTGTTATTGATAATATGTTGTCTTTCAATTTAGGATTGTCTTTATTTTTTTTTGAAGAAGAAAGAACCATGTGTTTTTATCTAAAGAAATATGTTTTCTTTTCTTTTTGATTTCTTTATTTTGCGTTTTGATAAAAATTTGATAAGATTATTTCACTTAAGAATATACTTCTATTCATATAATATACGATGGATTCACTACGTGCTTTTTATACATCATTATTGCGTCAAAATCCAAAAAGTGAAATGGCTATTAAATGGTGTTTACAAAATAAACAACGAGAATATGCTGAAAATATAGCAGATAAAAAAACATTTTCTACAATTGTAAACAAAACAAAAAATAAAGTTAAAACAGGCCAGAAAAATGTAAAAGACATACAAAAAAATAAAAATGAAATTTCCAATAAAAATGTTTCAAAAGATAGTTCAAAATCTACGATGAATTTAAAAACGATTAAAAATATAAATAAAAAAAGAACTCACGATAAAAAACCTATCAAAATAGCTGATAAAAAACAAAATAACGAAGAAAATACAAAAAATATCGATGTATTAAATAAAAAAATTAAAAAACTTTCTTTATAAAAGTACAAAAAATACTATATAAGAAGATAAGGATATAATGTAATAAGAAAAATTTGAAATAAAGCAATCATTTTTTTTGGTATATCCCAGTCTCAATCCCAAATACAATCCTAAAGATGGCTTTATTGAAGCTAAGGAAAGTGATTGAACATGCAGTTTATCACTTTGAAAATGATGAAACTGAAAAAGGTATTCAATTAATCAAAGACGTAAATCTTATTGAAAAAAACAATATTCGTCTGCCTTCTGCATATAATCTTTTTGTTCGTGATCGTCTTAATGAATTACAACAAGCTAAATCTTCTATTTACTACAAAGAAAGGATGAAAGAAATCAGTTCAAAATGGAAAGATCTTTCTGAAGAAGAAAGAGTTTATTATATGGATATGAGGAAAAATCTTATGGATCAGAAAAAAGGAACAATAGAAGCACTATCTGAACATATTATCAACAAAAATCTATTAGGAAAAAGGTATCATCGTAAGCATGAAATGAAAAAAGAAAGCACAAGAAAGCTTAAGAAAGCACACTCTATAAAAATTAACAATATTTTTTATAATTCTTCTTCCTCAAAAAAAGTATCTACAACTAATGATGACACTAAAAACGATAATCAAGATGAAGAAAATGAAGTAACAAGTAAACATACACCTTTGGTTGATCAGAAAAAAATATTAAAGATAAAAAAGATTCTACCAAAAAAATCAATTGAATCCATTGAATCAATTAAGAAAAATACTATGATTGAAAAAAATGAAGAAAATCAGAATATTTCTGAAAAGAAAGAAAATGAGGAGATCAAGGTAAATAGTATTATTGAAGAAAATGGAAAGAATGAAGAGACTCAAGATATTTCTGAAAAGAATGAGTATGAGGAAATTAAGGTCAATGATATTATTGAAAAAAATGAAGAAAATGAAGAGAATGAAGAGAATGAAAAAAATGAAGAAAATGAAGAGAATGAAGAGAATAAAGAGAATAAAGAGAATAAAGAGAATAAAGAGGTTGAAGATATTTCTAGAAAAAAAGAAAACAAAGAGAAAAAAAATATTGAAATGACTGACACAAGTGAAAGTGAAACAATTGATACAAATGAAAAGAAAAAAAAGAAAACTAAGAAAAGTAAACAAACAAGAAGAATTAGAAAGAAAAACGATGAAGAGAATGTAGAAAATGAAAACGATGAAAACAAGCAAAACGATGAAAAACCTAAGAAAACAAACAAGAAAAAACCTAAGAAAAAGACAAATAGTTACGAAGATGGATATGTGTCACCAGGTCCTGGACAACCAATCTTTATAGAAAAAATCGAGATATATAGCGAGGATGAATATGATAGATATCTTAAAAAGATTGCAAATGGTGAATGTACATCTGATGGTGAAATATTCATTCCTATAGATTCTGATTCTGATGATGAATAATTTTGGTCCAATCATAAGGGTAGCCCATCAAATGTTCTATAAAATGTGGATTGACAATATATTTATTATAAAGTAATTTTGTACCTTTTTTTTTGATTTGTTTTTGTAAATATTTTTGTGTCTCTTTTTCGAAAAGAATTTGTACAACTAAAGTGGTCTCGCAACGTTTACATGAAATAGCATTAAACATATGCCATATTGATCGAACAGGAGTTGCCCATCTATTTTTTTCAAAACTATTTACACCATCTGAAAATTTCAAATCAAGTGTATTTTGTTGTAAAGGGATTACAACTATTTCTTCAAAAAAAGGATATGATACATTTTTTTTATAAAAATCAAGCATTTTATATACAAGATTATTCCATGCATAAGCCGCACATTGTGGAACTATAGAATTTCCTAGCATTGCACATCTTTTCATCATTTGTTTACGTTCTAATCTAGATAATTTAGTTGTATCTAAAATACGTGGTTTAGATTTGTCTTCACACCAATTTATATTTTCTATATTCTTCTTATGAGAAACTTGACGCAATTTATCCAATATAACATCGTTTTGCTCTTTATTATTTTTGGTCATTCTGACACACAAACAATACCATCTTTTTCTTCGGTGTAAAGCACCTACATCTGATGCATTAATATAAGTCCATATACAAGAAAAATTCCTTTTTTTTAATTCTTTTATGATGGTATCTAAACCTTTTGTTTTAATATGTGAAGAATTTTCAAGGAATAATATACTTATATTTTTGAGTAAATCAATGATACGAATAATTTCATAAAACAAACCAGAAAATTCACCATCGATTCCCTTTCCTTTATAATTAGCTACACTTATATCTATACAAGGAAATCCAGCACATATCATATTTACATCGTTTAATAAAGGGTATCTTTTTATTGCTGTTTTATCTATATCTTTTACATCTGTAAAAAATAAAGGTTTTTTCTCCTTATTTTTATTAAAATTTTTTTTAATAAGATCGATACAATCTTTATCAATATCACAATAAGCTTCTGTATGTACAATTCCTTTCAATGCAAGAGAAAATCCACCAATACCAGAAAATAAGTCAAGGACACTTACGTGTCCTGCGTTTTTTAGCATATTGCTTTACACAATATGCTTAATGTGTTTTATTATTTTATAATGACATATTTTCTTCTTCATTGAAAATGAAAAATGATAAAAGTATAAATTAAATATAAGTAAATTTTTATAATATTTTTTATAGTTTTTTATAATACAAATGAATTCTAATGAGGGTGAAAAATGTGTCAATGTAAATGCTGATAAAGCTGTAGAAATTATTTTTGATAAAAATAGTACTTATGATATTAAAGATATGTCTATGAATGGTATAGAAAATGCACAAGAAGCTTTTTGGTTTTTGACTCAAATTCTAAAAAAAGGAATAATTTATCTATATAAAGATGAACAAGGAAACGTAGATTTAGATAAACTGACTCATGAAAACTTTGAGGAAATAAACGAATGTATGCATAAATTAGGTGTTAATGTTGAATTAAAAGTTGTCATGGGAAGTAATTCTCACGAGATATTCAGACAGCCATATATAGAAAATACAGAAAATAAAGATTTAAATGTAGCCATGTCTTATATCATAAAAGGCGATATTAATAAACTAGAAAGTCATATTTTACTTTTGTTTACACATACAAAGCAAATTGTGATTGGATACTCTTTTGCAGAAGAATAAATAAAATAATTTGTGTATTATGATTTTATTTTACGAGTTCTTTACTTTTTTATTTTTTTCTTATCTTTGAGATAATAAAGATTGATATGGATTCATCATTTTATGTTATTGCTCTCATATCTCTATTTCTTATTGTATCAGTCCTTTTTTATTTATATTATTCGATGAAACAAAAAATCATATTATTATCTGAAATGAAATGTCCTAGTATTTCATCAGATGTTTTATCTGATAAAAAAACATATATAGAGAAATCTTCTGATGCGGATTCTCGTTCTGAAATATCTGATTCTGATACTCATCATAAAAACAATAATGAATCAGAATCTTTTCAACGAATGAATTCAGCACTAAATCCATCTTATCTTCCAAGACCTCTCAATATGATTCCATTGTCATATGATGCAATACAAACAAGAGATCGTGCAGTCATATCAGATCCATTATATCCTCCACTTAATAGAAGTTCTATATCTCCGCATGATACATATAGAATGGTAGGATATTTAGTAGGTGAAGAATCTAAAACTGATGTTTGGCAATTATATGGAAGACAGATTAATAATACGCGATCTGAATTTTATGTAAGACCCACTGATCGTAATGTAGATATGAAGATTCCTCTTCAAGATAATGATTTTACAAGTCCTAAATATAGACTTCGTGATATGGATAATTTACCAGATATCACATCTATCGATAATCCTATGTTTACATCTTCTATTTATCGTGTTGTATCTAATCCAAATACAGATTTTTCATCTCTTTATTTCTAATTTATTTCTTATTTATTCCTTAATTTTTATTTTCTGATCAAATTTTATTTTGATTTATGACAAAAAATATTCATAAATAATAAACAATAAACAATAAACAATATCATCATAATGACGTATATCATCGAAATAGGATATTTACGACAATATGAAAAAAGCAAAAATGATCATATTCAAATGCTACGTGATTATTCTTATCCAGAACAATTCAAAAATTCATGGATAGATCAAATAAAAGGTGTTGCAAAATTTGGCGTTTCTTTTTTTGTAGGAAGTATGGTTGGTGCAAGTACACATGTATACAATATGGAGAATCTAATTTTGGAGAAGCAAAAATTAGCAAATAATGAAAATATTGAAAAAAGTATAATGCAAAAACTAAAAGATATGTCAAAAAAATATTTTCGAAAAAATAATAAAGAATCAGAAAAAAGTAACAAATTTCTCATCAAATATAATAATCCTGTTGCCAATATGATTGGTGCATCTGTATTGACATATATGGCACTCCCTGTGGTTCAACCAACTAAAACATCATTGGGTATTCTTTTTATTCCATCTAGAAAATTAGAAAATTTTCATTCCATTAATATGAAGAATACTCTTGTGTCAGACGATCAAATAAAAATGAATATAAAAGGTGAAGAATTTAATCCTTTATTGGTAAGTATTGCGCAATCTTATAATGGAACACTTTTTGATACTAAATCTGAAGCAAATGCAAACATCCTCTATATTTCTTTTGATTGTAGAAAAGGTGTTGTAGGTGATGTAAAACGCTTCTTATATTCACTACCTCCAAACGTTTTTATTAGGTATATTTATCGTATAGATCCATTAGAAAATAATTCTAATTCAAATAATTCTAAAAAATACAATACTATAAAAAATAATGGAAAATTGAATCGGTATATTATTTATCCAAGATCTCAAAGTGATCTGGAGGATGTAGATCTTGATTCTATAGATAAATCACTTATAAAATATTTTGATACTCATACCAAAATTTATAATAAATATAATGAAAATGTCAAATATATTGTCGATAAAATTAAACCTCTCAGATTCTTTTTACCTTTACTTCCATCATCTATGCATCCACCCAAATGGAGTCCAATGAAATAATTAAAATAATTGAATTTTTTGAAACAAATATATTTATAGTGTAATACGCTCATATATTACATTATTTTTAGGTGATAAACATAAATCACATCCATATACTTTATCAAAAAGTAAAAGTGTATTTTTATCATAATAATTTTTCATATCTTTATGATCACTTCTTTGTAAAATATGTGGCATCTTATTTTTACAATTCACTATTTTCTTCAAATGATCCACATCTTCATCTAAATGTTCATATCTTATTAAGATATCATAAAGATCATGATTTTGAAACCAATGCTTTTGTGGTCTAAAATGATGTAAAAAAGGAACCCGGTCATATATATCATCATTTACATCATGTTTATGAACGATAGAATATGCTTTTGTCAAAAAATTATAAAATGATGTTTCTGAATTGATAATAAATTTTTGTTTTTTACAAAATTCATATGAAGACACTGCACGATCATATGGATTTCTCACAGAAACACATTTATGATAAGTGTCCCATTTATGAGAAGATTTTATAAATGGCTTGAGTTTTTCTGGAATAAAATGCTGATAAGCTGGACAATCATAAGTATTATCATGATTATTTAGTTTTTTTAGAATATTTTTTTTATCATAATCCATTTCTAGCATTTTTTCGATAGAAGATCCCGCTGTTTTTGGAATATGAAAATAAATAATCTTGTATTTATCATTAATTGGCATTTACCTTTATTTATTTACAATAAAAATAATGAAATCCTAAATGATAAAAATACATGTAAATATCATCGAATAAAAAAAGTAAAATAAAATAAGTATACAATAATATCTAAAGAAAACACAAAAATGTATTTAGATATAGATGATGAAGAATACCATCAAACTTTAGCATTATATCGTCAAATATTAGGTGACAAAGATAAAACAAAACAAATTGGTATTGAAACTTTAGATTATAAAGATAAAAGAAAAGAATATTTAAATAGACGTAGAATATCACTAAATGATGTTGATTTAAAAACATTAAATCAACAATATAAATCTAATGAAGTAAGTGATGTTTCTTCTGAAAACATATTTCAAAAGAGAGACTCAAATTCATATTTAGATGATCAAAAATCAGAATTTAGTTTTCTAACAAATAAATCACATAATTCTATATTGACAAAGAACATAACCGTTTTGGATAAAAGAAATGATAATAACTATGACACAAGTTTATTACTTCAAAAAGCAATGAAAATGAAAAAAGATATAATCGATCTTACTTTAAAACGAGTAAAAATAAAATATGCATCACTTGTTTTTGTCACTCACAATGAAACACAAGATAAATATTCTTTTTATATGCATGAACTTTATTTAGACAACTTATTCGATCAACAAGAACTATATCAACAGAAATTTGATTATGATCTATTAGATCGTTTAAAAAAAGATTTTTATATCAAGCAAGAAAACAATGATTTATCTCATCATCAAGATAAAGATAGACATAAATCTAAAAGAATTCATCTATACCCTCCAAATACTACAAAGAGTGGTGATGCTATATCGATTTATATGATATGTATTGTGACTAATTCATATAGAATGCAAAATAAAAAGTACGATATTGCTAAATTTGAATGTCTCACTCATTTTTCTATACCTTTATGTGACTTTTCTAATAAAGAGTTAAATATAGTCAATTTTGGAAGTCGATTAAGGTATGCTATAGACATGATTACTAAATGTATTTCTAATCCAGATAATCAAGAAAATAATGAAGAAAATAGTAGGACAAACATTTTAAATAAAAATGATTATTATATAAGATGTAAATATAAACGTCGTAATATATCTTGTCGCAATAAAAATAAGAACAAATGGTATCTTTATTATTTACATGTATCTATATTCATAAAACCATTTGTTAATGATTTAAAAGATGTATTATGTCAACTAGAGTTAGATACTATTCATGATAAAAAACGTGAAATTTTAACAGATAAAAAAGATCAATTATACGATGATATTTCAAAAATGCAAAAAGAACAATTAGATCTTTATCAAAAATTAGCTGAATACAAATCACGTATTCAAGAAAAAAAGAAAAGACTTGTAGAAATAGATACTAAAATTGATATATTCGATAGAGAATGGGAAAATTATGGAATTACACCTATTAATTAAACTGTCTGTTCTGTGTTTTGTTCATCGTTTTTTTCAGTTTTTTCCATCTTTTTTGTAGATACCTTTTTTGTTTTAGGTTCACTTTTTACAACATCAATTTCAGAAAAACGTTCCTTTAGATTCGGTTTAACATCTATGGTAAGAACATAATGAGGAGATTTTACAATCTCTTCACGTGTTTTTGGGTTGTGATGTGTTCTTTCACGACGAAGAGTACGCTTAAAAGTCATATGATTAGGAAATGACACAGTATTGCCTTCTTTTGTCATATTCATTACAACATCAATAAATGTTTGACAAATATGCTTGATATCTGATAGTGTTTTTGTAGATTGCTCATTGAGATTATTTTCTTTCATATAATCTTTTACTTTTTTAACGAACGGAAGAGGAACTGGACTTGGAGAACCTGATTTTTTAGTCTTCTCTGTTTCAGTCTCTGTTTCATTCTCTGTTTTTGCAACAGATTCTACAGATTCTACAGATTCTACAGATTC
>SL_7KL_010_BRINEDRAFT_10000458_pt1 | contig 19284 bp, 22 predicted proteins | sample SodLak_010_BRINE_FD_10663 | JGI IMG/M metagenome (IMG submission 10663)
CGCGGCCCCGCAGGGGCCGGGCCGCGCAATATGCTGGGAAAGGCTGGGGTGCTTGACCCCGGTGGGGCGGGCCGCTATCGGGACCGAAACCCCCGTTCATACAGGCGCGCGCATGACCACTTTCACCGCATTGACCAAGCTGTCCTCGGAAGAGGCGGCTTATGCGCTCTCGGACGCCATGGAGAACATGGAGCCCGAGCCGATGGGGGTGGGTGTGTTCGAGCTGGAAGACGGCTCTGGCCTGTGGGAAGTGGGCGGGTATTTCACCGAAACCCCCGATGCGATTGCCCTGGAGATTCTGGCGCGTGCCTTTGACGCGCGCCCCTTCGTCGTGTCGGAACTGCCAGAGATTGACTGGGTGGCCAAGGTGCGCCGCGATCTGGCCCCGGTCGAGGCCGGGCGCTTCTTTGTCTATGGCAGCCATGATGCCGACAAGCTGCCCGAGGGGCGCGTCGGCCTGCTGATCGAGGCGGCCATGGCCTTTGGCACCGGCCATCACGGCACCACGCTGGGCTGTCTGCGCGCGCTGGACCGGTTGGATACGGACGGGTTTCGCGGGCGCTATGTGGTCGATATCGGCTGTGGCACCGCGGTGCTGGCGATGGCGGCGGCGCGCATCTGGCCGGGGCTGATGCGGGCCAGCGATATTGATGCCATCGCGGTTGATGTGGCGCGTGCCAATCTGGCCGCCAATGACCTGAGCGACCGCGTCCAATGTCTGGAGGCCACGGGCTTCGACCACCCGGAATTGCAGGCGGCGGCCCCGTATGATCTGGTCTTTGCCAATATCCTGATGGGCCCGCTGATCGAACTTGCTCCCGATATGGCGCGTGTGACGGACGAGGGGGCGCATGTCATCCTGTCGGGGTTGCTGTGCGAACAGGCCGAGACGGTGCTGGTCGCCTATCGCGAACAGGGTTTTGTGCTGCAACAGCGCGAGGATATCGGTGACTGGGCCACGCTTACACTGCGCAAACCTGCGGGGTGAGGCATGTTTTCAGCCCGCTTGCGCCAAATTTCCGCCGCCTTTGCGCGCTAACTGACTGTCTGGATAGGTTGCGGGCCATGCCCCGCGCAGCAATCGAGGCCATGTCATGACCCCGGATCAGAAAGCCGCATTTGACCAACGACGCAATGAGGTCTGCCTGCGTCATCTGCAAAATGACCCCCGTATCCGCAAGGCGCGTCGCGAAAGGCGGTGGCAGCAGATGCGCGCGGTGCTGGGGGCTGTCATCGCGGTTGCGGTCATGCTGGTGCTGACCAAGAGCTTCATGATCGCGATGCACGGTCCGGGCGGCTATGCGCAGATCGTGGCGCCCGTCATGCCCGTGCAGGAGGACGGCTCGCTGATACAGTCCGTGCTGATGCCCGATCCGGTCTCGAGCGAGATTGCCGCATTGCTGCGCCCGTTCCTGACCGAGGAGGGCAGCGTCGCCACATCCATCTCTGCCGTGCCCGAAGCCCCGGACGCCTGACCCAAAACACCAGAAACGAAAAGCCGCCCGGACGGGCGGCTTTGATGCGTGACAGTACTGGCGGCGCGTAGGCCGCGACCTGCGGTCGCGGTCAGAACTGGCCCCTTGCGACAGCGTCGATATCCGAGCGGCGCAGTCCGATATCGGACAGTTCGCGGTCGGTCAGCGCGCTGAGTTCGCGGCGGGTGATACGCTCGTCATTCCAGGTCTTGAGGGTGGCGAACAAGGCGCCAAGCGACAGGCCCTGGAAACCGGCAAGCACCTGCTCCGTATGAATACGGCTTTGTGCGTAGAAGGTCATTTTGGTCTCCATCGGGATAGTGTTTTCATTCCGCATATGTGTTATGCGGATGCCCCTCAGATACGCATAAAATCTGTGCAGGAGTAGAATGATAAAACGCAAAGCCATTATGCGCCTGCAGCATGGCTGAGGCCGGGGCACCGCAGACAGGGCCTTGGCAGATGTTCGCTTTTCGTGCTATCGCTGGGGCCGAGCAGGAAATATCAGGCAGGAGCGCCCATGCGTGTGATCGGCATTGACCCGGGGCTGCGGAATCTGGGCTGGGGCGTGATCGAGGCCGAAGGCGTGCGCCTGCGCCATGTCGCCAACGGGGTCTGCCGGTCAGACCCCTCGGCCACGCTGGCCGCACGGCTGCTGGACCTGCACGACCAGTTGACCCGTGTGATCACGCAATACGCGCCGCAGACCTCGGCCGTGGAACAGACTTTTGTGAACAAGGATGCGGTCGCCACGCTCAAACTGGGATCGGCGCGCGGGATCGCGTTGCTTGTGCCCGCGCAGGCCGGGCTGGACGTGGGCGAATACGCCCCCAATGCGGTGAAAAAGGCCGTGGTGGGTGTGGGCAAGGCCGCCAAGGAACAGGTCGATCACATGGTGCGGATGCAACTGCCCGGCGTCACGATTGCCGGGCCCGACGCCGCCGATGCGCTGGCCATCGCCATCTGTCACGCGTTCCACTGCCAGACGGCGCGCTCCATGGCGCTGGCGGGGGGCGGGCGATGATCGGCAAGCTGACCGGCGTGATCGACATGCGCAGCGAGGATCATGTGCTGCTGGATGTGCGCGGGGTGGGGTATATCGTCTATGTCTCGGACCGCACGCTGATGGCGCTGCCCGGCCCGGGCGAGGTGGCGGCGCTTTATACGGACCTTGTGGTGCGCGAGGATCTGCTGCAGCTTTTCGGCTTTCCGACGCTCTTGGAAAAGGAATGGCATCGCGTGCTGACCTCGGTTCAGGGGGTGGGGGCCAAGGCGTCGCTGGCGATTCTGGGCGCGCTGGGGCCAGAGGGCGTGTCGCGCGCCATCGCGCTGGGCGACAGCAGCGCGTTGCGCAAGGCCCCCGGCGTCGGACCGAAGCTGGCGCAGCGCATCGCCAATGAATTGAAGGACAAGGCCCCCGCGCTGATGGGGGTGCAAAGCGGCGCACCCGCCACCGCGCGCCAGGAGGTGCCCGAGGCCCCACTGCCCGCGCCCAAAGCGGGCACCGCCGCCCCGGCAGAGGCACCCGCCGCCGCGCAGGCCGTGCCAGAGGCGATGTCGGCGCTGGGCAATCTGGGCTATGCCCCAGCGGACGCCGCCCGCGCAGTGGCCGAGGCGCAGGCAAGCACGCCCGAGGCCGACACCCCTGCCCTGATCCGCGCCGCCTTGCGGCTGCTGGCACCGAAAGGGTAGGGCCATGCAGTTCCAGACCTTGCTGGATGGCCTTGGTATAGATGCCCGCCGCGTTGCGCTATGTCTGCACAAACCCGGGGATGCCCGCGACCGGCTGACGCTGATGACCCTCGCCGAGGCACAGGCCCCGGAGTTCGAGACCTATCAGAGCACGCATTCCCGGCAGGCCGAGGCCACGCTGAAAGCCCGCGATATCATGGCGTCTTTCATCACGCGCGGCGATGGCAGTCTGGGGTTTGTCGGGCTTTACCGGCAAGCGGGCTGGCAAGAGCGCAACGCGGCTGAGTTCGACGCTGACCCTTTGATGCAGGCCATGTTCGCGCATTTTGCCGATCCGAGCGGCTTTGCTCCGCGCGGCATCGAGACCCGCGCGCAATTCACGCTCGAACCGATGCGCGAACTGGCCGAGCTGCGCGGGCGGTTGATCGTCACTGACCCCGGCGCACGCGCCTATATGCGGCTGGCCGAGCGCACGCCGCTGGAAATATTCGCGATCACCGCGCTGCCGGACCTTGCCCCGCCGATGCCCGACTGGCGCGCATTGGTGATCGACACGGCCACCCTGCGCGCCTTGCCCCGGACCTGGGCCGATACGCTGCGCCATTGGCGCGGCATCTATCTGATTGTCGATACGCAGGACGGCGCGCGCTATGTCGGCGCGGCCTATGGGACCGAAAATCTGTTGGGGCGTTGGCGCGCCCATGTCGCAGGCGATCTGGGCGTGACGCGCGACTTGTCACGCCGCGACCCACGTGGCTTTCACTTCTCGATCCTGGAGTTGCTCAGCCCTGTGGCAGAGATCGGCGAGGTCACACAACTGGAGCAGACCTGGATGGACAGGCTGCACACGCGCCGTTACGGATTGAACGCATGACCAGCCCTGACCCGACCCTGCGCGGCAGCGACCTGCCCGAAGACAGCGCCGACATGGATCGCGCGCTGCGCCCGCAGGGGCTGGAAGAGTTCATCGGCCAGGCCGAGGCCCGCGCCAATCTGCGCGTGTTCATCCAGTCCGCCCGGATGCGGGGCGAGGCGATGGACCACACCCTGTTTTACGGCCCTCCCGGTCTGGGCAAGACCACGCTGGCGCAGATCATGGCGCGCGAATTGGGGGTGGGGTTTCGCATGACCTCGGGACCGGTGCTGGCCAAGGCGGGCGATCTGGCCGCGATCCTGACCAATCTGGAAGCGCGCGATGTGCTGTTCATCGACGAGATCCATCGCCTGAACCCGGCGGTTGAGGAAGTGCTTTACCCGGCGATGGAGGATTTTCAGCTCGATCTGGTGATCGGCGAAGGTCCGGCCGCGCGCACGGTGCGGATCGAATTGCAGCCCTTTACGCTGGTGGGGGCGACAACTCGGCTGGGGCTGCTGACAACACCGCTGCGCGACCGCTTCGGCATCCCCACGCGGCTGCAATTCTATACCGAGGCTGAACTTTGTCAGATCGTGGCGCGTGGGGCGCGGCTGCTGGGCGTGGGCTCTGACGAGGATGGCGTGGCCGAGATCGCGCGCCGCGCCCGTGGCACGCCGCGTATCGCCGGGCGGTTGCTGCGCCGGGTGGTCGATTTCGCGCTGGTCGAAGGTGACGGGCGGCTGACACAGGCGCTGGCGGATAATGCGCTGACGCGGCTGGGCGTGGATCATCTGGGCCTTGATGGGGCGGACCGGCGGTATCTGGCGCTACTGGCCGAGAATTACGGCGGTGGCCCGGTGGGGGTGGAGACGATTGCCGCCGCCCTGTCGGAATCGCGCGATGCCATCGAAGAGGTGATCGAGCCGTTCCTGTTGCAGCAGGGGTTGATCGCCCGCACCCCGCGCGGGCGGATGCTGGCGGCGAAAGCCTGGGCGCATCTGGGTCTGCCGCAGCCCGCGCCCGAGCCGCAGGGGCGGCTGTTCGAGTCGTAAGCGCCGGGCGCGTTATCCGCCCCGCGCCGGGGCCATCTGCAACCCTCCCTCGCGTTCCAGAAATCCAATTTCGGGCACGCCCACAGCCTCGCGCAGGTGGGCGAGGACATAGGGGCGCGGGCCGCGCGCATCCCTTGTATCGGCCTCCAACTGCGTCAGGTCCACGCCGACATGAGGCGCAAGATCGGTCTTGTTGACCACCAGCAGATCGGATTTCGCCAGCCCCGGCCCGCGTTTGCGCGGGATATCCTGCCCGGCGGCGGTGTCGATCACATAGATCGTCAGATCCGCCAGTTCGGGCGAGAAGGTCGCGGCCAGATTGTCCCCGCCCGATTCGATCAGGATCAGGTCCAGATCGGGGATCTGGCGCGTCAGATCGGCAATCGCGGCCAGATTGATGCTGGCATCCTCGCGGATCGCGGTATGCGGGCAGCCCCCGGTCTCGACCCCGCGAATCCGGTCCAGCGGCAGCACTTGCGCGCGCATCAGCGCCTCGGCATCCTCGCGGGTGTAGATGTCATTGGTGATGACCGCCATCGACAGCCGCGGTGCCAATGCACGCGCCAGGGCCTCGGTCAGGGTTGTCTTGCCTGCGCCCACTGGGCCGCCGATGCCGACGCGCAGGGGTCCATGTCTGCTCATGTGCGAAACAGCCTTGTTTCCTTGGTTTCATGGGTGAATGCGGCCAGTTCCGCAGCAAAACAGGAACTGCCCAGATCATCGAGCGCGCTTTCTGCCGCCCGTGCGCCGATATCGGGGAACAGCGGCAGCAGCCTTGAGAGCACGCCATGCCCCGCGCTCTGGCCCAGGGGCACATGGCGGATGGCGATGGTGACCAGATTGGTGGTGAACCCCTGCAGATAGGCCGCGATCACATCCGCGACCGGCAGGCCCAGCGGCGCGGCGGCCTCGGCGACAGTGATGGGCAGGCAGCGCGGGGCGAGCGCGCGGTCGGTGATCGCGCCCACCGTCCGGGCAAAGGCCGCGCCCTGTTCGCGGCTTTCCTGCAGACGCTCGGCGCAGGGTTGCAGCGCGCTGGCGAAGGCATCCAGCATATCCAGATCGGCCCCGCGGCGCAGGGCCTGCGCCATCAGCACGCTGTCCTGCCAGCCGGTGCCATGGCGCAGCATGTCCGACAGCCAGTGTTCCAGCGTGACGGCATCCGTCACACCGCCATCCGCAATGACCTGTTCCAGCCCGTGGCTATAGGCGAACCCCCCGATGGGGAAGGCGGGCGACAGCCAATGGACCAGATGCAGGGAAGCGGGATCAGGCATGGCTGTGATCATGCGTATGCCCCATGGTCCGGCCATGGCCGTAGGCGCCCCCTTCGGGCGTAAAGGGCAGGGTGGCGCGGGTTATGCTGGCCCCCAGCCCGCGCAGCATGTGCTCCAACACATGGTCATCGCGGATGATCAGGCGATCACCCTCTATCTGGCAGGGCGTGTGGCGGTTGCCGATATGCCAGGCCAGACGCGGCAGATCGCCGGTCACGACCAGAACCGCCTCCTGTGCGGGTTCAATCCGGATGGCGCGCCCGTCCTCAAGTTCGAACCCCCAATAGGCATCGAGATTGGTGACCTCGGGCAGATCGACCAGAAACCCCGCACCGCTGCGCGTGACCAGCCGTTTGCGGCGCATCAGGCGCGCGTCATAATCCATCGCGACCGTATCATCGCAGCGCGCGGGTGCATTGGAGAGCAGGCTAGATGCGGGGGGCAGATCCGTCATGACTGACCTTTCGACAGGATATCACTGTAAACATGTTCCGGCAGGGCATCGCGCTGCAAGCCCATCGCGCGCAGCGCCCCGTCGGGCAGCGCCTCCAGATGGGCGAGGGCGGCCTCGCGCGCGGGGCGGTCCTGTGCAGGGTTGAAGCCCAGGCCTTGCGCGGCAAGATACCAGTCAAGCGCGGCAGATTGCGCCGGGCTGAGCGGGGAGTTCGCGGGGCGATGTCGCATCGAACGCTCCTTGAGGCAGTTCATCCCCTCCCCATGCGCAAGATAACATGAATCGCAGGCATGTGTTCCACACGCCGCGATCACGATTTGCTGCGGTGCAGAAAGATCACGGTTCATCGGCACTGGCCCGCCCCTCAGAACAGAAAGTAGCGCTGCGCAAGCGGCAATTCGCTGGCCGGTTCGCATGTCAGCAATTCGCCATCTGCGCGCACTTCATAGGTTTCGGGGTCCACTTCTATCTGCGGGGTGGCGTCATTCAGGACCAGATCGGATTTCTGCACCCCCCGACACCCCGCAACGGCAAGCGTGTCCTTGGCCAGCCCCAGCGCGTCGCGCACACCTTCCTCTTGCGCGGCCTGGCTGATGAAGGTGACGGCGCTGCGCTCGACCGCGCGGCCAAAGGACCCGAACATCGGGCGCGAATGCATCGGCTGCGGGGTGGGGATAGAGGCATTGGGATCGCCCATCTGCGCGACCATGATGGACCCGCCGATCAGCACCATTTCCGGTTTCGCACCGAAAAACGCGGGCGACCACAGGCACAGATCGGCGCGCTTGCCTTCCTCGATGCTGCCGATATGCGCGCTCAGACCGTGCACGATGGCCGGGTTTATCGTATATTTCGCGATGTAGCGCCGCACGCGCAGATTGTCATTCGCGCCTGCCTCACCATCCAGCCGCCCGCGTTGCAGCTTCATCTTGTGCGCGGTCTGCCATGTGCGGGTGATGACCTCGCCGATCCGCCCCATGGCCTGACTGTCCGAGGAAATCACTGAAAACGCGCCCATATCGTGCAGGATATCCTCGGCGGCGATCGTCTCGCGCCGGATGCGGGATTCGGCAAAAGCCACATCCTCGGGCACCTTGCGGTCCAGATGGTGGCAGACCATCAACATATCGAGATGTTCCTCGATCGTGTTGACCGTGTAGGGCATGGTCGGGTTGGTGGATGACGGCAGGATGTTCTGGCTGCTGACCACCTTGATGATATCGGGCGCATGGCCCCCGCCCGCGCCCTCGGTGTGAAAGGCGTGGATGGTGCGCCCGCCAATGGCCTTGATCGTGTTTTCCACAAAGCCCGATTCGTTCAGTGTATCCGTGTGGATCATGACCTGAATATCGGTCGCCTCGGCCACGGACAGGCAGCAATCGATGGCTGCCGGGGTGGTGCCCCAATCCTCGTGCAGTTTCAGCGCGCAGGCCCCGGCGCGCACCTGTTCGTGCAGCGCATCGGGCAGTGACGCATTGCCCTTGCCCGCAAAGGCCAGGTTCATGGCAAAGGCATCCGCCGCCTGCAGCATCCGCCCGATATGCCAGGGCCCCGGTGTGCAGGTGGTGGCCAGTGTGCCATGCGCGGGGCCAGTGCCCCCGCCCAGCATGGTCGTCAGGCCGGAATGCAACGCATCGTCAATCTGCTGCGGGCAGATGAAATGGATATGCGCGTCAAAGCCCCCGGCAGTCACGATCTTGCCCTCGGCGGCGATGATCTCGGTGCCCGGTCCGATGATGACATCGACACCGGGTTGCGTGTCGGGGTTGCCCGCCTTGCCGATCTTGTGGATGCGCCCGTCGCGCAAGCCGATATCGGCCTTGTAGATGCCGCTATGGTCCACGATCAGCGCATTGGTGATGACCGTGTCCATGGCCCCGGCCTCGCGCGTGATCTGGGACTGGCCCATCCCGTCGCGGATGACCTTGCCGCCGCCGAACTTGACCTCTTCGCCGTGGCCGCCGCGCTCCGCGATCAGGTCGCGCTCGACCTCGATGATCAGATCTGTGTCACCCAGCCGCACCTTGTCACCCGCAGTGGGGCCATACATATCGGCATAGGCCGCGCGGGAAATGCTGTAAGCCATTCTAGAGCGCCCCCATTACTGTGCCATTGAACCCATACACCTTGCGCCCGCCTGCATAGGGCACCAGCCGCACCTCTCGGGTCTGTCCGGGCTCAAAGCGCACGGCTGTCCCGGCGGGAATATCCAGCCGCTGGCCCTGCGCTGCCGCGCGGTCAAAGGACAGCCCGTCATTCGCCTCGGCGAAATGGTAATGGCTGCCCACCTGCACAGGCCGGTCGCCGGTATTCGACACCTCCAGCACCGTGACGGGCGCGCCTGCATTCACCTCGATCTCGCCATCGGGACAGATGATTTCTCCGGGGATCATGGCTCACTCCTTCTCGCGGATGGGGTGGTGGACCGTGACCAGCTTGGTGCCATCGGGAAAGGTGGCCTCGACCTGCACGGAATGGATCATTTCAGGGATGCCGGGCATGCACTGATCGGCAGTGATGACATGCGCGCCGGTATCCATCAGTTCGGCGACCGGGCGGCCATCGCGCGCGCCCTCGACCACGAAATCGGTGATCAGGGCAATCGCCTCGGGGTGGTTGAGCTTCACGCCCCGTTCCAGCCGGTTGCGCGCCACCATAGCGGCCAGCGCGACCAGCAGCTTGTCCTTTTCGCGTGGGGTCAGGTTCATGCAGCCTCCGTCAGATTTGCCAGACGCGCGGCAGGGCGCGCCCGCGCAGGATAGTCAGGATACGCGCCAGACAGCGCCGCAGCGGCCAGCCGTCCCGCGCCATCAGGCGCACGACCAGACGGCCATCCGGGCAGGATGCGGCGGCGTGGCAGTCGGGGTCATCCAGCACCGGGCGCAGCGCATCGCGCGCAGCATCTGCCCCCGGCCCGATACGCACCAGCGTCGCCAGCGCGCGCGCGCCACCCAGCCCCGCGCTGGACGCGCCCAGCCGCGCGCTATCCAGCGCCAGCGCCTCGATATGCAGGGGCGTGTCGCCCCGCCGGATCATCCGCAGATCGTGGAAATTCAACGCACTGACTGTCTCGCCCATCGCGGCGCGGCCAAGAACCAGCGTCTCGACACTCAGGCAGGTGGCCCCGGGGGCGAGCGTGATTTGCGTGCGCCGCCGCGCGCGGGCGCGCTGGAACAGGATCGTTTCCTGCGGCAGCCAGTCCAGATGCGCGCCTGCACCGACATCCAGCGTCACGCCCATCCGCGCGTGTCCCGATGCGCTGCGATACACGCGCTCGGCGGTCTGCGTCGTGGCCGTGACCGTGCAGCCATCGCCCACGGACAGGCCATACTCCAGCACATCCCCGCCCGTCAGCCCGCCAGAGGTGTTGAGGAACACCATCTCGCCCCCATCCAGCGCGATGGCCTTGGCGGACCCGCGCTGATGCAAGGCCTGCACCTGCGCGCGGCCCCGGCGCAGCGCATAGCCTGCGCGCGCGGTCCCCATGCTGCGTTGATGGCGCAATTCAGTGGAATGAGCGTTCATCCGACCTCCGTCCCGTGGTGATGCCGCCTTGCCCGGGGCAAGACAATCGGTCGCGCGGCGGGGCTGACGCTTCGGCGCAGAGCAATTCATGACGCGGTGAAATTATGAGCAAGGAGGCGAAAAAATATGCACATCCTGCATCATGTGTTCGCACGCCTGACGCTTGCCCCCTGCGCTGCAAACTGGCACTGTCGCGCAAATTCCAAGCTTGGGTCCGCCATGAAGATCGCCAGTTTCAACATCAACGGGATCAAGGCCCGCGCCGGCGCGCTGACCCGCTGGCTGGATGACGCGCAGCCCGATCTGGCCGTGCTGCAGGAAATCAAGTCAACGGATGAGACCTTTCCCCGCGAGGTGATCGAGGATCGGGGCTACAATCTGGAAACCCATGGTCAGAAAGGGTTCAACGGGGTGGCGATCCTGTCGAAAGCCCCGCTTGAGGATGTCACGCGCGGCCTGCCCGGTGATGATGAGGACACCCAGGCCCGCTGGATAGAGGCAACAGTGACGGGCGAGCGCCACGCCCTGCGCATTTGCGGGCTGTATCTGCCCAATGGCAACCCGGTCGAACTGAACGATGACGGCACCCCGCGTGCGGGCGGCAAATATGCCTATAAACTCGCGTGGATGGAGCGGATGGAATCGCGCCTGCGCGCGCTGATGGCGCAGGAAATCCCGCTGCTGGTGACGGGTGATTTCAACATCATCCCGCAGGCCGAAGATGCCGCCCGCCCCGACGTCTGGCGCGAGGATGCGCTGTTTCGCCTGCCGTCGCGCGCGGCGTTTCGCCGGGTGCTGAACCTTGGCTTTGCCGATGCCTTTCGCCTGCGCCATGCGGGGCCGGGGCATTACACCTTCTGGGACTATCAGGCCCGCGCGTTTGAACGCAATGACGGCATCCGCATCGATCATGTGCTGCTGAACGCGTACGCTGCCGATCTGCTGCAGGACTGCCGCATCGACACGGATGTGCGCGCGGGTGAAAAGCCTTCGGACCATGTGCCGATCTGGGCGCAGCTTGGGCTGTAGCTCAGGCGACTTGCGCCTCCAGCCGCGCCAGTTCCTGCCGCAGCCCCCGATGCAGCAATTCGGCAAAGCGGTTCAGCCGCGCCACGCGCCGGTCATCCAGATGCCGGATCAGGTAGAAACTGCGCGTCAGGCTGAACGCATCGGGCAGAACCCGCACAACACCGGGGGCCGAGGGCAGCGCGAAATCATGCACCACCCCCACCCCCGCACCCAGCCGGATCGCATTGACCTGCACGGCGACGGAATTCGACGCCAGCGCCACACGCTCCAACCCCAGCGAGGCCAGATAATCCAGCTCGCTGTCAAAGATCATGTCGGCGATATAGCCGATGATCCGGTGCGATTTCAGCGCCTCAAGGTCCGTGATGGGGGGGCTCTGGGCCAGATAGCCCTGCGCTGCCGCCAAGCTTAAACGGTAGTCGGTGATCTTCTGCACGCTCAGCCGCCCGGCCTGCGGGGCCGAGACGCCGATGGCCATATCCGCCTCGCGCCGCGACAGGTTGAAAACGCGGGGCAGGGCGATGATCTGCACATCCAGGCCGGGATTGTCCTCGCAAATACGGGCGACGACCTGCGGCAGCAGGTAATTCGCGCAGCCATCGGGTGCGCCAATGCGGATCTGACCGGCAAGGCCGGATTGCGCCTCGGCGGCCTCATGCGTGGCGGCGGTCATTGCCGCTTCGGCCGCGATTGCATGGGGCAGCAGGCGCGCGCCTTCTTCGGTCAGCGCATAGCCCTGATGCGAGCGGGTAAAAAGCCGCTTGTCCAGCGCCCCCTCCAGCCGTGCGATGCGGCGGCTGATCGTGGCCGGGTCCAGCCGCAGGCTGGCCCCGGCGCGGCCAAGGCTTTCGGTGCGCGCAAGCGCCAGAAACAGCCGCATGTCATCCCAGTCGCGCAACAGCCCCTCCATCTTGCAAATCTGCAAGGTATATCTTGAATATTGCCGCTTCCATCGGCGAAAATGCAAGCCTATCCTGCCCCAAAGCTGAGTGATGGAGGGCAAGATGGAAGAGCTGTCACACTGGATCGACGGACAACGCGTTGCTGGCACATCGGGGCGCTTTGCCGATGTGTTCAACCCCGCAACGGGTGAAGTGCAGGCGCGTGTGCCGCTCGCCTCTCGCGCGGAACTGGATGACGCGGTCGCCCGCGCCGCCAAGGCGCAAGAGAAATGGGGCGCCACCAACCCGCAGCGCCGCGCGCGGGTCATGATGGCGGCGGTCGCGCTGATCAACCGCGATATGGACAAGCTGGCCGAGAAACTCTCATCCGAACATGGCAAGACCTTTGTCGATGCCAAGGGCGATGTGCAGCGCGGGCTGGAAGTGATCGAATTCTGCATCGGCGCGCCGCATCTGCTGAAAGGCGAGTTCACCGACAGCGCAGGCCCCGGCATCGACATGTATTCGATGCGCCAGCCGCTGGGCGTGGTCGCGGGCATCACGCCCTTCAACTTTCCGGCCATGATCCCGTTGTGGAAAATGGGCCCGGCGCTGGCCTGCGGCAATGCCATGATCCTCAAGCCGTCCGAGCGTGACCCCTCGGTGCCGCTGATGCTGGCCGAGATATTCAAGGAGGCCGGGCTGCCCGACGGGGTGCTGCAGGTGGTCAATGGCGACAAGGAATCGGTGGATGCGATCCTTGACAATGACACCATTCAGGCCGTGGGGTTTGTCGGCTCCACCCCCATCGCGCATTACATCTATTCGCGCGGCTGCGCTGCCGGAAAGCGCGTGCAATGCTTCGGCGGCGCCAAGAACCACATGATCATCATGCCCGATGCCGACATGGATCAGGCCGCCGATGCGCTGGTCGGGGCAGGCTACGGCGCCGCGGGTGAGCGCTGCATGGCCGTGTCGGTCGCGGTCCCGGTGGGCGAGGGCACGGCAGATGCGCTGCGCGACCGTCTGGTGCCCAGGATCGAGGCGCTGAAGGTCGGTCCCTGGACCGGCGGCGATGATGTCGATTACGGCCCCGTCGTGACCGCAGCGGCAAAGGAAAGCATCCTGAAGCTGGTCGAATCGGGCATCGAGCAAGGGGCCGAACTGGTCGTTGACGGGCGTGATTTCAAGCTGCAGGGCTATGAGGACGGCTTTTTCGTAGGCCCCCATCTGTTCGACCGCGTCACGCCGGACATGGATATCTACCGCAAGGAAATCTTCGGCCCTGTCCTGTCGATGGTCCGTGCGGCCAGCTACGAGGAAGCGATCGGCCTGGCCATGGACCATGAATACGGCAATGGCACCGCCATCTTTACCCGCGACGGCGATGCCGCGCGCGATTTCGCCAGCCGCATCAATATCGGGATGGTCGGGGTCAATGTGCCGATCCCGGTGCCGCTGGCCTATCACACCTTTGGCGGCTGGAAGAAGTCGGGCTTTGGCGATCTGAACCAGCATGGGCCGGATGCGTTCAAGTTCTACACCCGCACCAAGACCGTGACCACGCGCTGGCCGTCCGGCATCAAGGAAGGCGCGGCCTTCAACTTCAAGGCGATGGAGTGAGCACGCGGCTGGCCGCGCCGAGGACGGGGGACAGGCAATGAAGATCGGCTTTATCGGGTTGGGCAATATGGGCGCGCCGATGGCGGCCAATCTGGCGGCGGCGGGGCATCAGGTCACGGGGTTCGACCTGTCCGCCCCGTGCCCCGCAGGCGTGACGCGCGCAGACAGCGCCGATGGGGCTGCAACCGGCGCCGAGGTCGTCATCACCATGCTGCCCGATGGCGCGATCCTGCGCTCTGTCGCCGCTCAGGTTGCGCCTGCCATGACGCAAGACGCGATCCTGTGCGATTGCTCGACCGTGGATGTGGACAGCGCGCGCGCGGTCGCGGCACTGGCCCGCGACGCCGGGTTGGGGGCGCTGGATGCGCCTGTCTCTGGCGGCGTGGCCGGGGCGGGGGCAGGCACGCTGACCTTTATGGTGGGCGGAGACCCGGACAGTTTCGCGACCGTGCAGCCGCTGTTTGACGTGATGGGACAAAAGGCCGTGCATTGCGGCGATGCCGGCGCCGGGCAGGCGGCCAAGATCTGCAACAACATGATCCTGGGCGTCACCATGGCGGTCACCTGCGAGGCCTTTGCACTGGCCGACAAGCTGGGGCTGGATCGGCAGCGGCTGTTCGATGTCGTCTCGACCTCTTCTGGCTATAGCTGGTCGATGAACGCCTATTGCCCCGCCCCCGGCATCGGCCCGAGCAGCCCTGCCGATAACGATTACCGCCCCGGTTTCGCGGCAGAACTGATGCTCAAGGACCTGCGCCTGTCCCAGCAGGCAGCAGGAACGGTCGATGCCGACACGCCCATGGGCGCGCGGGCCATGGCGCTCTATGAGGCGTTTGTCGCCGCAGGTGGCAAGGGCCGCGACTTCTCGGCGCTGCTGCCGGAACTCAAGGCGCGCGGGCGCAATTAGGACGACGCGACGGCCTTTACCCGCGCGCGCCACAGGGTAAAGACCCCGGCGCCCACGACGACAGCCGCCCCCACGACCACATTGCTGCGGATCGCCTCATTGAACATCAGAACGCCCAGAGCAGCGGCAAAAGGCAGTTGCAGATAGGCAAAGGGCTGCACGGCGCTGGCTTCGGCCACCTCATAGACGCGGATCAGCAGGAAATGGCTGAAGGCCGCCGTCGCGCATAGCAGGATCATCCAGCCCCAGTCGCCCCGCGCCATCGGTTCCCAGAACCACAGGCCGATCAGTGTCATCGTCACCGCCCCGGCCACACCCGTCCAGAAAAAGCTGACCGCCGCGCTGTCCTTGCGCGCGGCATAGCGGGTCAGCAAACCGTAAAGCGCGAACATCAGCGCGGCCAGCAACGGGATCAGGGCCGCTGGCTGGAACACGCCAAAGCCCGGCTGCAGGATGATCAGCACCCCCACAAAGCCGATCGCGATTGCCACCCAGCGCCGCCAGCCGACAGCCTCGCCCAGCACCGGGCCGGACAGCGCAGCGATCAGCAGCGGATAGACGGCAAAGACCGCATGGCTTTCCACCAGCCCGATCACGACAAAGGCGGTGACCATGACGCAGACCTCCAGCGCCAGCAGAACCCCGCGAAAGATCTGCAATATCGGCTGCCGGGTGGCCACCGCCGCGCGCAGGCCGCCTGCCTGCCGCGCGGCNACCACGATCACGAAACTGGCAAAGAACCAGTAGCGGATCATGATGATCATCAGCACATTGTATTCGCCCGCCAGATGCCGCGACACCCCGTCCTGCATGGCAAAGACAAAGGATGTCGCGATCATCAGCCAGATGCCGAGCGTGTTGTTCTGCGGGCTCATGCCTTGTGGCCCCGGCTCATATGTCGCTTGCGCCCGTATCCCGGTGCGCGTGTGACCGTGAACCCCGCCGCTGCCAGGGCACGGCGCACATGCCCCGCCGCCGTATAGGTCGCGAAACTGCCGCCCGCTTTTGTGTGTCGCCCGACCTCTGCCATCAGCGTGTCGGTCCACAATTCGGGGTTCCTGGCGGGCGAGAAGCCGTCCAGATACCACGCATCGGCCTGCCCGTCCCAGTGGGGCAATGTCGTGCGTGCATCGCCCAGGATGATCTCGACCTCCAGCGCGCCAAGGGCAAAGCGCGCCTGTCCCCAATGCGCCAGCAGCCCGGATGCATCCAGTTCCGGAAAGGCCCGCAATGCGCGTTCTGCATCCGCGCTGGGGATGGGGTACGCCTCGAAACTCGTGTAGCGGATAGGGCCTGGCACACCGCAAAGTGCCTCCAGTGTCGCCAGCAGGTTCAGCCCGGTGCCAAAGCCAAGCTCGGCAATGTGAAACCCGGCCTGCGCGCGCGCGCGCAGATCATTGCCGTCAATGAACACATGCCGCGTCTCTGCCAGCCCGTCTTCAAGCGAGAAATAGGGGTCGTCAAACCGGGTCGAAACCGGGACGCCCTCATCCTTCCAGGCAAGCTCTGCATGCTGGCCGTTCATCGCTATCTGCCTTATGTCTGCCTCTGCCGGATACATGCAGAGGCGCGCAGGAAATGACAATGCCGGATGTGACGATCATGGGGGCCGGGGTGTTCGGCCTGACCCTCGCGCTGGCCTGCCGCGAGCGTGGCGCGCGCGTGCAGGTGATCGAGGCACGGGCCATCGGCGCGGGGTCCAGCGGCGGGCTGGTCGGCGCGCTGGCCCCCCATGTGCCCGAAAACTGGAACGCCAAGAAAGACCTGCAATTCGACGCGCTGCGCATGGCGCAGGACTATTGGCGTCGGGTGCAGGAGATATCAGGCATTGATCCGGGCTATGCGCGGCTGGGTCGGGTACAGCCCGTGCCGGAGGGGGGGCTGGAACTGGCGCGGGCGCGGGCGGCGGGCGCGCGTGATCTGTGGCAGGGCTTCGCGCAATGGCATGTCCTGCCAGTGGATGAGGCGCCGGGTCTGGTGCCGCATGCGCCATCCGGCTGGGTGATCCATGATACGCTCAGCGCGCGGCTGCATCCGCGCCGCGCGGGGCAGGCGCTGGCAGGCGCGTTGCAGGCATTGGGTGGCGAGATCGTCTTTGGCACGGCAGAGCCGCGCGGCAAGATCGTCTGGGCCACCGGGTATGAGGGGTTGGAGGCGCTGAGCACGGCGCTGGGCCGCAAGATCGGTGGCGGGGTCAAGGGGCAGTCGCTGCTCTTGCGCCATGACGCGCGCGCAGCACCCCAGCTTTTCGCCGACGGGCTGCATATCGTGCCGCATTCCGATAGCACCATCGCCATCGGATCGACCAGCGAACGCGATTTCGACAGCCCCGACAGTGTGGATGCCCAATGCGATGCGCTCCATGCCCGCGCGCTGGCCATCTGTCCCGCGTTGCAGGGCGCGCCGGTCCTCGCGCGCTGGGCGGGTGTGCGACCGCGTGCGCGGTCCCGCGCGCCACTGCTGGGGCCATGGCCAGGGCGGGCGGGGCAGTATGTGTTCAATGGCGGGTTCAAGATCGGCTTCGCCATGGCCCCGGCGCTGGCGCAGATCATGGCCGATCTGGTGCTGGACGGGGTGGACCGCGTCCCGCGCGATTTCGGCTTCGACGCGCTGTAGTGCAGCGCCGCGGCGCGCGGAGAGCCGCGCCCGCACGTTGTCTCTCTGTCACAAAACGTGGCTGGTCTGGTGTTGAACCGAGGAGGGGAAAGCTGTGCTGGCATTCTTGCCCCGATAGGCGATGAACATTCCGTCAACCGGACCCGATGACCCGAGGCATGCGCTCCACCTCGCGCATTGGTCCACTCGTCCGGGGCAGGGTGATCGTGTTCTGCAACTCTGACACCGGCTTTGTTAAGGCCGTTGCGGTTGTCATGGCCGCCCCTGCGCCGGTGATGGCAGCCCATTCCCCCCGCAAGACCCGATGCCCCGCACTGAAGTTCGCGCAGATATCCTGCACAGTCTTGCAATCCACCAGCCGGACCGAGAGGGCAGGGTCATACATCACCTCGCGCGCTTCGGCCCGCAGCCCGAGATACTGGCGATATTCCTCGGCATTGTTGAAATGCTGGCCGCGCGCGACCTCAGTCTCTGCCTTGGCGTGAAAGGCGGCGTGGTATTTGAAATGCCCAAAGGCCAGATCCCGCGCCGCAACCCGCGCGCCGGTCAGGTAATGCAGCCCCGCCGACAGGCGCATCAGGGGGTGGTATTTCAGCAGCGCGTATTTCTGGGCCACGAACAGATTGGCCCGCGCCGGTGCCCCGGCCTGCGCCATCAGGCGATGGCGCAGCGCGCTGGTCACAGTCTCGCAATTCGACCATGGCCCAAGGCCCTGCCAGTCGCGCAGTAGCGGCTCGCGGTCCAGCCACCCGGCCTCGGCAAAGGGGGCGCGGGTCAGCGGCACCTGCGACAGCGGCTGATCGGGATAAAGGTCGAGCATCAGCAGGCGCACAGCGTCACATTGCGCAAAGGCCGCCCCGTCCAACAGGCTCGGCAAGTCGCCCCGGACATGGCCATCCGCGTCCGGTAGCCGCCAGAAGGCCAATTCATCTGCATCGGCCAGAAGCGACCATTTGCCCAGACGAAACTGCGCCATCAGCGCTTCTTGCCAATCAACCCCGTATGTGGACAGGCGGTAGGGCGTGTCGGTCGAAAAGACGCTGACATCGGGCTGGGCGACCAGCGCCTCCAGCGTGCCGTCATCCGATCCGTTATCCACCACCAGAAAGGCATCCGCCCCCAGCCTACGGTAATGCGCGAGGAAATGCGGCAGCATGACCGCCTCATTGCGCATGACCGCGATGATGGCCAGCGGGGCGGTGCGCGCGCCCTCCAGCCGTTCGGGCGGCGTGACAAGATCGAGCGCATTATTCGCCCAGCCGGTGCGGGCGGGCACGTTGGGGGGCCAGACCTTCATAGGGCTGGGCCATGGGCTGCGTGTGGCCTCTTGCGCCGTGGCAGGCGGTGTGCCCCCGTCCAGATGCACGAGTTTCAGGCCAGAACCCGCGAAGGGCAGAAAGCTGTTTTCATATTGCGACAGGGGCGGCAGCCCCGCCGCTGCCTTGCGAAATACCGCGACATCATAGCCGGGCCCCTCAACCGTCACCCCAGTCAGGCCAAGCAGATCGCCGACCAGCTTGTCCTCCATGAACGAGACCTGTTCCAGTGCGCGCCCGCGCGCAGTGTTGCGGGCCGTGACCAGCGCCTGCAGGGCCGGGCGCGCCAGCATGTAGCCGGTGCTGCCATCGGCATAGAGCGAGGGTTCGGGCGATTTGTCCAGCTCCTGTCGGCCGCGACCGGACCCCGCCTTTGCCATATGCCAGGCCCGGTCCATGGACCCCGCGCCGCGGCGCAGCGGGCGACCGTAATAGGGTGTGTTCAGAAAGGCGCCATCGGCAAAATACGCCTCGGGGTCGAGATAGCAGTCATCATCGATCTTGAGCACGCGGCCAAAGCCGGTGCGCGCCAGCACCCATTCGGCGAGCGCCAGCGTTTTCTGCGGCAGGCCTTCGTAATC
>SL_7KL_010_BRINEDRAFT_10000460_pt1 | contig 19254 bp, 16 predicted proteins | sample SodLak_010_BRINE_FD_10663 | JGI IMG/M metagenome (IMG submission 10663)
GGCGAGCAAGCACGGGTTGAGGTTGCAATGGCAAAGACATTTACCGCAAATGTAGTACAGGAAGCGATCGACGATGCGCTGCAGTTTTGTGGCGGCAATGGGATTGGGCGTGACTTGCCACTCGCAAACTTCTATGAGAACGTTCGACAGTTCCGTATCGTAGATGGTGCTGATGAGGTGCACCGACGATCGATCGCACGGGATGCATTCGATGAGCCACCGATAGAAGAACTTCAGGTAATAACTCGCTTTGGCGAGTTCAATTAGCCCCGCAGAACTGGGCACTCACACATCTTTGTCGTTGAAAATGTCGAACAGCTCCGGATCGGTCCCAAATTTAAGCACGTTTGTAACGACCGAATTTCGGAGATTGTTGATCAGATCGCCATGCGTTTTATAAAATTCGTGAATCCACTCGGACTCTTGTTGGCGATCGCGGAACACCATAATTGTCTTCCACTGATACTCACCGTCTGAGAGGAAATACATGAACGTATGTTTATCATTTGTAATGTCTTCAAGCGCAGCCCGCCAGTTCTCTTCAAATCCCTGTGGATTGAACTGAAACTCAAAGAGCGAAAAGAATAGGTACTCTTCGTTCGGAACGATTGCCTCACGAAACACATTATGATCACGCATTCGTCTAATCGATTCACTAACTGTGACGTGAGAGACACTGATTCCATACTCGTCATCCAAAATATCACGAAGTTCACGAGAAGAGAGCTGTGGATCCCGAGATAGCTCTCGAAGGATGTGGATATCCCGCTCAGAAAAGTCCCACTCAGGGGTAGTCTGTTTCTCCGGCATATGTAACACACCTACCACTGAAGGGAGTCATAAAGAGTGTTGTGGCTCTAGGATCTCATTTTGTAATTGTTTCAACCTCGTCACGAAGGTCGGATATAAACGACTCGAACTCCGGATTATCACCATCTCGAACCCACTTATACGTAATAATACCATCCGAGTCCAAAATGAAGACACCCCGCTGTGCAACGTCGATCATCCCATACATATCTTCCTGGACAACATCGTATTTTTTAATTACCTCATGGTTCCAATCCGAGAGCATCGGAAAGTTTAGCGATTCAGATTGGATCCAAATATTCTGTGCAAATGGGAGATCAACACTGATTCCATAGACTGTAGCATTGAGTTCGTTGAACTGCGCCATTGAGTCCCGGAATGCACACATTTCTTCAGTGCAACCGCTAGTAAACGCAGCCGGATAGAATGCGAGCACGATCGGCCCGTCCCCAAGTGCTGCAGATAGTTGAAACTCGGTAAGATCATTATATGCGTCTCCGCCTGCAAGTGGCAGGGTGAAATCCGGTGCACGATCGCCTACAGCAACCATATTTGCAGTATAGTCTCAAGCCCCATACGTGTTTGCACGACTGAACGAAACGTGATGATCAACGGACCTATTGGAAATACGGAATGGACCGGTGGTAAACAAAGCTTATTATACATCTCCAACTAGCGAAGATAACTCCACTCGGGCAACTGGGGCTCAGATAAAAAGAAACAGACCGGGCACAATGACTGAAAAAACAACAGCGACAGATCCACGAGTAACGGGCGATCACATCCGAGAACTAGAGACGCAAACCGGACGTATCACACTGATCGGTGTCGTTCACGATCATCCTGCAAGCAAGTATCGGGTCCGATCGTACCTCACGATGAATCAACCCGATCTCCTCGCGGTTGAATTACCACCGCTTGCACTCTCACTCTTCCGGAGGTATGCAGATGACACCCAGACACCACCAGCGTATGGCGGCGAGATGAGTTCGGCAATACAAGCCGCAGAGACGACAAATGTAGTCGGTATCGATGGGCCATCGTGTCGATTTGTGTACCGGTTGCTCAGACAGTTGCACGAAGATCGGACTTCAGTAGGCACAACACGGAATGTGCTCGGAAACCTGTTTTCGATGTCAAAAACGACACTTCGATACGCAACATATGGCCTGTTAACAAGCCAGACAGCCGACAGCGGGCCCATAGAGAATCAAATTTCGTACGAAACAACAGCAGACGATGATCCGACAGTACAAGCGGCTGACGAGATGCGACAGATACAACGTGCACAAGCGGTTATGAACGCTCTTGAACCACCGCGTGCAGCGCATGTTCGTGACGTAACCCGTGATGAGCATATGGCAGCACGCCTGATGTCGCTCTCGAAAGATGCAGAGTCAATCGTCGCAGTCGTTGGCCACGGCCATCTTGATGCACTGACCGATCGGCTTCAAAGGGAACGACTCTGAACGTTGGTCTCACAAAGCTAAAGAACAGTGTACAAGGGATCACATAACCAATTTTATAATAGGTACCTATCTAACAATAGCTACCTATTCAACATAAGTGAGAGCAGCGCATCGTTCTCGCTAAGGTAGTGAAAACGGCGTCAGAGTCAAACTGGTGAGCGCTATATTGCTTCGACGTAGTTGTAGCCCGAATCAAGCGCTTCCGCATCCTCAGGCAGGAGCGCAACAACGATTGTATCAGCGTATGCCTCAAAATACTCTATCAGTTGTGCAATCCGATTTGAGTCAATCGCCTCAAGCGAGTCGAGGATCATAATCGGCACAGTCTCATGGACGTCATGGACAAGATAGCCAGCCAAGGCGAAGACGAGCCCAGTCACCTCCCGCTCGCTTTCGCTTAGGTGATCAATCGTATCCTCATAGGCAGCACCGTTCTCATTCTGACGAACGATGTGCAGCGTAAATACTGATCGATCAACTTTGCGACGGCCTTCTCGAACCGTTTTTTCAGTCCGTTCGATCCAGATCCGTTCGATATTTTCGTACCCTAAGATATCCAGCACGGATTCCATATGCGTATTGAATGCGTCAACGGACTGTCTCTCGATCGATTCGATCTTGGTTCGGAGCTCAGCAAGTCGTTCCGTTGCGTCCTCTCGGTCGTCTTCGAGTTGACTGAGCCCATCAATCTCCGTTTCAGTCTCTTCAATCTCACGTTCGAGGGCGGTTAGATTATCAGTGAGTCGATCAAGCTGAAGCTCAAGTTTCGTCACCGCTTTGTGCTGATCAAGCGTTTCGTTCTCCTCCGCAGCAGCGAGCGTCTCGATTTCGTCTTCGAGCGTTTCCGCTTGGGTTGCAAGTTCCGTGCGACGGTCTTTGAGCGATTGAAGCCGCTCTTTCCGTTCTTCGATCTCACGTTCGGCGCGGTCGATCTGCCGAGAGACAGATGACTTCCGCTGTGATTTCTTTTGTGCGTCCTGTCGTTTCGTTTTGAGGTCACTGATCTTCGATTTGATCTTCGATCGCTCAGATAGTTTCTGTTTGCGAAGATCACGGAGCGAGTCGATTGTGGATTCGATCTGCGTTGTCTCAACCTCGCTTCCACAGGTCCAACAAATGACACTGTCTGTGTCAGCGAGGAGCTGATCAGTGACAGATTGAGACTCATCCTCGCGGAGAGCGGCCGCAATCTCTGCGTTCGTTCCATTGAGCATCTCTTCGTTGAACTGGATGATGCTCTGTAGTTGTGTCGTGTTTGCGTTCAGCGATGACTGTTTCTCGCGGAGTTGGTCCAACTCTGCATCGATCGCAGCCGGGTCAATATCGATTGTGTCCGGCAACGATTCTAACTCCTCATGGAGCGATTCGATCTCTGCTTGTAGTGTCTCGATACTCTCTGTTTCAGTTTCAATCTGGAACCGGGTATTCTCAAGCTGTGATTGCGCTGATTGAAGCTCACTGAGCTTTTGTTCGCGCTTTTGCGACTGGTCTGAGTCATCAGAGTTCTTATTTTCAGATTCGTCCAGTGCGTTTCGTTTTGTCTCGAGTTCAGCCTCAACTTCAGCAATCTGTTCGCGAAGATCACCTCGTCGAGATTCAAGTGTTGGAAGTTTGGATTTGAGCGATTTGATCCGTTCGATCTCGTTATCAATGCGTTTTCGATCCGATCGAACCCGTTCAATCTCTGTCCGGATCTGTTCTGTGTCGATCGGACGCATGATGAGTTCCCGAAGGTCATCACCGCGGGCAACTGCTTGTCTTGCTTCGTTTGATTCAAGCAAGAACGCGAATAGATCAGCAACGGTTGAATCATCAAGATATGGCTCACCAGAGCGAACGACGACGTCGTTTCGGCGTTCCAGCGTCCGTGTGTAGGTTTCACCATCGAGCGCGAGTTCGACGGATCCTTCCTCGGAATCTGCCTTTAGCGATACACGATCGCTGCCCAATGCACCCATAATTGACCGAAGAAACGATGTTCGATTGGTTGCGTTCCTGCCCGATAAAACGTTTACCCCACTTCCGAGTTCAACAACAGTTGAATCAATTCCACCCAAATTGTTGACAGATACTCGAAACTGAGAGCTAGACTCTACTGAGCTCACATGTAAATATACAGACTTTGAATATTTAAATCAAACTGGTTAGGAAGCCGAGTTATGAGCATTTTGGGGGGTCCAGTTAGCTCTATTACAGAGATATCTCCGTAATGGTGTAAACGACCACGGGTCAGGTGACCCGTGGAACTCTCGCTGTTTCTTTAGAGAGCATACTCAGGATCCAAACAAGATATTTCAAAAGCGACCCGATGTGTGTCAGAGTTTGCCGTTAAGAACTTTTGCCGCGACAAGAATTGGGTCCCACACCGGGCTAAACGGTGGAGCATACGCAAGATCAAGCTGCTCAACGTCGGAAACGGTACGATCTGCTTGTAACGCGGTTGCGATCGTATTGATGCGGACGGCTGCGCGATCGGAGCCAACAATCGCACCACCAAGAAGTCGCTCTGTCTGTTGATCACAGACCAATGTAACCGTAGTCTCGGAGTTTCCAGGGTAGTAGCCCGATCGAGAGCCCGCAGTAATTGTCGCCGAAATTGGGTCGAATCCATGATTTCGCGCATCATCTTTGTCAATAATTCCGGTTCGACCACACTCCAAATCAAACGCTTTCAACACTGCAGTCCCTGCAATCTCACCAACCGACGTTTCCGTACCGGCAACGGTTGTTCCAATCGCTCGCCCTGCTCTATTTGCGGTAAGGCCGAGCGGAACCCACGTCTCCTCACCAGTAACGGTGTGCGTTGATGTTGCAACATCACCAGCCGCGTAGATATTCTGGAGTGACGTACGCCCGTATTCGTCGGTCCGGATCGCACTGCCTTCGCCAATCGAGATCTCGGTCTCGGAGAGAAGATCGGTATTCGGACGGATGCCAACGCCAACAATAACAAGCTGCGCATCGATTGTTTCCGAGGCAGTCTGGACGCCACTAACCCGGTCATCGTCATCACCAACAAGCCTGGTGACAGGTGTGTTTGTGTGGACGTGAACACCTTTTGAACGTAGATGCGGCTCAACAACAGCTGCGATCGAGTCGCCAAACGGTGGGAGAATATGCCCCGAACGCTGGAACAGGTGTACATCAAGTCCACGTTCGATGAGCGCTTCAGCCATCTCAACGCCAACATAGCCACCGCCAACGATCGCTGCCGTATGTGGAGACGAAAACTGTCGATTATGAGTAATTTGATCGCGATCAACCGGCCCTTCTCCAAGCGTAGATTCATCATACGCCTCCGGATCAGATAGATACGCATCGATCGCTGCGGCACTATCGATCCCATGCACCGTAAACACGCCATCAAGCGTTGAAAGATCAAACGGTCCAGAAACGGGTCGAGCACCGGTTCCAATGAGAAGATCGCCAAATGGCTGTTCGAACGTCGTCTTTTCGCAGCGAACAGTTACCGTTTGTTCTGCTGGGTTAACCGCGATCACTTCATGATTTCGGCGGAGATCGATTCCACGCTCTCTGACTTGTGTCGGCGAGAGTGAGAGAAGGTCCGAAAGCGAGTCAACAACGCCCCCAATAAAATACGGAAGTCCGCAATGGGCGTATGAGATCCAATTTCCTTTTTCAAAAACGATCACATCGCGATCTGGTTCCTCACGCTTGCACTTGCTTGCAGCACTTAACCCGGCAGCATCTCCACCAACAATAACAAACGGTCTAGTTGACATACACACTCATCTCAGGTACAAAATAAAACACCTCGTTTGCTGTGTGCAGCCGCCGCAAGACCATACAGTCATATTCTATCGCTGTGAAATAGCTTCTATTGTGACCTCCGTAAAATCCACAGATCGCCGGACGCTTCTCGTAGGACTTGCTTCGGGTGGTATACTGTTTGCCTCTGGCTGTCTTGGAGGACAATCGGAATCAGCTGCCAGTTCACCAACGGAGGAGGTACCAGACTCAGACGATACAGCAGCAGCGAACCCGACAGGGACACAGACTGACTCAATCGATGCAGTGATAGAGACGACGATGGGCGACATCTCGATCGAACTATACCACGACCGGGTGCCGAACACAGTGAACAATTTTGTTGGCCTTGCAACCGGTAGACAGGCGTGGATCGATCCCGAGACTGGCGAAGAAATATCCGAGGAGCCACTCTACACCGATGTGCTCTTTCACCGCGTCATTGATGGGTTTATGATACAGACAGGTGATCCGACTGGAACTGGCCGTGGTGGGCCAGGCTATCGGTTCGAAGATGAGTTCCACGAATCGCTCCGGCATGATGGTCCTGGTGTACTCAGTATGGCAAATTCAGGCCCGGATACAAATGGCTCACAGTTCTTTATCACACTAGGTGAACAGCCACATCTTGACGATCGACATGCCGTCTTTGGCCGTGTGACTGACGGAATGGACGTCGTCAACAACATCGGTTCGGTCGAGACTGATGACACCGATCGGCCGCGAGAAGATGTGTTTCTTACAGCAATCTCAATCGAGTGAACCACGACCCAAACACGGCGTGAACTGTAGTTCCGTTCTCACATCGGAAAATCGTGTAGCTATACGGTAAGTCGGGAAAATATACAGATAGATACGAAATGTCCTCCTCAGACACAGAGCCACGTGTGCTTTCGACAACCACAGTTGATACACGTTCCCTTCAGCACCTTGCGGCTCTGGTTCGGACACCTGAGTCGGAAACGATCGACGTAGTTGCACCAGCAACAAATGAATCGATCGGCGCAGTTCCAAACTGTTCGAAAGCATCAGTTGGGCGTGCTGTTGAACGAAGCCGAAGAGCCCAAAAATCGTGGAAACAGACCTCGATATCGGAGCGGAGTGCAATCATAAACCGGTTTGCTGATCTTGTGCTTGAACGACAAAAATGGCTACTGGATTTGGTGCAGGTAGAAACCGGGAAATCGCGAACCGATGCGGTTGAGGAACTACTTGATGTCCCTCAGACGTGCTCGTACTATGCAGAGAGTGTGACGGATGAACTCACGCCAACAGTTCGTCGCGGGGCACTGCCACCAGCAACGACTGCAAAAGTAGTATATGAACCAGTTGGCGTTGTGGGGGTGATTTCACCGTGGAACTACCCACTGACACTCTCGGTGACGGATGCTGTTGCGGCGCTCATTGGCGGAAATACGATTGTGCTCAAACCGGATGAAAAGACACCGTTTATCGCACTTGCACTGTGTGAGCTACTCACTGAGGCAGGGCTTCCAGACGACGTTTTCCAAGTCGTAACCGGTGAGGGGGCCGTCGTCGGGTCGAAATTAATCGATACGGTAGATTACATTACGTTTACAGGAAGCACGGAAACCGGCCGGGGTGTTGCAGCGCGTGCAGGTGAAAACCTCATTGACTGCTCACTTGAGTTGGGTGGAAAGAACCCACTGATTGTGCTTGATGATGCAGATATAGAGACGGCGGCCCGCGGTGCTGTCCAAGCGTGTTTTACAAATGCAGGCCAGCTGTGTCTGTCTACGGAGCGACTCTATGTTGATGAGTCGGTCTTTGATTCGTTCATAAGCGAGTTTATTGGAGCAACAAGGCGGCTTACACTTGGGACGGAGACAACATTCGACGCCGAGATGGGATCGTTGATTAATCAAAAACAGCTCGATCGAGTCGAATCACACGTCTCAGATGCGGTAACACATGGTGCAGAGGTTCTGACAGGGGGACGGAGACGAACGGATATTGGGCCCTTCTGTTATGAACCAACCGTGCTCACAAACGTGACTGAAACGATGCAGGTTGCGACTGAGGAGACATTCGGTCCAGTCGTATCGGTATATTCTGTCTCTGGTGTCACTGAAGCAATTACCAAAGCAAACGATTCGATGTATGGACTAAACGCAAGCGTATGGAGTAAAAACCAGGACCGTGCCCAGACGGTCGCCAGTCAGCTTGACTGTGGAACAGTGTGCATCAACGATGGCTATATTGCTGGCTGGGCTGCAGTCGACACACCAATGGGTGGCGTCAAACACTCCGGATTAGGACGGCGACACGGACCAGAAGGCCTCCATCGATTCATGGAACCAAAGACAGTAGCAACGTCTCAGGTGGGTCCCATTACGGCACCAGCGTTTCTCCCGAACGCGTGGTACATACACGGGTTGATTGCACTCACACGGATACAGCGGCGCATACAGAGCCTTAGTAAACAGATGGGGTCCTACAGGAGGCTTCGATGAGTATAGAGTCAAGGTCTCCTCAACCAACGGTCTTACTGACTGGGTTTCCTGGATTTCTTGGGTCAGCCCTTGTTGAGCGCCTCATCGATCACGGAGATGGACCGATTGCCTGTCTTATCCAACCAGCTTATCGAGGACGTGCAGAGAAACGCGTTCGAGAGATTACGAGCGACCGAGATGCAATACAACTATACGAGGGGGATATCACACGCCCAGAGCTGGGACTTTCGGATGTACTACCCGAACTAACAGCCGTCTCAGAGCTATACCATCTTGCAGCAGTATATGATTTGGCAGTGGATCCAGACATTGCAAGGGCGGTCAATATTCGTGGGACGGAACACGTTCTCAGTGTTGCAGCACAACTTGGTGTCGATCGGTTCCACTACGTAAGCACGTGTTACGTAAGCGGTAGATACGATGGTGTCTTTACTGAATCACACCTGAAAGAGGGCCAACAGTTCAATAATTACTACGAGTGGAGCAAGTATGAAGCCGAAGTACGTGTCCAAGAAAAAATGGACGACGGATTTCCGGCAACGATCTATCGACCTTCAATCGTCGTTGGGGATAGCAAAACAGGCGTAACTGGAAAGTATGATGGACCATACTATCTAATTCGGTTACTGCTACGTCAACCACGTTGGTGTTCAGTTATCACAAAGCTCCCAAAAAGTACTGCTGCAGAGCTCAATGTTGTTCCACAGGATTTCGTCATTGATGCGATCGATGCGCTACGTTCGAGCGCAGATACGTGTGGTAATGTATATCAGCTCTGTGACCCACATCCACTTTCCGCCCCGGAGTTTGTTTCGACAATCGCAACCGAAACTGGACGCAGAGTGATACCGGCACCGACATCGAAACGAACAGCAAAATTGGTGATGAGCGTGCTCAAACGGTTGCAGCTCCCCGCAGAGCCTGCAACGATTGATTATTTGGATCATCCGACCCGATACGCAAACCCAAAAACACGACCTGTGCTCGAAGATGCTGGAGTTATGTGCCCACCATTTGCATCGTATGCTGATCAGCTTCTCTCATTTGTCATCGAACAGCCGACGATACAACAAGAAGCAATCAAAACGAAACCATAGCACTATTATTTACCATGCTGTCTGACAGTCTATAAGAGACACATATCATGGATCAGGATATTCACGTGTTACATGTTGATGACGATCCGACATTTATTGAGATGGCATCGATATTTCTCAACCGTCATAGCGATCGAATCACAGTGACAACGGAAACATCAGCAAAAAATGCAATTTCGACGATAGAGGAGAATGCCATCGACTGTATCGTCTCCGATTATGATATGCCGATACTCAATGGAATCGAATTTTTGAAACAGGTTCGGCAGAATCATCCTGATCTCCCATTTATTTTATTTACTGGAAAAGGGAGCGAAGAGGTTGCAAGCGAAGCAATATCAGCGGGTGTAACTGACTATTTACAGAAACAAACCGCGACAGAACAGTATGAGCTCCTTGCCAATAGAATTGAGCACGCAACAGCACAGTGCCGTGCGGAATCACAGATCACAGAACAACAAGCGGTTTTTGAAACGCTTATTGAGAACCTTCCGGTAGGTGTACTCGTCGAAGATCAGTCGAGAGAGGTTCTCGCGGTGAACCAGGAACTACTGGAGATATTTGAAGTTACTGAATCCAAACAGACCTTCATTGGTGCATACTGTCCGGATATTGCAAATAAACTTAAAAACGAGTTCAAAGATCCGGATCGGTTTATTCGATCAATTGATGAACGATTACAAGTGACGGAACCAGTCGAGGGTGAAACATTCACACTCGTTGATGGTCGAACGATCGAGCGTGATTATGTACCGTATGAACTCCCAAATGGCTGTGCAAATTTGTGGGTCTATACCGACGTCACCAGACAGCAAGAGAACCAGCAACTTCTGGAAGGGTTATTCGAACAGTCACTGCAAGCAATTGCATTCAAAGAGATCGTTACGGATGAGAATGGTGAACCGATCGACTACACGTATTTACAAGTCAATGAACGGTTTGAGGAGATTATGGAGGTGGCTGCAGAGGAGATTATCGGGCGTCGCGGGACGGAGACAATAGATGGACTTGAAAATGATCCGTTTATTGAGATCTTTGGAGAGGTGGCCCTTGAGGGGTCGAGTGTTTCATTTGAAGAGTACTCAACGGCACTGAACAGACATTATGATGTGTCTGTGTTTTCACCACGAGAGGGTGCATTTATTACAATTTTCTCAGATATAACCGATCGAAAAGAGCGTGAAAGGGAGCTTGAACAGTTCAGATTCTTTGTCGAGAACACTCCAGATTTCATGCTCGTTCTCGATGCGTCAATGAATGTCCAGTACCAAAGCCCAATTTCTGACGCAGCAGCCGTTCGGCCAATTGATGTTACTGGAAAACACCCGACAGAATACATCCACCCGGATGATATTGAGACAGTAATCGAACGGTTTCAACAGCTGGTCGAAGATACCGAAACAATCGTCACAGCAGAGTATCGAGTTCAGGACGCCTCTGGGAACTGGTGTTGGTTCGAAAGTAAGGCACAAAACTATTTGAACGAAGACCCGGTTAATGGGGTGTTGGTTACTGTCCGGGAGATCACCAAACAAAAAGAGCAACACAGAAAGCTCAAAGAGCAAAATAAGCGACTGGGTCAGTTTGCGAGCGTCGTTTCCCACGATCTTCGAGGGCCATTAAACGTTGCAATGGGAAGGATAGAATTGCTCAACGATGACTGTGAGAGTGAGCATATAGACCAGATCCAGATTGCGGTTGAACGGATGAATACACTCATTGAAGATTTACTCCAACTTGCACAGGATGGGACAGAGATTGGGGCGACACAGGTCGTTTCCATCCCAAAGGTCTGTCAAACTGCATGGGATGCAGTCGTAACTGGGGATGCGAACTTACAGATCGAAACAGACCGAACTATTACTGCGGATATTGGACGGTTACAACAGCTGTTAGAGAACCTGTTCCGAAATGCAATCGAACACAATACCCAGCCAGTAACAATAACAGTAGGCGACATACCGGAGACAGACAGCTTCTACGTCGAAGATACAGGTGTTGGAATTCCACGTGACCTCGTCGATGATATCTTTGAGATTGGCTTTTCGACAAAGCCAGAAAACACTGGGTTTGGGTTAGCGATCGTCAACGAAATCGCAACCGCACATGAGTGGAATGTAGACGTAACAACTGGGAGTGCTGGTGGTGCTCGGTTCGTATTCACTCCTCACCCCGCCGAGTAAGAATGAGGCGCTCAGATGCGATTGTCAATTCCAAAAGAACGATCGGAGTTTGTAGCCGATCGAGCCACGATTGTATCCTGACCAGCCACTCATCCCTCCTTTGAGTGTTGATGCATCGTATCCTTCGGTTGTGAGCACTTCGGTGGCGCGTTTTGCAACAATGCCCATCTTACAGACAACAATAATTTCTATATCGCGCGGAATTGCTGAAAGTTCGTCTCGAAGCGGTGATTCATCGCCTTTTCGTAGTGCGTTATACACTGGAATGTTGTAGCTACCTTCGATAGACGAACGTTGAAAATCAGTCGATGGCCGGATATCGAGAATAAACAGTTCATCATCTGCGTTTCGGCGATCGTCCAATTCAGATGGACGGATAGAACTCATTATAAAAATGAGACAGTACGAATACAAAGGTCTACTGTCTATCACTTAAAATAAAGTCAGTAGATCAAAATGAGGTGAAAAACGAGTCTGTACTTAGTGATTGAATTATGCGGATGACCTCCAATTCATCGAATCGGTCCAGTTGGTACGTTATTGTGGCCGTTGGATGATGGTATGTAATGATATCAACCGCTTCGAGTTTGGGGATATGCTCATTGTATAGCGCTGCAGTGTACTGTCCATGAAGAAACATGTAGTCTGTATCAGTTGGCTGTATCTCATCTTGGGTATGTGGTATCAGATACTCCACCAGTTCGCTAATTTGTGCTGCTTGACGGCCAGAATAAACAAAATATCGTAAAATCGCTTGTCGATCAGTGTCAGAAAAAACAGTTGACAGTGTAGATTGTGCTATATCACCCCGATCTACAAAGGAGTCAGCTGTATCATCCGCATCAGCAGTTTGGGAATCAATAAAACGGATATGTTGAAGTGATTTAGCGTTTTTGACATCCACCCACGACTGAAGTCGTGGGATTCCTCTCGTGGGAGTCTCAGTCGTCTGAGTCCCCAAGAGCGACATTCCCACTCGATGTGGTACTCTGGTTTGTGTACTCCTTGTTGGCCGTTGTTTCCACCGCAATGGATGGCGGGCTATGGTGTTCCCGCCAGTTGTGATTGTTCCACTTGAGGTACACGGGCCGTGCCATCGGCCCTATTTTGTTGTTCTGCTGTCTTAGGAACGATTCTGACGCTCCAAGGTCGGCGTGCCCCTCAAACCCACACGTACACGTCAACGAATCCTCATGACGAACTGTTTCTTCTCGCTCGCCACACCCAGGGCACTCCTGACTTGTCCACGCCTCGGATTCTTCTTCAACCGTGGTTCCATACTCTTCACATACGTCTTCGAGGCGGTTGATGAATCGTCTGAAAGCCCAGAAGTTGTGCGTTTTCTCATTCACAACCGGCGACCAATGCGTTGAGAGAACACCCTTGATGTCTCCGACATACAACGTCGAAACACCTTCGTCGTGCAAGCGTTCCACGAGGTCACGAACAAGACTGTCTTGCGCGTGGTCGCGGCGATTCGTGCGCTTTCGATACAATCGGTCGATGCGCTTGCTGGTCTTTCGCTGGTTTTCGAGTAGCGACTGGTAGTGTGCGATTCGTTCCGTGGTTTTACGGAACTGCTCGAACAGGTCACGTCCTTCGTACAGGAATTGAGAGCCGATCGTTGTCGTGCAGGCGACGAGGTTGTTCGCGCCAACGTCCAGAGCGGTCATCAGACAGAGTCTGATGGGCAACCAGAAATCGAGGATTTCTGGTGACGGCTTCTTCTGAAGCCAGTGGTGAGTCCAGTCGAGAACGGTCTATAGTGACTGGTTGAAAGGCCCTGAACGTGTCAGCGGTTTCGTCGTACACAATTTCAAGTCGGTTCTGCTCGCCGCTCCACTTCGGGTCGCCCGATAGTTCAACGCGAAGACGCTGATTCCGATTTAATCCGAGTTCGTCTTTGAGTTCGGAACCAATCGGGATTTCGAGACGGGAGCGATTCCCGTACTCGATGGTGTACTGGTCGTTGCGAACGTAGGTGCGAAGCACTCGTCCATCTTCTTCATTGCCCCAGTACCCCGGTGGCGATGGTTTCTCACCGAGTATTCCAGCGTAGTATTTCTCATTGCTAGAAAAGAACGACCGCCACGCTTCGGAGTTCTTGCGGATGATTTGCTGGGCAACCGAACTGCTGAGGACGGCTTTGTATTTGCCTTCAAGACTGCCGGTATCAGCATCCCAGACGGTTTCGTTGTCTTCGAGGAAGGCTTGGCGGCGAGCGTAGTTTGTCTCGTTCCAGAGACTCGCAGAAGCATCCAACCAACGAACGAACACCTCACGCCCGTTCGTAGAGCGCGGGTGAACATCGAACTGGTTGGCTCGCTTCATCAATCAGTAGTACGAAATGTTGGTCTGTAAAGGTATGGATCAACGTGGGAGACTCGAACTGGCTATCGCTCACGGTTCGCGTCGTGTGTTGTCGGATTCATCCACGACTCAAGTCGTGGGCTTTCTCCTTGATTCTCTGTAACTCCGGCGGTAGTACCTGCAACAGCTCCAACAGATCCACAGACGAGTACAATATACCCTGGCTCTGAGAGAATAGTCCCCTCAACAGTTTGGTGAATAATAATAAAAGAGGATAACAAACCTGAGACACACACCCCACTAACGGTCCACTTGAGCACTTCAATCTGCTCAGAGGCTGTAAACTCTAGGTGTCCAATCTTGAACCCAATTATGATGAGTATTGTTGGGATACCAATGCTAACGAATAGTTGTGAGAGCCAGTGAATGAGAGGATCAGAATAAATAAGCGAGGTGAAGATTGCAGTAAGAAAGAGAATACTACCCAACGTGGTGATAACGAGCTCAGCGGAGGGATATGAAGATAGTATAGTACGTTTATGAATCATCGCAGTACCTACTGAGTACCACCGTAGTATGTACGTTTTTTTCAAATAAATACCGTGAATATCTCTTAAACTCTGTTATTTGGGAGATATCGTTGCACTAGAGTCATCGCTTACCTGATTGAGCTCCGCTAAATCTCGAATAATAAACTGATCCAGTTCTTTCCGGAGTGTCGTCGTCTGTTCACCTAGGGCAGACAGATCAGACTTTATATTACCAATTTCGATCGCAGTCTCTTCGGAAGAATTAGCAACGCGATCGCCAGTTGTTGCAAGTGTTCGGGCACCCTCCGCAACCGACATAATGGCTTGTGTTACTTCCTCAGTCGTTGCAGCACCTTCGTCAATTGCGCGCGAGACTTCATTTGTTGATGCTTCAAGGTTTGACATCGATCGGTTAACATCCTCAAAGATTGAACCGGTGTCAACGACCGTATTTCGACTATCAGTGATAGAGCTGCTCAGCGTTTGGATATTCGTCTGAACGGTAGACACATCCGAGAGAGTGGTCTCAATATCTGATTGGATTGTTGCGGAGTGCTGTTGCGTTTGAGTTGCAAGATTTTTGACCTCGTCAGCAACAACGGTAAATCCATCTCCTGCGTTGTTCCCATTACCACCTGCGCGTGCAGCCTCAATAGATGCATTAAGAGCGAGGATATTCGTACGGTCTGCAATCTCATCAATGAGTGATGTTGCGCTCTCAACCGAGTCCATCCGATCGCTCATTGTTTCAATGAGTTCAGTTACGGTCGAAACACGGCGTTCAACGTCATCCATAACGGTACCGCAGTCTGAATCTGTTTGTTGGCTTCCTGTGAGTTCTCTGCAACGCGTGTGGACTCGACAGAGACTTCTTCGGTACTTGAAGCGATCTCCTCAATCACGGCTGAGAGGTTGTTCATCTCATCACTTGCTGTTTCGAGTTTCTCAGCTTGCGTTCGAAGCTGATTAGAAAGCGATCGGACATCTTCTGCGTGTTCGTGTTGCGTGTGTTGAAGCGCATCCGCACGTGAGTACGTTGTTTCTGTTGTCTGTTCGACATTCTGAGCAAACGATCGGAGATCAGTTACAACAGCGGAGAGGTCGCGAGTCATTCGGAAATATGCACTGCTAACCTCCTGCATCGCAGTGATATTACTATCAGTCGGTGGGTTTTTGCTTAGATCACGATCCGCAACTGCAGTTAATGCGGTACCCATGATTGCTGCCTCTTCTCTGAGCGATTGGTTCAGTTGGGCAGCATTTGCTCGTTGTGTTTCGGCTTCTTGTCGTGCGGCATCGACCTCTTTTTGTTTCTGTTCAAGCGCTTCTATGTCTGCAACCCTCTCATCGAGATCTAAATGCGTCGATTCGAGTGATTGCCAGTGGAGTAAGATGGCGATTGCGAGTCCAGCAACGAAGATACCGTGAATAACTCCCCACGCAACCGGGTGTTGCATTGCAGCGGGGTGATTGTACACGTGAATGCCGCCGACAACACCAAAGATGCTGTGTTGAAAAACGACATAGAGGATCGAGACCGCAAACGGAACCCAATCTTCATACAGAGCAACGATCCCGACACCAACAAAATACAGAAAGTGGGCTTCAATGAATCCGCCCCAAAAGTATGCTAACACCGCAGCACAAGTCATAAAACCAAATGAGGCAAGCAACGAGCGTGTGCGTCGAGAAAGCGAAGGAACCGCAGCGAGTGTCGCAATAGCGGCGATACCTCCAACACCAGCAAAGGAGTGTGAGAACGGAATGGATGGAAATTCAACGCCGGTTAGTGCCCCAAGTCCAGTAAACCGGCTAATGGCGAACAAAATTGGCAGTTGAATAGCGATCGAAAATAGTACGATACGATGACGCTTCTCAAAAGAGCCATCTGTCACTCGTGTCCCATCGGGTGTTTTGGTAATGAATTCAAATAACGTGTGTCTGCCCCTCCTACCCCACGACCCAGTATCTTTCATTGGCTTGTATATAATATACAAGATCGGTTCATATAGATTCGGTACAAAATATCAAAGTGTAAAATTTGACACAGTGAAGTGTACAAACTGTCAATATATTACAATCATGTTGTAGACGTATTTGTATGTCTACTGAGACACGCTACAGGGGAATTGTATTCCACATAAAATATCCGGTAAGTGGCCGTTTCTCGTTAGTCGATCGAGAGCAGTCCAAGATCAGCGATTCGACTTGCAACGACTTCGACGCCTTCAATTGCCTTCTCTCGGGATTTAGCGCCGGTGACGACAATTTTTCCGGACCCGAACAAGAGAATAACTACTTCAGGGTCATCGAGGCGGTAGACGAGTCCTGGGAACTGCTCAGGCTCGTACTCGACATCTTCCAACCCAAGGCCGATCGCCATCGCATTCAGGTTAAGACTCTCGCCAAGGTCAGCCGAAGAGACGATGTTCTGGATTGTAATATCCGGTTCATCGGGGACTGGGATGCCAAGTGCTTCGAGTTTATCAAAGACAATGTTGATAGACTCGGTGAGTGATTCTGCGCTTTTTGAACCCGTGCAGACAATCTTCCCCGATCGGAAGATAAGCGTTGTTGCTTTTGGGTCGTTCATCCGGTAAACAAGTCCGGGGAAGTTGTCAGGATCATAATCTGATCCCGGGAGGTCTGTTGAGAGCTCCTCTAGTGCGAGCTCAAACCCAATTCCAGTCGATCCAACCACGTTCTGAATTTCGAGTGTATCACCAAACGACATCTACTACATCTATATTTATACTACTGGTTTATATACCCTACATCTTTGAGATCCGAAGTGTAGCATCGTTCATTTATATCTGTTTTTAAACTATTTAGACGTGCGATAGTACTAAAGAAATTTGAATAAGATTATTTCAAAATATATGTTAGAAATTAAGCGATAGTTGTTCTTTTCTAAAATTATGATTGTAGTCCTTGGTGTGGGAGTAGCCAGCGATCGAAAAGATTCAAGAGTATCTTAACACCCTCTGCTCCGATACTCAAGGTAGTCGTTGGTGTATGCCGATACAATCTGTTTCAGCGGTTCCGATATTGACAACGCTGTCAAATAGTTCTTTGAGCGTATCTATTGTCGGTACGTCCGTTGTATTAGGGTCAATTAAACAAATGACTGTGAACTCCTGGATCGCTGCTTTTGTGGCAACAGTTTGAAGGAAATCAAACGTCTCGACAAGCCCTGAAAACTCCTTAATGGGTGTGATAGAATCAATACAAAATACGCCGTTTGTGTTATCTGTATCCCACTTGTGTGTCCCATTTGTAAGTTGGATTCCAAGCGCAGTCAAGTCAGCAGGAGAGCGGATATACGTAACAGATGCCTGAATTTCTCCTGCGGTCACCGTAGAATCGAGATCGTTTAAATACTGATTTGCCGTAATAATGGTAAACGATCGTGGTTGTTTTCCCACATGTGTCTCCCATAAATTAACAACTGAAGTTGGTGACTGTGTCAGTGATACATACATTATATCAAGTGACGCAGGGTCGTGTGGAGTGCATAGGTCAACGATGGCAGGAGTACGGAGGGAATCAAACTGTGACGCAATCAAAAGCGTGTCTGGAACTGTAATCTGCGATGAGATTGCATTCTCGTGCGGTCCAACTCTCGGCGTAGGTGCCATTGTTATATTTTTGTCATCAGATGTAATAATATGCTAGCTATTTAACATACAAAGATGCAACGGAGAGAGACAGCAATATAACCTACAGAGTGGTCGTAGACGCGTTCTATTACGCTTTTTCGATCGCGCTTCGAGTACAGTGTTAGATTCGTCAGTCGAACACAAAAACACACCGATCAGACGAAGTACTATGCGTTCCGTTGACGACCTTCAGGGTGGGAGAATGTCAACGATGCTCTACAGAGCTCAAATGACATCCTCCTCGCCGTTCACGGCGAGGTTTCCTCACGCTGGGGGTATCGCTTACCGACCCACGGAGGCAACTTGCGGGTTCGTATGCTCCTCGTTGAGACGGAAAGAGCGTGGTAACTCCGACCAGTTGTGGTCGTCCCACTTGAGGCATACAGGCCGCTGTTGCCGAGAAACCTCGGCAAGCCGCCAGATGTTATCTGGCGATACCCATCGACCGTGTTACTGTCGTCTGCCGTTGACGAGACGCGAAGCGTCTCGTTCGCCAACCAGAACTCTTTGAGTTCTGGTGACGTCGAAGGAACGTCTCCGACGCTGTGAGGTCAGCGTGCCCCTCGAAGCCACACGGACACGTCAACGTATCACGGTGCCGCGTCGTATCCTCTGTCGAACCACAATTCGGACACTCCTGACTCGTCCATGCTTCAGATCGCACCTCCACTGACATACCGTATTCTTCGGCAGTATACATCAATCGTTTCACGAACGCTCGAAATGCCCAGAAGCTGTGCGTCTTCTCGTTTGTTTTGACCGACCAGTGAGTTTCCAACACATCGGTCAAATCGCCCACGTACACTGTCGAAACACCTTCATCGTACAATCGTTCAATCAGGTCGCGTGCGAGCGCGTCTTGGGCGTGATCGCGTCGTTTCGTCCGGCGGTCGTACAGCTGTCGGATACGGTGACTACTGTATCGACTATCTTCCAACAGCGATTGCAGACGGG
>SL_7KL_010_BRINEDRAFT_10000461_pt1 | contig 19251 bp, 18 predicted proteins | sample SodLak_010_BRINE_FD_10663 | JGI IMG/M metagenome (IMG submission 10663)
CCCGCTTCAACAACACCTGCATCGAGCAAGTCGCGGCCAGTGTCATAGACACGATCGCAGACACGACCCTCCAAACACTGACTTGTCATGACGACGGTTGTGCCGTCGGTAATGAGCGCTTCAATGCGTGGAATGAGATCCGTATGAACATGGCCCAGACCCGTTCCCTCTATTACAACGCCTGCTTTTCCATCAAGATAGTCCCATGCAGCAGGGTCCATCCCTGGCGTGAACTTAACCAGCTCGACAGCAGACTCAAGCTCATTGTTCAGTGTGAGCGTTGCATCGTCGCGTTTCGTATATGATCGAGCAAACTCGATACCCTCGGTTGCAACGTCACCCTGAGAACCTGCTTTTGCGGCGGTCTCGTAAGTCACGGTCCCGAGCGGTTTGTTCCCGATCGTTTCAAACGCATCTCGCCGTGAGGTGTGGTTCTTTCTGACGCGTGTCCCACGATGTAATGCGCAGTAGTCGTCATTCTCGCTGCCGTGCATACAGACAAGCACCTCCGCACAGTCCGATTTCGCGGCCTCGACGGCACAGATTGCATTCATTACATTGTCCGAGGATGGCCGATCGGCCGATCGCTGACTACCTGTAAAGACGATCGGAACGGGCGTCTCCAGCATGAATGAGAGCGCAGCCGCAGAGTACTGCATTGTATCAGTACCGTGCATGACGACAACACCATCTGCGCCGGCTTCGATCTCCTCGTACGCCGCTGTTGCAAGCGCTTGCCAGATCGAGGGGTCCATGTTCTCCGAAAGGATATTTGCGACGACGCGGCCGCGATAGTTGGCTCGGCCTGCTAGCTCTGGAACCGCACGAAGAACATCTTCGGCATCAAACTGTGCGGTTACGGCACCGGTTCGGTAGTCAACGGTGGATGCAATTGTTCCACCGGTTGAAATGAGCGAAATTGTGGGGAGGTCGTCGTCAAATGTGATCTCAGAGACTTCACTATCATCGCTNCCATCGCCGGATTCACCGACCGCGTATACATCCGACTCAAGAATGTCAATATCTGCATCCTCACGGCTGATACCAATATTGTATCCGCCGTCGAGTTTGAGCACAAGATGGTTGCTGTCAGATGATGGCATCAGTACGCCTTCATTTGTGACATCCGCATGGGTAACGCGAATACGATCGCCTGGTTGCATACGCTACCGTTTCCGGCCAGCAGACTTGAAACCAACCTTTCGATCCGGGTGGCACAACAGCCAAGAGCATTGGTCTCCAACGAAGGATATGCAACGCTCAGATACTCGCTCTACTACCGACGAGAGCCAAGAGCGCACTGCACCTCATTCGCTTTCGGATATCGGCTCTGATTTGCAGGCAGACACCGCAACGGAGCAAAGCACGTCCTCACGCGTTGGAATGGACGGATCGTGGTTCTCGGTGAAATTTCTGCTTGCGTCTGTGTTACTGATCGGAACCGGTGCCGTTCTTGGCGGGATGATTCCGATTGTTGGAGCACTGGGTCGAATCGGCGGTGTCTTTTTGGCTGCGTTTTTGCTTGGAACCGTTACAAACACCACTCGATACGTTGAGACTGGTGTGGCTGGTGCAGGTGTGGTTGCACTCTCGTTTGCGATCGGACTGCTCTCCGTTGGCGTCTTACCCGTTGGATTAGACTTCCTGCAGCAGTACGGTATCGGGTTTTCTGCGCTTGGAGCTGCTATCGGTGGGCTCACGGCAGTTGTTGGACACTACTTCGGGCGCGACCTTCGATCAGGATTGACCGATGAAATTCCCTCGAAAAACTGACTGTTCACTGTATCTGAAAACTAACTACGTACTGAACGTCCCTCTCTTTCGGTATGTCTCTGAGCCTCCCAAATCCATGGGAGAACGTCGAAGATGCCGACTGGCTCCATCTCACAGACGGTGAGGAGGTCAAGTGGAGCGGCCGTCCATCTCGATACACAATTGCACCCGTCATTGCCGGTGGAATACTCCTTGCAGCGGCGGGAATATTTATTACGTGGTGGTTCAGACCCGTTGCTGTTGAATCAATTGCACCCGATGTATTCGGATTTGCGCCGCTTTTGATCTCCGCTGTTGGCATGTCGATCGCACTTGGTGTCTATTTGAATTGGCTTCGGCTGTTGTATGTGATCACTGATGAGGAGATATACGTCAAACACGGATTGATTTCACGAGATGTGACACAGGTCCGGCTCGATCGGGTGCAGAACACGGCATACAACCAGTCAGTTATTGAGCGATCGCTCAACTACGGCAACGTACGAATCTACACTGCTGGAACAAGCACGGAGGATATCACGCTTGATCATGTGCCAGCACCAGCTCGCGTCAATCGGATTCTGACTGAGTTGCTGAGCAACGAATCACGATCGCGTCACTATACGCTGACAAAATAACGTCGTATCATCGAATCTCCCATCTGTTTGCTCTGTCAGTAATAACACCTAATTCTTTGAGTCGAGTCAACGCACCCTCCACAACGTGTGCGGGTGCATTCACTTGTTGTGTTATTGCATCCGTTCGACCGTCAGTGCCGTCGATCGCTGCAAGAACCTCTGCATAGAACCGACTATCGGAGTTTGTGCCGAGTTGGTCGTTGAGTCGATCGAGAAGGTCGGTTATTCGCCCATGTACCCATCGCTGTGCTAATGACAGTTCGTTCTCAAGCGATTGGAGCTCGCTGAACTCGTTGGCTAACTCCGAGAGCGAATCTGAGTTTCCGTTTGGCGTTGTGTCAATCGAAAGATGTGGACATCGCCCGGACATATCCAGCGATGAGCTGGCAGGATACGCACTTTTGGCACCAAAGCCATAGGGCGACACATTGACCTCAAGTCGCAGGCTTCGAGAGATATGGAAGTATTTTCGACGCTGATCATCAGTGTGGCTCTCAATTAGGCCTGCCTCTTCAAGCTTTCTGAGGTGGTCAATAACGGCTTTGGGACTGACACCGAGGTACTCGCTGATCTCGGTTACGTAACACGGTTTGTGTGACAACAGCCGGAGAATCCGCCGGCGGTTCTCATTGCCAAGGAGATCTAACAGTACCGCAGAGTCCATTAACCGGAGGTAAGTCTTTGGACTTGAAAACCTTGTCTACCACGAAACTGTTATATTTTTGATGGCTGCTCAAGCCGATCGAACATCCAACTGGCAAGCAGCACCGAGCCGATCGAGAGCGAAACAGTTGCTGTCGCAAGGAATAGACCCGGTTCATACCGAATCGGTGGATGATAGCCAAATCCATAGTCGAAAATGTCGTTCACGAGTAACAGCCCAAGCGATGTGATGAGTGCACCACGTGTTGTCTTCCCATAGTGTGGAATCACAAACGCGAGGACAACAAAGAGCAGATGCGTGAATAGAATAAACCAATACGCGTACAGCGAGGCAATATCAAACCCAATATACAAATCAACGCGGCGATTGAGCGCGACGAACGTCCAGAGCCCATACTTTACCAACCAGACAAATGCAAACGTGTGCAGGTACGCTAACGGGAGGTTGATAGGCGCATCGCGGAGTCGATTGTTGAGGTTTGGAAGGAGTGTCGCAAGCGACAGTGTGGCAAGTGCGATCGCGGTTGGAGAATCTGCATACAGCGGCCACAGAAACGTCGGAACCGAGGGCATTGTTTCAACATAGTAGAGGATACCAACGAGAAACGCCATTGCATTAAGCAGCAGCAGGACGACCAAACTTGGTGCATTTGAGAGATAGTATTCCGCAGATTTTTCAGGGATTGGTCGTCGAAGCGAAGCCATTGTGTATCGTATTGCATACGTTTTCTCAAAGTGGTTACTGTCAAAAGACAGCCAACCAACGGTAATAAAATGACACATAGTTTTTTTAATAGATCATCCTAAGCGGTTGACACCATGCAACCGAGGCGGTTACAGACTCCAAAAAACCTTGTTGAGCAGTGGGATACTGTTTTCACCGCACTGTCAGAAGAGCCTCGTCGACAGCTTGTAGCATCACTAAGCGATGCAGACCGCGATGCCAGTGTATCGCTTCCACTCGCAGCGATGTCACCAACAATTGGCCCGGGTGCAGAGACGCTTACTATTGAACTCTACCATCAACATCTCCCACTACTTGCCCGACACGGATTTGTTGAATGGGATGAGGAAAAAGACCGTGCGTGGAGAGGACCGAATTTTACTCAGGTAGAGATAGTGATGAACTTGCTGCAGCAAAACGCAGTCGTGCTTCCGGATTCGCTTGTCTATGGGTGTCAGCGACTGGAGCGTGAGCGGAGAAATGCCTGAGGTAAGCACGTTAGCGTTCTGTTTGAAATTCAGCCGTAGTAGTTGGTGAATTATCGTCAAAAAGTTATCGGGCGGCCCGACCGAAAATAGAGACAAGGTTCAAGATGTAGGATGTAGTATGTTATCATTGGACTATGGATATAACCGATATTGTTGTGCAGGAGTTCGTCGAAGTAGACGCTGACGAGCGTCTCGGCAAAGTCCGCTCTCTGTTTGAGTCGAAGAATCCGAAAGGTATCATCGTTATGGAAGACGGTGAATATGCAGGTGTGATCGGTGAGTCCGAACTTGTCAAATCACGCATTGAACACGACACCAAGGCAAGTGTCTTGATGAAGTCTGCACCACGGATTGACGAGCATGAAAACATCCGAGAGGTTGCGCGGCTCCTCACAGAAGGAGATGTCCGAATTGCCCCTGTCTACGCTGGTGAGAAACTTGTCGGTATTATTACTACTGATGCAATTCTCAACGCTGTGCTTGACAATCTGGATGTTTTGGATGTCGAACAGGTCTACTCTGGAGACCCACTCACGATTACTGATCAATCTCGAATCGGGCAAGCAATCAACCGCCTCCGTGAACACGGTGTTTCGAGGCTCCCAGTGACGGATGGTAATGGAAAATTAACTGGTGTATTAACAACACACGATATTGTTGATTTTGTCGTTCGTGATCAAAATCGACAAGAGAAAGGCGATCGGAGCGGTGACATCGATCGAATGCTTGATCTGCCAGTCTACAATCTTACAACAAGCCCAGTCTTGACGACCACACCAAGTGAGTCAGTGAAAGATGCAGTCAAGCGAATGCTGGAAAACGATATTGCAGGCCTCATTGTGACGCCGGATGACGCTGAGACGGTTCTCGGTGTTATGACAAAAACGGACATCATGAGGGCATTGACCTTCACTGAAGAGTCACAGATGGACGTCCAGATCACGAATGTGGATCTGATTGATACAATCAGCCGAGGAGAGATCACAGATTCGATCACCCAGGTGGTTGACAAGTACAAGCAGATGGATGTACACCACGCACATGTCCGATTCCACGAACATAAAGAGAAACTCCGTGGAACACCGTTGATTCAGTGTCAGATCCGTCTTCGAACAAGCCATGGCCAGGTTGCAGGCTCCGGTGAGGGGTACGGTGCAGACCACGCATTCCACGTTGCACTTGATAAACTTGAGCGAAACGTTCTAGAGATGAAAGGCATCAATGCGGATGAAAAGTACCGCGGGCAACTACTCCGTAAGCTTGGCGAATTGTAACACGACTATCCGATATCACTTGCAGTCAACCCAGTGTCGGTGATTTGGAACGTCACTGAGTCACCAGCTGCCTTTGCTCTGTGTTTTTCTAGTGTTGCACGTCTGTTGCCCCCACGAAAGCGATCGAGTCGAAGAACAACGCCGGTCCAGTGTTCAAGCGTATGGCCACCAAGTGCACGTGCTCGGTCACTGTCACTGTCAGGGTCAGAGAACACCTGATTCGTAATCACAACGGCGATATCATGTTTTCTGGCTAACGAGAGCAAGTGGGTGATCTGTCGGGCGACCGCTCTGAGTGCTTCACCACCAGTTTTATCATCCGTTCGTTGAAGCCGATAGAATCCGGTTGCACTATCGAGTATAATGAGTTCGATCGACTCAACAAACTCTTCGGCATCACGAACGGCTTCTGCTTGCTCATCAAACGAGAGTGCTTCCGAAATAATAAGCCGAGACGCAACCTCCTCAACTGGTTCATCAGTTTGTCCCTCAATCAACTGTTGAAATCGATCAGCAGATAGCCCTTCTGTATCAATGTAGAGTGCGCGATTGCCCGCAGCCGCGACAGAGACTGCAGCAGAGAGTGCAAGATTTGTTTTCCCCGCTGCAGGCTGTCCATAAATCTGTGAGACGGTCCCACGTTCAAATCCCCCACCCAGTAGCTCATCAAGGGCTGCACACCCGGTCGAGACTGGTGCATTCATGGAGAATAGTTATTATGGCGCTTGCAAAAGCACCCCGATTACGCTTGAGTACGCCGGGACCGCAGCGTTTTTTCGGTTGAGTGACTACAAGCGGGTAGTGATTGTCGTCGCAACGAATGATTTTCGGCTCTATCACGAAGCGGTGAATGCGCTCCGAGATAGAGGTGTCAGTTTCACGACCGTAACACCAGGTGAGACGCTTCCAAAGGGGACCACGGTAGTGCTCACTGCAGAGACTGACCCGATCGATATCAACGGCCAAACCGATATTGAGCAGGTGTACGCTGATCCGGATGACATTCGGCCTGCGATCGAGGACGTACTCACGATCCTTCGTACCGGAGACGATCGGCTCATCGTCGGCGTTGATCCAGGGCCACGGCCAGGGATCGTTGTCATGTCAGGAGACACCGTCGTTGCAGCGTTTCAGGTTCCGGTGACCGAAGCGGTATCGGTAATTGCTCGTGAAGTTGCGGATACGGAGAATCCACTCGTTCGTATTGGTGATGGTGCACGGCTACACGGAGCACGAATTATCAACGAGTTAACTGATGTGACGATCGAACTTGTCGACGAAACAGGAACCACACCATACCTTGGGGCTGGAGCGCGGGGAGCAGGTGACATTCTTGCAGCGACAAATATTGCACAGATTGAGGGGGAACAGATTACAACCAGAGTCATCGAGCCGACCGCAGGCGAACTCCAGCGAATCCAAAATGAGTCCAGAGTTCGGTCCGGTGGCGATCGGACAATCTCTGCATCGCTTGCACATGACGTTGCAGTCGGAGCGTTGACGATCGAGGAGGCGCTATCCGAACACGAAAATCAAAGAGGGTCGTGAAACGCTACTCACTGCTTCAAGAGCGATCGTGGACAACTGACTCGGCCCGTCGCATAATTTCTCGAATCGGAATGTCAGTCGCTTCGGCCATCGCTGCTGCATCGTCGTACTCTGTGCTCACATCGTACTGTGCTCCGGACTCCGTTGTCGCGACTTTCACCGCGACTTCGTACGTTTCGCCGTCGTGTTCGAGCGAAACGGTCTCAAATGATCGGTGTGCCGTCCACCGATGGCCTGCACCATGCTCTCGAATGCCGAGCGTCCCCGTTTCTGTGGCAAGAGTATATGCAACCCGTTCTGCATCTTCAGGTCGAACAATAACTTTCACCAGGTGCCCTGGACGAGATTTTTTCATTGTCACCGGGACGATCGAAACATCCCGTGCTCCTACCTTTTTGAGTGTCTGTTGTAGCCCCCCAAGGGTCTCCGGAGTCGCGTCATCAAGATTGGTTTCCAAGACAGAGATCCGTTCTCGTGGGAGTCGATCACCACTTGTCCCGACCGTTGCCCGGAGGACGTTTGGGTGGTGCGGAAACGTTTTTTTCCCCGCGCCGTAGCCACTGTGTGTCGTGTTGAGTGTTGGGAAATAGTCGACACCATCTGCGATCTCCGCAAGGATTGCGGCTGCAGTTGGTGTACACAGTTCAGCCTCGATCGGCCCCCCTTGGATCGACCACGCTGCATCGGTCGCAATCTCCGCGACAGCCGGTGCTGGAATCGGATAGATGCCATGGCTCATTTCAACGTCACCGCCACCAACAGCTATCGGTGTTGTGACGACGCGGTCTGGATTCAGTTCAAAGAGGAGGGCCATCGTTCCAGTGATGTCTGCGATCGCATCGTCTGCGCCAACTTCATGGAAGTGTATTGAATCGAGCGACTCGCCGTGAATTTTTGTTTCTGCCTCGCCTAACCGCCTGAATGCACCTTTTGCATTGTTGATGACTGGTTTCGGGAGGTCCATCGACTCAACGATACTGATGACTTCTGTATAGCTTCGATGTGGACCGTGGCCCTCTGCAGGCGTATTATCGCCATGCGTATGTGTATGAGTATGCCCAGGGTCCGTTTCGTCGCTGGGATGTGCCTGCTCGTGCGCGTGGCCAACATGAGAATGATCATGGCTATGGCTGTGATCATGACTATGGTCGTGCTCATCATGCGGTTCGTGGCTGTTGGTGTGGCTAGTTGGACTGTCCGTGTCGTGGGATTCTCCGTCGAGAAGCACAGAGACCGTCGTTGAATCAATTCCATTTTTTACGGTGGTGTCCACCGAGAACGAGAGATTAAGTGCGTCTTCGATCGGTGAGAGAGCCGATCGGTTAGCCCCCACTGCAATGAGCGCTGCAAGAAGCATATCACCGCTTGCACCGCTCCGGCCATCAAATACCAGTGTGTTCATAATCGACAGTAGCCGGCGGATCGTAAAATAGTCTACATCTCGAATCCGAATCACAGAGTGATACACTTATGTTCGTGCTCGCGCGAACGACAGTCGAGTTCGTATGGAGAACGCGGTAAGCACAGTCGAGTATATAACACGATCAACGTCCAGAGTGCAGGTGTTACTATCGCTCAACGATGGAGCGAAAGACCTAGAGGCGCTCGAGCTAGAGATATCCGCGTCGGGGCGAACCGTTCGACGAGCAGTTGATGGACTTATTGAAGAGGGGTGGGTAAACAGATGTGGGCACGAGTACGCCGTCACCAGCACTGGAAGTGCATTTGCGACACGGCTGGGCACGTTTTTACGACAAACAGAGACACTCCTTGAGCTGCAGACGTTTTTTGAGTGGTTCCCAGACGCAGTGTGTTCGCTTGATCCGATCGAATTTGAAGATGCAACAGTGACCGTCCAACAGCCACACTCGCCGTACCAGCCACTGGAGCGGACACTTTCGCTAATCGATCTAGCTGACGAAATTAAGACGATTGCACCGATTAATTCACCATTTTACAATGATTCCTACTACGAGCGGATTACCGATGAGGAGATTACTGCTGAGACTGTGCTCCCCCATTCGGTATTCGATGCAATCCGAAACGCAGATACTGAACAGTTCCAAGAAGTACTCGACACAGGGAGGGTTGAAGTGTATGTCTGTGACTTACCGCTCTCATTTGGATTGTTGATAACAGAAAATATGGTTGCTATCGGAGCGTACGATCACAATAACTCNCTGCGGGCATTAATAGAATCAAACACACCGGTTGTCCGAGAGTGGGCGGAAGATGTCTTTGCGGAGTATAAAAACGGCAGCGAGAAAATCACCACACCGATAAATAATGAGGTATAGTGACAGCCCGTGTCAAAAAGACAGACCGTGTCGTGGCGACGCAAGATGACTTTATTATGTTTGTCTCTCTTGTTACTAACGCAGCCGTAATTGAGATAGTTGATCCCCACTGGCGGCCCTCCTACTGCAATAAATAACGCCGCCCATGTCTCAGTTGCGGTTACACACTGCCCAGTCAGCACAACGCATGCCCTGCGTTGTTTTTGTCTCAAGTACTCGTATTTCCGTCAACCATTAGTACCATCGTCACCGTACCATGTCACATGGTGACAATGCAGGCTCTCATACAGACGCAAACATATCAATTTAGGCGAACAAAGGACTTATCTCCAAACCAGACGGAGTTTTCTGTACCCGCTACGAGCCAACAATGAACGAAGTGCAACTTGAAGTGGCGAAGGCGTACCCGAACGATTCGGGGCGTGGAATCGCCCGTTTAGACCCCGACACACTGCTGCATCTAAAGCTCTCTCCAGGGGATATTATTGAGATTGAAGGTGCAGAACTCACTGCTGCCAAGGTTTGGCGTGCAGATAGACAGGATTGGAATACAGATACCGTCCGAATTGACGGATTCACTCGACAGAATGCAGACGTTGGAATTGGCGAACGAGTGACAATTCGGAAGGCAGAGGCGGAAAAAGCCGATCGGCTTGTGCTTGCTCCACCGGAGGAGGCAAGCGTCCAGTTCGGCTCTGATGCAGCCGGAATGGTGAAGCGACAGATCCTCAAACGACCTGTCGTCCAACGCGACATCGTCCCGGTGATGAGTTCGACAAATCATCCGTTTATGCGATCGCCAGGACAGGCAATTCCGTTGATTGCAGTGGAAACTGAGCCCGAAGGGGTTTGTCTGATCACTGAGGATACGGATGTCGAACTCCGTGAGGAACCAATCAGTGGATTCGAAAAAACAGGTGGTGGCATAACCTACGAAGATATCGGTGGCCTCGAAAACGAGATCCAACGCGTTCGTGAGATGGTTGAGCTGCCGATGAAGCATCCGCAGATCTTCAAAAAGCTCGGCATTGAGCCGCCGCAAGGTGTGTTGCTTCACGGACCGCCTGGAACCGGAAAAACACTGCTCGCAAAAGCAGTCGCCAACGAGACCTCTGCAAGTTTCTTCTCTATTGCTGGCCCGGAGATCATCTCAAAATACTACGGTGAATCAGAGCAACAGCTCCGAGAGATCTTCGAAGATGCGAAAGACGAGTCACCAGCGATCATCTTTATCGATGAATTGGATTCGATCGCCCCAAAACGCGAAGATGTGACTGGTGAAGTTGAGCGGCGTGTTGTCGCCCAACTGCTCACAATGATGGACGGCCTCGAGGCCCGTGGGCAAGTGATCGTCATTGCAGCAACAAACCGAGTGGATTCGGTTGATCCAGCACTGCGTCGCCCGGGGCGATTCGATCGTGAGATTGAGATCGGTGTTCCCGACGAAGTTGGACGAAAGGAAGTGCTCCAGATCCACACCCGAGGTATGCCGCTTTCGGATGATGTGTCGCTCGATCACCTCGCAGATGAGACACATGGCTTCGTTGGTGCAGACATCGAGAGTTTGACCAAAGAAGCTGCCATGAAGGCACTTCGCCGATATCTCCCAGAGATCGACCTTGATGAGGAGGATATCCCACCAAGCCTCATTGATCGGATGATTGTCAAGCGGCAGGACTTCACCGGTGCGCTTTCAGAAGTCGAGCCATCCGCAATGCGAGAGGTGCTTGTCGAACTCCCAAAAATCACATGGGACGACGTTGGCGGTCTCACGGATCCGAAACAAAAAGTCAAAGAAAGCGTCGAGTGGCCGCTGACAAATCCCGAAAAATTCGATCGGATGGGTATTGACGCACCAAAAGGTGTGCTCCTCTACGGCCCGCCAGGGACCGGAAAGACGCTCATGGCAAAAGCGGTTGCAAGCGAGACAAATGCGAACTTCATTTCGGTTCGTGGTCCACAACTGCTTTCGAAATGGGTCGGAGAATCCGAGAAGGCAATCCGACAGACGTTCCGAAAGGCACGGCAAGTGAGTCCAACAATCATCTTCTTTGATGAGCTGGACAGCCTTGCACCCGCTCGTGGCCAAGAGATGGGCAACAATGTGTCAGAGCGCGTTGTGAACCAGCTTCTGACTGAGCTTGATGGGCTCGAAGAGATGGGCAATGTGATGGTCATCGGTGCGACAAACCGTCCAGACATGATCGACCCAGCACTGATCCGATCGGGTCGGTTCGATCGACTTGTCATGATCGGCCAACCCGACGAGGAAGGCAGAGAGCAGATTCTCCGAATCCACACCGGAAACACACCGCTTGCAGCGGATGTGAGCCTTCGAGAGATTGCGGAGATAACCGATGGCTACGTCGGCTCCGATCTTGAGTCGATCGCTCGTGAAGCCGCAATTGAGGCGCTGAGAGAGACCGACGATGCCGAGGAAGTCGAGATGCGACACTTCCGAAAGGCAATGGAGTCGGTGCGTCCAACGATCAACGAGGATATTATGTCCTACTACGAGGATATCGAACAGCAGTTCAAAGGTGGCGGCAGCGATCGATTCCGCGAACAGCGCGACGGACGTATCGGGTTCCAGTAGCGTCGCATCGGAATTACACTTCGACCGGTGTTGGCTCTTTATATGAAATCGGAGTATGATTTCGGTACGGAGATTGTAGGTTGTGTACCAAAAGCAGGCAAGTAAACCCTCAATATCCACTGATAGTCACACATGTATATTTATTGCCGGTGAATAACGAGTAACTTCATCAAATTTTGAAATTATATGAGCGGTTCATGTTTTTAAATTGCGTTACAAAATATACAGGATACGACTCAGTTGCTGTAATGGAAGAAATGGATCACTCCTACCGGTCGACACGGCGAAAGTACCTCTCGGCAACAGCTGCAATTGGAGGACTTGCGATTGCATCCGGAACAGCAAGTGCATGTGATGAGAAAGACAAAAAGAAAGATGATGAGAAGCGTGCTGATGAGCGTCGCGAAGAACTTGATAAATTTACTGATGGGGTTGAGTCTGAAGACACAGATCCAACAGAGATTGACTCACCAACAGTGATCACAGAGCCCGGTGCTTACGTGATTACCGAGGACATCGAAACAGACCTGCAACGAGGTGAGGCCTGTATATTTGTGAAATCGGATAATGTGACAATCGATGGGCGGGACAATACACTACGAGGTGGCGGTAGCGGTGCAGGTATCTTTGTCTTAGATTCAACTAATGTCCGTGTTCGAAACTGTAAAATAGAGAACTTTTTGTTCGGAGTTACATATTTCGAAGCGGCAGATGATGGTGTGGTTGATGGGTGTACTGTAACTAACTGCACAGAAGGAATTGGGATTGACGATGCTACCGACAACGTTGTCAGAAACTGTACGCTTCGCGAGTCGAAATTGGTTGTTGAGTTTGATTCTATTGGAACGGTGTTAATAAATAATGAAATCACAGATGTCCCTGATAGAAATGGGGTCTCTCTTGCAGATTCATCGCGTTGTTATGTTATTGACAACAAGGTAACAGGGAGTGAACAATCTGGGCTCTTCTGTGACTCTGTTATCACATCCACGATTAGTGGCAACGAGTTCACAGACAATGGTGCATACGGCATCGAGCTTGACTTCTGCGAAGATAATCGAATTACGGACAATGATCTCAGCGATAACGAAGATGGTGCATGCAACCTTGAGAACTCAGATGCTAATTTATTCAGAGGGAATGATCCCGCGTGCGGGCCAGATGAGTAGATAGCTACCGTTTATTTGACCTCTACATCGTCCGTCTGTGGCGGCTCAGCGACCGTTTCAATCCGATCGGCGAGCCACGCTGTTGCATCAACAACAGTTTGCTTGTCGGTCCCAACCAATTTAATTCGATTCGGGGCAGGGCGTCGCGCAGGGTAGCTTCCAGCAACAATCTCAAACCGTTCGTGGAGTTCAGCAAACGTCTCACCCATTGCTCCTTCAGGAACTGGTGTATAGAGCGTTTCTGTGATCCGATCACCACCAAACTGGTCTGCAATCTGATCAAACATCGCGCGCATTTCATCTGGAATTCCCGGAAGGACAAACACTGTTTCGAGGATACATCCTGGTGAGAGCCCGACTTCATTGAGAAGCGGTTCTGCACCGGCCGGAATCGACGCCTGTGCATCCGGATCAACCCGAAGGTCGTATGTCTCTACGAGCTCTGGATGGTCGGCTCGATATTGAGCCATCGTTTCGAGCACATCCTCACGCGCAGCATCATTGACGTCGACTGATTGTCCAAACGCACCAGCAACGGCCTCCATTGTGATGTCGTCGTGGGTTCCACCAAGCCCACCAGTTGTGATCACGGCATCAAAGGTCGAACTCCACTCACGGATTGTATCCGCAATGAGTTGTTGTTCATCGGGGACAACCAAAATACGTTGGACCGTTGCACCACGCGCTGTGAGCTGTCGTGCAAGCCAACTTGCATTGGTATTTTCGGTGTCACCAGACAGCAACTCATCCCCGATCGTCAGCAGTGCAACGTCCATATCGGGTATGAGGGAGCCAAAGAGAAAGAACGTTTCCGAGCGGTACCGACTTAGTAGATCAGTTCGTCGTTGTTCTCGATCATGTACAGCGTCCGTGCTGCGATATTGACCGCATGATCGCCAACACGTTCGAGGTCACGGATAGTAAGAAGTAGTCGCGAGACATCCTTCATAAGGATCGGGATGTCCTCATCGTTATTTGAGCGCTCCCCTTCGATCAGATCACGGACCACAATTTCGCTTGCGATTTCACAGAGTTCGTCAAGTTCGTCATCTTTTTCAGCGACCTCATAACACATCTGTGGTCGATCGCCGGAGTATGCAGTCATGGCCCGATCGAGCATCTCAAGCGTTATGTCTCCGAGTCGCTGGATGTCAACATCTGGAAACACATCACGCTGGGCGTTTTTTGCATACTGCCCGAGATTTGTCGCAAGATCCGCAATCCGTTCTAAATCAGTAATTATCTTGAACGATGCTGCAATAAATCGAAGATCACCGGCAACTGGTTGTTGGAGTGCAATCAAGTTGATACAGTCCTTTTCAAGTTCGAGGTACATCTCGTTGATTTCTCCGTCACCAGTTATGACCTCCTCAGCAAGCTGGGCATCTTTCTGTGCTAGTGCATCCAGGCCCATTCGAAGCCGTTCCGCAACGACCTCACTCATATAGAGAACGTCACCGCGAAGATCTTCAAGCTTGGTTTGATATTCGTTTCGTGGCATATCCTACCTCAATTCGGATGACGCAAAAGGGTTGTCCTCAGAGTGTGTCTGTGATCTATATAGACACTTAGGAATATATATACAAAACTATCCGAATTTACCGGTGATATAATCTTCGACACGTTGACTCTGTGGATTTTCGAAGATCCTGTTTGTATCGTCGAACTCAACTAGCTCTCCACCAGTAAGGAACACGGCTGTTTTATCCGAAATTCGTGCCGCTTGCTGCATATTGTGCGTGACGATAACCACCGTAAAGTCTCGAGAGAGTTCCTCGATCAGGTCCTCGATCTGGGCAGTCGCAATCGGGTCAAGCGCAGATGCGGGCTCGTCCATGAGGATTACCTGTGGGTCAACGGCGATCGCACGAGCGATACAGAGTCGCTGCTGTTGGCCACCGGAGAGGTCAAGGCCTGACGTATGAAGTTTGTCTTTGACCTCATCCCAGAGTGCAGCGCCCTTGAGCGCATTCTCGACCTTCTGATCCATATCCTCCGTTTTTCCTTGGATCTTTAATCCATAGGCAACGTTATCATAGATCGATTTTGGGAATGGATTTGGTTGTTGAAACACCATCCCGATCCGACGGCGAAGGACAACCGGATCAACATCGTCATCATAAATGTTCTTTCCACGAAACTCGATTTCCCCGTCAACACGGCAAACATCAATCTGATCATTCATCCGATTAATGCAGCGGAGGAACGTCGATTTTCCACAGCCTGATGGGCCAATCATCGCAGTAACTTGTTTTTCAGGGATCTCCATTGAGATATCCTGCAATGCCTGGTCCTCACCATAGAACACATCAACGCCCTTTGCTTCAACAATGGTATCGCTACGTGTTGTGGCTCGATCGGACAACCCAGACGATGTATCAACAACCGACTCAGTGCTCCCGACAGGGTCGGCCGTTCCAGAATCATCGGCAGAAGTCATTTCGTAACAGCATATATATGGTTCAAGCAGATACCTGTTGCGGAGTTAGCCCGTTCAAGTTGTACAACAGACTATCCAAATTTACCCGTAATATAATCTTCAACCTGCTTGTGTTCTGGATCTTCAAAGATTCTTTGTGTTTCACCAAATTCAACGAGTTCTCCGCCTGTGAGAAAGACTGCAGTTTTATCCGAGATTCGGGCAGCCTGCTGCATGTTGTGTGTGACAATAATAACGGTGTACTCGTCTGCAAGATCATCGATAAGATCTTCGATCTTTGCGGCTGCGATCGGGTCAAGCGCGGATGTTGGCTCGTCCATCAGGATGACTTCTGGATCGGGAGCGATTGCACGAGCAATGCAGAGCCGTTGTTGTTGTCCACCGGAGAGATCAAGCCCTGAGCTGTCGAGTTTGTCGTTTACTTCATCCCAGAGTGCTGCACCACGAAGCGCGCGTTCGACTTCTGCGTCGAGATCAACCTCTTTCTCGCGGCCCTGAACACGGAGCCCATACGCTACATTATCATAGATCGACTTCGGGAATGGGTTTGGCTTCTGAAACACCATTCCAATCTTTCGACGGAGGGCAACCGGGTCAACATCATTATCGTAGACATTTTTGCCATGGAACGTGATGTCACCCTCGACACGGCAGACATCAATCTGGTCGTTCATTCGGTTGATACAGCGCAAGAATGTTGATTTTCCACAACCCGATGGGCCGATCATCGCGGTTACTTTATGTTCTGGAATCTCCATCGAGACGTTGTCGATCGCCTGATCTGATCCGTAGAACACATCGAGATTTTGAGCCTCAACAACGGTGGTGTCTGGCTGATCAGTACGGCCGGTGTCTGTGATCGATACGTCAGTGGTAATCAGTGAGTCTTCCTGTTGTGTAGACATGTGTTTAGACCTCCGTTTCGTATTTATTTCGCAGATAGATCGCAACCCCATTCATCGTCAGCAGTATCGACAAGAGCACGACAATTCCAACCCCTGCAAGATGGATAAAGTGCTGGCTTGGCTCTGCTGCCCACCCATAGATCTGAGTCGGCATGCCGCTGAATCGATCCAATGGGCCAAACGGCATTCGATTGGTGAACAGTGCACCAACCATAAGCAACGGTGCCGTTTCGCCGATCGCACGGGCAAGTGCGAGAATCGTTCCAGTAAGTATCCCCGGCATTGCGGCCGGAAGTACAACCTCTTTGATTGTCTGCCACTTCGTTGCGCCAGTTGCGTACGATCCGTTTCGGACACTATCTGGAACTGCTCGAAGCGCTTCCTGTGAGGAGACAATAATAATTGGCATCACCAGCAAGGCAAGCGCAACCGATCCTGCAATCAGGATCGGACCAGTCCCAATTCCGTTGACAAGTGCCGCAAGTGCCAAGAGACCGTAGACGATTGACGGAACGCCTGCAAGGTTTGCAAGGTTTGCTTCGAGAAGTCGCGTGATGCGGGTATCTGGTGCGTATTCTTCAAGATACACTGCCGTTCCAAGACCAATAAAGAACGCAAGTATTGCAGTGAAAAGCATCAACATCACGGATGCGACAATTGCACCACGGAATCCTGCAAGCTCTGGCCGGCGAGAGCCATCAACGGTAAAGAACTGGACAAGACTAATATTGAACTCGGTGAGTCCAACGTAGAATGTGTGAGCAACGTCGAGCAACAAGAGTGCAAGCATGACCACACCAAACATCGATGCAGCGAAGATGAGCCCAAGGAAGAGCTTATTTTTTGTATGCTCCCATCCAAGGTCGATATCGCCGAACAACTCTTCGTCAGTATCGGTGCTCATCGGTACTCCTCCTGGAAACGGCGTTTAAACCAATCGTTCATCAGATTCATCACCAGTGTCATCAAAAACAGCACCAGTCCGACAGCGAAGAGGCTCTGATACTCAACAGTTCCAACAGCTGATGTACCACGAGCCATCGAAACCATATACGCAGTCATTGTCATAATTTCGCTGAACGGGTTTGCTGTGATGTTTGCGTTAAATCCTGCCGCAAGTGTTACTGCCATTGTCTCACCGATCGCACGCGAAACTGCGAGAATATACGATGCAAAAATACCGGACACCGCAGCTGGTATTACAACGTTCAATGACACATCAAATTTTGTTGCGCCGAGTGCGTAGGCACCGTTTCGTAGATCATCGGGAACAGCCTGCATCGCATCTTCACTGATTGATGAGACCATCGGGATCGTCATAATCCCAACAACAATCATTCCCGAGAGCATACTGTACCGTCCGATACTAATCCCAAACAGCGACTCCGCAATTGGACCCAACATGACCGGATTTATAAATGAGATTGCAAAGTACCCGTAGACAATCGTCGGGATTCCTGCAAGGACCTCAAGCGTTGGTTTCAATTTGCTTCGCACGGATTTTGAGGAATATTCGGAGAGATAGAGTGCTGTTGCTGTTCCAATCGGGATTGAAACAAATGCGGCACCAACTGTGATTGCGATCGTTCCAAATGCGATCGGTAAGATTCCGTGTGCAGGCGTTGAGTGATCAGGGGCCCATCGTGTGCCGGTGAAGAATTCAGTAAATGTTATTGTTTGTTCAAAACTGCCACCAACAAGCACTTCGGTTATTCTGGCGCCAAAAAAGTAGCTTGCGGCGTTATCAATCAGTACAAAAAAGATCGAAAGTGTTGTGAGGACCGTGATTGCGGCACATCCAAACAGAACACGCCGAGCTCTACGGTTGGCCTTCTGGTCAGCCTTAGCTCCGGTGCCGCTTGTAATCCCTGGTCCTTGGTCGGTTTCAGTACTCATTGTAACAACTCGTGATTATTCAGGCTGAACGCTCAGATCATCACGATCGAAGCCGACCTGCTCGAGCCAACTGTCGAGTTTATCCTGGTTCTCTTGTGTAACCTCGTCCGGTGCCGCATAGAACCCCTCATCACGAGCAAACTCCTGTGCATTGTTGATATAGAACTGTGCGAAAGAACCGATCAGATCCGGTTCTTCTTCAAGGCTTGCAAGGTTGAAGTATGCAAATAGTGGTCGGGCAAGCGGTGAGTAGAGACCCTCCTCGATATTATCTTCTTCTGGGAGGTAGAAATCACCGTCAACATCGCTCTCGACAGGTACTGCCTCAATTGGCTGGTCATCCTCAATTTCGCGGAGATAACCAAGACCGCCCCAACCGAACGCATACTGATTGTCGGCTACTGCGCCCATAATTTCGTTTGTTTGGCTGGTTGCGGAGTAATCGTCTCGGATATTCCCCATCTCACCATTAATATACTCAGTGAAGTAGTCGAACGTACCAGAGGCACTGTCACGGGCGTGCAGTTGCATCTCCTCGTCCGGCCACTCATCACGAACGTCGCTCCAGAGTTCGATATCTGATTCGAACTCCCAAATCATTTGCAGCTCTTCAAGCGTAATATTGTCTACCCAGTCATTCTCCGAGTTTTTAACGACTGAGAGCCCGTCAAGACCGACTTCAAGGAAGTCGTAATCAACACCCTCCTCCTCACATAGCGCAATCTCTTCGTCAGTGATTTCACGGCTTGCACTCTGAACCGCGGAGTTTGCACGACAGAACTCTTGGAATCCAGCACCAGTTCCTTGTGGATCGACATCAACGAGAACATCTTGGAACTCGTTTTGGAAATTCTCACCAGT
>SL_7KL_010_BRINEDRAFT_10000463_pt1 | contig 19218 bp, 17 predicted proteins | sample SodLak_010_BRINE_FD_10663 | JGI IMG/M metagenome (IMG submission 10663)
CTAGAAATCTTCTTGAGATTTCATCATAAATAGGATCCATTCTTAACGACAAATCAGTGGTTAGCATGTAAGGTTTTTGGTATTCACCTTCGTTAAATGCATGAGGAATAATTTCTTCAGCATCTTTAGCTACCCACTGGTGCCCGCCTCCAGGACTTTTCATTAATTCCCATTCGTATTTATATAAGAATGTTAGGTAGTCATGACTCCATTCGGTTGGAGTAGATGTCCAAGTTACTTCAACAGGAGAAGTAATGGCATCAGCACCTTTTCCCGATTTATAAGAACTCATCCAACCTAAGCCCATTTCTTCAATTCCAGCGGCTTCTGGCTCGGGCCCTAAATGTTTATCTTCTGCAGCAGCGTGTGTTTTACCTAAAGTGTGTCCACCAGCAATTAAAGCAACAGTTTCTTCATCATTCATTCCCATTCTAGCAAAAGTTTCACGAATATCATGTGCTGCTGCCACTGGGTCTGGTTCGCCGTTAGGACCTTCAGGATTTACATAAATCAATCCCATTTGAACAGCAGCAAGCGGATCTTCAAGATCTCTACCTTCCGAATAGCGTTCATCTTCAAGCATTTCTGATTCAGGTCCCCAATACACATCAATTTCAGGTTGCCATACATCTTCACGTCCTCCTGCAAAACCAATAGTTTCAAAACCCATATCTTCATAGGCTACATTACCTGCAAGAATCATTAAATCAGCCCATGAAATTTGTTCACCGTATTTTTGTTTTACTGGCCACAATAATCTTCTTGCTTTATCTAAATTAGCATTGTCTGGCCATGAATTTAAAGGGGCAAAGCGCTGTTGACCAGCACGTGAACCGCCACGACCATCGCCTGTTCGGTAAGTTCCTGCACTGTGCCATGCCATTCTAATAAATAATCCACCGTAATGGCCAAAATCTGCTGGCCACCAGTCTTGAGAATCGGTCATTAGTTCTCTTAAATCGGCTTTTAAGGCTTCTAAATCTAGTTGTTGAAAGGCCTCAGCATAATTAAAATCCTTGCCCATTGGGTTAGATTTTTCTGAATGTTGCCTTAAAATATCTAAATTCAGCTGATTAGGCCACCAATCTTTATCGCCCAATTTTCTTTTTTTTCCATCTTGCTCTTGCGTAGATTCCATTTTGTCACTTCCTCCAGCCGATAAATATGGACACGAACTAGCATCCATTGACGGTTGAGCCACAAGTCCAAGTCCTGTCAATAAACTCAATGATACAATTAAACTTTTCATACGTTATTTTTTTTATTACGATTACAAAAATAATTCATTAAAGATATGCTTTTTTATTAATTTCATTTTCTTTAATTATTTGTTGATAAGAATATCTTATTGTTTCAAATAAAAATAATAAGTTTTTACTATTGATATAGTTTGCTGATTGTATTTCAGAAACTATATTTATTGACTTTAGAAATCAGTCTAAGACCAATTAAATTGTTTATTGGCTTAGATTAAACAAAAAGTAGGGACAGCATTAGCTAAGCTTCTAAAAAAAATATACAACCATATATCCAATTGAAATTACCGTAATAAAAAGCCCTTTCTTGCCTGCATTTCAGCTTAGCTCAATGAACTCCGGAAAAGTCAGGCTTCCTTTCTGTTTCATTACAAAAAGAAGCCATTATATAATGAATTGTTTATAAGGTATAGTTTTAGCAATCTAATCTATTGAAAACAAGAAAGTCTAACTAAATTGCGTTCATATGATTTAAGCAATTCAATTAAAGGTAAAAGTTTAAAAGCAATCCTTATCATGCAGATCAACTTTAATAGATGACTTTTCTATAGTTGAAATTAATTGAAGCTCCCCATTTTCAAAATGCTTACCTAAATCGTACAGGCTTACATTTTTGTTTTTTGGTTGATAATTACGATAATCAACAAATTGAATAGAATTAATCTTTCTTGGATTATAGGCTTCTCTAAAACGTATCCCCCCTCCATTTACTAAAAAGGAGTAGGCTAAATAATCAATCTGGTAAGTTTTAGAATTTATCCAATAGACATAAATGTCTTCAAAATCTTGTCCACCTCCTTCTTCTTGAAAAGTAACCTTAATTTTATGGTATTCTTTTCCTTTTATTGTATCCGTACCTATTAATTTTTTTTGTGTGGCCTCATCGTTTAACCTATAGGGGAGTTGTACAAAATAAAATACGGAGTTGATGGATTCCGCATATAAATTGGCTAAACTATCAATTACTGGGACATGCTGCTGGTTTACTTTTCTTTTTAAAGTCTTTTGATCAAATTCGTCAATAATAATGGCTGAGTCTTTTGTGAATTCTCTTTTAAACAGGAAGTTTCCACATTCTCCATGACTTGTATAAGAAATATTTCTAAAATCAAAATTCACTTTTGCCTTAGCAAAGTGAAAAGTACCTGTTTCAGCAATGGATTTATTTATAATTGATTCAGCGTTAAGCTCTTCTGAATTTTTACAAGAGATTATACTTATCATTATTATAAAGCAGCTGGTCAAATATTTAAACATAGTTTTTATTGATTTAAAGATACTTATACTAACAATTCAAATTTACTTTATAAGAAAAGAATATGGTTATAGTATATGAATTTTTAGTTATTATTCTACTTCTCCAAGTTGGCTTTTATATTTAATCATTATATACCATTTATCACTTAAAGTTACCGCAATAAAAAGCTCTTTCTTGGTTCACAGTAAAGATAGCTTCACTTTCTACTTCATCTGTTTATATCTATTGTTTTTCAATGTTCAGACCTGACTGCCAGGAGAAAATCAGGCAGGTGCGACACTTATAATCATTCTTCTGTGTGTAGAAGCTTTGTTTATGTGTGTTTCATTAAAGAAAGAAACCAAAACTTAGGCTATGCTTTACTTTTATAAATTTATATAAAGAAAAAATAATTCCCAAATTGTTCGGGACAAGCTATTTTCTTTTACAGTATTTTTAAACAATAACTTGTTCAGCATTACTTGCTAGGAACTTTTTTTGTTAAAAGTAAAATTTTCAGAAAAAAAACCGATGTATTGAAGCATTATTCTTGCATCAATACATCGGTAGTTAAAAATTTAGAATTAATTATTAATTGAAATAATTTTTTACTTTACTAAGTGATTCCTGATTAATTTGCGTAAAATTTCTAAAAGGTCTTTCATCTGGATTTCCGCCTCCACCACCAGCACCAGAAGCATCTAAGAAAAGAAAATCGCCATCAAAAGTTCCAGTGTAATTATCAAAATCATTAAAAATTAGCTCTAATTGATAATTGGCATTTCCACCCATTTCAGAAGTAAAAGCTAAATCATTTATAGTGAGTGAGTAATTACCTTCCTCAATTTCATTGGTAAATTCTTCTTCTTCACCTCCATTTTCCTTAATTAAAAAGGTGTTAACTAGTTCTTCGGTTTCTACAGATTCACCTGGATAGTATGGATTTCCATTTTCATCTTCTTGAGTAATCATTATAAAACCTATTTGATTTTCAGAGTTTTCAATAGCCATTTGATCTTCTAAAATGCTCTGACCATTATAAGATAATACAATAAAAGCATAACCATCGACGCTATTGCCTTCTATTTCTTCATTAATATAGCCTTGATATATAACTAAGGCTTGATTAAAATCATATTCTCGAAAATTTGTGACACTAAAATCAAAAGTATTGCTTGATAAATCTTCGTAAGTAGCAGTAGCAAAAAAACTTCCTGTTTCATTAGAAGAAAAAACATTGGCTTCAATTGGCGTATCATTTACGCTAATTATTGCTTCTTCTGTCTTGTCTTGACCAAGATCGTTTTCAACAGTAAAGCTAACATTTTCACCAATACCTACTTGCTCTGAAGATCCAGCAATGGTTAAGCTTGTAGCAACGGCATCATCATCACTACTACATGAAGTGAATGTTATAAAAGAAAACACGCTTAAAAGTAAAAAATAATTTTTCATAGGTTATAATTAAGTTTGATTTTATTTAGCAAACTACATTATTTTAAAATTATGACAAAATTAATTTGTTGTTAATTTAGGATTTTTTCGATTTTATCATAGCTTCTAACATATCCCACATTTCAGGAGTTACCATTTCTAAAAGATTAAACTGGCCAGCCCCTTTTAGCCATTCGCCTCCATCTATAGTTACCACTTCACCGTTTAAATAGTGTGCAAAATCGGAAACTAAATAAGCGGCTAAATTAGCAAGTTCTTGGTGATCTCCTACTCGTTTTAAGGGTACTTTTTTAGCTAAATCAAATTTGTCTTTTAAATCGCCTGGAAGTAGTCGATCCCACGCACCTTTGGTAGGAAAGGGGCCGGGAGCAATGGCATTGAAGCGAATTCCGTATTTAGCCCATTCAACCGCCAAAGATCTAGTCATAGCTAACACACCAGCTTTAGCTGTTGCACTAGGTACAACATAAGCAGAGCCTGTCCAAGCATAGGTAGTTACTATATTTAAAACGGTTTTGTTTTTTTGTTTTTCATTGATCCAATGTTTACCTAAAGCTAAGGTACAGTTCTTGGTTCCTTTTAAAACAATATCTATAATAGTGTCAAATGCATTTGAAGATAAACGCTCTGTGGGAGAAATAAAATTTCCAGCGGCATTATTTAGTAGGATGTCAACCTCTCCCAGGAACTGATGAGATTCTTTAATCATGTTCTCTACTTCCTCATAATTTCTAACGTCGCATTGAACTGCGTAGCATTTACTTCCTGTAGCATCACTGAGTTCTTGGGCTGTTTTTTCTAACTTTTCTAAATTTCTTGAAGTAATCACAACTTCGGCGCCCAATTCTAAAAAATATTTTGTCATGGACTTTCCTAAGCCACTTCCGCCTCCAGTAACAATGATTCTTTTAGTTTTCAAGGCGTCATCCCTAAGCATTTTGTCTGTATATTTCATCTGAATTTTTTTAAAGTTTGGAGCAATTTATAAAATATGAAATAAAAAACGGACAGATTTGGCAAATTATTATGCGCGCATAGTTTAGTGATTTGATTCTAAATTTTCTTTAGTTTACTCCAATAAAATATAAAGGTATTATACATCAATTCATCAATTTTTTTGGAATCTTGAAATTCAAAAAATTCAGTAAAAATAGCTTCATTTTTCATTTTTTTACGGGCTTTGTACCAGTTCCAAAAGGGAATTGGTTTTTCAGCTAAGACTCTAATTTGAGAAAGTTGTTGATGATTTGAATTTCTTTTAAGGTCACCAAATAAGTTGCTTTTATTTTCAATATTTAATAATTCAGAAGCTTTATAATTGATTTGAAGTAGTTTTAAGATTTGATCTAAAATACTTACAGGTTNACTTGTAAATAATTCATAATGAAAATTNGGGATATTGTTTNTCTTTATTTCGGACAAAAAGTTAGCATATCCGGGTATAAAAATGTCAAGGGGTGGCATTTGTTGTGAAATCCACACATGTAAAGGATGCCTAATTAAACTGAAGTTTTGGTGTTTAATTTGATGCTTTTTCATCCATGCAAGCCAAGAAAGTTTATTTTTCGGCTGATTATCAAGTAATGGTGAAGAGACAAAGTCGGCAATACTAAAATCTCTTATGATTAATCTCAGATTGTTTTTTGAACAATAGTTAATCAATTCTAGAACAGCCTCATCAAAAGTAGTAGAATGGATTGTAATCCCATACCATTTTTTCAGCTGAAGCTGGACAATTTGGTCAATATGAGGTCTGTTTTTCCATAAGCCTTCTCCAAATTCGTTAGGGTTTATTTCTGATAAAACAATAGTGTTTGGAAGATTGAGTAAACATTTATTCATTAATGTACCACCAGTCCTAGCATAAGAGAAAAACAAAATAGGAGAGGGGTGAGTCATTTAATGAGGTTATTTTAGACTAACATCTGCAAATTCTTTCTTATAAATTTTTACAATAAGTAAAAATACTGAAATGAGTAATGGACCAAATATTAAGCCAATAAATCCAAACAAAGGAAGCCCAATAATGACACCAAGTAGTGTAATTAAAGGATGCTCATTCGATAGGCGTTTAAGAATATAAAGTCGAAATAAATTATCTGATGAATTAACCAAAATTAACCCATATAATGCTAAGCCAATAGCTGCTCCTGTTGCACCATCTGCCCAAAGAATAAGACAGGCAGGTAAAATTCCAGAGATAGTTCCTACAAATGGAACAATTGAAAGCACCGCAGTAATGACAAACCAAAACCATGCGTCTTCAACGCCAAATATCCAGAATCCTATTAAAGCAACCACTCCTTGTAAAAAAGCAACTAGTGGTATGCCAATGGCATTAGCCTTCACCTTGTTAATTACTTCCTTACCTAACATACGTTGGTTATCCTTGCTCATTGGCGTATAAGTAAATATGGACCGTTTAAGCGTTTTCTGATTAACTAGCATAAAAAATAAGAGGAAATACATGATGCTTAATGCAATAAGTATGTCAAAAGTTTCAGTGGCAAGGCCTTGCAAGCTACTTGATACAAAGTCGGCAACAGCACTTGAGTCAATATTGTCAGATATATTAGCAGCTAAATTAAAGTTGTACTTTGTTTCTAAACTTTCTAGTTGTTCTTTTAGGGCCTCAACGGTTTCTTCAGAATTTTTAACAGCTTTACCAATTTTGGTACTAAGCATATAAACAACTAAAAACAAAGGTATAACAACAATTAAAGTAGAAACTAAAATAAAAACACTAGAAACCAAGGTTTTGTTCCATCCTTTATTTAATAATTTTTGAGCTGGGTTTTTGAACAAAACGTAAATGGTTAAGGCACCTAAAACACCAGAAAGATATGGTAAGAGTTTATCTAATATGATTCCACCAACAAGTAAAATACAAATTAAAATGAATACTTGTCGTATAACGTTAGGGTGAATTTGGTTGGTTTTCATAAAAAAGGAGTTGTTTTTATTTTTTGAATATTTCTTCTTTGTTTTTGAATGCTTTAAACTCTAGAGCATTACCGCTTGGATCATAAAAAAACATAGTTGCTTGTTCACCTGCTAAGTTTTTAAATCGAATATAAGGTTCAATTTCAAATTTGATTTTCTTTTTTCTTAGTATTTCCGCAAAATTATGAAAAGATTTCCATTCTAAAATTACTCCAAAATGAGGAACAGGAACTTGGTTTCCGTCCACTTCATTAAAATGATTATTCGCCTTACTTTTTGATTCATGCAGGACTAATTGATGACCAAAAAAATCAAGGTCAATCCAATGATCTGATTTTCTTCCTTCAGTACAATTAAGTATTTCCGTGTAAAATAACCTTGATTCTTCAAGTTTGCTAACAGGGATGGCTAAATGAAATGCTGGAACCGACATGATCTATTTTTAAAGCTAAATTACATATTAAATCTTAGTGTTCTATTATTTAAGAATTTAATTTTAAATTTTATTGGTTTTATTCAAATTATCACAACCTAGCTTTGGTTGAATGTAATAAGTAAGTATCAATATAAATGGTTAAATATAAGTCAATGGTTTAAGCTTCAGCAGAGAAATTATTTTATTTGTAGAAAAAATTTATGGCTAAGAAGAAACCAGATCAAGTTGTGTATAATGAAAAAGAAGGGAAGTACAACGCTAATTTACTTCCCTACGCAACTAATACTGGCGCCCCAAAAATCGAAGCAACTGATGTAACCGCTTGGAAAAACAGCAACATAAGTAAAGTAAATCATCAAATTAAAACCAAATTTGAAGCACTTAAAAAAGAATATGAAAATTTGATGAAGCAATATGAATACAACAATTTAGTTTATCAGGCTAATTATAGTTTTGAACCTATTGTGGGCCAAGTTTACTTTCTTTATGAATCCTCTAAGAAAGGACTCTTCCTTTCCCTCATTTCTCCAGAAGAATGTAATTTTAATTACAAGGGTAGCTTTCAATTGAATGAAGATAAAATGTGGATAAGAGTTGATGAACAAAACTAATACCAGCGCTACTTTAAAGTAAGACAAATAATGATAATTTTAAAGTAGAACTATAAATGACATTTTATTCATCTCAATTTTAAGGAAGAATAGGTGTAAGTACTTGTAGAAGACTAATAAACTTAATTATTTAGTCCATAAACCAAAAAAAGTAGTAACTTCGCAAAAAATTAGAAACTCTAATTTATTTCTTTTTCTTTCCTACGTCTTAGTTTACCAACTTCAGATTAATTTTAAAGTTTAAGAATTCTAATGGATTATACTACCCATAAGACCGGGGTTATATTTTCTTTAATTATAGGTCTTAAACAAAATTACAATGAAATTTACAGATTTAAATTTAGCAACGCCTATACTACAGGCTTTAGAGGCGCAGGGCTACACAGAACCAACGCCAATACAAGAACAAACTATTCCGCCAGCTTTGCAAGGAAAAGACGTATTAGGTTGTGCGCAAACAGGAACCGGAAAAACAGCAGCTTTTGCTATTCCTGTTATTCAGCAGTTAATACAAAAACCACTGCAACAATCGGGTAAACGTCCAATTAGGAGTTTAATTTTAACTCCAACACGAGAACTTGCAATTCAAATTGCAGAAAGCTTTGAAAACTATGGAGCTAATACCCAACTTAAATATAAGGTTATTTTTGGAGGAGTGAGCCAGCATGGTCAAGTTAAAGCGCTTCAATCTGGCGTTGATGTTTTAATTGCAACCCCTGGAAGATTATTAGATTTGATGCAACAAAAATATGTGCAACTTAACCAACTTGAGTATTTTGTTTTAGATGAAGCAGACCGTATGTTGGATATGGGGTTTTTAAATGACGTGAAGAAAGTGATTGCTAAAATCCCTAAGAAGAGACAATCTTTATTCTTTTCAGCCACCATGCCTAATGATATTGTGAAATTGGCAAACACTATTTTAATAGACCCAATAAAGGTTGAAGTCACGCCAGTTTCAAGCACAGCAAACACCATTCAACAATTTGTTTATTTTGTTGATAAGGGGAACAAGAAAAATTTATTAAAAGAGGTTTTAGAAGATGATCAAATTGACCGAGTTTTAGTTTTTACAAGAACCAAACACGGAGCTAATAAAGTGGTGAAAGATTTGAATAAAGATGGAACAACGGCTTTAGCCATTCATGGTAATAAATCTCAAAATGCCCGTCAAAAAGCATTGAGTAGTTTTAAGGCGAATGAAACTCGTGTACTTGTTGCTACAGATATTGCCGCTAGAGGAATTGATATTGACGATTTAACCCATGTAATTAACTTCGAGCTTCCTAATGTAGCTGAATCTTATGTTCACCGAATAGGACGAACAGGAAGAGCAGGAGCAGCTGGTACAGCCATAGCTTTTTGTGATGCTGAAGAAAAAGCTTATTTAAAGGATATTCAGAAATTAATAGGGAAGTCTATTCCTGTACTAGAAAACGAAAACTTTCCGTTGGTAAACCATCATGTAGAAAAAAAGAAGCCTCAGCAAAAACAAGGAGGGAGAAGAAATTCAAATTCCAGAAATAAAAGCTTTAGACGTTAATTAAATTATTTTCAATTAGTTAAGTTTTTGTTTCTAAGACAATGGGGTTTTTTGAATTTTTTTTGAAATTAAAAAGAATTAAATGTATATTTGCCTCCTCAATGCGGGAGTAGCTCAGTTGGTAGAGCGTCAGCCTTCCAAGCTGAATGTCGCCGGTTCGAACCCGGTCTCCCGCTCAAAAGTCACTTTTAATTAAAGTGGCTTTTTTTATTCTTTATAATTTACCTCATAATTCGCTATGAAAACAAACCACAGTTAGTGCTATGTTAGGCCTTTATTTTTCATTTTAACTAACAATTCTCTATTTTAATTTTGTAACTATTAAGCAAGATTAATATAGATGCCTACCTAAAATTTTTGAAAAAATGCTTTGGATTAATAATTGTATCTTCCCGACCATTTTTGTTTCAAGTCTTTAGCAATAGCTTGTTCTCGCTGATTTTGATTAGGTTCAAAGAAAGTTTTTCCTTCAATTTCCTTAGGTAGAAAATCAGCCTGCACAAAATTTCCATTATAGTCATGAGCATATTTGTAATTTTTACCGTAATCCAAATCTTTCATCAACTTGGTAGGAGCATTTCTAATGGGAAGCGGGACACTTAAATCACCTGAAATTCTAACTTCTTGTTGTGCCTTATTAATAGCCATGTAGGCGGCGTTACTTTTTGGAGAAGTGGCTAAGTAAATGCAACACTGGCTCAAAACAATTCTGGCTTCAGGATATCCAATGGTGGTTACTGCTTGAAAAGTATTATTAGCCATCACTAATGCAGTTGGATTAGCTAAACCAATATCTTCACTCGCTAAAATAATTAATCTTCTTGCAATAAATTTTAAATCCTCTCCACCTTCAATCATTCTGGCTAACCAATATACTGCGGCGTTGGGATCGCTTCCTCTAATTGATTTTATAAAGGCTGAAATTATGTCATAGTGTTGTTCTCCTGTTTTATCATATTTAGCTGGTTTTTGTTGAATTTGTTGTTCAACTAAGGCATTTGAGATTTCTATTGAAGCATCTGATTGACTAAAAACCAATAACTCAAAAATGTTCAGCAATTTTCTAGCATCACCGCCACTAAACCGTAAAAGTGCATCGGTTTCTTTCAGCTGAATTTTTTTCTCTTTTAGGTAGCTGTCGGTCTCAATGGCTCGTTGAAGTAAATTTAATAAATCTTCTTTGGTAAACTCTTTTAGTACAAAAGTTTGACATCTAGAAAGTAAAGCCGGGATTACTTCAAAACTTGGGTTTTCTGTAGTAGCACCAATTAAACAAACCCATCCTTTTTCAACTGCACCTAAAAGCGAATCTTGTTGTGATTTGCTAAATCGATGAATCTCATCAATAAATAAAATCGGAGTTCCATTAGAAAACATACCATTGGCTTGTTTTGCTTTTTCAATTACTTCTCTTACCTCTTTAACTCCAGAGCTAATTGCACTTAGTGTATAAAAAGTTCGTTTACTTTCTTCAGCAATAAGTTGTGCTAAACTTGTTTTTCCTACCCCTGGAGGTCCCCAAAAAATCATCGAAGGGATTCCTCCAGAATTCATTGCCTGTTGTACGGGGCCATTTTCACCTACTAAATGTTCCTGTCCTATGTATTCGCTTAACTTTTTTGGTCGTAATCGTTCTGCTAATGGTTGCTTCATAAAGCAAAAGTACAATTTTTGAAGAGCTACAAATAATTAATCATAAAAATCCTATATTTGAATGCATAAAAATCTAATGGAATGAAGCGTTTGATAAAATCAAATTCTAATGTAATACAACTTAAGAATTTATTTGTGTGTAAATTGCTAATTTACGTATTCATTTTAGTTTCATTTTTAGCTTGCTCTCAACAAACTAAAGCAAGTTTGAACCAGCAAATAGAAGAACTTATCAATTCAGAAAACCTGATAAAAGATAAATACGGAAGAATTGTTTTTTTTAAATCTGAACTCTGTATTGAAAAAGAATGTGAATCTTACTTTGAAGATTTTAAGAATCAAGTTCAATTTTACTCTAAAAATGAGATTTTCATGTACAACCTTGGAGGATATGTAGAAATAGATTCCATTGATGATAATTCCATTCAATACAAAAAAGTGAATTGGAATTAGCGATTTCTGAAAAGCTATAACTATGGATTTATAAATTAGTTTTATTTCAACTTTTCAATCTGATTTTTTATTTTTTTTGAAGGTCAGGCCAACCTAACTAGCACAAGTCCAACAGTTGCGATACGTATGCTCTTTCTACTGTGTGTAGAAACCTAGTAGAAGCGTTTTTTATCTAATTATTTTTAATCCAATATATTCCTCAATCATTAAGGAAACACTTATTTCTTTCCTATTTTTGTAGAAAATTGAAATTTATGAGCAAAGAGATTAGAACTATAGAGCCACAAAGTGTTTGGAAAAATTTTGCTGATTTAAATGCAGTGCCGCGTCCATCTAAAAAAGAAGAAAAAGTAATTGCTTTTATGATGGATTTTGGTAAAAGTTTAGGTCTTCCTACACAAAAAGATGGGGCAGGAAATGTAATTATCAGTAAACCGGCAACTAAAGGAATGGAAGACAGAAAAGCCATAGTTTTACAGTCGCATTTAGACATGGTGCATCAAAAAAATAACGACACCGATTTTGATTTTGACAATCAAGGTATTGAGATGTATATAGATGGCGATTGGGTACGTGCTAAAGGTACTACACTTGGCGCCGACAACGGTCTTGGTGTGGCAACAATTATGGCAATTTTAGAAAGCACAGACATAGCTCACCCAGCAATTGAAGCTCTTTTTACAATAGATGAAGAAACCGGAATGACGGGAGCAAAAGAGTTAGATTCTTCAATTTTAAAAGGTGATATTCTTTTAAACTTAGACACTGAAGAAGATGATGAAATTGGAATAGGTTGTGCCGGAGGAGTTGATATTTCTGCGACAAGAACCTATAAACAAGAGCCTATTCCTAGTAAAGTTGAGGCTTTTGAGATTAAAGTGAAATCTCTTCAAGGAGGGCATTCAGGGATGGATATTATTAAAGGATTAGCCAATGCTAATAAATTAATGAATAGGATTCTTTTTGATACTTATACTAACTTCGGACTTCGCATAGCAAGTCTTTATGGTGGAGGATTGAGAAACGCTATACCAAGAGAAAGTACCGCTATAGTTGTGATAGACCAACTTAATAAAGAGGCTTTCTTAGAAGAAACAGCTATTTTAACAAGTGAAATTAAAGAAGAATTCAAAAGTTTAGAACCTAATTTAGAAGTCTCAATAACTCCTACTCAAATGCCAGAAATGGTAATGGAAATAGGTGTACAAGAAGGGTTTTTGAAAGCAGTTTATGCAGCTCATAACGGAGTTTACAGAATGAGCCCAGATATTGATGGACTGGTAGAAACTTCAAATAATATTGCCCGAATTTATGTAGGTGATGGAGCTGTTGAGGTGCATTGTTTAACACGCTCTTCAGTAGAATCAAATAAAATTGATTTGGCCAATAGCCTGCGTTCAAGTTTTGAATTAGCCGGCTTTGAGGTTGAACTTTCTGGTGATTATCCTGGTTGGGCACCAAATCCAGATTCTGATATATTACAAGTCTTAGATAAAATTTACCAAGAACAAAATAATGAAAAAGCAAATATAGCTGCTTGTCATGCAGGATTAGAATGTGGTATTTTAGGAAGTCACTATCCAAAAATGGATATGATTTCATTTGGACCGACCATTCGCGGAGCACATTCACCAGATGAACGTGCAAGTATTTCATCAATGCAAAAATTTTGGAAATTTACTCTAAGGGTTTTAGAAGAAATACCTCCAAGATAAATAGGCATTAATTGTTTAAAAAAGACTTCTGTTTTAAGCCACTAGAATATAAAAGCTAAAAGCCCCACATACCAAAAATAGGGGCTTTTGCATCTTGATATTCTAAAAGGAAAGTTTCACCTTGTTTGCTGTCATACTCCAGGAGTTATAACTACTTGCGGAATCTTATCTTTTACCAGCTTGCCTAAATGTCTTACGCAGTTTGGATTGAGCCAATTCTCAATGCTTTGATCAGACAGGACTGAAAGTTTATATAGAGGTTTAGTGTGGGATGTTGAATGTTTGTTTTCGTTTTCGAAACAGGTCTCTATTCAATCCCGCAAATGGGCAGATTGAAATAGATTGATTTTTCTTATTGCGGCGTTGCTCAATCTGTATTGGCTTTTGTCAGCTTCAGAAATTTTTTGTAAAAACAGGATGAGATTAAGACGAAGGTGTGAATTTTGGGTTATAGAGTTCGGGAGTTTGTAGTTGGAAATCTTAGACTTGATTTGAGTTATAATTGAATTTTTGTGAACTCTGACTCTCTACTGGTCAGTATAGAAAAAAAACTGAAGATCTTTAGTAAGTGAGTTCGGAAGTTTAATTTTATGGTAAATTTATTTCTTTCTTTGCGACCCTGCCTTGCCATCAAGTAGGTTTTTGTGAAAATAAATTCAGGTATTAGGTACAAAGAATTAAGAGAATGACAATGAGAATAGCTAAACATAGGTTATACTACTTTGCAGGTCACAAAACCCATTTAAATTGCGTAATTTTGTAGAAATTTTATTTCATGTTTGATAATACAGAAGACAGTAAAACAAAACTTTCAGAATTAGGTGAATTTGGACTAATTGATCACCTTACTCAATTTTTAGATATAAAACACTCATCAACAATTAAAGGAATAGGTGATGATGCAGCCGTTTTAAAACATAATCACGAAATTGTTGTCACAACAGATTTACTTGTAGAAGGTGTTCATTTTGACTTGGCGTACATGCCGCTTAAACACTTAGGTTACAAAGCTGTTATGGTTAACCTTTCAGATGTGTATGCTATGAATGCTAAAGCTACTCAGATAACCGTTTCTATAGCTTGTTCTAACAGGTTCACCGTTGAAGTTTTAGAAGAAATATATGCAGGTATTCATCATGCAGCAACACTTTACAATGTAGATGTAGTTGGTGGAGATACCACATCTGCAATTCAAGGAATTACAATTAGTATTACAGCTATTGGAACCGTAGCAAAAGAAAAAATAGTTTATCGTTCTGGAGCTAAGCCTAATGATTTGATGGTGGTTTCAGGCGATTTAGGAGGAGCTTTTATGGGATTGAAAGTGCTTCAGCGAGAACAAGAAGTATTTAAGGTCAACCCAAATAATCAACCTGACTTAGAACCTTATGCTTACATAGTAGAACGACAACTAAAACCAGAAGCAAGAAAAGACATTCCCGAATTACTTGAAAAATTAGGGGTTTTACCAACTTCTATGATTGATATAAGCGACGGGCTTTCTTCAGAAATTCTTCACTTATGTAAAAACTCTAGTACAGGCGCTACGCTTTATGAGGAAAAACTTCCATTAGATCAGAGTGTAATAAGTGCTTGCGAAGAATTTGAATTAGACTCAACTACCGTTGTGTTGAATGGAGGCGAAGATTACGAGCTTCTTTTTAGTATCGATCAAAAAGATTACGATAAAATTAAAGGCAACCCCAACCTTACAGTTATAGGTCATTTTAACGAAGCTGGAGAAGGAATTCATTTAATCACTAGAGATCAGCTAAAAGTCCCTATGAAGGCTAGAGGATGGAATGCTATGAATAACGAAGAAGAGTAAACGAAAACACATACTTTTTTACAAATTAAAACGTTTTAAGATAAACCATAAAAAAAAATGAAAAGTCTATTTTTAGTTTTAAGCATATTTTTTGTCTCATTGATTGATGCACAAGAAGTTGAATGGATATCCATGAATGAAGCCCTTGAAGCACAAGAAAAAGAACCAAAAAAAATATTTTTAGATGTCTATACAACCTGGTGCGGGCCGTGTAAAGCGATGGATAAAAAAACCTTTAACCACCCCGATGTTGCTAAGTATTTAAATGAAAATTTTTATGCGGTAAAGTTTAATGGTGAAGGAACAGAAACTGTTTTTTACAATGATTTTGAATATACTAATCCCAATCATGACCCAAACAGAAAAGGCAGAAATGCTCAACACTTATTTGCTGCAGCACTAAAAGTTCAAGCTTACCCAACGGTTGTTTTCTTTGATGAAGAAGCAAATATAATTTCTCCCGTTAGAGGTTATAAAAGTGCACAACAGCTTGAAGTGTATTTAAAAATGATTAATGAAAATCACTATAAAGAGATTACCACATCTGAAGCCTGGAAGGATTATCAGGCTAATTTTGAGAACACTTTTAAGCCATAGTGTCTCTTTAAAACGAAGCGTACGCAGAAAAAACCAAATAAAAAGAAGTAAATTAAATATTTTACAGATTAAGTAGAAGCTTTCAATTTATTCTATATTTTAGCACAAGTATTTAAACAACCTAATAACTATGTTAGCATATTTTCAAGAAGCCACAGAAAACCTTGAAGAACCTACCGAAGAAACCTTATCACTATTAAGTTTGCTTTTTAGTGGAGGTACAGGTGGTACTGTAATTATTCTTATTCTAGCCGTACTACTTTTTGCCGCTATGTATATTTATTTTGAGCGTTTGTTTGCTATTAAAGGAGCAAACAAAACCGATAAAAATTTTATGGCCGAAATAAGAGATGCGGTCTCTAACGGAAATATTGAATCTGCAAAAGTAAAATGTGCACAAGAAAACACTCCTGTTGCACGCCTAACCGCTAAAGGAATTTCTAGAATAGGACATCCTTTAGAAGATATAAATACAGCCATAGAGAACGCCGGTAAATTGGAGGTTTACGAACTAGAAAAAAATGTTGCTATTTTAGCTACCATTGCAGGTGCAGCTCCAATGATTGGTTTCTTAGGAACAGTAATAGGAATGGTATTAGCCTTTCATGAATTGGCCACCACTAGTGGTCAAGCAGAAATGGGGCTATTAGCCGAAGGGATTTATACCGCCATGACTACCACCGTAGCAGGACTTGTAGTAGGAATTATTGCCTATATGGCGTACAACCATCTGGTCGTAAAAACCGATAAAATTGTTTACCAAATGGAAGCTACAGCAGTTGATTTCTTAGACCTTTTAAATGAACCTACTTAATTATGAATTTAAGAGGAAGAAATAAAGTAAGTGCTACCTTTAGTATGTCATCAATGACAGACATTGTTTTTCTGTTATTGGTCTTTTTCTTGTTGACGTCCCCCGTAGTTACTCCAGAAGCTTTAGACTTAATTTTACCTAAAGCAAAAGGGAAATCAACTAATCAACACCAGCTTTCGGTAAGCATTAATGATCAGTTGCAGTTTTATGTTAACGAAGACCAGATCAGTGAAGCTAATTTAGAGTCCGTTTTAAAAAACCGACTTAAAGGAATAGAAAACCCAACCATTATTTTGCGGGCAGAGCAAAACGTGCCTGTTGATAAAGCAGTGAAAGTGATGGATATAGCTAATAAAAATCGATTTAAAATTATTTTAGCAGTAAAACCAAATTAACGTGGAATCAACTACTGAAAATAAGAATAAAAGAAAGTCACTCATCATTACAAGTGTTTTGTATGTGTTGATGATTCTTTTATTGGCCTTTGCTGGCTTGAAGTATCTTGACCCTCCTCCAGAAAGTGGAATTGCCATTAATTTTGGTACTACCGATGCAGGATCTGGCGATGTTGAAACAGAGCAAGAGGTGAAAACATCTCCTCAAACAGCTACACCAGAACCTACTCCAACCCCTACCAATACTTCTGAAAGTCAAGAGAGTGTTGAAGACGTAGCCACACAAGAAACGGAAGACGCACCTGTTATTGAAGACGAAAAAAAAGAAGAAGAAACGGAAGAAACGCAAGATGAACCAGAGGAAGATCCAGTAGAACAAGTTGAAGAGCCCGTAGAGGAAACTCCCGAACCTGAAGAACCTGTGGAAGAGCCCGAGCCCGACCCACAACCCGATGAAAATGTAAAAAACACTATGTCTAATTTGTTTTCAGGTGAAGAAAACGAAGGAGAAACAGACCAAGGTGATGGCGATACCAACCAAGCAGGAAACCAAGGAGATCCCGATGGCGATCCTAACTCTTCTTCCTATTATGGTCAAGGAGTTGGTTTAGACGGAGATGGAAATTATAAATTAGGAGGTAGAAAAGCGCTAACAAAAACAAAATACGTTCAGGATTGTAATGAAACTGGCGTGGTTGTAGTTCGAATAGAAGTGAATAAACAAGGTGAGGTAATTCGTGCTAAAGCTGGTGTTCAAGGAACTTCTAATTCAAGTAGGTGTTTGCTTGAACCTGCAGAGCGCGCGGCAAGAAATACCAAATTCAATCCAGATTCAAAAGCACCGAGTACACAAGTGGGATTTATTACTTATGAATTCAGATTATCTGAATAACAACAAATGAATTATCAGCAAACGCTAGATTGGCTTTTTAATCAGCTTCCTATGTATCAACGTCAGGGAGCTTCCGCCTATAAAATTGATTTGACAAATATCAAATTGCTTAGCAAGCACCTCAATCATCCTGAGAAAAAATTCAAAAGTATTCACGTAGGTGGAACTAATGGAAAAGGTTCAACTTCACACCTATTGGCTTCAGTTATGCAAGAAGCAGGATATCGAGTTGGAATATACACTTCTCCGCATCTCATTGATTTTAGAGAGCGTATTCGCATTAATGGAAAAATGATCTCAAAAGAGGCCGTTGTAAAATTTGTGGCAAAGAACAAAGTTTTTTTTGAACAACACTCGCTTTCTTTTTTTGAAATGACTGTGGGAATGGCCTTTCAGTATTTTGCTGAAAAACAAGTTGATATTGCCATTATTGAAGTAGGTTTAGGAGGAAGATTAGATTCCACAAATATTATTCAGCCAGAAGTAGCTGTAATCACCAATATTAGTCTTGAGCATACCGAATTTTTAGGCAATTCTTTGGCCGAAATAGCTTTTGAAAAAGGAGGGATTATCAAACCAAAAAGACCCTGCGTAATTGGTGAGTACAATGAGCAGACTTATCCGGTTTTTAGAACTTTAGCCAAATTAAATCAAGCCGATTTACACCTCGCTAACCAAGAAAATAGTCACAGAAAATGGGCTACTGATTTGCTAGGAGATTATCAGCAAAAAAATATTCAAACCGTATTAAAAACAGTAGAACTTCTCAATCAGTCTGATTGGAAAATTACTGAAGATGCCCTTGAAAAAGGATTTCAAAAGGTAGTTAATAATACGTATTTGAAAGGCCGTTGGCAAGTTTGCGGAACAGCTCCTAAAATAATTTGTGATACTGCTCATAATGCTTCTGGACTTCAATTAGTGATGCAACAATTGCAAAAAGAGAATTATAGTCAGTTGCATATCATTTTAGGTGTAGTTAAAGAAAAAAACTTAGATTTAATACTTGGTTTATTGCCTATTGAAGCTATTTACTATTTTATAAAACCAAGTATTCCTAGGGGCCTACCGGCTGAAGACCTTGAAGAATGTGCAAAACATTTTCAACTAAAAGGAGAGGCGTATAAAAATGTGCGTTTAGCAATGGCAAAAGCAAAGAAAAAAGCAAAAGAAAAAGATTTAATTTTTGTTGGAGGAAGCAATTTCACGGTAGCCGATTTTTTATTGTTAGCCGATTAGGATTTATTTTCTTAAAAGTTGATTTTTTTTAAAAAATAAATTTGTGGATATAAAATTTGGTTATATATTTGCACTCGCAATTAAGCAAGGGCGCTTAGCTCAGTTGGTTTAGAGCGTCTGGTTTACACCCAGAAGGTCGGGGGTTCGACTC
>SL_7KL_010_BRINEDRAFT_10000464_pt1 | contig 19215 bp, 19 predicted proteins | sample SodLak_010_BRINE_FD_10663 | JGI IMG/M metagenome (IMG submission 10663)
GCCATTGCGATCCAGTTCAAGGAAGCCAAGAAGCTGATCTATGACGGCGGCTTCATGACGACGATGTTCGAGATCGATATCCAGGGCGACAAGGAGCGCGTGATCCCGCGCGACTACCAGCTCGACCCGGTCAAGGACATGCCGATCCACATCGATTTCTTCCGCGTCGCCAAGGGGCAGACGGTCACGGTCGAGGTCCCGGTGCACTTCCTCAACCAGGAAACCTGCGTCGGCATCAAGCGCGGCGGCACGCTCAACGTCGTGCGCCACACGGTCGAGCTCTTCGTTCCCGCCGATGCGATTCCGGATGCGATCGAAGTCGACATCCAGGAGCTGGAGATGGGCGACTCGCTCCACATCTCCGCAGTGAACCTGCCGAAGGGCTGCTCGCCGACGATTCAGGATCGCGACTTCACCATCGCCACCATCGCCACCCCCGCCGGCTTCAAGGAAGAAGCCGAAGAGGGTGAAGCCGAAGGCGGCGAAGAAGAGGGCAAGGAATAATCCTCGCGCTTTTGAAGAAACTGTTCGGCTGGGGCGCTCCGGTTTCGCAACCGGAGCGCTTCGCTGTCGACGAGGGAGCGGGACCGATGCGTCTCCTGGTCGGCCTCGGCAATCCCGGGGCGCGCTATGCGGATAACCGGCACAATATCGGCTTCATGGTGATCGACGAGATCGCCCGGGCCGCACGTGCTGCACCGTGGCGGCGCAAGTTCCAGGGCGAGATCACGGAGGCCACGCTCGACGGTGAGCGGGTGCTGCTGCTCAAGCCGCAGACCTATATGAACGAATCCGGGCGCGCCGTCTCCGAGGCGCAGCGCTTCTTCAAGATCGCGCTCGAAGACATCGTCGTCTTCCACGACGAGCTCGACCTCGCGCCCGCCAAGCTGCGCATCAAGAAGGGCGGCGGCAATGCCGGGCATAACGGGCTGCGATCGATCACCGCGCAATGCGGCAATGATTATCGCCGCGTGCGGCTCGGCATCGGCCATCCCGGCGACAAGAAAGCCGTGCATGCCTATGTGCTGAGCGATTTCGCCAAGGCGGAACAGCCCTGGGTGGAAGATCTCGCCCGCGCCTGCGCCGATCATGCCGGGCTGCTGGCGCGCGCAGAGGATGCCGCCTTCCAGAACAAGATCCATCTCGCCATGGCCGATCGCGGCTGGGGCGGCAAGGATGGCGTCAAGGATGGCAACAAGGATTGAGGTGAGACGGCGGGCCGGGCCCGATCCGTTTCCCGTCAGATGAGGTGAGATACCATGGGTTTCCGCATGGGCATTGTCGGCCTGCCGAATGTCGGCAAATCGACGCTCTTCAACGCGCTGACGCAGACGGCTGCCGCACAGGCGGCGAATTACCCGTTCTGCACCATCGAGCCGAATGTCGGCGACGTCGCGGTGCCCGATGAGCGCCTCGACAAGCTCGCGGTGATCGGCAAGTCCGCGCAGGTGCTCCCCACCCGCCTGACATTCGTGGATATCGCCGGCCTCGTGCGCGGCGCCTCGCGCGGTGAAGGGCTCGGCAACCAGTTCCTCGCCAATATCCGCGAGGTCGATGCCATCGCCCATGTGGTGCGCTGCTTCGAGGATGGCGACGTCACCCATGTCGACGGCAAGATCGACCCGATCGCCGATATCGAGACGATCGAGACCGAGCTGATGCTGGCTGATCTCGACAGCCTGGAAAAGCGTGCCACCGCGCTCGAGAAGAGGGTCAAGGGTGGCGACAAGGAAGGCAAGCTCAGCCTCGATCTGATGAACCGCGCGCTGGTGCTCCTGCGCGAGGGCAAGCCGGCGCGGCTGGTCGAACTGGCGGATGACGAGGAAAAGGCCTTCCGCATGCTCGGCCTGCTGAGCGCGAAGCCCGTTCTCTACGTGTGCAATGTCGAGGAGGAATCGGCCGATCAGGGCAATGCCTTCTCGCAGCAGGTGATGGAGCGCGCGCAGGCCGAGGGCGCGCAGGCCGTGGTCGTCTCCGCCAAGATCGAGAGCGAGATCGCGGTGATGCCGGACGACGAGCAGCGCGATTACCTCGAAGCCGTCGGCCTCTCCGAGCCCGGCCTCAACCGCGTGATCCGCGCCGGCTACAAGCTGCTCGGCCTCGTTACCTATTTCACCGTCGGCCCCAAGGAAGCCCGCGCCTGGACCATCACCGCCGGCACCCGTGCGCCGCAGGCCGCCGGCGTGATCCATACCGATTTCGAGAAGGGCTTCATCCGCGCCGAGACCATCGCCTATGACGATTACGTCGCCCTCGACGGCGAGAGCGGCGCGCGTGAGGCGGGCAAGCTGCGGCTGGAAGGCAAGGAATACATCGTCAAGGACGGCGACGTGCTGCATTTCCGCTTCAATCTGTGATCGGATTGCGCGCGCCGCGCGGCTTTTCTTGCGGCGCTGCGGCATAAGGAATTGCCGCCCTGCCCTTGCGTCCGAGGATGCGAGGGCCTAACTCTGACGAAGCAGACATAATCTCCATGGGGTGCCCCGGTCGGGGGCTGAGAGGCGCGACGCGTCAACCCATCGAACCTGATCCGGGTCATGCCGGCGGAGGGATGAGAGATGGCCGATACGACCTTCTCGAAGACATATGCAGGCGGTGTCGATACCACCCTTCCCCAGGGTGACGCTGCGCGTGCCGACGCTGCCGCCCTCGCCCCGGCATGCGCCGCGCTGCTGGCGCGCATCACCGCGCAGCCCACCCGCGTCCACGCCATCACCAATGCCGCAGCCCAGGTCTTCACCGCGAACCTGCTGCTCGCTGCCGGCGCGATTCCCTCGCTGACCCATGCGCGCGACGAGGTCGAGCCCTTCACGAAGCGCGCGGATGCGCTCCTGGTCAATCTCGGCACCCTCGATGAAGAGCGCAGAAGCGCCATTCCCCGCGCCATGGCGGCTGCGCGCGAGGCCGGGCGCCCGGTGGTGCTCGATCCCGTCTTCGTCGATCGCTCCCCGCCCCGCCTCGCCTTCGCGCGCGAACTCGTCGCCGCGCAACCCGCGATCCTGCGCTGCAACGCCGCCGAATTCGAGGCTCTGACCGGCGCGCCGGCGGATCCTGACACGCTGCGCAATGAGGCCTCCCGGCGCGGCTGCGTGATCGCGCTGACGGGCGCCGTCGATTTCGTCACGGATGGGAAGCGGATCTTCGAGATCCATAACGGCCACGCGCTGATGGCGCGCATCACCGCCATGGGCTGCGCCGGCACCGCCCTGATCGCGGCTTTCTCGAGCCGCGAGGCGGATACGCTCATCGCTGCCGCGTCGGCGCTCCTCGCCCTCGGCATTGCCGGCGAGATCGCAGGCAGCCGCGCTGCGGGGCCGGGCAGCTTCCAGCCCGCCTTCCTCGATGCGCTTTACGCGCTCGATGGCGCAACCATCGCACAATCAGCGAGAACAGCATGAACCCGGTCGATATCAGGCTCTACGGCATTCTGGGACCACAGGATACGCGCGGGCGCGACATCGCCGCTTGCGCCCGCGCCGCCGCCGAGGGCGGCACCACCATCATCCAGCTGCGTGACAAACACGCCGATGCGCGCCTGCTCGTCGAGCAAGCCCGGGCGCTGAAGGCGGCGCTCGCGGGAACCGGCGTCAGCCTCGTCGTGAACGACCGTGTCGATATCGCGCTCGCCGCCGATCTCGACGGCGTGCATCTCGGCCAGAGCGACATGGACCCAGTGGATGCCCGCCGGCTGCTGGGCCCGCAGAAAATCATCGGCATCACCCTCAAGACCGAGCGCCACGCCCGTGTGCTCGCCGACCAGCCGGTGGATTACGCCTGTATCGGCGGTGTCTTCGCCACGACCAGCAAGGACAATCCGGAGCCGCCGGTGGGTCTCTCCGGATTCGCGCAGATCGCCGCGATCGCACGCGAAACGCGCCCCGGCATGCCGGTCGGCGCGATTGCCGGGATCAATCTGGCCAATCTGCGCAGCGTGATCGGCGCCGGGGCGGACGGGGTTGCCGTGATCTCGGCGCTGTTTGCGCAGGAAGATGTCGCCGGCGCCGCGCACGGGCTGCGCCAGGCCATCGACGCGGCCCTGGCGGAGCGCGGGGCGTGAACCGGGCTATCGGGATTCGAAGCATGAGGAGACGAGCATGACCGCCATTGCAGTGACCATCGCAGGTTCCGATTCCGGCGGTGGTGCGGGTATCCAGGCCGATCTGAAGACCTTNTCCGCTCTGAAGGTCTACGGCGCCAGCGTGATCACGGCGCTGACTGCGCAGAACACGCAGGGCGTCCAGGGTATCCACGACGTGCCGGCGGATTTCATCGCGGCGCAGATGAACAGCGTNTTCTCCGATCTGAAGGTCGATGCGGTGAAGATCGGCATGCTCTCGCAGGTCGGCGTGATCGAAACCGTCGCCGCAGGCATCGAGCGCCACGGCATCTCGCGCGTCGTGCTCGACCCGGTCATGGTGGCGGCCTCGGGTGATCGCCTGCTCAGCGAGGATGCGATCGCGGCCTTGCGCACCGTGCTCCTCCCGCACGCCGCCATCGTCACCCCCAACCTGCCCGAAGCGGCGGCAATCCTCGGCGAGGATGTCGCGCAGGATGAGCAAACCATGCTCGATCAGGGCAAGCGCATCCTCGCCATGGGCCCCTCCGCCGTGCTGATCAAGGGCGGGCACGGTTCGGGCCCCGAGAGCACCGATCTCCTGATCGAATCAACCAACGTGCACCGCTTCCCCGCCCCGCGCATCGCGACGAAGAACACCCACGGCACCGGCTGTACCCTCTCCTCCGCCATCGCCGCAAAGCTTGCACTGGGCTACACGCTGCACCCCGCCGTCGAGGCCGCCAAGGCCTATATCAGCGCTGCCATCGCAGCCGGTCGCGAGCTCGACATCGGACAGGGGCACGGCCCCGTCCACCACTTCCACAGCTATTGGTGACATCATGATCAACCGCCGCAACGCCCTCGGACTGACCGTCGGCGGCCTCGCCGCAAGCGCCGGTATCGCCGCCCCCGCCATCGCCCGCGAGAACGGGCTGCGCTTTCGCATGGTGACATCCTGGCCGCGCGGGCGTGCCGGCCCGGGCGTCTCGGCGCAGCGCGTCGCCGAGCGGATCAACCGCATGGCGCAGGGCCGGCTCAATGTCGAACTCTTCGCCGCNNGCGAGATCGTCTCGGCNTTCGGCGTGCTNGATGCGGTGTCGGAAGGCACCGTCGAGATGGGNCATTCCGCCGCGATCTACTGGCAGGGCAAGATGCCCGCCGCGAGCTTCTTCACCACCGTGCCCTTCGGCCTCGGCCCGATCGAGCATCAGGCCTGGATCGCCCTGCGCGGCGGCCAGGAGCTCTGGGACGAACTCTACCGGCCCTATGGCGTGCGCGCCTTCATGGCAGGCAATCCGGGGCCGAATATGGGCGGCTTCTTCCGCGAACGCATCGCGAGCCTCGAGGATCTGCGCGGACGGCGCATCCGCATCGTCGGGCTGGGAGCGCAGATTTTCGAGAAGCTCGGCGCCACGCCGGTCAACCTGCCCGCCGGCGAGATGGTCACCGCGCTGGATCGCGGGGCGATCGACGGCGTCGAATTCCTCGCTCCGGCGAGCGATTACGATACCGGCCTGCACCAGCACGCGCCGTATTACTACGCGCCCGGTTTCAACAAGCCGAACGGGCCGAGCGAGCTGCTGATCTCGGATGCCGCCTGGGAGCAATTGCCGGACGACCTGCGCGCCATCGTCGCGGAGGCGGCGCGCGCCGAACATGCGCTGGCGCTGGCTGATGCCCATCAGGACAATGCCCGCGCCCTCGACGCGATGCTCACCACCGGCAATGTCTCGATCGAGGCGTTTCCCGGCGATCTGATCCGCGCAGCGCGGGAAGCTGCCGGCGAGATCATCGACGAGATCGCGGCCTCCTCGGATCTCGCCGAGCGCATCGTGGGCTCCTATCGCGAGGCCCAGGGGACGCTGCGAAACTGGTCGGCGCTGTCATCGGATATGGCGCGATCGCTCGTGAGGTCGTAGACTGCCCCCATGGGACGTTCATTTTCATCACTCGGCTTCATGGGCATGTTCGGGCGCTCGCACGACCTGAAACAGCTCGACGCCGCCCTGCGCGCCGTCGATCTGCACCCCAATGTCGTGCCGGAAGCGATCAAGCTCACCATCGTGAACCTGCTCAAGGACCACGCCATCGGCAAGCACCCAGCGCCGCAGGCCTATGCGCCCGCGGCGGAAATCGTGGCCTATTGCATGCTCGGCCCGGCTGCGCTGGCCGCGAGCAACCCGCCCGATCTGATCGATCGCACCGAGGCGCGGATCGAGCGGGCGCTGGAGGACGGCGACAGCCTCGATGCGCAGCTCGTGCTGCTCACCCTGCATGCCAAGGTCTGCCAGCCGGACGTGATCGCGCGTTACGGACTGGAGAGCGATGGCGCTTGAAGCGTGCCGTCGGACGGGCTAAGCCTTGCGCCATGACGCAGAATACGAGCCAGACCGCCCGCCCGCGCACCGCCCTTTATACCGGCTCCTTCGACCCGGTGACCAACGGGCATCTCGACGTGATCGCCCAGGGCGCGCGCCTGTGCGACCGGATCGTGCTCGCGATCGGCGTGCATCCGGGCAAGACGCCGCTGTTTCCCCCCGCCGAGAAGGAAGCGATGCTGCGCGAGGCCTGCGTCGGCATTGCACAGGCGGAGAATGTCGCCATCGATGTCATCACCTTCGACGATCTCGCCGTCGATGCCGCCCGCCGTGCCGGCGCGAGCCTGATCCTGCGCGGGGTTCGCGACGGGTCGGATCTCGATTACGAGATGCAGATGGCCGGCATGAACGCCACCATGGCGCCGCAGGTGCAGACCGTGTTCCTGCCCGCCTCCCCTTCCGTGCGCCACATCACCGCCACGCTGGTGCGCCAGATCGCGAAGATGGGCGGGGATGTTTCCGCCTTCGCACCGCCCGTCGTGGTCGCGCGCCTGACCGAGAAGCTCGGCAACGGCACGGCCTGAACCGGCGCCCCAACACTCAGTCAAACGGAGCTTGCCCGCGATGAAATCNCTCGCCCTCGCCGCCGCCCTGTTCGCCGCAGCCCTGCTGCCCGCACAGGCGCAGACAGCCGATGATCCGGCGAACACGCTCGTCATGGAAACGCCGCATGGCGAGGTGGTGATCGCGCTGCGGCCCGACATTGCGCCCGCCCATGCCGAGCGCCTCGTCACCCTCACCCGTGAAGGTTTCTATGACGGCGTGCCGTTCCACCGGGTGATCCCCGGCTTCATGGCCCAGACCGGCGATCCCACCGGGACCGGGATGGGTGGCTCCGAATTGCCGGATCTGCAGGCCGAATTCTCGTCGGAGCCCTTCGCGCGGGGCAGCGTGGGCATGGCACGCGCGCAGAATCCGAATTCCGCCAACAGCCAGTTCTTCATCGTCTATGACCGCGCCCAATGGCTCGACAACGAATATACCCTGATCGGCGAAGTCGTCAGCGGCATGGAAGCGATCGACCGGATCGCGCCGGGCGCGGGCCAGAGCGGCATGGTGGAGAATCCCGACCGGATCGAACGCATGCGCGTTCTCGCCGATACCCAGTAAAACCAACTTCTGCTCGAGACAAAGGACGACACCATGGCCGATGCCGAAAACACCATCATCATGGAAACCACCAAGGGCCGCGTGGTCATCACGCTGCGCCCGGATCTGGCCCCCGGCCATGTCGAACGGATCAAGACGCTGACCCGGCAGGGTTTCTATGACGGCGTGCCGTTCCACCGCGTGATCGACGGCTTCATGGCCCAGACGGGCGACCCCACCGGCACCGGTATGGGCGGCTCGGATCTGCCGGATCTGCGCGCCGAGTTCAGCGCCGAGCCGCATGTGCGCGGCATCTGCTCCATGGCGCGCACGCAGGCGCCGCATTCCGCCAACAGCCAGTTCTTCATCTGCTTCGGCGATACCCGCTTCCTCGACAAGCAGTACACGGTCTGGGGTCAGGTCACCGAGGGCATGGAGAATGTCGACCAGATCAAGCGCGGCGAGCCCGTNCAGGATCCCGACAAGATCGTCTCGATGAAGGTTGCCGCCGACGCGGCCTGATCAGAACCGGCGCGGCGGCGGGGCCCTCCTCGCCGCCGGCGACATGGCTTCGAATCAGCCCGCAGCGCGCGCCTGCCATGGCGGCACGGGCTGGAAGCGATCGACGAGAAAATCGATGAAGACCCGCGCAGCCGGCATCGTGATCCCGCCGCCCGGGCGCACCGCGTAGATCGCGCTCTCCGCCGGCGGACGGTATTCCTCCAGAATCGGCGTCAGGCGCCCGGCCTTCACATCCTCCCCGATCAGGAATGCCGGCAGGCGCGCAATGCCCACGCCGGCCAGCACCGCAGCATGCAGCGCTTCGAGCGTATTGCAGGCGAAGGCGCCCTGCAGCTTCAACCGCCGCCCTGTCGGCGAACGGTACCCCCAATCGTTGAAACGCGTCTCGTGATTGAGCAGCAGACAATCGCGCGTCTCCAGATCGCCCGGATCGCGGGGCGTGCCCTGTGCCGCGAGGTAGGACGGGCTCGCCACGACGATGCGCTCGTTCAGCGCCAGCTTGCGCGCCACCAGTGACGAATCGGTGAGCGCAGCACTGCGAATCGCCACATGCGTCCCGCTGGCGACGAGATCGACCATCTGGTCGCTCAGCGTCAGATCGATCTGGACCTGGGGATGCGCACGCATGAAATCGATCGCGGCGGGCACGATATGGCGCTGGCCGAAAGCGTTCGAGGCGCTGACACGCAATATCCCGCGCGGCTCCTGCGCCGCCTGGTCGAGCCCCTGTTCGAGGGTGGCGATCGCCTCGAGAATGCGCCGTGCCTCCCCGATATAAGCCTGGCCCGCATCGGTCAGCCGCATCGTGCGGGTCGTGCGCACCAGCAATTGTGTGCCCAGCCGCTGTTCGAGCTGGCTGACGCGCTTCGAGACCGCCGAATGCGTCATGCCCAGGCTACGCGCAGCCGGCGAGAAGCCCCCCTGTTCAATGACGGCAACGAAAACGGCCATATCGCTGTAGCGGTCCATTTGTTCCTGCAATCGACAGATGCTGGTCGGAATGAGCGAATTCTCGCGACACCCGAATTAGGCGACCTTCCAATCAAGAATGCAACCCCAAGCACTCGGAAGCCTGACACGAAACGCAAGCATTGAGGATGTCGCCATGAATACCCGTCACGAAACAACCACCGACACACTCGGCCCCGCCACCAAGCGTTCGCGCGGTCGTTGCAACGGCGCCTGCAAAGGCAATTGCCGCTGCCCGCAGCCGGAACTGTCCCGCCCGGACATGGCCGATCTCACCCGTTACCCGCTGGTCAGCACCATGCGCACCGTCAGCTTTGACGATGCCGCGGTCACGATCACCTGGGAAGACGACAGCGTCAGCCGCTTTCATCACGGCTGGCTGCGCGAGAACAGCCCCGATCCGGCCTCCCGCCACCCCCATTCGCGGGAGCGTCTGGTATCGCCGCTGGATATCCCCACCGACATCCGGCCCGAGAGCGTCACCCTCGAATCGCCTGTTGCCCTGGCAATCAGCTGGGACATGGCCGACCAGCCGGTGAGCCGCTTCGATGCGGGTTGGCTGCGCGCACATTGCTATACCCGGCACCGTTTCATCGCCAACCCGAACCGCCATCACGCGAGCCTGACGCCGCAGCCGGCCTACTGGAGCGCGGTCATGTACTCCGATGCCATGCTGCGTGTCTGGCTGCGCGACTATCTGGAAACCGGCTGGTCCGTCGTTTCCGGCGCGCCGGATGAGTACGACCTCGCCACCCGCCTCGGCGCCCGGATCGGCGTCGTCCGCTCCAGCAATTTCGGCTTCCAGTTCGACGTGATGTCGAAAGCCGAGCCGATCTCGAACGCCTACACGGCCTCGGATCTGCCGCTGCATACGGATATGCCGCATTACGAGCTGCCGCCCGGCACGCAGATCCTGCATTGCCTGCGCAACGATGCAATCGGCGGCGAGAGCCTGCTTTCCGACGGGATCGCGGTGGCCAATCTGATGCGCGACCAGCATCCGGAAGCGTTCCGGCTGCTGAGCCAGGTTTCGGTTCCCTTCCGGTTCCAGGATGCGGATGGCGATTACAACAGCCGCCACCGGATCATCGAATGCGATGCGGCGCAGAACCCGGTCTTCGTGAACTGGTCGAATTCCACGCTCGCACCGCTGGATGCCGATCCGGAAATCATGCCGCAGCTGCGGGCCGCGATCCGGCTGTTCCTGAGCTACCTGCAGGATCCGCGCTTCCTGATCACGCTCAAGCTCGATGCCGGCCAGGTTCTCGTCTTCGATAACCGCAGGATGCTGCACGGGCGCAAGGCCTTCGATCCCACGACCGGTGGGCGCCACCTGCAGGGCTGCTACCTCGACACCTCGGAAGTCCTCAGCCGCATGCGGATGCTCGAGCGTGACGAGGATGCCCATGAGGACCCGCACGACGTCCCGGTCCCGGCCTGATCCGATTTTCCGGCGCCCCGCTGCGGCGGGGTGCCGCCCCACCCTTGTCATCGAACCTTTTTTGAAAGCCACTTCCATGTCTCCCATCGAATCCACCTCCAACACCGCCCGGCGCGGCATCGTCATGCCCGCCCATGCGACCTTTCCGCAGATCGTGCGTCACTTCAGCTACATCCTCGGCGGCGTGCTCGCCTTCGGGCTGGCCACCGGTGGCCTGTTCCCGCTGATCGGGATCCGGCTTTATGAGAACGGCGCGAGCGATCTCGTCATCGGCCTGATCACCTCGGTCTTCTTCGCAGGCACCTTCGCCGGCGCCATCCTGACCGAGAAGCTCATCCGCCGGATACGTCACGTGCGCACCTTCGCACTGCTCGCCGCGACGGCGGGTGTGAGCACGATCGGGCTGGCCATGACCGACATGATTTCCGTCTGGGTGGCGCTGCGCTTCGTGACGGGCTTCTGCCTCGGCGGCTACTATGTCGTGGTCGAGAGCTGGATCAACTACTCCTCCAGCAACGGCGCCCGGGCGCGCGGTCTGTCGCTCTATGAGGCGGTGCGGATGCTCGGCATTGCGGCGAGCCCCTTCATCCTCGGCTTCGGTCTCGGCGCACAACCCTATGTGCTCGCAGGCGTCTTCTTCATCATCGCCATCATCCCGCTGGTGCTCTGCCCGCTGGAGGAGCCGCATCAGAACCCGCCCGGTTCGATGCCCTTCCTCAGCCTGATCACCAGCGCACCGCTGGGCGTCCTCGCCTGCTTCGTCTCGGGCACCGTCAACGCCGCCTTCTACGGGATGTCGGGTGTCTATGGCGAACGCGCCGGCCTGTCGCAGACCGAGATCGCCCTCTTCATCGCGGCGATGCTGATCGGCCCGACCATCGCCCACCCGATCGTCGGTGCGCTGGCCGACCGGATGGGGCGGCTCTCGATGCTGCTTCTGACCGCCATCGGCTCGGCGCTGGCCTGCCTCGCCATCGCGGTCTTCGCGCCGGGCTTCTGGGGCCTCGCCCTGCTCAGCCTGGTCGTCGGCGGCCTGAGCCATCCGGTCTATGCGCTGGGTCTGGCTTATGTGAACGATCAGCTCGATCCGGGTGACTTCGTCCGGGCCGGCGGCGCGCTGCTGATCGCTTTCTGCCTCGGCACCACTGTCGGCCCGACCGCGGCGGCGCTGGTGATGGGCGTGATCGGCGATGCCGGCCTCTACGTCTTCCTCTCAGCCATTCTCGGCATAACCGGGATCGGCGCGATCATGGCGATGCAGGGCCGCACCCGGCCCGAGCGCCCCGCCGTCCCCGCCGTGTGAAGCGACGCGTCAGCGAAAAACAAGGAGCCCGGCGGGAGATCGCCGGGCTCTTTCGATTGGCTGCAAGAGGCAGCGGCAGGCGTCAGGCGATCAGCTTCAGGCGATCAGCTTCAGGCGATCACCTGCTTCTGCATGCCGACGAGTTCCTCGACGCCCCCGCGCGCGAGGCGCAGCAGCGAGAGGAATTCCTCCTCGGAGAACGGCTTGCCTTCCGCCGTGCCCTGCACCTCGACGATGCCGCCCTTGCCGGTGATGACGAAATTCGCATCGGTCTCGGCGGTGGAATCCTCGGCATAATCGAGATCGAGCACGGGCGTGTCGCGGTAGATGCCGCAGGAGATCGCCGCGACATGGTCCTTGAGCGGATTGATCGAGATGATCGAGCGGCTCATCATCCAGGCGAAGCAATCGTTGAGCGCCACCCAGGCGCCGGTGATCGCGGCGGTGCGGGTGCCGCCATCGGCCTGGATCACATCGCAATCGACAACGATCTGGCGTTCGCCGAAAGCGTGCAGATCAACCACGGCGCGCAGCGAACGTCCGATCAGCCGCTGGATTTCCTGCGTGCGCCCGGAGGGCTTGCCGGATGTCACCTCGCGGCGGGTGCGTTCATGCGTGGCGCGCGGCAGCATGGCGTATTCCGCCGTCACCCAGCCCTTGCCGGTCCCGCGCAGCCAGGGCGGGCCGCGCTCTTCGAGGGAAGCGGCGCAGAGCACCTTGGTCTCACCGAAGGAAACGAGGCACGAGCCCTCCGCATAGCGCGCGACCCCGCGTTCGAGGGTGACGGGGCGCAATTGGTCGGGCTGGCGTTTGGATGGGCGCATTCTGGTCTCCTGTTGAGGCCGTGGTGATAGACCGGGCATAGGCCCGCCGCAAGGGTTCGGCACAAGGGTGTGGCGCATATCGCGCCCGCAAGGTGTGGATCGGATCGCCTTACTGGCCGCGCTGGCCGCGGCTGGCGAAGCGCACGGCGTCCTCGGCGGCCTTGAACAAGGCCTTGGACTTGTTGACGCATTCGATCCGCTCGGAAACCGGGTCGCTGTCATAGACGATGCCGGCGCCGGCCTGGACATACATCTTGCCGTCCTTGACCACCGCGGTGCGCAAGACGATGCAGGTATCCATCTGCCCGTCGGCGCCGAAATAGCCGATGCAGCCGGCATAGGGCCCGCGCTTGTCCTTCTCGAGTTCGTCGATGATCTCCATCGCCCGCACCTTCGGCGCACCGGAGACCGTGCCGGCGGGAAAGCCCGCGACGAGCGCTTCGAGCGCGTCACGGCGCGGATCGAGGCGCCCGGTCACGTTGGAGACGATGTGCATCACCTGGCTGTAATATTCGAGGAAGAAGCTGTCGGTGACCTCCACCGTGCCGTATTCCGCGACGCGCCCGACATCGTTGCGCCCGAGATCGAGCAGCATCAGATGCTCCGCGCGTTCCTTCGGATCGGCGAGCAGATCCTCGGCATGGCGGCGATCCTCCTCCGGCGTCGCGCCGCGCGGGCGTGTGCCGGCGATGGGGCGCACGGTCACCTCGCCGTCGCGCACGCGCACGAGGATCTCCGGCGAAGAGCAGACGATCTGGAAATCCTCGAAATCGAGATAGCAGAGGAACGGCGCCGGATTGATGCGCCGGAGCGAGCGATACAGCGCGAATGCGGGAAGCGGGAAATCGGCCTCGTAGCGCTGGGAGAGCACGATCTGGAAAGCGTCACCGGCGCGGATATATTCCTTCGCGCGCTCCACCATGCCCTCATATTCCGCATCCCCCGTATTGGAGCGGGCAGCCACGGGCGGAAGCGCGGCGGGATCCGCCGCAACAGGCGCGATGACGGGTTTTTCGAGCGCGTCGATCACCGCTTCGAGCCGCGCGATGCCGCTCTCATGCGCGCTCTTCGCGCTCACGCCGGCAACGGGGCGAATCGGCGTGACGAGCGTGATCTCGTCGCGCACGGCATCGAAGACGACCATCACGGTCGGGCGGATCATGGTCGCGTCGGGCACGCCCAGAACGTCCGGATTGGGCGGGCCGAGCCGCTCCATGGCGCGGACCATGTCGTAACCCAGATGACCAAACAGTCCCGCAGCCATCGGCGGCAGATCCGCCTCTTCCGGGATCGCGCTCTCGGCGATGAGCGCGCGCAGACTCTCCAGCGGCGGGCGCGGATCGGGGGTGAAGACCTTCCCGCCCGACAACGCAGCACGATCGATCGCGCAGGCACCGTCATGGCAGCGCCAGATCAGATCGGGCGCCAGCCCGATCATGGAATAGCGCCCACGCACCGCGCCGCCTTCGACAGATTCCAGCAGGAAAGCCGGTCCGGCATGGGCCGCGCGCAGCTTCAGATATGCCGCGACGGGGGTCTCGAGATCGGCGATCAGACGCGTACGCAGGAGCGTGGCTGCGCCCGCCTCGTATTTGTGCGTGAAATCATCGAAGGCGGGCGTGACGTCCATCATGAGCCTCAGAAATCGAGACCGATCGCTTCGCGATAGGCCTGCTCGTTGATGCTCACACCGACGTCGTCCTGCAACTGCGCAATGAACTGCGTCAGCATATCCTCCGCGATATCACCCTGCAGCCGCTCGCCGATCGTATCCGCCGCCGGTGTCGTCGTCAGGAACGGCGTGGCGCGGGCGCTCTCGACGGTGAAGACGACGCGGCGCGTTTCGCCGAGCGGCGCGGTGCCGTGCTCGCCGACACGGGTGGCGAAGATGGCACGCACGGCGGGCTCGTCGAGCGGCTCGGAAGCCTGCCCGCGCGCGAGATCACCGATCTGCGCCACGCTGCCGCCGGCCTGCTGCGCCACCGCCGCGAGATCAGCGCCCGTGCCCAGCTGCGATACCATGTCGGAAGCCATCTCACGCAGGCGCTGCGCGATCTGGTCACTGCGCCAGTCGGCGATCACCTGTTCGCGAACCTCGTCGAGGTCGCGGTTGCGGGCGGGTTCGACGCCGGTGACGTCGAACCAGATATAGCCGCCGTCATCGGTGCGCAGCGCCGCATTGTCGATGCCGATATCCGAATCGAAGATCTCACGTACGAGCGTTTCGGCGCGCGGCAGGTCGAGACGATTGCCCGCCGGGTCGCGCCCCTGTGCGTCCACCGCATCGACGAGNCGCGGCTCGAAGCCCCGCTCGCGGGCGATATCCGCCAGAGGCCGGGCCGTGGCGCGCTGGTCCTCGATCTCGTCATAGACGTTGCGCATGCGATCGCGCGCCCGGTCGATCGCGATTTCCTCACGAATCTGATCCTCGACCTGTTCGAAAGGCAATACCCGCCCCTCTTCGATGGTGACGACGCGCACCAGGGAATGACCGAAGCGGCCGGAAACCGGGCCGGAAATCTCCCCCTCCCCGAGCGCGAAAGCCGCATCGCGGATCGCGGGATCGAGGAATGCATCTCGCGTCAACAGCCCCATGTTCAGCACATCGTCCGCGACACCGCGCTCACGGGCGAGACCTTCGAAATCGACGTCGCCGATTCCGAGCCGCGACGCCGCATCGGCGGCATCCTGCTCGGCGGTGAAGGGAATGCGCTGAACCTCGCGGCGCTCCGGCGCACCGAAACGGGCTTCGCCCTCGCGCTCATAGACGTTGCGGACCTGCTCGGGCGGCACCGCGGCGGGGTCGGCGAGATCGACGGGATCGATCCGCAGGACGGTGGCTGCGCGGAATTCGGGGGCGCGATAGCGGCCGATATTCTCCTGATGAAACGCGGCGAGCTCATCCTCGGTCGCTGACGGGATCGCCCCGGCATTGGACTCGTCGAGAACCAGGAACCGTGCCTCGCGGCGCTCCGAGCCATAGCGATGTACCGCCTCCATGGCGGCGACGGGCGCGCTGATATCGGCAGCAAGCGCCCCGATGATCTGCTGACGGGCGATCGCGTCGCGCTGCTGGGCGACGTAGCCCTGCTCGCTGAGGCTGTTGGAAAAGAGCAACTGCTGAAAACGCCCCTGGTCGAAATTGCCGGACGCATCCTGGAAGCTCGGNTCATCCATGATCGAACGGGCCACGAGCTGGTCCGATACAGAAATGCCGAGCTGGCGGGCGCGCTCGTCGAGGGTGGCCTCGGTGACCAGATTCGACAGGATCTGACGGTCGAGGCCGAAAGCCCTTGCTTGCGTCGGCGTGATCGGCTGGCCGATCTGAACGCTCAGGCGGCGCACCTGATTCTGATAGCTCTGGCGCGCCATCTCCGCCGTGATCTCGGTCTCACCGACACGGGCGATCGTCGTACTGGCGCCGCCACGGAAGATGTCGCCGATTCCCCAGACCGCGAAGCTGAGGATGAGCAGCGTGAACAGCGCACCGGCGACGACCTTTCCGACCCAGGTGCGGCCGACATTGCGCATATTGCGAAGCATGAGCGTTCCGTCTTCTTCGTTGCATGTGGGCGGGCACGTCCCGCAAGCGCCCGCGATACCGCAGTTTCCCTCACGGGGAAAGGGCGCAACTGCAATCCAGCCCAGAAATATGGCACCTTGCGGGCGGATTGCGGCGACGCGGGGGAACTGCTATTTCCGCTGCGCGTTTTCCGCAAGAGGAGTGGTCACGATGGCGTCAGGGCGAAACCCCAAGCTTGTTGCCGGCAACTGGAAGATGAACGGCGACCGTTCCTTCCTCGACATGGTCGCCGAATTGCGTGTGGGCGCAGCCGGCGGCATCGCCGATACCGACCTCCTGATCTGCCCGCCCGCCACGCTCCTCGCCGATGTGGCGAAGGCCGTCGAAGGCTCCTCGATCAGTGCCGGCGGCCAGGATTGCCATGCGAAGGAAAGCGGCGCCTTCACCGGTGACGTCTCCGCCGAGATGCTCGCCGATTGCGGCGCCACACACGTCATCGTCGGCCATTCCGAGCGCCGCCAGTATCACGCCGAAGACGATACCGTCGTCGCGGCGAAGATGCGTGCCGCCCATCGCGCCGGGCTGGTCGCCATCGCCTGCGTGGGCGAAACCAAGGACGAGCGCGAAGGCGGCAAGGCGCTCGACGTGGTGCGCAAGCAGGTCGAGGCGCTGCTGGACGAGAGCGTGACCGGCGCCAATTCCTGCATCGCCTACGAGCCCGTCTGGGCCATCGGCACCGGGCTGACGCCCACGGTCGAGGATGTCGCGGAAATGCATACGGCCATTCGCGAGACGGTCGCCGCGAAGATCGGCGCGGAAGAAGCGGCGCGGGTGCGCCTGCTCTATGGCGGCTCCGTGAAACCCTCGAACGCCCGAGAATTGATGGCTGTCGCCGATGTCGATGGCGCGCTGGTCGGCGGTGCGAGCCTCGTGGCAGCGGATTTCCTCGCCATCGCCCGCGCCTGTCGGGCCTGAACACGGTGCAGCGACCGGGTTGCCCGTTAAGGTAAATTTCTGGTTACTGCGCCATATATACATTTATTCATTGATGTCGATCGGAAGTTGCCACAACCTTCAGGCGCACAGGATATCTGGAGGTCATTCCATGTCGGTATTGATGACGATGTCGTTTCAGCCGCGCAACGATATGGCGCCGCAGTCATCGGCGGCAGATCGGGCCTCGAACGGCAATCGGAATGTGGAAGGCGGCAACGCCGAACAAGCCAGCGGGTCGCCGAATGTGTGGCGCGATCCCGCCTTCACGCAGGCCATGCGCAATTCCGGAACGGCGTCGGGGCCGGCGCAGGCCGGTGAATCTCTCGCGAAGACAATGCAGGGCCCGCTCGTCGGCAATGCCGGCGCCACGGCCGGCGCCACGGTCGGTGCCACGATCGGCGCGACGATCAGTGCTCTGGTGGACGACCTCGCCCGCACCGTCGCCGACGCCCCTGCGGCAGACAGCGCGCGACAGCTGAGCATGCTGCATTCGCTCAGCCGGCATGTCGCGGAAGAGGAGGCAAGGGCCTTCATGCCTGCGCCCGCGCGATCCGATTACGTCCTGGAGCAGGAATCCGGGCAATCGGATTACGAAGGGGCGCCGGCACAACCCGAATCGGCGGCAGACGCGCCTCCCTCGCAAACCGATGACATAGCCCGGCGCGTGCGCACGGCGACGCGCCCGCCGACGCAGGAGACGATCCCGCATCTGGCTCCCGGGCAGCGCGCCATCTTCGCAGCCGACGGGCATCTGACGCCGCATGCGAACCCGGATCTGATCGACGTTTTCCAACTCGCTGTCGAAAAGAATAACGACTGGAGCCGCGTCCGCATGTCGGCCCCGCCGGACCGGGCGGCCTTCCGCAGCCTCGGGGAGCCGGGCGCGAATGATCGCGGCCCCGTCACACCCGAAACCGAACGCGTCGTGCGCGATCATCTCCAGCAGGAACACGATATCGACCTGCAGTCGCTTCCGGTGCGGCAGATGATGATCGACGATCTGTTCGATGCCAACGAGCAGCTGGTTCTGATGAACGACATTCTGGAAAAGATCGTCGACGAGGTCGCCGCAAAGAGCCCGCTGCCGCCCTCCGATGTTGATCGCCTGCGCTTCGTCAAGGAATCCGAGGTTCTGGCGCGTGGTTTCATGAACGACATCATCCAGCATTTCATGAATCGCCCGCATGAGGGGTAAGGCGTACGCGGTTCATGAATGACGCCCGTGGCTTTGCGGCTGCGGGCGTTCGCTTTTTTCGTGATCGACGCTGGACAGACGGGCTTTGCGATTGCATATGAAGGCTGTCGCGGTCACGGCTATGCCGTGGAATCGCCGCGTTGCCGTGTCTCATGTCGGCGCATCATCGGTCGCGTGCGGCAAGCCGGCGGGCCGATCGGTCCGGCCGGCAGGACGCTGAAGGGTAGAGCATGCAAACGGTCATCATCATCATCCATCTGCTCATCGTGCTGTCGCTCGTGGGCGTCGTGCTGCTGCAACGCTCCGAAGGCGGCATCGGCATGGGCGCCGGTGGCGGTGGTGGCGGCGGCGGGCCCGGTGGCTTCATGACGGGGCGCGGCTCGGCCAGTGCGCTGACGCGTGCGACGGCGATCCTCGCGGCGGCCTTCTTCGCAACGAGCCTGACACTGGCGATTCTCGCCGGCCAGGCCAGCCAGCCGACTTCGGTCTTCGACGTTCCCGGCGGCCTCACGGCTCCGCCCGCCCAGCCGGGCGAAACCGCACCGGATGGCACCGGCCCGGGCATTCTGGAGCAGCTCCAGCAGCAGCAGGGCGATCAGCCCGCTTCGCCTCAGGTTCCGCAGTCGCGCTGAGCGCGGCATGGCGGACGGCGAGGCCTTCGCGGGGCCGGGCGACCGGCCCCTTTGTTTTGTGTGGATGATGCCCGCATGACGCATTCGCTGCTTGCGAATCGCCGGGGCTCGATTATGGATACCAGTCCATGACGCGGTACGTTTTCATCACCGGCGGCGTGGTTTCATCGCTCGGCAAGGGCCTCGCTTCGGCGGCTCTCGGGGCGCTGCTCCAGGCGCGCGGCTACAAGGTTCGCTTGCGCAAGCTCGACCCTTATCTCAACGTCGATCCGGGCACGATGAGCCC
>SL_7KL_010_BRINEDRAFT_10000470_pt1 | contig 19124 bp, 5 predicted proteins | sample SodLak_010_BRINE_FD_10663 | JGI IMG/M metagenome (IMG submission 10663)
CTAGACCAAATTCACCGGCCATCTCAAAAGCGACTTCAATGAGGAGGCATCACTTTGGAGCGCTCTGCCCTTCAGCCGAAGAGAGCGTCACTTCGAAAGCGAATCGAGTTTTTGAACGATTTTTGCATACATGCGAGGCGAACAGTACCACCCCCTACACACCTTGCTCCGAGGACACCAGTTGTCCACAGCATACCCGATCGATCGAGATCGAAGACATCAGATTCGCCCAAAACAACAGCGATCGCCGATCTCGACGAATCTGATATTGAATCACGGATCGATCGGTTTGGGTGCGAAAAATCATCGGAATCACTCCCAGAAGACAGCCAAATTGCAGACGACTTTGTTCTGAATACGGTTGAATACTCCCATTTTGAGCAGCGCTCCCTGCTTCTGCGCCGTCGCTACTCGATTGTATCGTGTTTGACGAATTCTACTTATGTTGGCTCGAGCCGATTCTTTGAGTCTCATGAAATGGCGCAGTTCATCGAACGGTGACGGGCTGCCTAGGACGATCGGCTGGTGGCTTTTTGCGATCGCTCTGTTTCTCGTCCTCGTTGTAGCGTTACAAACCTACATTGGGTGGATTGTGTTTGGAGTCTTTTTATATCATGTCGCCCGTCCGGTTGCCAGACGTCTTCAACATCACGGCGTTTCACCGGGACTCTCTGCGCTCCTTTCATTTGGGCTCATTATGTTACCGTTCATGGCAGTTCTGGGGGTGTTCATTGTGTTGCTGCTCGCAGAGCTTGCAGCGATCGAGGCGACGGACGTGGAAGCACTGTTGGAAAGGCTGTTTCCACGGCTTGCAATAGAGACGCTCCCCACGAGTGAGGATGAACTATATGCGTTTGTTGAAGTCCTACGAAGCGATCCAACACTCGCCACACTTGTTCCGTTGGTGAGCGGGTTCGTCGGGACGTTCACCGTACAAGCGTTCAACGTGTTGATCACATTCGTCTTCGCGTTTTTCCTCGTTCGAGATGAGCGAAGAATCGATTCTTGGTTCCGCTCCACCATCGTAGAACGCGAGTCAAACGTGTATGCGTATCTGAAAGCGGTTGATCGGGGGCTCGCCTCAGTCTACTTCGGATATACGCTCACCATTATCGTGATCAGTATTGTAGCCGTAATCATCTACAGTGTGTTGAATCTCCTTGCTCCACCAGGTCTCGCAATCCCTCATGCGATACTTCTCGGCTTTGCCACTGGACTAATTTCGGTGATTCCACTCATCGGTCGGAATCTGCTGTATGGGTCGATTTTTCTCTATCTCACGGTCGTAGCATATCAGACAAATTTGAGATATGTCTGGTTCCCGATCGTGTTCTACATTGTAATGGGGGGCATCTTCGACAACGTCATTCGAACGTATGTTCGGCCCTCCCTTTCTGGTCGTCTCTTTCACACGGGTTTCGTCATGTTCGCGTATCTCTTGGGACCGGCTATTTTCGGGTGGTATGGGATATTCCTCGGCCCGTTCATCATGGTTGTCACCATTCAATTTCTGCGAGTTCAGCTACCGAAAATGCACCCCCACTAAAATGAACGGTCACAGTCCAGTACGAGACTGTAGGGATTTCCGAGACTGGCGACGGAAACAGCCGTCTCGTCGATCAGAATATAGAGGCTGTATTTCTCACGGTGTGTTGATTTTCTCTGTATTGTGATCAGCAACACCGCACAAGACTCGCGCACTGTATTCAGCACGATATTCTGAATATCCCTCAGTCATGCTAGACCGCTCAGAGTTGACCAAAGCCAACTGATTGTGTCATTTTTCGAACGTTTCAGAGAAGACCTTCTTTTCGGCGGCTCGCAAATGGTGGAGAAATGTCGACTGTGAGATGTCAAGCGTCTCAGCAATATCTGCGGCTTTTGATTGCTGTGGCCGATCGAAAAAACCCGAAACTGCGGCAGCGTGAAGCGCCTGTTTTTGTTTGATGGTCAATGATTCGAATGGCGACGGAGTGGTGTCCTCGACAGCGCGGACACTCCGTGTCCGGACGGTTGCCTCAGGCCAGTGTGTCCGAAGTGCCTCAATCACAGTCGAAATATCTGCCATCTTTGGAAACTGCGTCACAAGCTCCGCCGTACCGCCTGCAGCCGTCATGGAAGCGATCGACCCACCATAGTTGGTGATAATCGTCCCAAGAGCGGGCTCTGGAACACGTATCCGAACAACTGCAGGCTGGCCATCGCGTACCGGCGTGATGTCTTCGACACCAAAGACGGTGCTCGCAGCATGCGTGAGTAATTTCACCGCCACATCATCGGTCCGTATCAAGTATGTCACCATCCCACCATCGGACTGTAACTCGTGACTCCGAAGCTGAGTCTCCTCAGGAAGCGATGGAGCGATCGACAGCGCTGCCAAGAAGTGGCTTTCATCAAGGTTCACGGACACTTCAGTCAATACGTCCGACCTGAGGGTATCACGTTGACGCTGCATGTTCCGTTTGAACCCAAGCGCTGCTGCGAATTCAGCGACGAGCGTCCGTGTGAGTGATGTCTCTGGCGTCTCACGGACGACAGTCAAAACGCCATCAAAGACGCCACTGTGTTCGAGTGGAACTGATCGAATACACGTCAGGCCACAGTCACGCAACCGATCGGCAAGCGCAGGATTGTCGACCGAATTGACAGTGACCACCCGAGGTTGACCTGTGGAAAGCACTGTACGTGTGCTCTCATCGACTGCAGTTTCGGCATCTTCCTCAGGTGAGCCACTCCGTCGGAAGGTGTCATCACCATAGTGTGCGTCGATCTGATGTGGTGGGTCGATCGCAGCTGTACCACGGTGCCGACGGACAACCCATGCCCCGCTATACCCATGTGTTTCAACTAACTGCTGGCAGACATTCTCGGCAAATGTTCCGTCCGTGGCGGTCTGTAACAGCAACTGTCGGATCGCCTCCTTGCCGTCACGCTCAGCTTCCAGTTGACGCTTTGCCTCCGCAAGCTGCTTTTCACGTTCTTTTCGGGCAGAGATATCTCGAGTATTGACAACGTAGTAGCCTTCGGGTGTGGGGGTTGACGACCCAATGCTTTCGATCCACTTGTAGCTGCCATCAGCGACCAAAAAGCGGTGTTCAACGATTTCAATCTGATGCTCAGTGGCGCTCGTCAGTGCGTTAAACGCCTCGAGAACCCGATCGTGATCGTCGGGATGAAAGTACTCTGTAACATGCGTTCCAACAAGTTCGTCCTGGTCATACCCGTAAATATAGTCAATGGCGGGGCTGTCGTACCGAATAATTCCGTCTTCATCTAGCAGGGTAAGAAGATCGCTTGAGTGCAGCGGCATGGTCTCGAGCCCTGTGGCCGCTTCTAATTCGATCGACCCCACTGTTTCCGACCGATCTTCAGTCATTATCTGAGAGAGATGCCACCCACGTAATTACCCTTTTGTGTCTGTTGACAGGCTGTTTTCGTTATATATGCATATGCTGCTTAAGTACCATTCTGGAGTCATGCAGGATATACAGATTATTTGGGCTGCATAACGCGTGGTTGTCCGGGCAACCGGTGGTGTGCAGAAATTGAACACAATACATGACCGGAGACATGAGAGACATAAACGGGCGAACCGAGAGAGAACAGTCGATACTAGGCGATCGGTTTTCGATCGCAACTGTTAGAGGGCGGGTGCTGCGGATGTGCGTCTTTATTGGCGTATTGTTACTTGCTGGTTCGGTGGTTGGTGGTATCGCAGCGACCGAGGAGACAGTTGAGATCAGCAACTGGAGCGAACTACAGAGTATTGAAGACGATCTTGATGGTGACTACATTCTTATCGCTGATCTTGACAAAAACACCGAGGATTACGACGCCGTTGTTGGCGACGGTGATTTCAGACCGATCGGCCCTACCTTCACTGGTTCGTTGGATGGAAACAGTCATACGATTTCTGATCTCGTGATCAGTGGAGGATCAGACGTCGGCTTATTCAGCACTAGCGAGGGCGACATTCATCGGTTGGCACTCAAAGATGTAGAAATTCATGGAGATGGTGATCGCGTCGGTGGGATCGTCGGTAGGATGGAGGGGGGCAAGATATCTGAATCCTACGTGACCGGTGAGGTCCGCGGTTTTGCTGCTGTTGGTGGTCTGATGGGTGAAGGAATTGCTGGTGAAGTTAACGCCGCCTACACGGTTGTAGATGTGAGTGTTGGAGAATGGAGAGCCGGTGGGTTGGTTGGGTATGTTCCTAGTGGAACACTCTACATTAACGAGAGTTATGCTGCCGGGACACTCACTGGTGACCGTGTTGGAGGGGTTGTTGGGGAGGTATTGAGTGGCACGCTCAACCTCGAGAGCGTCTATTGGGACAGAGAGAGGTCCGGGACAACCAGTACAGCTGGCCGTGTAGGGTCAGGAACTGTATCGACGAATAACGTTACTGGACTATCCAGTGATCAGATGAAAGGCGATGCCGCCGAGACGAACATGGACGGCTTCGACTTCGCCGACACGTGGATCGCGGAAGCTGGAGATTTTATGTTCTATCCGTATCTCCAGTCAACGCCGCAAGATCCTGCTTCCGGACGTGAGAATACCCGATTTGCTGGCGGGTTCGGAACTGCAGATAATCCGCTTCAGATAGACACGTGGGAGCACTTACACAGAGTGAGTGAATCCCTTGACGCTCACTTCGAACTCATTGGCGATCTTGATGAAGAAACAGATGGATACGAAGAATACGTCACTGACCCTAGTGAGGGATTCGAACCGATCGGGGGCGAGGCTGATCCGTTCACCGGGACGTTCGACGGCAGCGGCCACGTGATCGACGGATTGTACATCGATCAAAACGGGGATCACGTCGGACTGTTCGGTTCTGTTGGTAGCACGGGCCGCTTGACGCACATTGGTCTCGATGCAGTCAACGTAACCGGCAATGAGTACGTGGGTGGAGTAGTCGGGAAAAGTGCGGGCGAAATAGATCGATCGTGGGTGAGTGGAGACGTAACTGGGGATGATTACGTGGGAGGACTCGTCGGCCACACCGCGGGAACGGTTGCTGAATCATACGCCGAGGGCACGGTCACGGGTGATTCTACTGTCGGTGGACTCGCTGGCCATACCGAGGGAATGGTTACTGAATCATATGCTGTGGGCACGGTCACGGGTGATTCTACTGTCGGTGGACTGGTCGGCCACACCGAGGGGATGGTTGCTGAATCATACGCTGTGGGTACGGTCATGGGAGAGTCCACTGTCGGTGGACTCGTCGGATCCATCGAGGGGATGGTTACTGAATCATACGCTGTGGGTACGGTCACGGGAGAGTCCACTGTCGGTGGACTCGTCGGATCCATCGGATCGTCAGGTGACGTTTCCGAGTCGTACGCGGCTAGTGACGTCGTGGCCGATACCGAATACGGTGGATTAGTTGGGGCGAACGATGGCGAGGTGTCGTCTTCGTTCTGGAATGCCGATGTAGTGGAGTTGGGAGACGGTGGTGGATCGGACGACGGTACATTCGACGCGACGGGACTTTCGACCAATGAGATGAAAGGCGAGGCAGCCGAGGACAATATGGACGGCTTCGATTTTGATGAGACGTGGACCGTCGAAACTGGAGATATTATTTCCTATCCGTATCTCCAGTCGACGCCGCAAGATCCTGTGCCTGGATACGACGATACACGGTTTGCTGGCGGGTTTGGTACCGCAGACGATCCTCTCCTGATTCAAACGTGGGCGCATCTGCACAACGTGCGCGAGGAGCTTGATGCACAGTTCAAACTTATAGGTGATTTAGACAATCAGACGCAGGGATACAGCGAATACGTCGCTGATCGGAGCGTGGGTTTTGAGCCGATTGGTAACGGGAACGATCCATTTACCGGAACGTTTGAGGGTCACGATCACGAAATTAGGGATCTTCGAATCGATCGTTCAGAAGCGAGTAATGGGAAAGATGCGGGGTTGTTTCTGTACGTAGATGGGGGCGTGATTTCTTCGGTCGGGATTATTGATGGAGAGATAACCGCTGCAGACGGGAGCCGTGGGAGTGCTGCCACTGACGGTTCAGATGCGACAGACGGTGAGAACGGTGGCGATGCGGCTGGATTAGTGCTCGTCAACAATGACGGTGCTGTACGCAATTCGCGCGTCACAAACACGATCGTGACCGCCGGTTCCGGGGGTGCTGGTGGGAACGGTTGTAGTACGTTCGAGGGAGGATGTACAGGTGATGACGATGGAAGTTCTGGAAGTGGCGGCGGTGATGGCGGTGATGGCGGTGACGCCGCTGGTGTTGTCCTCAGCAGTGTCAATGGGGTCGTAAATAAAACGTACCTCACCGGATCCACCGTAACAGCAGGATCAGGAAGAAACGGGGGTCACGGTGGTGATGGTGGTCTTTCCGGTGGCAATGGCGGTGACGGTGGAACGGCGGCGGGTCTAATCAAATACATAGATGGGGAAGATGCGATTATTATCGATGGGTATGTCGACGATACTATAATTACGGCCGGTTCAGGTGGGAGGGGTGGTCCCGGATACGACGAAGCTCTGTCTAGTCCAAACCCTGGTGCTGGTGGTGATGGCGGCGCTGCTGCGGGTATCGTCTCGGACATTTCCGATGGAACGGTTCAAAATGTCTATATTTTCGCCACAAATATTGACGCTGGGTCCGGTGGTTCGGGAGGAGATGGTGGTACACAAGACCCCAATGGCAGTCCAGGAGACGACGGTCCTGTAGGTACAATCGTCGTTGAAAACGGTGGTACCGTCTCCGCCAGCTACTGGAGTACGGACACCGTCAATCAGAACGTATCCGATGGTGGTGAGGGATTGACGAGCGCCCAGATGCGAGGGCCGACTGCCGAGGATAACATGAACGGCTTCGACTTCGCTGACACGTGGGCCGCTGGAACCAACCCCGAAGAAGGATTCCTCGTGTCGCTGCCGTACTTACAACAGAACCAGCAGGTGCCTGCACCGGGTGCAGAATCACTCTTCGCTGACGGAAACGGCACCGCAGAGAATCCGTATCAGATCGAGAACTGGGAGCACCTCCACAACATCCGCGAGGTGCTCGACGCGAACTACACATTGTCTGGTGACCTCAATGAAACGGCACCCGGATACGAAACCTATGTGGCTGACCCAACTGCTGGCTTCGAACCGATCGGTGATGACGACAATGCATTCAACGGGACGTTCAACGGCAGCGGATTCACGATATCGAATCTCGAAATCAATCAACCGGATACGAACCGAGTCGGTCTGTTCGCAAAGCTCGATTCAGGTTCTCATGTCGAATACGTTACGCTCGAGTCAGTTAGTGTCGAAGGAAGCAGTATCGTTGGTGGGTTAGTCGGTGACAACGCTGACGGTACCGTACACGACTCATTCGTCAGCGGGAGCGTCAGTGGGAGTGATTCCGTCGGGGGGCTCGTCGGGAGCAACCGCGCCGGGATACACAACTCGTCGACAGACGTGATAATCACCAGTGCCCGAGGCGGTGGACTGGTCGGCTACAATGATAATAACGCAACCATACAGTCATCAGTCGCAACTGGCGTTATCAATGGAGACGACGAAACGGGCGGGCTCGTTGGGTGGAATGATGGTGGGACGATACACAACTCGTACGCGAGTGGCTCTATCGATGGCAACGAAAATGTGGGGGGTCTCGTTGGGAAAAATGGCGGCGAGATTAAGGAATCCTACTCGGTCGGCCCTGTAGACGGCAATAGCAATGTTGGCGGACTCGTCGGTACCAGCGACGGCGGTACAGTCACGAACTCATACTGGGACGTCGAAACTACCCAACAGACAGAATCTGCCGGGGGGATTGGTCTCACAACCTTGCAGATGACTGGTGACCGTGCTGCAGACAACATGGATGGCTTCGACTTCGGTGATACATGGGTAGCTGGGGAGGCAGACAGTCAAGAAGGCGGGCTAACTGTGTTCTACCCTGTCTTACAAAACAATACGCAGGAACCGGCACCCAGCACGAGTCTATACGATACCGGCGAGGGTACCGTGGACAACCCTTACGAGATCGGTGACTGGTACCAGCTTAATTACATCCGTGTAAGTCTCGACTCGGAGTTCGTCCTCACGGGCGATCTCGACGAGGACTCACCGGGCTACGAGCAAATCGCCGGGGCTGACGCTAACGGCGGCGATGGCTTCGAGCCGATTGGTGACACCACCAACAAATTCAATGGCGCGTTTGACGGGAACGACCACACGATTTCGGATCTGGTGATCGACCAGTCGAACAGTCAGGAGATACCCGTCGGGTTGTTCGGATATGTCGGTGGGGACGGAGAGATCAACAATGTCACGCTGGTCAGCGCGAGCGTGACGGGCGATGAGAGTCAAACGGGGTTTGACCAAGACCGAACGGGTGCGCTTGTCGGGTTGCTCGAGGGGACTGTCACCAATTCGAGTGCTGAAGCAGACGTCGTCGGTGGGGACTCTGTCGGCGGGCTAGTCGGCATAAACGACGGTGGCACCGTGAGCGAGTCGTACGCCACCGGTGATGTCGACGGAAACAATAATGTCGGTGGGCTGGTCGGCGACAATAACGCTGGCATAGTGAGTGAGTCGTACGCCACCGGTGATGTAGGAGGAAGGGTTGGTGTCGGTGGACTGGTCGGCGGAAACAGTGGTACCGTGAGCGAGTCGTACGCGACGGGTACGGTCGACGGAGAAACCAATGTCGGCGGGCTCGTCGGTCTCGACATCGATGGGGACGTACCTGACTCTTATTGGGATACGGAAGCAACCGGCCAAGACGACTCCGCTGGTGGTCTGGGCCTCACCACTATCGAAATGAAGGGCGCAGATAGCCGCCTCGACGGATTCGACTTCCAGAATACGTGGGACGTCGTCTCCAATGAAAACGTCTCCTACCCGTTCCTCCAAGCAATTGCTCAAGAGCCCGCACCGGGACTCGAAGCGGTCGAGGACATTAGCGTCTCGCTCGCAGACACCGAGATCGAACAGGGCGAAGAAACCTCGTTCACGGTAACCGTGTCGCTCTCGGAGTCGGGCGAAAGTGAGGCAACCAGGCTGTCGAATCTCACCTCGTCCAATCCCGCAAATGCGACCGTCGACGAAAACGGCACGGTCACCGGAACCGGCGTCGGCAACGTCACGATCACGGGGAGCTACGGAAGCAAGGAAGATAGTGCAATCCTGACCGTCACGCCTGGTCCCTCCGTCGAGGTCGACGTCGAGACGCAGCCAGCCACCTCGACTGCTGGCGAACCACTCGTAGGTCCGCCTGCTGTCCTCGTCACTGACGAGTTCGGTAATCCCACACCAGGAACCAACGTCTCGGTTACGGCAGTCAACGATCCAGACGCACTCGTGAGCGGCGACCTCGAGGTCGAGACAAACGAATCGGGCATATCCACATTCGACGACCTCGTCATCGAGACTGCCGCCGACTATGAGCTCGAATTTAGCATTAATGATGCCGAAGACGGCGTCAACGAATCCGACACCGTGGTCAGCGAGGAGTTCACTGTCGAACCCGCAGACCCCGACTCATTCGAAATAGAGACACAGCCGAATGCCAACCAGACCGCTGGCGAGTCAATCACCGGCTTGCCAGCCGTCAACGTCACCGATGCGTTTGACAATTCCATTTCTGGACTCACCATTTCGGCCACCGCGGACGGCCCCGGTCCGGTCGTGAGTGGTGGCAAGGCCGACACGGATGGTGAAGGAGTAGCCACCTTCGACGACCTCGTGATTGAGACTGCCGGTGACTACCAACTCAACTTCTCAATCGATGGCGAGGGTCTCGAACACGTGACCACCGACGATTTCACCGTCGAGCCTGCAGATGCTGACTCAGTCGCAATCGTTACCGAGCCAGCCGACTCCACTGCTGGCGAGTCGCTTGCGGGCCCACCAACAGTGAACGTTACCGACGAGTTCGACAATCTTGTCGACGGAATCAGCGTTACCGTCTCTGAAATGAGTGGATATACGTTTGATAACGGAACGACGACCATCGAAACAGTCGACGGACTCGCCACCTTCGACGACCTCGTTATCGAGACCGCGGCCAACTACGAACTCGAGTTCTCGATTACCGACGCCGAAGACGGCGTGGTGGAAGCCGACGATGCAGCCAGCGATGTGTTCACCGTCGAACCTGCCGATGCCAACTCGGTAGACATCGACACACAGCCAGCCGACTCAACTGCTGGCGAGCTGATTGTTGGCCCGCCAACAGTAAATGTCACTGACACGTTCAACAACCCGATTGCAAACAAAAAGGTTACCGCAACGATCAACGGATCGGCGACGCTCGATGGGGCGACCGAAGCAGCGACCAACAGTACTGGTATCGCTGTATTCGATCAGCTGTCGAATACCACTGCAGACACCTACGAACTGTCATTCGCACTTACCGAGAACAACGCAGTGAACAGTATCTCCGACGCCTTCGAAATCACACCGGCTGCTCCCGACAGGCTTGCGGCCACCAACGTCACCGAAACAGCCGGAATCGAAGGAGAGATTACCCTGACGCTGACCGACGAGTTTAGCAACCAGATTCCCGGGGAAACAATCAGCGTTTCCGATGATAGCAATATAAGCAATCTCGCCGAAACAGCAATAACGAACGAAAGCGGTGTCGCAGCGTTCAGCTTCAATGAAACGACGAGTGGTACCTACACACCAACATTCGACGTCGCCGAAGATGACACGGTCACCGAAAGTACAACGGTCACGATCGAACCAGCTGCACCGATAAACTTCGGCATCGAGACCAACGGTCTCGTCCACACCGTCTCGAACGACTTCACCGACCAGAACGCGTTGAACGTCTCTATCACGCTCAGCGATCAGTTTGACAACCTCATTCCCAACGCAAATGTCACTGTAACCGATGACGGAATCGGGACGATGGTTCACCCTGAGCAAGAACAGAAAACCGACGAAAACGCAACCACCTCGTTCACAATTCAGACCGCAACACCGCAGGAGAACCTGAACTTCACGTTCACGGAGCTCGAATCAGGGGAGAATAATTCAGCCCTGCTCGAAGGTGTCGATTTCGAGCCAGCCCTTCCGCAGGCCCGTGGCTCGGCCAGCTCCTACACGGTAACTCTCGGGACCAACGTCACCTTCCGTGCGAGCGATTCGATCGTCCCTACCGGCAGCAATCCACAGTACAATTGGACGTTTGAAGACGACGGTACGGAAATCGAACATGCGACCGGGCTTACACACACGACAAATTTCACCCAGCCTGTGACACTCACTGCTACGCTCACTGTGACCGTGGCGAATGAAACAAGCACCGATACCTTCACCGTCGACGTCCAAGATCGTCAACGCCCGAGCGCTCGGCTCACCGCCCCTGAAACGGTGGCTGTTGGCGAGTCGTTCGAACTTACTGGGACCGAGTCGACTGACAACATCGGTATTGCCGACTACGAGTGGGACTTCGGCAATGGGACTGTGGTCAACGGACCAACGCTCAACGAGACGACCGGAAATTACACCGAGCCGGGTGAGTACGATGTCACGCTCACCGTCACCGACACGAGCGGCAACACCGATACGAACACGACAACCATCATTGCTGAGGGTGCAAACGCGACACTCTCGACCAACACGATCGACTTCGGGGAGATTGGAACAAACTCGACGACCACCGACTCGATCCGAATCTCGAACGATGGGACGACAGCGCTGAACATCACTGACACGACGGTTACCGGTACCAACGAGAGTGCGTTCACGATCGTCGGCAATGACAACCCACGTATTCGCCCTGATGAAAGCCAGTCACTGCGAGTTGGTTTCGAGCCAACCGCGGTCAACGAAAAGAACGCAACGCTTCGTATTATGACCGAGAACAACACCGGACCAGACCGCTTTGAGATTGCTGTTAATGGCGTGGGAATCCAGAGCAATCTTAGCGCAGTGGCTTCGAGCGTTGACTTTGGCAGTGTTGATCTCGCGACCCCTGTCGAACAGAATGTGACGATCGAAAACGACGGTACTGACAACGCCACAATCGAGACAGTTGCACTCCTTGGAAGCGACGCCGACCACTTCGACGTCACCACTAAGCCATCCACAATTGTGGTGGGCAGCTCTGAAAATATCACCGTCACGTTTGACCCACAGGCTGTTGGTAGCAAGAGTACAACTCTCCGTATCGAAACCACTGATGGTGATTCTGCACGGGTTGCACTCAGTGGCACTGGTGAAGGACCACAGCTTAACATTCCATCAACCAGTCGATCGGCTGGGTCGATCGGGAGTGGAACCGACACAACGGCAACTGCCACACTCAGAAACTACGGCTCACAGCCACTCAATATTACAGACTTCACACTCACGGGGGCTGACAGCGAGGCATTCGAAATCGTAACCGACGTCGATGGGCTCGTCATTGCACCAGATACTCGCGAGCGGGTCGAACTGCAGTTTGCTCCTGACGCACCTGGTGAGTACACCACAGTGCTCGAAGTTGCACATAATGACACGACCATGGATACGGCCGAGATTACATTCCGTGGGACCGCAGTCGCCGCCGATATCGATGTTGATCAGACAACACTCGACTTCGGAACAACCGAAGTTGGCCAGTCTGAATTCCTGAATCTCACGATCAGCAACGACGACAACTCGGGAGCTGCACTGAACATCACCAGCACGTCGATTGTTGGTTCGAACAGCGAGGACTTCAGCATTGAAAATCCAGACCGGCCATTTACCGTTGCGGCTGGCGAGGAGCGCGACCTACAGATCAACTTCACGGCGCTTGCTGCGGGCGCACGCGAAGCACAGTTACAGATCAACAGCGATGCAAACCAAGGCCAGACCAACGTCTGGCTGAGCAACACGCGAAGCTACATTGTGGTACAAGAAGTGAGCAACCCAACAGTCAATATTGACGGTCGGAACCTCGATGAAGGAACCGATCGGACGCTCAACGTCTCGACACCGAGTACTCGTGCATCGGATGTGACCATTGATGAGCTTGGATTTACAATGCAGCGAGATGGCGACTTCGAAATGAATCTCATAAACGGCGAGTCAGCGTTCGATAACGCATTCGATGCCGACTCCGACACGGAGATCGTCCAGTACGTTGGGATAAAACATCTCGACCATCTCTCAGACGATACCTTCGCAGACACGTCACTTATCTACCGTGTTGACACCGACGCACTATCTGAGAATATCGGCCCAGATGATGTTGCAATCCATCGATACGACGAAACGAGTGGCGAATACGTCGAACTCGATGCAGAGTTCATTGAGGAGCGCGGCGGGCAACTGCATTACATTGTCGAGACCCCAGGCTTCTCCGAATTTGTGATTACAGCCACTGATGCCGAAGACGACACACCGGGGACGGCACCAAGTACCGGTAGTGGCGGTGGTAGTGCTCCAGCCCCATCATCGATCGACATACAAGTGACAGGTGAATCAACTGTCGAAGTCTCTGGTGGTCGAGCAGGCGATACGATCAGAATCAACGATGAGACGACAGGAACCAACGGAACATTTGGTGGACAAGGAAACATTGTGGTTAATGAGATCTCAGTCGAGCTTGCAAACACTCGTGACTTCTGGCTGACCGTCGAAACGTTCGAATTCGGTGACGCAAGAGCGAATATGGAAGAGACAAGGGAAAACGGACACGCAACGGTCGCAGCCACGTTTGAGACCGAAACAGGAACCCTCTCAGTCGGATACATCACCATCAGACATAATCTCGAACCTGCGGATATCGTGGATGCACACTTCGATTTCAGTGTCAATCAAAGCTATATAGACACTCTCGATATCCCTACCGAGGAGGTTAGTCTGCACCGTCAGTCCGATAACTGGACGGCACTGCCGACCAATTACATCGGTGCAAACGAGTCCCACTACCGATTCGAAGCGAATTCGCCTGGTTTCTCATCATTTGCGATCGGAACTGGTGCACCGCTTACGGTTGTAACCGATGCAACGCTTGATGAGTCGGAACTCGTGGCGGGCGAGACAGCGATAACATTCGTAACCGTCGAGAATCGCGGTGAGTTCGACGCCAATAGCACGATTGAACTGGATGCTCACGGAGTCGTTGTGGATAGCGACACAGTGGCAATCCCTGCGGGTGAGACGATCGAAACAACACTCTCATTTGAGCCAGCAGTCGGCGAATATGAACTCTCGGTAAACGGTGTCGACGTCGGACACCTCACCGTCATCGACGATGCTCACGAACAATCCGAAGACACTGACACCGATCGAGGAGATGAAACAGGAGATGCAGAGGGTGAAGCTGCCAGCGCCATCGATCTCCGCTGGCTATTCCTAATCGCGATCATCCTTGTTCTCCTCGGGGTACTCTGGCGATACCGGACGCTCTTGTTCGATTCGAGTGAGTGACCGCCCACACGCAACATACAATCGAAACAGTAGACAGTGGCAGTTGCAGCCTACTTCTACACGCAGATTGACACCATCTTATGAGTATAGGTAGTGAAGCTATATACAATTGGTTAGTAGACGATACTAACGCTCCGTTTGCGATGTTTCTCTGTGAGGGTTCTCCTCTGTAGGGTCGATTCGATTCGGTGCGCCCGACCTACACATGGCTATTCAACCACGACATTCCAATGACAATCCTACGCGCACATACACGCACACACAAACCCGCGACTCGATCGACGGTACCCATCAGCCACGATCGCAGCAGTTGCTTGTTGCCTGTCTATTTGTGGGGAGTCTCTTGGTGGTCGGGTTCACTATCTTTGCAGGGACTGCGATCGCAGAGACAGCACCTGAGTGTGAGATCGTAACCTATGAACAGGATGGCGAAACCTATCTCATCGAGAACGTCTCCCAACTGCAGTGTATCGAGTCGAACGGGCTTGACGAGGACTATCGACTCGTAAACGATATTGATGCAAGCGAGACAGAATCGTGGAACGATGGGGCCGGATTTATTCCCGTGGGAGATGGCCAGGGCACGTTCGACGGATCGTTTGATGGTGATGGATACCGCATTACGGATCTGTATATTAACACAACATCTCAGAACACGTTTGTTGGCCTCTTTGGTGTAAATAACGGTACAATCAGTAATGTATCACTCACTGGAGATATACAAAATACAGGTTCTCCAGGTGAATCTGCGACAGGTTCGATCGCGGGTCTAAACAAGGGTGTAATAACAGATGTCTCTGTAGATGTGTCGCTTGATGGTGAGTCAAAGGTTGGTGGAATTACCGGAGAAGATACTGGTGAAATTGTCAATACAAGAGTCGTTGGGACAATAAACGGAAGTGATGATGTTGGTGGTCTTGTTGGCACACTCCTCGTTGCTGATGACGTTCCACAACTCAACACATCCTTCGCTGCAGCCAGTGTAACCGCGACACAGCAAGACACAGTAGGTGGGGCAGTTGGAGGGGTCGAAAATGTAACCAGTGGTGATTCACTTGACCCAGGGGACGTTGATTTCCAAACAGTCTATTGGGATAGCGATATTGTCACCACGTCAAACGACTTCGGAACTGGACTGTCGACCGATCGAATGACTGGGATGAACGCAACGGCGATGGGCGGTCTCGACGGCTTCGCGTTCTATGACACATGGATTCCAACAGCGTCGTACCCTGAACTCACCGGGGAGTTCTTTAGACAACTATCCGGTGACGGCTCGACTGAAGATCCATACGTCCTTGATGATGTGTATGACCTCCAAGCGATCGAAGCTGCACCCACTGGAAGCTACACGATCGAGACAACGATCGATGCGAGTGAGACCGAATCGTGGAATGACGGCGCAGGATTCATGCCGATCGGTCAAGAGACCGCATTCAGTGGCTCATTTGATGGACAGGGGAACATGATTGAAGGGCTATCGATCGATCGCGAAGAGGACAACGTTGGACTCTTTGCAGACGTTACAGAAAGTGGTGAGCTATCGAACCTCCGCCTTGTTGAAGCGTCAGTGACTGGCGCCGAGAATGTTGGTGGTTTGGTTGCCTCTTTGGATGGCTCTATCTCAGATATAACGTATGAGGGTGAGACAGTTGGATTTTCTCAAGTGGGCGGTCTCGTTGGAGTTACAGACACCAGTGCATCAGTAACCGATATACAAGTAGACGCTGACGTTACTGGAGCAGAAGAGCTTAATATCAATATTATTGAAACTGCGATGGAGTCGATCGGTGGGGTTATTGGGCGTAACGAGGGGAACATCGCTAACCTGACTGTTACTGGAACGGTTCAAAGTAATGGTGGTGATGGGATCGGCGGCGTTGTTGGAACAAGTGCAAATAGTGACACTGCTGCTGGCGAAGCAGACCAAATTCAATCTGTTCACGCAGACGTCGAAGTAACGGCCACAGATTCGAATGAGATTGGTGGAATCATCGGGAGCGCATCCGATTGGGTTGTAGTAACTGATATCGTTGTAACAGGAGATGTGAACGGTCAAAATTCGGTTGGCGGGATTGTTGGTGTGACAAGAAGTGATGTCGTTGACACGATCTCCACTGCCTCAGTAACTGGCGAGGATAATGTCGGTGGTGCAGTTGGGAGAAATGACGGAATCGTTCTCAACACCACTGCAACGGGTGACGTTTCTGGAGAAACAAACGCCGGTGGTCTAGTCGGGCTAAATGTACGATCTTTCGGCGGAGGTGAAGTTACAAACTCCTCTGCACGTGGAACTGTTTCTGGAGACACCAATATTGGTGGACTCGTCGGACTGAATGAAGAGGGCTCGATCGCAGATACATACGCGGTTGGTGACGTTAGTGGGGGCTCCGAGTATGGTGGCCTCATTGGGACCATAGATGGGGGTATTGTTGAAAGATCATACGCAGCAGGTGCAGTTACAGATGGAGGTGGCGGATTTGCTGGCGAACTCAATCAAGATCCAGCTCTCATGGACGTCTACTGGGATACTGAAGCAAGCGGTGTCGAAGATGCGCTTGGTGAGGGCGAACTTGGTGAGGATATTGAAGAATCCGTGATCGGTCTGACCACTGACCAGATGCAAGGTGAGTCAAGTCTTACAGAGATGGAATTCTCATTCAATCCAACATGGATTGCAACAGATGAGTACCCAGAACTCGTTGACCACGTCTTAGAGTACAGCGCCGAACTTGACCCGTCGGAGATTGAAGTCGGAGAAACAGCCCAAGCAATAGTCACAGTGGAACTCCTTGCCGATCGGAGCGTCACCGCAACTGAGCCCGCCACATACACAAGCGACGACTCCACCGTTGGAAGTATCACCGATCAAGGAGTGATCACTGGAGAAAGCGTCGGAACGGTACCACTCACTGCATCCGCAAGCGGATTTAGTGCGGTTGCAGATATTACTATCTTTGAAGCTGTAGAGGTCTCTGTTTCGTTTGAGCCATCTGCCCCAGAAGAGGACGACACAGTGACGTTTACGATCGAGATTACCCATCCAACCGACCCGTTCGGGACGGGAATGCTTGAATTCGAATTTGATGATGAAGTTGTTCTATCTGGCGACTATGAGGTCGTGGAAGGAAACACAACAAGAGAATACGTCACTGATGAGCTGTCTTCAGGTGAGTACACATGGGCTGCATTAGTCGAATCAGATACTGGTGCAACCGACACTGCAACCGGCAGTTTCACAATCGAAACAACGACCACGCCAAGCCAGAGTAGCTCTCGGACAAGCACACCAACTCCGACTGAGACACCAACACCAACTCCGACGCCAACTGACACACCAACCCCGACAGAAGAGTCGTCACTGACAGACGCATCAACGGAGACGGAAACGCCAGAACCAACTGAGACTGAAACGGAGACAGAGACGCCACAGGAAGCCGCAGCGGTTCCACCAACAAGTAGTGGATGGACCAATGCATCACGAGTCGTTGTTGGCGGCGGTGCTGGAGCAGCGGCAAGCTGGCTTGGCATTGTGCTCTTCTCACGGACGGAGCTGTTTGCAGCCGCCGCTCCGGAGGGCGTTGCCAAAGCGGTCGCCGCGGTTCCAGGTGCTGCATCGGCACTGCTTGCAGAGCCCGAACAGGCTGCATTTGTCGTCGGCGCAGTGAGTGTGGGAGATGCTGACGACGGCGTCGAGGTTGGTGAGACGATTACATTCACGATCGCGATCGAAAACAAGGGAGATATCGTGGGTGCACGGGTGATTTCGCTCGCATTAAATGAGGAGGAAGATTCGCAAGCGCTCGAGGTTGAACCGCATGAAACCGAGCCGATACAGCTTGAATATGTGGTAAAACCGGAGGACGCTGGAAAGTCGCTTGGCTTTACGATCGACTGTGAGACCGATGCCACAGACGTGACGGTCGAGGTTGGAGGCGAACCGATCGAAGAGACAGATGAGACGGACGAGACGGACGACGCAATTGATGAAGGGACGAAAACAGGGCTTCTCAACCAGATCTGGCTCAAGAAGGGCAAGATTCTCTCATACACCGCAGGAACGTTTGTCCTCTACATCGGATTCTCGAACGTGCAAGAGAACCTCCTCGCAGGCTCGCTAAGCATATTCTTAGGGTTTATGACGCTCCCACCGGTGCGTGCTCGGCTGCCAACATCGACACGGGTGCTCATCAGCCGATACGGAAAAATCACCTTTGTCGTGCTTGCCGCACTGTTAAGTGGGATTCTGTTCGACACCAGTGCACTCTTCGCAACGATCGAGGGGTTCCTCGGATTGTAACCGAGTCGCAACCAGCGCTGGCAGTCCTTGCTGGCGGTGGCTTCGAAGACGACACCGTAATATCAGCACCGTTATCCTAACACAAATCCAACAATACAAGTAGATGAGTTTGTTATGACGCCGATACTCTATGTGACCGGAGACGAGCCACATGCCACATCGGTGACAGCAAAACTCAAACACCAACCTGCTTACGAGGTACGTACCGTCTCGACGGCAGCGGAAGCCACAGAGCTACTTTCGAAGAAATCGGAAATTCAGTGTCTATTACTCCCCGAGACGCTCCCGAATACGGACGTCTTCGAATTCATCGACTCGCTCACCCAGTCATACCCGGAGCTCGCAGTTGTCCTCTATCCAACAGACAGCTCGGAAGCGATCGCAAAGAAGGCAATTACTGCAAACGTCACCGAATACATTTCATATTCGG